>Ga0210410_10005460_pt1 | contig 11061 bp, 5 predicted proteins | sample IncBWC4MmetaG_FD_161058 | JGI IMG/M metagenome (GOLD analysis project Ga0210410, IMG submission 161058) | Forest soil microbial communities from Barre Woods Harvard Forest LTER site, Petersham, Massachusetts, United States - Inc-BW-C-4-M | ecosystem: Environmental > Terrestrial > Soil >... | reverse complement strand
GGCTAACCACTGGCTAAGCTTTCTACGGTCTTTCATAACGGTCTCCTGAAGTCCTTCTTCCATTCCCGCCAGTGCCCAGCGGTTCGTTGTTATCCACTTTTTCCTGTCTCACCGGGGGAAGGTTTATGTTCGCGACACTTTGTATAGACCGGATGAGACACTTGGATAGACAGATACGGTTCCTGACCGTCAGGAAAATGGGGCAAATTACTCATTATCATAGATTTATGCTGTTTACTCAGCGAGCTAGCTTTAGTGTCCCTTTACGTGCGCCTTTGCTTGGGTGGGACCCAAGGCAAGTCCTTCGCACCCGTGGAATGCTCTTGAGCACGCCCACGGAACGGGCAAACCTTACTGTGCAGAATCACGTTCGGCAGAAGTATTTATTATTCCGATGACACTGCAACGATCCTCGGAGGGCCCGCCGCATCATCGGTCACAGTAGTTGCCAGGACGATTTGCAGATTGCGTTGGCGGTTCGAGAGCGGCGCGACACGTGCAACCTCCCTCATGAGCTGCGCGTTCGTCAAGAACTCGCCCGCCGCCTCAGTACCATAGGTGTAAAGACCGCCAATCACAATCACGACATGGCCCGTATCCGAGTTCCATATTCGAGACACCAGCGCGTAGTCCTGCAACACGGGGCGGCCGGCAGAGCCCTGATGACTTCGGGGAAGGTTTGTGGCCCAGCTCCAGCTCCGTGATGATGGATTCTGCGCGTCCTTAATATAGATAAGGTGCTTGTCTGAATCGAGCGCAAGACTATACCGCAACGGTCTGGTTAGCCGCAGACTCCATTCGTTGTTGAAGGCCCCCACCAGCACTACCGCTCCCTCTCGCAGATCCGAGAAAGTGCTTGCGTCCTCACGGCGGATGATCACATTTTTGCCCTTTGACTCAAGAGTTCCAACGACGCGGGCGATTGTGACCGCATCGCCAAAGGGAACAATCTGTGATGGAGTCTTCTGAACGATTGGAATTGGATACTCTTGATCTTCAGTTGGAACCGATAAGGTAGGCGGGCCAGTCGGAACATCTCCTACCGCAAGGAGAACAGAACCGGGAGTATCAATGACTGGTCTCCAAAAAAGATCCTGAGCGTTGGCTGGACGCAACCAGCGGTATCCGACGATTCCACACACGAGAGCGGCAGCCACAACAGCAAAGGCCGCGAGCAAGCGCGTCGTCGAGCGTTTCGTCGAATTGTCAGGTGCCGTCTCAGCAACGGTCTGCACCAGCTCGAAGTCCTCAATAGGTTCATGAACCGTTGGAGTTCCAGCCGGTTCATGGTTTTGCGCCGGATGTGTAAATTGAGGAATATAGGAGCCACGCACTAAACTCATTCGCAGTTCTGTGCGATGTTTCTCGTCCGAATAGTAGATGGCAAGACGCTTTCGGAGCTCTCCTGCCGCCGTTCGAACGACATGATCTTCGTTTGTGTCATACGAAGGTTTGCGTCCAAAAACATCCACGCCGATCGTCCGCTCCTTAATCTGATCGGCTTCTCCATCCAGGGTCTTTTCGACGACATACTTCAAAAATTGAACCGATCGCCTGCTGGAGCGAAACCCCGGGTCTCGCAAAATCAGCTCCAGCTGCTCACGTGCGGCTCTCGCAATTAGTTGAACGTCAGAATTCTCGGTCATTTTTGTCTTTTGCAGTGAACGGTCTGACCGCCCACTCTTCATCCATTGAAACTAGTGAAATCGATAAAGATTTTTTTGACGCATCGAAATTTTATTTCACGGCCCAGAATTTTATACAGACATGGCGAAACAGTGAACCTTCTGGCTTGATTCTCATTATCGAGTCCTCATGTGATAAACGGTAGGTCCCTGAATATACACTGCTTATTCCGTACCCGTCGTGCCGCTCTTCAGGATCGCGAAGGCGTCTGGGTTAGACCCCAGACTTGCGGATCAATTGGGTGAGACGGTGAGATCGGTGTCTTTTGTTTCGCGTATCAGGAGCAGGCCGCAAAAGGTAAGAACCGCTGAGGCAGTGAGGTAGTAGCCGACGTATTGCAGGCCATAGGTCTTGGCAAGCCATGTGGCGATATAAGGAGCCAGTGAGGCGCCCAGAATACCGGCCATGCTAAAGGCGAGTGAACTGCCGGTGTACCGAACAGGTGTGGGGAAGAGCTCGGACACAACCGTGCCAAGCGGACCGTAGGTGAAGCCCATAAGCCCGAGACCCAGAACCAGCATGAAGACGACTCCGATAGTACCGGCAGTGAAGAGTGGCGCGAGGACAAGGCCGAAGAGGGCAATAAGCGCCGTGACCACGAGCATGACGGGCCGCCGGCCACGTTCTGCGAGCAACGCGGAGACGGGGATCGTGAGCGCGAAGAAGAGAATACCGAAGAGCTGAATGAGCAGGAAGCTGCCGCGACTATAGTGGAGAGCGGTGGTTCCCCAGGACAGCGCGAAGACCGTCATCAGATAAAAGAGAACGAATGTCGCAAGGCAGACGAGAATGCCGGCCACGAGCGCACGCGTGTGGCGGCGCAGAACGGTGAGCATCGGCACGCCGACCTGCTCGGCACGCCGGACCGAAGCTTGAAATACCGGCGTCTCGGTGATCGTCAGGCGAACGTAGAGCCCCAGCAGCACCAACACCGCGCTGGCAAGGAATGGCAGACGCCAGCCGAAAGAAAAGAACTGTTTGTCGGTAAGCCAGCGCGAGAGCAGAAGGAAGGTTCCTCCGGAGAGCAGAAAGCCAATTGGCGCACCAAGCTGCGGGAACATCCCGTAAAGTGCGCGCTTGCCGGGTGGGGCGTTTTCGACGGCTAGCAGGATGGCGCCGCCCCATTCGCCGCCGAGCCCTATCCCCTGGCCGAACCGGCAGAGAGCAAGTAGCAGAGGCGCGGCAAGGCCGATAGAATCATAGGCCGGCAGTGCGCCGATTGCGAAGGTCGACAAACCCATGGTCGACAAAGCGACAACCAGCGTCTTCTTGCGGCCAATACGATCGCCGAAGTGGCCGAAGAGTGCAGAACCTATGGGGCGAGCGAAGAAGGCGATGCCGAAGGTGGCGAGCGAAGCCAACGTAGAGGAAGCAGGGTCGGACGCCGGGAAGAAGAGGCGCGGAAAGACAAGCACCGCTGCCGTGGCATAGATGTAAAAGTCGAAAAACTCGACGCTGGTCCCGACCAGGCTTGCGAAGAGCACCTGGCGGGATGTATTGATTTGCTTCTGTGTTGTTTGTCCCGTAATCATCCATCAACACTAATTCACTACCGATTCTAAAAGACGAATTGATAGTGATAATCCTGTCCGAAAGCCGCAGGTTCCATCGCTCTAAAATGTGAAAAACTTCGCTCATGAAGTTTCATGAGATGCAGAGCGCCAACACTTCGTTTACTCTCAAAGTACGCCTCTCATAAGCAGTATTGACGAGAGAACATTCCGGAGTCCCTCCGCGCGGTGAGCCGATTCAATTGCTTAATAACGGAGCAGTACGAGGTCCGATCATCTTGCTCTATGGCGTGAGCGATGAAGAGCACAAGGAAGCGATCCTCTACCAGCAAGTACTGCGATCAAGATGAGCGCCGTTCACAGGAATGGGCCACCTCTCCCGGGTAGTCCGAGACGCTCTCGACTCATCGCTCCGAAATTCAATAAGGCTATCGTCCCGCGGGATTTCTAATCTCGTTCCCCCGAGGTCGTGGCACGGGACTTGCTCGGAAAACTTCTCATTCGCCGTCTGGATGGAGAGCGTCTCTCCGGCCGCATTCTAGAGGTCGAAGCATATCTAGGTCTGTCCGACCCAGCATCGCATGCCGCTATTGGTTTGACTCCTAACAACGCCGTGCTCTTCGGACCACCGGGGCTCGCTCATGTCTACTTCATCTACGGCATGCATTACTGCCTTAGCATCTCTTGTCTGCCGGAGGGCGAAGCAGGTGGAGTTCTCCTTCGAGCGCTTGACCCTCTTGAAGGTCTGACAACGATGGCACGCCTTCGCGGAGTTCCCAACAACGCCAAACCCAGGATGCTGACAGGTGGTCCTGCTCGACTGTGTCAGGCAATCGGCATCACTCGTGCAACTGGCAATGGGCTTGATGTCACTCAAGCACGCTCAACGTTACTGATCGCAGACGATGGAAACCATCCAGACGAAATCGAAATCACACCACGAATCGGAATTCGCAAGGCCGTGGACCGCCCCCTGCGTTTCTGGTGACCGCCCCTGAAAAGCTCAAGAAACAGAAGTCCACCTTTTGCAAGATTGAGGCGAGGCCCGCCTCGTCACCGCGACGGGCCTCGCTCCTCCACTAAAAGTGATACTTCAGCGAAAGTTGCATCTGCCTCGGGCCAGACCGTAGCGGTGTTGTCTGGCCTTGGATATCACCGAAGCTGGCAGACGCGACATTGCTGACAGGATTGCCGAGGTATGCGCTGTTGAAGACGTTATCGGCATCAGCACGGAAGTTAATCTGATGCTCATGCCAGATAGTGAAATCCTTCGTAACTGAGGCGCTGTAGCTCTGGAAGCTCGGCGCCCGTTCCGATGTCGGGCGTGTGGTCCCGAAGGTTCCTGCTGCCGGCTGACCATAAGCACAGACGCCGTTATCAACACCTGGCGTCGAGCACGGAACAGCCGAGGGATCGGTTCCAAACCAGTGGCTATTCGAGCGGTTGACAATCTTTAGTGGCCGATAGTGATTGGCGCGTTGCGAGTTGCCGTTAACTCCTGAGTTGTTGCTGCTGGTGTTGATGTTGACGGGGAAGCCGGTATAGGCGACACCGGTCATGCCGACCTTCCAACCCCCGACGATCTCATCGAGGATGAGAGGCATGCTGCCGCCGAACATGCGGTTGCGCCCAAAGGGAAGGTCATAGACCAGGTTCCAGTTGAGCGCATGGCGCACGTCCTGGCCGGCAGGACCGTACTCCGAGTGCATGTCATAGACATTTTCGGCATAGGCGCTGCCTACCGTGACGCTGGGAACGCCGTAGAAGCCCACGCTGTTGGTCATAGCATGGCTCCAGGTGTAGTTGGCGGTGTACTGCAGACCGTGCGAGAGGCGCTGGCGGACGGTGGTCTGCAATGCGTTGTAATTCATCATGGCATTGGAGTCCGTAAAGCGGATGACACCGTTGTAACCTACGCCCGGAGTTGCGTAGAACGGTGCAGGCGCTAGCGTAAGGCAGGCGGAATTCGGAGTGGCGGTGGCAACATTCTGGACGACTCCGCCTATGACGCATGGGTTGTGAAGCTGATTCCGTTGATTTGCTGTCACCAGATGCTGCCCGGATTCGCCGACATACCCAACCTGCACCGAGGCTGTGTTGTTGAGCTGGTATTCCACAGTCAGGTTGTAGATGCCGATGAATTCTGGTTTGATCTTCTTGTTCCAAACGTTATAGGTGTTGGACCCTGCCGCCCCACTGCCGAAGCCATTCTGAACCGTGAAGAAGCTGCCTGCGCTACCAGAGGTGGGCTGGACTCCAGTCAGCTGAAACGCGGATTGAAAAGGAAGATTCGTGGTCATACGCAGGTTCGCGCCGGTGCTTTCCATAAAGTTCTGCAGGCCATATCCGCCGCGCAAGACGAACTTGGGCGTTGCTGACCAGGCGAAACCGAGACGAGGCATAACGCTGGCGTAGTAGGGATCGACGAGTCCACGGCCGTAGCCGGCTGCCTTCGCCGTCACACAGGGCGCCAGGCCGACCTTTTGGCATGGGGCGGTGCTGTCGCCATCGATAATGAAGGTGCCGGGGTTATTCGGGTCGATCGTCGACATCTTGTGGTTTACCTCGTAGATCGGCTGTGAGTATTCATAGCGAATGCCGAGGTTCAAAGTGAGGTTTGGCTTGACCTTCCAGTCGTCCTGGACGAAGTAAGCATCGCGCCACTGGCGCATTCCTACAGGACCGGCGACGCCGCCTATGCTCTTGAAGCCTGCGCGGTTCAGGAGGAAATCGGCTGCCGCATATCCATTTGATCTGTTTCCGTTCGTCGTGGTAGATCCGTTGGATGTTCCGGCGCCGAGGTAGAAGAAGCCGCCGAGGGAGCCGTCGTTGCCCGGGTAAAAGTTGTTCTGCTGCTGGCGCAGGAACTGAACCCCGAATTTAAAGGTGTGGCGGTTCTTGAGCCAGGTGAAGTTGTCGCCGTAGAGGAAGGTGTTGAGGGTGAAGTTGGTGCCGGTGTTCTGGTTGCCGAGGTTGCTGTATTCGGTACCGTTGGAAGCGGTGAAGCCCTGCGGGCTGGCTGAATTGCCGAACGCTAGAACAGAGAAACCGGCGAAGGATTGGGTGACGGGGTTATTTGCTCCGATGCCGAGGATCTTATCGCCGTTCAGTCCGAAGACACCGGTCGGATCGAGAAGGACAGCTCCGTTGTCCTGGATGCGGGTATAACCAGCGCGAAATTCATTCACCATGAAGGAGTTGAAGCTGTGGACTTCATTGATAGCTGTGCCGCGCACGGGGAAAGTCGGAGCGCTGGCGAAGCTGGTGGGCAGCGGGTTAATCGTGGTCTGGCCAAAGTCGCCGTAGGTGACGCGAACTGACAGATTGTCTTTTCCTGTCGCTTTCCAATCAACTTTGACATCGAACTGGTCGCCGTAGTTGCGGAGCTTTTGTGTGCCGGTATAGTTACCGGAAGCGGGCGAACCAGGCTGAGGAATCGAGTTAGCGTGAGGATAGATCTCAGGATGCGCCAACAGGTAGGTTGCGGCGGGATTGTTCCCAATCGGAATCTTGTTGTTCGGATAGGCAGGGAGGCCCGGCGTGGTTGCATCGTAGAGCTGAATCAGCTTCCCAGTGCAGGCGCTCGCGCTGTCCGTGGAGAGGCACATGAGGCTTGGATTCAGTAGTTCTGAGAAGTCACCCGTACGCTCCTTCTCCGTCAGTACCGTCGCTGTGGCTGGGCCGCCAAGGTGGTAACGGCCACCCTGGTAATCGGCGAAGAAGAATAACTTGTCGTGGAAGATCGGGCCGCCGAAGGTGCCCCCGAAGATGTCACGCGTGAATGAGTTCTTTGCGGTTGGCACAGCCCGGTGTTTGTTGAACCATGTATTCGCGTTGAGGTTGTAGTTGGTAAGGTAGAAGAACCCGCTTCCGTGCCACTGGTTGGTGCCGCTCTTGGTCTGGTAGAGGATATCGCCGCCGAGGACGTTGCCGTACTCCGCGGGCGCACTGGCGGAGATGACCTGGATCTGCCCGATAGCATCGGGACTGGGGCTATAGGCTGAAATGTTGTTGAGGTTCTCGTCCACGGGCACACCGTCGAGCAGGTACTGGTTCGCCTGTTGACGATTGCCGTTGACCGAGACGGTCTGGTTGGCGCTCTGGGGACCGGAAACGGCGGCGTTGTTGACGAAGCCGTTGGGGTTGGTGCTGATCGCCCCGGGAAGGAACATCGTCAAAGCGATGATGTTGCGGCCGACCAGCGGCGCGTTCTCAATGGCACGAGTATCGAGCGTTGTAGCCAGTGTGGGGTTCTCCGTGTTCAAGAGTGGAACGAGCTCCGACGCAACCGACACATTTTGTACTTGACCGGATAGCACCAACTTCGCATCGACCTTCGCGTTCTGATCGGTTTCCAGCACAAAGGGTCCAAATTCCGCTACCGCAAACCCCGGCGCTTCGACCCTGACTTTATAGTTGCCGATCTGCAGAAAGCGGACGTTATAGATCCCGTCGCTGTTCGTGGTCGAGAGCGTTTCGATACCGGTGTCGACATTCGTCGCGGTTACTTTTGCGTTTGCAATGACCGCTCCCGTTGGATCGGTCACCGTTCCATTCACGCTGCCTGTAATTGTCTGCGCCTCCAACGCGATGCCGCAGCAAAGCAGCAAAGCAACGAAAATCACTCGAATACTGTGGATATGTCGTTTCATTGTTGTAGCCTCCGAGAATTATTTTGTGGCCGGGTGAAACCTCTGAACGCTCTAATGAGTTCTTTGCCAAATGCAGAAAGCCAGACAGGAACCAAGTGGGCTCAGACGAATAACCTGTCTAGGCAACCATACGTAAAGCTAAGTTGGATGTGGCGCAATTCTAATCCCATCACCGATCTTCGTATAGGGCGAATGGCCTACATGGCCCGGAAAATTTCGCAGTGAGCGGCTATGGCGAGGACCTTCAATGACTTGCTAACGCGAAGGCGCGAAGAAGCGATATCGCAGCGTCCAGCGGCTCGTCTCACCCGGAGCCACATGCAATTTGATGTATCCCTCCGGACAAATCGTCGTTTGGGTGGACCAGAAGTACAGTCGCGCAAGCGGGTGGTCCGATGTCTGCTGCACCCCTACCTTCGATCGCGCATCTTCCACCGTGAAATCGTAGTCGCGAACATCATCCGAGTACCCCGTCAGATATCCCGCAACTCCCTTACGTGGCGCGAGCGTATCGACATACACCAGGTCCTTGCCTTCAATCTTCGCAGCCGTTCCCATCTCGCCCTGCGGCTTTGGCTCGAACTTAAAGCGCACCACCATCCCCGGCCCGGTCGGCTTTCCATCGAGCATAAAGAAGTCGTGATCATACACATACGTCTCGATTGCCTTCTTCCCAGTGTTCTTCAGTCGGTGCTCCAGCGTCATTACCGGCCCGTTCTTGTCGAGCGTCAGCCTCTTTTCGTACACATAGGCATACCCCTCGGGCCCGCGCAGCACCTGCCGAAACCACACCGACCGCTTCCGCACCTTCACCGTCCACCTCCCCGCATCGACAATCGGATACGCTCCGCCAAACTGATACGGCGAGTCATCCACCTTGCGCAAGACGCCGACGCCCGGCTTCAGAAACGTCTCCCCTGGTCTGGCCTCTTTGTACCCGATCGCTCCCGGTCTCACCGACAATTCGCCTGGCCGCGCCGCGTTGTATCCCATTGGACCATCGTCGGTGCGAAACTCCTCGACAGGCCCGGTGATCGAGTCATTCTTCAACGGATCGTACTGGGTAAACCACTCTCCGAAATATTTATGCCCGTTCAGCGCAACGCATCCCACCACACCCGACCAGTCAAACCGAGTAGACCGGTAATACCCGTTCCTCGCGTCCGGAAGAAACACCAGCGCATCCAGCTTCCCATTCGACAGCAGAGCGTTTGGATGATCCCCATGCGGAACCTCCGCGCAGTCCGAGACAGTCTCCGCTGCCGCAGCGCACGCCATCGCAAACGTAACAACCAGCACGGCGATGCACCCGGACCTCGTTAGAGCTCTCAACCGCTGCATCTAAACCTCTTTCGCGCTACAGCGACTTCACCGCAATACTCATCGGCGCCGCCAGGCTTATTAGCCGCACACCCCGGCTGATCTGTCCCTTCGCGACACGCCAGCCGAACACCCCATCATCATCGCGGCTAAGGCCCAGCAGGCTCCTGCCATCGGCCGCCATTGTGATCTCGTGCAGTCGCGGCCCACCCTCGTCTACAACCTGCAGCCGTTGCAGCCCACCTGTACTTCGCGCGATCCTCCACATCGACACACCACCGCTCCCTCGCCGATGCGCCGTATACAACAGCTCTCCCGCCGGATCCACCGCCATCACCACGCCACCAGAACTTCCATCGCCGGCCGTCGCAACCTGCCCCAGTCTCCCGACGATCCTTCCTTCCTCCGCGTCGTACCCATAACACGCAACCGAAGCATCCAGTTCATTCGCCACAAACAGCAGCCGTCCATCCGGATGAAACACTATCTGACGCGGCCCGTCCCCTGCCTGTGCCGCATGCCTTCCCGCAATACTTAGCTCCGCAGCGTCAAGCTTCAGCACGCTAAGCCGGTCGCTCCCCAGGTCCGCGCTCACCACTCTTCCTGCGCGATCGAACACCGCCATCTGCGGATGAGCCGACCTTTGCCTGTCGTGCGGTCCCGATCCTGTCTCCTTCAAAATTCCCGAGACCGGCCCCACGCTTCCATCTTTTCCCAGAGGCAGTACGTTGTACGCTCCCCCACCATGCACCGCCACAACCAGCGCTCTCCCATCGGGAGAAATCGCCGCATGTCTTGGTGCCGTTGCCGACAACGACAGCTTCTGCATGTTCACCAGTTTCAGGCCCCCATCCGCCCCATCGACGGCATATGCCTCCACCGTCCCCGACGGCAGGCCTTCATACTCATCAACCTCGTTCACCGCATACAGAAAGCGTTCGCTCGCATCGAGCGTTAACGATGCAGGCGCAGCGCTGGCCACCACGCCCATCAGTCTCCATCGCCCGCCTCTAAGGTCAAAGGACGCAATCCCCTCCTCCTTCGCGCCTTCGCCACCAAATCCCACATAGACAAACCGCCCCGCACTCCACCCAGTCGCACCAGCAAGCAAGGGCGCCCCGAAGCTCATAGCACCAAGAGACGATCCCGCCATCTGCACAAACTCTCTTCGACTCCAATGCAGACGATTCTCCATCTCACCCTCCTCCGATCACGCCTTGCGCCTCTTTCACGGACGAATAGACATCGCGTGGTGAAAGATATTGTTCGGATCATACCGCTGCTTCACTGCTTTCAACACAGGAACCAGCCCCGCCTCACCGTAGTACAGCTCCGGCCAGAACGGATACGCCAACATATCCTTATCCGGATAGTTGATGTAACACCCCTCATACCGATCGTTCCAATAGGGCGTCTCTTTATGTTTCGGGTCAGCATCCGGCCCCGAGTACAGTTCGCTGAAAAACTCCCTGCTATATTGCAAATGCACCGCATCGTCCTCCGGCGTATTCCAGTAATTCAGGAACTGCAGCTTCATCACGGATGCGCGCTGTGGATTTGAAGTCGTATCTATCAGGCTTTTTTTATTCGTCGCGCCGCCAAACGAATCCACCAATACCGTCGACCGGCTCAGGTCCACTCCCGGTATCGTCCGCGTCAGGTGCTTGTAGAAGCACGCAGCCTCGGCCGAGGTAAAGCTCCGCTTCATATAGCTCGACTTGTACTTCGCTCTCTGCTCGCCGCCCGCACCTCCGCCGCCGCCACCTCTCACGTTTGCATCCAGCCACAGATGCCGGCTCATCATCTGCTGACCCCAGCAATTCTCCGGCGCAGCATGATGCATCGCCCTCTCGCCTCCCGTCACAGCCGCCGTCGCCGGCGTCGTCTGAACC
>Ga0210410_10005458_pt1 | contig 11063 bp, 7 predicted proteins | sample IncBWC4MmetaG_FD_161058 | JGI IMG/M metagenome (GOLD analysis project Ga0210410, IMG submission 161058) | Forest soil microbial communities from Barre Woods Harvard Forest LTER site, Petersham, Massachusetts, United States - Inc-BW-C-4-M | ecosystem: Environmental > Terrestrial > Soil >... | reverse complement strand
TGGCAGCACCCTTGTTCTGGCATTCCTATTTTCCGCCCCAACTGTATTGGCCCAATCACAGTTCAAGTTCAAGGAGGTGGTCCAGGCGGGTGACGCCGCGCCGGTGCCTCCGCAGATAGGCTCAATCCTGGAATTTGCTTTCAGTGATCAGGGGAACATCGCGCTAATTGCGGATGGCGGCCTCATTCTCAAATCCGGCAACACCGTGATTCCGATAGCTGGCCCTGGCGATCCTGCGCCCGGAGGTGGCGTGTTTTTGTCGTTTAGCGGACCGTCAATCGGCCCGCAGGGGCAGGTGGCGTTCACTGCTGGCTCTTCGCTCCCAAGCGCTTCCCCAAGCACCGCTGGCGCTTATGTTTTTTTCAACGGTGCCATCACCCAACTATTCCCGAATGGGATACAGGCCAACACGGGCGAGACAGTGTTTCCAGGCACCGCGACATTTATTGCCAACGGCAACCTCCTTATTACTGACGCGAACTCCGGCACGCTATACCTGTTGTCCAACGATACGCTGACTCGCTTGGTGGGCCCCGGCGATCCCGCACCCGGAGGCAGTACGTTCAGCTTCTTAGCGGGCGTCATGAACAGCTCGAACCAACTTGTCTTCCAGGCTTTTCTCTCCGATGGAAGGAACGGCATCTTCCTCTTGTCGAATGGCACGCTCACCAAAATCATCGCCAGCGGCGACATCATGCAGGACGGCGTCCCGTTGGGCTTTACTACAAATCCGCTCATCAATAATTCGGGACTCGTGGTCTTCAGCGCCGTCTCCAATTCCATCGCCGACACTGGCATCTTCTCTTATTTCCAGGGAAAACTTTCCTTGCTGGTCCCTGAGTTGGCCCCCCTTCCGGATGGCAGTGTGCTGTTTGCCCCGTTTGTCGCCTCACTGAACAACGCGGGCCAAATGACGTTTTTCGCTTCCACTACCGAGGCGAACAACGCGACGTTCCTGTTCAGCAATGGACAGATATCTACGCTCGTTGCCCCGGGGCAGACCGCGCCCGATGGTGGGGTCTTCCGGTTTTTCGATCTGAGTGGAAGCATCATCAATCAATCGGGGCAAGTGCTCGTCGTGGCAGCAGAGGTGCACGAGGGTTCGACGCTGTACTTGTTTTCTAACAGTCAGCTCAGCCGCGTGATCGGAACGGGCGATACCATTCCGCGACAGCCGACCTTCGCGTTCCCCATGGCCAGTGCCCTCGGGGCGGGAGATACGACACTAATCGCCGATTCCACTTTCCCCGGCGGCGCCGGCGCTTACACGGCGACTCCATCGCATGGCACTACGCCCGGCCTCAAAGCACTAGCCGTGCACATGGGAGAGCCGAGCCCTGATGGCGTTGTGGACTTCCTGTTCGGATTCGCTATGAACCATTCTACCGAGGTGGCCTCCCTGATTGCGTCTTCCGACGCGGGAGGCGCCCTGCTTCTGAATAACGGCAGCACGCCGAAGGTGGTCGCGGACTCCTCGCCGACTAGTCCAATAGACGTCGGTGGCGGCACGCCATCCATCAGCATCAACAGCCTCGGCGTGATCGCCTTCCTCGGGTTTGACCCGAGCAGCGCCACTTCGGGAATTTTTCTCAATTCCGCCGGGCAGAGCCAATTGCTCTTGAATGCGTCAACGCCGGCCCCAGGCGGAGGTACGTTCAACAATGTGTCCAACCTGGCGCTCAACAGCCTGAACCAGGTTGCGTTTGAGGCGCAGCCCTTCCCCGGTCCAACCGGAATTTTTGGCGTGGCAAACGGCGCGGTCACGCCATTAGCCACCGATGGCGCGCCGGCGCCCGGCGGAGGCAATTTCCAACTATTCTTCTTGGACTCGCGCCACGCCCCAGTGATTGACGACCGCGGCGATGTCGCCTTCGCTAGCTTCCTGACCGGAACCTCGGGCGGGTTCTTCGGATCGGGCGGCGTGTTCCTTTATAAGAACGGCGCTGTGTCCCGCATCGTCGGACCCAACGATCCTTCCCCAGACGGTGGCGTGTTCCTTTACGCCGATTCACCTTCCATCAACTCGTCGGGAGACGTGGCGTTTTTCGCCGAGACCAGCGCATTCAACTTTGGCGCGTTCGTCTACTCAGGCGGCACGATCACGCAAGTAGCAGTGGCCGGTGATTTCGTCAACAACATCGGATTCGGCTTTGTCGACCTGCCGATCATCAACAACAATCGGCACGTCGCGTTCACCGCTACTCTCTTCAATGGCCAGAATGCGGTTTTCGCAGCCGTGCCGCCGTACGATGCGGCGAGCCTTTCTTCCGGTGACTGGATCACACCCACGCATAAAACGCCCCCGCCTCCTCAACACATGAAACAGGCTAGGGTCAACAACGACCTGCTGCGGTCAAAGTGGGGCAAGCCCCATTCGGGCGCGAACGTGAAAGTGATCAACCCATAGCTGACCGCGCGAATTGCCGGCCGGTTTTTGTGATCGGCGACCTTTGCGTTTTGATATATCGGATAGGCCTGCACACCTTTACCGACCATCCCGGTTACGGGACGCAAGCCGCGGGACATGTCCCGGCGGAGCGCCGATTCGTGAGTAGGAAGTTGGTCAACGAGTAGGCCGCGCTCTGGAAGGCGCTGGTCTTGAAGCAGCGTTGCGCGAAGCGAAGGACGCGGTTCGGAGCGTATCGTCGGCAATCCGGAAATAATTCAATGAGGACCGCCGACAAAAGTCGCCATAGGCCCCAAGGCATCAACATAACGACGCGCCATGCACGTGATTTAGCAGGCGAACAGTGAAAAATCAGTGGAATTCGACACGTTGCTGGCTATCGCCAACATTTCAAGCCTAACCTCGTCCATAGGGAGTGCGGCGGACTTGTTTCATCCTGAATCCGAGGGGAGCTTCGAAGGGCCGCCGCTCTCACAACGCAGCCCGCACCATAACGATATACGTTCTTGCCCACCCTAATTCACCGACACTTACGCAAAGCCCTCGACCTGAGAACGCACCCCCGGAAATCGCCATTTAACCCCCAAAAACGCCCATTCAATGCAACCCGCTTCGTGTCCTGTGGAAAACCCGCTAAAATGAAGGTAAGCGGAGAATCTAGCGGTTCGGCTTGTGGATTCCACCCCGCGCCCCGAAATCAAGGAGCTAAGCACCTTCGCCCATGCGTAATCTGACGGAATCCGCCAGAGCCCTTCGCGACCTGCTGTCGCAGCGCATTCTTGTGCTCGACGGCGCCATGGGCACTATGCTGCAGCAGTGCAACCTCACCGCCGAGGATTTCGGCGGCGCCGCGCTCGAAGGCTGCAACGAAAATCTTGTGCGCACCCGTCCAGATGTAATCCTGGACATCCACCGCAAATATTTCGACGCTGGCTCCGACATCGTCGAGACCAACAGTTTCGGTAGCGCACCGATCGTGCTCGCCGAATACGGCCTCGCCGCCGACGCGCACTACCTGAGCCATCGTTCCGCTGAACTAGCGCGCAAGGCCGCCGATGAGTTCACCACCTCCGGCAAGCCGCGCTTCGTAGCCGGCTCGATCGGCCCCACCACCAAGGCCATCACCGTAACCGGCGGCGTCACCTTCGAGGAGCTTCGCGAAGCCTATTACATCCAAGCCAAAGGCCTGGTCGAAGGCGGCTCTGACCTGCTTCTCATCGAGACCAGTCAGGACACGCGCAACATCAAGGCCGCGCTCCTCGCCATTCAACGCCTCTCCCACGAAATCGGCCAGCAGGTGCCCTTCATCATCTCCGTCACCATCGAGCCCATGGGCTCCATGCTCGCCGGACAAACCATTGAAGCCATGTGGGCATCGCTGCGTTTTGCTAAGCCGCTCGCCTTTGGGATGAACTGCGCCACCGGCCCCGAATTCATGACCGACCACATTCGCACGCTGAGCCAGCTCACCGGCGAATTCGTCTCCTGCTATCCCAACGCCGGTCTGCCTGACGAAGAGGGCAAATACCTCGAGACGCCGACGTCGCTCGCGGCCCAGCTCGGAAAATTTGTCGACCACGGCTGGCTCAACATTGTTGGCGGCTGCTGCGGCACCACCGAGCAGCACATCCGCGCGCTCGCGCAGATGGCCGAAGGCAAAAAGCCGCGCCAGCGTCCCGCCGAGCAGCATCGCGCTATCTATTCCGGCATCGAGACTATTGAAGCCGAAGATAGCACGCGCCCTCTGCTCGTTGGCGAACGCACCAACGTCATCGGCTCGCGTCTCTTCAAGAATTTAGTCGCCGAAGAAAAGTGGGAAGAAGCCAGCGAAATCGCACGCCGTCAGGTCCGCGGCGGCGCGCACATCGTCGACGTGTGCCTGCAAAGCACTGAGCGCGACGAAAAGAAAGACATCCCGCCGTTCTACGAGAAGCTGATCCGCAAAGTAAAAGCTCCGGTGATGATCGACACCACGGATCCCACCGCCATCGAGCAAGCCCTCACTTATTGCCAGGGCAAAGCCATCATCAATTCCATCAACCTCGAAGACGGCGAGGAAAAGTTCGAAAGAGTTGTCCCTGTCGCCCATGATTTCGGCGCCGCCGTAGTCTGCGGCTGCATCGACGAAGACAAGCTGCAAGCCCAGGCCTTCACCCGCGAGCGCAAACTCGCGATCGCGCAGCGCAGCTACAAACTCCTCACCGAAAAATATGGCCTCGCCCCCGAAGACATTGTCTTCGATCCGCTCGTCTTCCCCTGCGCCACGGGCGATGAAAACTACATCGGCGGCGCGGTCGAAACCGTGGAAGGCATCCGCCTGATCAAGCGCGCCCTTCCCGATACACGCACGATTCTGGGCATTTCGAACGTCTCCTTCGGCCTGCCGGCGGGGGCGCGCGAAGTTGTCAACTCCGTCTTCCTCTATTACTGCACCAAAGCCGGCCTCGACCTCGCCATCGTCAATACCGAAAAGCTCGAGCGCTTCGCGAGCATCCCCGAGCACGAGCGCCGCCTCGCCGAAAATCTTCTTTTCTCGCATCCTCCCGCGGAACTTCCCGCCGACCATCCGCGCGCCGCGATTCTCCGCAACGTCCCCGCGGACTGGCGCGAGCAAAACAAAGAGCAGCGCGCAGCCGTAAACCAATTTCATATCGCCGCCATCACCGAACATTTCCGCACCGCCAAGAAAAAGGACAAGGCCCGTGCCGCCGACCTCCCGCTGGATCAGCGCCTCGCCAGCTACATCATCGAAGGCACCCGCGACGGCCTCGTTGCGGACCTCGATCGCAAGCGGGCTGAGGGCGTCCCCCCGCTCGATATCGTCAACGGGCCGCTCATGGCCGGAATGGCTGAAGTCGGCCGCCTCTTCAACGCCAACGAGCTAATCGTCGCCGAAGTCCTGCAATCCGCGGAAGCGATGAAGGCCGCCGTCAGCCATCTCGAGCAATTTATGGAGAAAGCGGATACCGCGAAGCGCGGCCGCGTTGTTCTCGCCACCGTAAAAGGCGACGTCCACGACATCGGCAAAAATCTCGTCGAAATTATTTTGAAAAATAATGGCTACGACGTCGTGAATCTCGGCATCAAGGTTCCCCCCGAAGAGTTAATCAAGGCCTATCAGCAACACAAGCCAGACGCCATCGGCCTCTCCGGCCTGCTGGTAAAAAGCGCGCAGCAGATGGTCATCACCGCCAACGACCTGCGCGACGCGGGAATCGAAATTCCGCTGCTCGTCGGCGGCGCCGCGCTTTCCGCGAAATTCACGCAAACGAAAATCGCGCCCAGCTACGGCAAAGCGGTCTGCTACGCCAAAGACGCCATGACCGGGTTGCGCCTGATGAACGAGCTGATGGACCCGGCCACCCGCGAAACCGTGGTCAGCGCGCACACCGCGTCTGGCAACGGCGCCGGTGTCGTGACAACGGTGAAAGTTAAGGAGATTTCGCCGCTGCCCGCGCGCTCGCCGAAGGTGCGTACCGACATTCCCATTCCCGCGGTGCAATCTGTCGAGCGCAAAGTTCGGCTCGTGCCTGACCTGCGCGAAATCTGGAGCTACATCAATCCGTTCATGCTCTACGGACGCCATCTTGGCTTCCGTGGTGATTTCGAGAAGCGCTTCGCCGAGCGCGATCCCAAAGCCGTCGAGCTCTACGAATCGATGGAAGCAGTCCGCAAGGAAGCCGCCGAATTCATGAAGGTTCGCGCCGTCTGGCAATTTTTCGAGGCCGAGTCCGAAGGCAATGCGCTGCATCTCTTCGCGCCAGGCGCAGTCACGCCGCTGCACACGTTTAATTTCAAGCGCCAGCGCGCCGGAGATTTTCTCTGCCTCAGCGACTACGTCCTCGCTCCGCAAAATGGCCAGCGCGATCACGTCGCGCTTTTCGTAGTCACCGCAGGTGAAGGCGTCCGCGATCGCGGCGAAAAAGCCAAAAACGACGGCTACTACTTCAAGTCGCACGGCCTGCAAGCGCTGGCGATCGAGTCCGCCGAAGCCTGCGCCGAATGGCTGCACCGCCGCATCCGAGAAGATTGGGGCTTCCCCGATCCGCCCGACCTCACCATGGCGCAGCGTTTCACTTCGCGGTATCGCGGCAAGCGTTACAGCTTCGGCTATCCCGCCTGCCCCGACCTGGAAGACCAGTCCGGCCTGTGGAAGCTGCTCCGCCCAGAAGAAATCGGCGTTCAGCTAACCGAAGGCATGATGATGGACCCCGAAGCCAGCGTCAGCGCTCTTGCGTTCCATCACCCCGACTGCGCCTATTTCAGCGTCGGCGAGCACCCCGACGCTTGAGCTAAACCGAACTTGCGCTAAACCAAATCGTCGAGCTTGGGCGGCGTCGCACCTTTCCAGGACGCATCAAACTGCTTGCGAATAAATGTTGCGTCGTAGGTTTTGTTTTGCGCTTTCAGCGCTTGCTCCAGCCCAAACAATGAGCGCGGATTGCGGGGGTTGCGCTCCAGATCATCGCGAAAGACCTGCTCTGCGGCGGCTTGGTCGCCACTTATCAGCAGCGCGGCACCTAGGGATTCGCGCACGGGATAGAACCAGTCCTGCGGCTCGTCGTATTTCAAGCCGTCCTGGATAGCTACCGCTTCGCGCAACTGGTGGATCGCAGCCTCATCGTCGTTCTTGGCGCGCGAAATCTTCGCGCTCAACACATTTTCGGCAATCTTCAGAATATCTTTGGTCTTGTTGTTGATCGGCGCGGTAAAAATCGTATCTGGAGAAGTTTTTTCTTCCGCTTCCACTACCAGCTTGTGCTCCTCTTCCGCTTCTTCCAATTTTCCGGTGGCTGCCAGTGCGATCCCGCGCGCGAAGTGCCAGAAAACCGTAGCCGTCTGCATGGAGGCGTCGGGCCGCGGCGTCTTCAAAATTTCATTCCACTTGTGAAAGCGCACCTCGACCGCGAGCGGCACAGTCATGAAGCCTTCTAGCGGGGGCATCTCTTTTACGTGCGGACCCGCATTCGCGGCCAGCATCCGCGCGCCGCGCTTCGATTCCGCATAATTCCCGTTCATCGCCGCGCACATGGCGATGAAATGCAGATTATGGCTGTAATACATCATCGGGTAGATGCCTTGCGCATTGCTCGCCGCGAGGTATGCCTGATCCGCCTGGGCCGCTTTCTGGTTCGTCTTCATGGCGGCTTCGTAGTCACCGGTGCGAATATAAATGTGCGCGGGCATGTGCACGATGTGCCCGGCCCCGGGCGCAAGTTGTGCCAGACGATTCGCGCCGGCCAGCGCCCGCTCCGGCGAAGGCGACGCCTCCACCGCGTGAATGTAGTAATGAATCGCGCCCAGGTGATTCGGCTCGCGCCGCATTACCGATTCCAGCGTGGCGACTATCTCCTTCGTTCCTTCTTCCGGCGAACCGTCGGCGCGCCACAGTCCCCAGGGGTGCAAATTCATTCCCGCTTCGGCAAACAAGGTCGCGGCGTCCAGGTCATCCGGAAATAACAGAGTTACCTGGTGCATGGCGTCGCGATACTCCTCGGCCGCCAGGCGCAAATCCGATTTCGGGTCCGCGGGAAAGCGTGTGGACATCGCGGCGATGTACGCCCTGTCGCTCGGCGAAGCGCCTTCCGCCAGGCTTGTGGCCTTCTCGATGGCTTGATGCGCCTGCACGAAGCGGTCTTCGCTGGCGGGATCGTTGTAATTGGGGCCAACCGCTTCCGCGATGCCCCAATACGCCATCGCGAGCTTCGGGTCCAGCTCCGCCGCGCGCTGGAACGAGCGTTGCGCCTCATCGTGATTGAAGGCGTAAATCAGCCGCAGCCCCTGATCGAAAAACGCCTGCGCCTGGGCGTTTTGCGTCGACACCGGGTGTCGCCAATCTCCCAGTCCGGTCATCAATGTGGCGGATTTATTCTTTGCGGCAATCGCATGCTCGTGCTCCTGCGCAAACGCGGAAACGCCTGAAACCAATGCCAGCGCTATCGCCAGAGCCAAGAAAACGCCAAAGCGCCTAATCATCGTGTGCCTCCTCAGAATCATTTCGGCTGGATTGAGAGGTCAAAAGATGCCCGCATTCTATACCACCCAAGGCCCCGCCAACGCCTCCCCGTAGCGGCGTCGCTTCAGCGCGCCATCTTGTCTTGTCCCGTAGCGGCGTCGCTTCAGCGCGCCATCTTCGCAGCAGCCCACACCCGGTCCTATCAAATCCTCTACACCGCCGCCCACACCGTGATACCGTGCGCTCCGTGAATTTCGAGCGCACCCGAATCCGCCTAGATCCATTCATCTATCGCGGCACCGGCATCTACTTCCTCACGATCTGCTGCGACAAGCGTCACGCCGCCTTCACAAAGGAATCCGTCGGACTTTGGCTCGCGAAATGGCTAACCCGCTGCGCCGCGAACCACGCCTACTCGATGCATGCTTACTGCGTAATGCCCGACCACCTTCACATCCTCGCAGAGGGCACCTGCGCAACATGCCACGTCCCTAAATTTATTTCCGAATTCAAACAGCGAACGGGCTACCCCTACCAACAAAAGCTCGGCCGCCGTCTCTGGCAACCCCGCTATTACGACCACGTGTTACGCCGCCCCGAAGACATCGAAAGCGTAGCCTGGTACATCTGGACAAATCCCATCCGCAAAGGCCTCTGCGCCGCCCCGCAGGACTATCCACTCTCCGGTTCGTTAACCTCCGACTGGAAAAAGCGCTGCGCCCCACCAAAAATGTGGTCCCCACCCTGGAAGCGACCCGGGCGCCTGTAGCGGCGTCCCTTTAGGGCGCCATCTTCGCAGCAGCCCGCACCCAGGCGTAATCCTTCATCTCCCACGAAATCCAAGACTCCCCGTAGCGGCGTCGCTTTAGCGCGCCATCTTCGCAGCAGCCCGCACCCATCCTTATCAAATCTCCACACCGCAGCCCACGCCCAGGCTCCATCTCGCTTTTTCCCTGTCCCATCACATCCAAGATGCCGCCCTAAAAGGGACGGCGCTACAAACCCGCATCTCCGCCTTGACTTGCTTTTACCCCTTGATCAACGATCCCTACTTGATCAGCGATCCAGATCGTTCGGTGTCCAAACTGGTGTCCAAACCTATCCCCATTCCGTCCAACGGCAACGCTCCTTGCCTGCCCACCCCTGCGTTCGACGACCCTAAACACCACCTCCGCCTTTACCAGGGCGACTGCCTCGAAATCCTCGCCGCCATCCCGGAAAATTCCGTCGACCTCGTCTTCGCCGACCCGCCCTACTTCCTCTCCAACGGCGGCATCACCTGCCACGCCGGCAAAATGGTCTCCGTCCACAAAGGCGATTGGGACAAATCCCGCGGCCCCGACGCCAATCACGAATTCAACCGCGCCTGGCTCGCCGCCGCCCAGCGCGTCCTAAAACCCAACGGCTCCATCTGGGTCTCCGGCACCGCCCACGTCATCCACAGCGTCGGCTTCGCCATGCAGCAGCTCGGCTTCAAGCTCCTCAACGACATTTCCTGGGTTAAGCCCAACCCGCCTCCCAATCTCTCCTGCCGCTATTTCACCCACGCCACCGAAACCATCATCTGGGCCGCCAAGGACAAAAAGTCCCGCCACACCTTCAACTACAAGCTAATGAAGGAAACCAATCGCGGCAAGCAAATGAAATCCGTCTGGGAAATCCGTCCCCCGGAAGCCTGGGAGAAAAAATTCGGCAAGCACCCCACGCAAAAGCCCGTCGCCCTACTCGAGCGCATCCTCCTCGCCTCCACCAACGAAGGCGACCTGGTCCTCGATCCGTTCGCCGGCAGCGGCACCACATTACTCACCGCATTCCGCCTCCGCCGCCAAGCCCTCGGCTGCGAACTCTCCGCCGAATTCCTAAGCCTCTCCCTCCGCCGCACTGTTCGGATTTGGTACAGCTCGAATTTTCCCTAACGTGCCTGCAGTTTTCAGTTGATCCGCCAACCGATCCTATGGATCGATCCTGTAGTGGCCGATCTTCAGATCGGCTGGCGAGCGCAAGCGAGCGCTCCTGCATGCCCGCTCAACTCCAACTCGTCCAGCAAGAGCGCCGCTTCTACTTCATCGGCCGCACCAAACGCGAAATCCTCTTCACCGTCCTAGCCGACTCCCTCGACGAAGCCCGCCAAAAATTCCGCAGCGCCGGCAACTCCGACTCCGACGCCCTCTTCATCATCAAGACCGAAACCGAAATCTACTTGGCGTAAAACCGCGCAACAAGCACGTAGCGGCGTCCCTTTACGGGCGCCATCTTCGATGCTGCCCGCGTTGCGCTGTTACCTGGATGCGCGTCGATGGCGCTCTTCTGACCGCGTGTGGACGCCTTCCTGTCTCTCGTAAGGCTCAATGTCTTTGATTCCGCACTTCGGACATCGGTCATTGCCGCAGCAACTCCAAACATCAGCCCACTCTTCACCATCTTCGGGCAACGGTAATAATTCACGAACTGTCTTTGCGGCATCGATTCTCCTTATCTGAAACTATTGCCGATCTTCCCTGCAAGACAGTCTCCATGATCTAATCCCCGCGTGAACCTGCAGCTTCCCAGCGAAGGCCTCGATGGTTACAAAAGCAATTCTCAACGCGCTCGCATAGGCACCGAGGCCTGGGGCGCACTCAACTTCTTCTGCCCAGTCTGCAAGTCTCCACGGCTCGATATTGCTCCGCGAAATACCGTCGCGGTCGATTATCGTTGCCC
>Ga0210410_10005456_pt1 | contig 11063 bp, 11 predicted proteins | sample IncBWC4MmetaG_FD_161058 | JGI IMG/M metagenome (GOLD analysis project Ga0210410, IMG submission 161058) | Forest soil microbial communities from Barre Woods Harvard Forest LTER site, Petersham, Massachusetts, United States - Inc-BW-C-4-M | ecosystem: Environmental > Terrestrial > Soil >... | reverse complement strand
AGCCGGTCTTGGGATAGCCGCGTGCTGCCTGCCAGCGCGTGATGACGGCGCGGGTCGACGCGTCAAACCTTCCGTTGACCTTGGTGTCGAAGCCGAGACCGGTCAGCCAGCGCTGCACGTCGCGACGCTTTGCCTTGTCGAGGCCGATCTGATCTTCGGTTCCCTGAGTTGCTTCGTCGGTAAAGGCCACCGGATCGACCGATGCCGCCGGCTCGACCGATACCGCCGGCTCGACCGATGCCGACTGGTCGCGGGTGGTCGTGCTCAGACCGGCTTTGGCCGCATCCGCACTGATGAGAATTCCCAGCACCGACAATGCGAGAATCAAGACACGCATGGCGTATTCTTCCCTGATCTTGAAGTCTCTTAATGATTTCGATTTGAAAACCTGTGACGGTCCAAATGCACCGCCGTGAAACCCGGACTTCCGGCGGCGTCAAAATCACAGGTCAATAGCGGTTTCCTCGCTTGGCAACTGTCATCCGGATCACTTGTTCCCTTGCGTGCGTCGATTGTTGCACTGCATTGCACCAGGCTATGGCAGTCGTGGCGGCGAGCGGCCAGGCGGCTTGTTCGGCTCAATCCGCCCAACGGGCTACCGTGCTGGAAAGATTGGGTTCGATTCCTGCGTCCCCTTGATTTCTCGCTCGTGGGCCGGCTGGACCTGTTGGCCGGAATAGAGAATTATTCGCTCCGGCAGATACCCGACCCAACCCACAGGTAATCCATGTCAGACTTGGCTAAGGATAGCGTTGATGCGGCGCGGCCGCTGCTGTTCCAGCCGTTCAAGATCCGCGGCCTGACCCTGAAGAACCGCCTGGTCGTGCCGCCGATGGTCCATTACCGCGCCGGCCCCGGGGGCACCTGCGGCACCTTCCACACCGTGCATCTGGGCCGTTTTGCGCTCGGAGGCTTTGGGCTGGTGTTTGTCGAGGCGACCGCTGTCGAAGAGGTCGGCCTGATCAATGAAAATGACCTCGGCATCTGGAGCGATGCTCAGGTGGAGAGTTTCAGGCCATTGATCGCCTTCATGAAGGGCGAGGGGGTGGGAATCGGCATCCAGCTCGCGCACGGCGGGCGCAAGGCGGCCTCGCAGCGCGCGATGGACGGCATGGGCCCGCTCACCGCGCAGGAAATCAAGGCCGGCGCCAAGCTGTGGCAACCCGTCGGTCCCACCAGCGAGCCGGTCGCGCCGGGATGGCTGACCCCGCGTCAGCTCACGGCCGACGAATGCCGGGCGATGGTGCGCACCTGGGCAACTGCGGCGAGAAATGCGGTCAAGGCCGGCTTCGATACCATCGAGATCCACACCGCCCACGGCTATCTGCTGGCCTCGTTTCTTTCCCCCGTCTCCAACACGCGCAATGATGAATATGGCGGCGACCGCAACGGGCGGATGCGCTTGCCGCTCGAGATCGTCGAAGCGGTGCGGCGCGAGATGCCGGAAACCATGCCGCTGTTCGTGCGGGTTTCCGCGGTTGACGGCGCGCAGGGCGGCTGGAATCTGGATGACACGGTCGCCTACGCGACGGAGTTGAAGGCCCGCGGCGTCGACGTGGTCGACTGCTCCTCCGGCGGCATTTCAGGCTCGGCGACCGCAGCCCAGGTCCCGCGCGGCCTCGGCTTCCAGGTGCCCTACGCCGAACGGGTCCGCAAGGAAGCGGGCGTCGCGACCATGGCGGTCGGCATCATTCTGGAAGCGAAGCAGGCCGAGGCTATCCTGGCGAACGGGCAGGCCGACCTGATCGCCGTCGGCCGGCAATCCCAGTTCAATCCCAACATCGCCCAGCACTGGGCCCACGATCTCGGCCTCAACCGCAGGTTCGAGGATTGGACCCCGGAATTCGGCTGGTGGCTCGAGAAGCGCATTCGAACCATCGAAGGGTTCGCGACGCCGACCGGGGTCGTCAAGCGGCAGGCTTAGGATGCCAAACCCAAGGGAGTTCGTGATGCCAGGGAGGATCGTCCCACGGACCTTGGGGCGCGCGTTCGAGGTAGGTCCGCTCCTCCCTCCAGCGGCGGACTGCCAGAAGTGGAAGTCGCTTGCACCTGCTATTCGATTATTTGATCCGCGTGGGCGAGTAGCGCCGGCGGACTATGAATCTACAGGGCCTTGGCCGCCCGGAATGGCAGGCCGCGATGGAGGCGCTGCTCTTGGTCACCGAACATGACGGTCCGACGATGTTCGAAGATCGGCAGAGTCTGCGGCCCGGCGCGCGGTGAGTGGCGGACGACACGCGCCGGGTCTGACCAAGACTCCTAGAGTACGAGGCATGGCCGAAATTGGGCGTAAGGCCGATTCGTGGTTAAAATCCGACCGCATGTGAAGATTGCGCTGAGCCGCAAACGCGCCAAGGTTTCCAGAGAGTCATAAGGTACGGCAATACTGCATGACGCGAGCGAGTTTTCCCAAGTTCGGTGAACGATGCTAAGCGAGCGGGCACTGCCGCCGATGACAACTACTGTTCTTCGGGCAGCAACTGCTTTGGGGCCTGCGCCCGCGCTCTGGCTTGCGGTGACGGGAGCGTCGGCATTGGCTTGCGCGCCGCGGTGGCAGTGGGCCGAGGCAGAGGTGCTGATGTATTGGGCTGCAGGTTCTGCTCGGAAGCCTTGGCGATAAGGCGTGTCATTTGTTCCTGGCTCGCTTTGAGCTGCTCAACAGCTTTTGTATTGTCGATGGCCATTTGTTCCTGGCTCATCTTGAGTTGCTCGATCCCTTGCTGCACGTTTGTCAGATCGCGTGCTATCGTCTCGAGCAACTGCGCCAGTTCAGGAGGCTGCGGGGCGGCTGTCGGCACGACGTCTTGCCGTGCCGTCTGAGCCGGAAGTACTGGCTTCGCTGCGGCCACCTGAACGGTAGATGGGCCCGGCTGCGCGGGAAGCCCTTTTTCCAGCGGCAGCAATGAAGCTAGATTGAGCTGCGGCACCCACCGGGCGACAATCAGCTTGGCCGCATCGCCATAAGAGGACTGCGCAACGAAAGCAGCGATAAACATGCCCGCGGCCAACAGCAAGCCGATGAGGGCACGTAGCGCCGGCCGGCCGCGCGAATGCTCGCGGCCCGGGACAGCCGAAGATTGGCGCGCGGCGTCATGCTCCAGCTTCGAGAGCTGCTCAGTAACACGCGCGAGCTGTTCATCGGCGCGCGCGATCTGTCCATAAGCGTGCGCGAGCCGCTCATCCGCGCGCGCGATCAAGACATCGTTGGGTTCAATTGCTTCCGGGTTCGACGTGGAACTCATTGGTGTGCCCTTCCCATCCAATGTCACGCAAGGGAGGTGGTCGGATTTCCACCAGCTCTACGAACTGCTAAACACTCATTGCAGTTTTGACCAAAGCATGGCCGTACGATGGAAAGTACAGGGCTGCTTGCGGCGACGGGCCCTCGGGAATGGGGCACCGCGACGTCCGGCGCATGTCCCCGAAAGCGGAGATCGCGCCGCCGGGCTCAGCTACCTGATATTAGCCAGGCACTCCTTCAGGCGGTCAAGCTCCGAACGGACTTGCGTTTCCATGGCGTCTTGTAATGCGTGCGTGCCCCTGCTGGACAATTCTGCGGAGGCCGTTCTGTCCAGATTCTGCTTCCAATCCCGGATTGCCTGTTTGGTGGCCGTTTGAGCCTGCGACGACGCCTTAAGGTACGTCTTCATGCAGGTGTCGGCCATTGAACACGTCTTGCACTCTTGAGCGGGGGTAGCACTTGAAACAAGCAAGGTAAGTGTCGCGGCAAGGACCCTCATTGCTTTTCTCCCGGTATTGGCCCCGGCGGATGTTCTACTCGGTGGGGCTTGTCTGCAACGGTGGCCGCATATTCACGCGAAAGAATCCGCCACTCTACTCATCGCGGGGATGCTTCCGGTTTCCGACCTTGATCCAGTCCGGAGACCGGCTGTCGCGACAGGGCCGATCGTCAGGTGGCCAAGCATGGCCTCGCAGGCTTCTTCGGCCTCAGCGAGCGTCTTGAAGGGCGAGCCGCCAACCCTGATGGCGGGCCTGTTCTGATCGACCGGACGCCAGGACGCCACGAAGCCGGTTCGTCCCTGAAGGCCGGGACCGTCGCGGCTCTCATAACTGATCACGAACGAAAAGCCGTTTCTATTCGCGTGCCATATTTCCATTTGCTCGACGCGACTGATGACGCGGACGAACTGCATGGCCGTTGCACCCATGGGCCGTCTCCACTCGACAAGCCCCAAGCCCGAGCGAAAGTGTATCACGAGTCGCGGCGCAGGTGTGGCGCCTCTCCGAATTTTTTAAGGAAATCAGCCCCTTCGGCTTGGCCTTCACCGGGTCCCAGGGAGGAAGGCATGAGCGAGAATTGGCACAAACAGCGGACATTGTGCCTGTGGTTCAAATTCCCGAATGGGTAACCGACTGAGACGGCCTCATAGGCTTTGTAACAATCGGCTACGAGCGCGGTGACTATTTCAGGCCGGTTCCCCAGCGCCGGTGCAAAAAACGCTCACATGGCGAAAATAGCATCTTGTCGGCAATTAAGCCGATCACCACGATCACTACCATCACGCCGATGACCTGATCCATGGCGCTGAGCTCGCGGCCATATTGCAGAAGATGGCCAAGCCCAAAGCCGGTCAGGATGGTGACGAAAATCTCCGCCGCCATAAGCGAACGCCAGGCAAATGCCCATCCCTGCTTCATGCCGCTGACGACGAACGGCAACGATGCCGGAAGGATCACCCGCGTCCATTTGTCGAAGCCTTCCGATCCCATGGTGCGGGCCGCGCGCGCATAGATCGGCGGGATATTGCGCGCTCCGGTGTCGGTCGCGAGCAGCACGGACCAGAGCGTTCCCATTACCACCACAAACAGCATCGCCGTTTCAGTCTGCCCGAACCAGAGCAAAGCTAACGGTATCCAGCACACGCTCGGCAAGGTTTGCAGGCCAAGAGCAAGCGCGCCGACCGTGTCCTGCATGTATTCCGACGTACTGGTGGCAAGGCCGAGCGGGAGCCCGATGGCAATGCCGATGGCGTAGCCGAGCAGCAGCCGCCGTAAGGTCACACCCGCGGCTTCCACCAGCGTGCCGTCGCGCAAGGCATCCCAAAGATAGAGGGCAACGGCGCGCGGCGGCGGTAACAGCACCGGAGACCAGCGACCGCTCGTGGTGGCGGCCTGCCACAGCAGGATCAGCGCTGCGATAAACAAGGCGACGACCAAGGTCCTCTTCATGCGGCCGTTTCCTCCGATGTGACCAGCCGGGCTTTCAGCGCATGCGTAATCCGCTGCACGAAAGCAGCCAGCTCCGGACTACTGGCGTCGCGCGGGCGCGGCAGCGAGATCTTGAATTCCTCGCGTAGCCGACCGGGGCTCGGCGAGAGCAGAAATACCCGATCGCCGAGACAGGCCGCCTCGCGCACGTCGTGCGTCACGAAGACCATGGTCTTGCGTCGTGTCTGCCAGATGTCCTGCAGATCCTGATAAAGCTGCTCGCGCGTAATGGCGTCGAGCGCGGCGAACGGCTCGTCCATCAGCAATACGCGCGGGTCGGGCGCCAGTGACCGCGCCAAAGCAATGCGCTGCTTCATTCCGCCTGACAATTCGTGCACATAGGCATGCTTGAATTTCTCAAGCCCGACAAGCCGCAGGTGGTAATCGGCGATCTCGCGGCGCTCCCCGTTGCTGAGCCCCGGCTTTCGCTTCAAACCGAACATGACGTTACCGAAGACATCGAGCCACGGAAACAAAGCCGATTCCTGAAACATCACGAGGCGATGGCGTCCCGGACCTTCGACCAGTTGATCATCAGCCAGCACGCGGCCCTGATCCGGCTTGGTCAATCCCGCCATGATGTCGAGCAGCGTCGTCTTGCCGCACCCGCTCGGCCCAACCAGACAGACGATTTCTCCTTCTTCGATGCGCAGATCGATTTTGTCCAAGACTTGGACATCCGCGCGCGGCGTCTGAAACCTTTTGGACACGCCTTCGACGACAAGCTTGGCGGCCGGGGCGAATTTCGGCTCAGGGTCGGCGCTCATGGAGCCTCAACCAATCGGGAAATATCGGGTGCATCGCGCAAAAATCCGACGGATCGTGCGCTTGATACAAACGTCTTGAGAGCATCAAGCGATACGTCGCTTGTCAATACGACTCGTTTCCAAGCTGACGCGACCAGTTCCGGAGAGAATTTGGCGCGCAATTCAGCATCCAGTTCCTCACGCGCCATGCGTTGCGCATCGTCCGGATGAGTTTTGATCCATTCGGTCAGGTCCCGGTGGGCGGCGACAAAGTTTTTCACGAGCGTTCGTTGCGATGACAGGAAATCCGTACGCGAGACCAGCACCGTCGTGATCGCATTGCGATCGTCGATGAGAATTTTTCCACCCGCCTCTTGCTCAAGCCGGGATATCCAAGGTTCGACCGCCCAGACCGCGTCGATCTGCTTTTGCCTGAACAGCAGCAGTTGATCCGGATTGGGGGTGGGCAGTACCTGCGCGTCACCGCCCGTTTGCCTGATCGTCAGCCCGCCGGCGACTAGCCAGGCGCGCGCAGCGACGTCTTGGGTATTGCCGAACTGCGGAGTTGCGATCTTCTTGCCGCGAAATTCCGCAGCAGTTTTCAACGTTGAATCACCCTGGACCACCAGAGCCGAGCCGCCGTTGACCGAGCCGGCAATGATGCGAACCTCCCGCCCGTCGGATTTGGCGTAGGCATTGATCGCCGGATTGGGGCCGACATAGGCAAGATCGATGGATTTCGCAAACATCCCCTCCATCGCGCTCGGGCCGGCGTTATAGATGTACCATTCGATCTTGATGTCGGATCCGAGCCGCTGCTCGAACCAACCCTTGCCTTGGCGAGAAAAGTTGTGGGCGACCAGCGCTTGAATATGCGTGATGTTTGGAAAATGGCCGATCCGCAAGGTCGTTTCCGCCATCGCGGGCGCCGAATGCAACAACATGAGAGCGATTACAGCCGCAAGCGCCGAAGCGCGTGTCCAAAACTGATGCGTCCGCCTGGGTAAAATTCCAGCTATCGTCGCCATGTTGAATTTCTCCGAAAACCGCCAAGCTTTGCCGTGGCTTGTTGTCGGACCCGCAAGGTTCATGACGCGGGCACGTGTCCGCAAGGCTCATTTCCCAAAGAAAAAATCAAAATCGCTATGTGTGTCCGCGAACTACCGTCGCGCGCAAAAGTTCGTCTCGGCTTATCAGCTGCAGGCGCGATATACCTTTCCGTTCCCTGCATGCTCTAACGAACGTGAAATACGGAAGTCTCTTCGCATTTCTCGGGCGACGACCTCGACGATACCCATCATCCCTTATCCTCGTGGTCGACGGCATGGCACTGCGGCGCTGCGCCACGGGTCTCGAAACGACGTGACCCTTCCGAGCATAGGCGCTTTTTGGTAAAGTTGGTCAAACCTCGGGGGCATCTCAATCACGCTGCCGCCGCTGGCGGTCTTTGTTACCCAGTACCAGGGGGAAAAATGATTGCTTCTCATGCAAGCTGGATAAGGAGAAATGTTCCTTCGCTGGAATCATTCGGCATAATCGCGTTGTTGAGCGTGCTGATCGCGGCCCCCGCATTCCTGATGGTCCGCTTGCTGGAACCCGGATTCGTCCTGCCTGCGTTCAGCATTCTGCTTTTCTCGGACGCCGCGATCGCCGCCATCGTGGCCTGCGCAATCCACGCTCGCAGAATTTCGGAAAATGTAACGTTATGGGATATTGCCGGCGCACTCACCATGATGGGTTGCGCAGCGGCGATTTTTAGCGAACCGGATCAAGTGGTACGGTTCTTCGAGCAACTGGTCGAACAACATCCGGATCCGCCGCTGTAGGAAACAGTCACCAGCCCGGGCCCCTCTGGCAGCCGGCAGGCTGCGATGTCGGACTGGAGTTAAGTGGGAGTGGCCCCGTTTTGATATGCGGCGCGGGATCGCGGCAGGTATCCGTGAACCCCATTACACACATTGCCAAAAAAACCGCGCCGAAAGAGGGGCCATTCTCCCGGCAAGAAGGGGAGCATGACCCGTGTTTGAATTTCTCAGCACAGATGTCCTGACCGCATTATTTCAGGTCGTTCTGATCGACCTCGCGCTCGCTGGCGACAACGCCATCGTCATCGGCGTTGCTGCCGCGGGCCTGCCTCAGGCGCAACAAGGCAAGGCGATTCTGATCGGCATCGTCGCCGCGACGATCTTGCGCGTTCTGTTCGCCGGGTTAGCGACGCAAATTCTGCAGATCGTCAGCCTGCTGCTCGCGGGCGGGATTCTGTTGTTGTGGGTGTGCTGGAAAATGTGGCGAGAGTTGCGCGCGTCCTCCGCAGGGCCCATAGAAGCGAAGGAGGCTGCTGGAGCAAGCGCAGGAACAAATGCCGAAGGCAAGCCCCGCAAAACACTCCTCCAAGCGAGTTGGCAGATTATCGTGGCTGACGTTTCCATGTCGCTCGACAATGTCTTGGCCGTCGCAGGGGCGGCACGCGAGCATCCGGTGGTCATGATTTTCGGCCTGGGGCTTTCCATTGCGATGATGGGCGTTGCCGCCTCTTTCATTGCGCGCCTTCTGCAAAATCATCGATGGATTGCTTACGTCGGCCTGGCCGTCATTCTCTACGTCGCAGTCGAGATGATGTTTCGCGGAACATTGGATATCATGAAGGTTGCGTCGACATGACATACTGCCGCGTCGTTTCCTGCGGCGGTGCCGGACATCGTAAAAGGGTGCCACTTCCGCTTGGGGGCCAAAAGCTGACTCAAGGCGCCGAAGACCCGATGTCCGCTGTTGCCCTCAGCAGCGGACATTTGCGATCCAATTCTGCACTTCCGAAAAGTGCCAAATCCGGAAATGGTCAACGTGGCGCACACGGCGCGCGCTCAGTGACCGAAGATCGGCTTGCTGTAGAAATCGGGAAAGATCGCGGAAAGATACAGGTGGGCCTGTACGCGGGCACCTATGTCGCGGCCGGAATGGGCATCCATCGGGATGATCGCCTCTGCGGCGACCTGGAGATAGCGGTTGATCCAGATGACGCCGGGATTGACCGTGCCGGTCGTCCTCCCCGCGAGCGGCCCATTGAGGGGCGTCGCCGTTGTGAATTCAACCAGCGGAACCCATCCCTCCGGGTAGCGGGTCCCGGTACGGTTGGGACCGGTATACTGGTTGGTGACCAGGCTGTATTCGAGGGCAAAGCCCAACTGCAGGATCTTCGGGTTGACCGTCGCGGCGAGCGTGGTCGGGCCGGTGGGCAGCGTCGTCAGACTGTTGAAAGCGCCTGTCTCTACAGGGAGACTGACCGAACCCAATGAAGTCGAAGTCAGGGTGGACGCGTCGGTTGGCACGGCGACAGCGGCCGTGGCAGTGATCGTGAGCGGCCGCAGCCACGCCGCCGAATCCGGCAGATCGCCGAAGCCCTTGCCGATATAGACGGTCGGCGTCAGCGTGGAGAAAGTCGAGGCGATTCCGGGCGCTCCGGTGCCGCCGATCGCCGCCGTGCCGCCCACGGTGACGACGAATTGGTGCTCGGGGTTGGTATAGAGCTGATACTGCGTGCCGATCACGAAATTGTCGAAGCCCGAGCGCGTGCCCCTGTTTGAGTCTTCGATGATGCGAAAGGTCTCGGTGAAGAACACCGCCCAGTCCTTGGTAACAAGTCTGCTGTAGGTGGTGGGAATGTCGAATTCGCGCGTGGAGGGTGTGGTGGAAGTGTCAGGCAGCTTCACAAAATAGGGCGGATTGTAGAAGTCGGCCGCGGTGGGAACGGTGGTCGCCAGGGTCGAGGGGAAGTAGCGGTCGCCGACGTAGGCGGCCGACCCTTCAGAACATGTCGCGAGCAGGAGCAGAAAGCCGGGTATTGCGGTACGCAAAACAGTACGAACCATCGCGCCCTCCTACTGTCTAAGCAATATTACCACTCCACCTGTTGAGCGGCATCCTTGTCGGCCGCTACGATATGCATGATCATCCGACGCTTTACACCGCAATGCAAGTCGCCAAGATGCGACAGAGCGTTTGACCTTACCCATCAGCCGCTGGTCCAATCTTAAGAGCTAGGCACGCGCGTGCTGGTCGACCGCAACCTTTAGTACGTATGGCTTCTCACACTTATGCTCCAGATCGAACTCTGAGCGGCCCGTGTAATTGATATGCCGGCCATACGTGTGCAGTGACATTGAAATGTTTTTTCGTGGCGGGAGGGAAGGTTTCTTGCCTATGAGATCAGGACCGATGAGGCGAATCTCGGCGAGAAGGGCAAGCGCGTAGACGCAGCGCTGCAGAGTTTTCTTGAGCAATTACTCGTCAAGAATGAGAATTGATCAAGAGCCGTTGAGGGACAGATCGGTATCTGCCTTACATTCGTACGTTTCTAGCGCCTGCGTTGCCCCCGGTGATTTCCGCTCGCAGCGTTTCGCCGCCCTCGCTACGCCAGTTGTGGCAGGGACTCGAACGGTGAAGTCCGCTCTGGGGTCAAAAGCCGAAAAGCTCAAGGCGAGCATATGTTTTTCCGCTTTACCCCCGAAAGCGGACTCAAGTCAGACATCGCGCGATGTCTGAAAAGTGCCAAACGCAGACATCAAGCAACTGAAAAACCCAGCCGTATTGGCCGGGGCTTTGGAGGTGGAAGAATTGTTCGGTCAGCGTCAAGTGGCACGACTGGGTGATCAACTCGCGCGGCGGCCGCCCGCCCCGGTGGCCGCACACACCGGGGCCTTTGATTTAGTGGGCCGGATCAGAAGCTCCCGTCCTCGATCCGCAAGTTTAGGGAGCCACCGGGCAATCCTTAATGAGCGTCGTGGTGCTCGCCGTCCTCATCATCATCGACGTCGTGCTTGTAGACGGCGACGCAGCCGCTGGAGCCGCCGCAGATGCCCTGGCCGACCGTTGTTATATCGCCGCCTGATCCGACGATACTGGCCGGCGCAACCTGCGGAACGTAGATGAAGTTGCGCTTCGAGTCTGCCGCCACCGAATGAGAGTTGGAAGACTGCGGGATCTTCTCGATCAATACGCTGGTCCCGTCGATGACACCGAGCACGGCAGAGCCTGGAAAGCCAGGGGCAGGGCAGGTGCCGGGGGTGCCACAGTCGCGGCTCGATCCGGTGT
>Ga0210410_10005452_pt1 | contig 11067 bp, 12 predicted proteins | sample IncBWC4MmetaG_FD_161058 | JGI IMG/M metagenome (GOLD analysis project Ga0210410, IMG submission 161058) | Forest soil microbial communities from Barre Woods Harvard Forest LTER site, Petersham, Massachusetts, United States - Inc-BW-C-4-M | ecosystem: Environmental > Terrestrial > Soil >... | reverse complement strand
CGGTCCGGGCTACGACGATCGCGGAGTGATTGGACTTGGCGAGCCGCCAACGGTTTCGCCCGGCGCGGCGATTTCCAATGCGGTGGCGAATGCGATTGGAGTTCGCGTGCCGACGATACCGCTGACACCCGATAAAGTACTGGCTGCTCTTGGGAAAGGAGTGATGGCCTAATGGAAACTTTTGCGTACGCTCATCCGGCAACGAAGCAGGAAGTTTTTGGCTTGCTCGGAGAATCATGGAAGGACGCCGCGGTGCTGGCTGGCGGGACCGACATTATTTCGCTGATGAAAGAACATGTGGTGATTCCGCAGCGCGTGGTCAGCATTCGCGGAATTAAAGAATGGGGCGGGCTATCGCAAACTCCGGCGGGGCTGCGGATTGGCGCGCTGGTTACGTTTGAAGAGTTGCGAGAAAACGCCACGGTTCGCGCGCAGTATCATTCGCTGGTCAATGCGGTGGACGGAATTGGCAGTCCACAAATGCGGAATATGGGCACGGTTGCGGGCGATTTGTGCCAGCGTCCGCGCTGCTGGTATTTCCGGAATGGATTTGGTTTGCTGGCGCGCGACGCGAAAGGGAATTCGCTGGTGCCCGGCGGGGAGAATCGCTACCACGCCATTTTTGGAAATGACGGCCCGGCGTATTTCGTGAATCCTTCGAGCTTGGCTCCGGCGCTGATCGCGTTGGGGGCGCGCTTGCATCTGGAAGGCCCCGCAGGGGGGCGCGATGTGAACGCGGCAGATTTTTTTGTGATTCCGAAGAACGATTCCGACCGCGAAATTGTTTTGAAGCCGAATGAAATCGTCACGGAGCTTCTGATTCCGGCGGCTTCGGCGGGAATGAAGAATCACACCTATGAAGTGCGCCAGCGGACTCTATTGGATTGGCCGCTGACGACCGCGTCGGTGGCGTTGAAGATGGATGGCGGTACGGTGAGCGCGGCGAAGATTGTGCTCGGCCATGTGGCGCCGATTCCGTGGCAGGCAGATGACGCCGCGAAATGGTTGGTCGGCAAGAAGATTACGGAGGAGACGGCAGCGGCTGCCGGAGATGCCGCCGTGCGCGGAGCGAAGCCGCTTAGCCAGAATGGTTATAAGGTGCAGCTTGCGAAAGTCTCGGTAAAGCGCGCGCTGCTTGCCGCCGCGAAGGAAGGAGCCTGAACATGCTGAAAACGACAAGCCTGAAGCAGATGATTCAGACGGGAGAAGTTTGCAAGTGCCTTCGCGCGAAAACTTTGTTTTATGACACCGGCGAGCTGGGAAGCCCGCAGGAAAATAATCCACACTATGCGATGTATTCAGGATTGAATGGGCCGTTCTGGTGCGTGCAGACGCAGGGATTGCAGGGACCGGATGGGAAGATCGCTTCCATCGAGAATTGTCATGGCAAGAGCGGGCGCAGTTGCTGCGAAACTGCATAACGAATTTGCGTAGCGTAGCAGCGTAACGTAGCTGGCTCGCCACTCATCTAATAGGATGTATTGAATCGCCCGCGATGAAGTGGGACAATATAGGTTGCTGAATTGGAGGTACTTATGAAGAATCGATTTCTTTTTGCAATGGTAGCGGTTGCGTTGATTTGTACACTGCCGACGTTGGCCGCTCCAAAGCCGCAAGCTCCTCAGATTACCGGACAATATTTGGAATCGCGCACGGCTGATATTTATACCGGGCCGTGCATCGCGAATTCGGAAACGAATTTGGCGGGCAAACAGGCGGTGATGGCCTGGCACATCGATCAGGGCACTTGGACAAATGTGGACCTAAGCGGATTGACCGTCGTGGCGGTTGTGAATGCTACGGACACGCTGGGTATGGACGGCAGCGTGCCATCACTGGCGCATTCGATTTTGATTGTGGACCAAGCGGCCACAACGGCGCAGCGAACAGCGCTGGTGAATTTTGCGGAAGCGCAGGGCGGAGCAATTTTGTCTCATGTGATGGCGGTGGAAGTTGCGCCGATGAAGTTTGAAACGAATGTGGGCGGGCATCACATGGCGTCATCGCTGACCGCGGGGACTTTGGTGCGCGTTACCACTCGTGGCTTGAATGACGGCGATGAATTCTGTCACAACGAAGATGTTTATTATCCGCCGCTGGCCGCGAATTTGACGCACTCCATGCCTGCTGTTGCCACTGAGTCGGGCTATCACGGCAATCACCTGGGAATGACCTGGACGGAAAATGAACGCCGCGGCGTTTTTGTAGGAACCTTTGCGTTCTAATTGGAACTTGATATAAATGACGAAGGCCCACCCCGCGCGGGTGGGCTTTTGTTTTTTCAGAAGTGAGGAATATGGATTTTGGATGCGTCGCGCTGGGGCAGCCGCTCATCCAAATAGCAATGCGGTATGTTTTGCAAATTCTCGAAAAAGGTAAGAGGAAATAATCGCCATGAAATCTTTCTTCGGACGTGTGCTGCCCATTTTCTTCGTACTAATTCTTTGTGCTGCCGCGCAAGTTTCTCCGCAGGGTTACAAGGTTGAATCGGCCGCTGCATCTGCTCCTTCGGAATTGTCGGCTGGGGTGCGCGATGCGCTTTCGCCGCAGGCTCTGCGCGTTTCGGGGCCGAGCGGAGTGGTTTGCGAAATTTGGTTGCGGAAAACTGTGCCGGGCCAGGCGGCAACGCAGAACCTCGGCGTGATTTATACGCAGCTACAGGAAGGCACGCTGGTTGCCGCGATTCGATTTCCCGCGGATTTGAAGGATTACCGGCGGCAAACCGTGAAGGCCGGCGTGTACACTCTGCGCTACGCGCTTTCTCCGGTGAACGGAAATCATCAGGGCGTGGCGCCGCAACGCGATTTTTTGCTGGCGATTCCCGCAGCCGCGGATCAGGACCCGGCAAACGTGAGCGCTGCGCAAACGATTGAGCTTTCCAAGAAATCAACGAGCACGAATCACGCGTCGGTGTGGAGTTTGATGCCCGGTGATGGCGCGGCGGGCGCGGCTCCCGCGGTTACGCATGATGGCGACGCGGATTTGTGGATCGCGCAATTCGGCGTATCCGTCGCGGGAACTCCGCTGCGCATGGGTTTGGTGGTCGTTGGATTTGGACCGGAAGTCTAGCGCAGCTCCATCGCGGTAATTGCGACACCGAATAGTTTTTCCACATTATGTACGTCTGCCCTTATTGCGATACCGAAATTAACACCTCCACGGAAATCTGCCCGCATTGCGGAGCGGATCTTTCCGCGTCAGGCCAGCCCTCCGCTCCAACTCCGCCAAGATCTTGGCGTTCGATATTGATTCGGTGGGGAATTCTGCTGGGAATTATTGGCATCGGATTGTGGGGATTCCTGTGGTACGTGATGCCGGCGCAGCATAGCGACGCGGCGCGTGAAGCGGAAGCGCGAGTGGCCAGCGCGCTGAATGGATTGCATACGTCGCTGATATCTTATTCTGCGGCGCAGCCGGGCGGATCATTTCCGAATTCGTTGGAGCCCCTGGGCAATCCGGCTCGCGATGCTTTGCAATTCGCGCAAAGCGAAGGCTATCAAATTCAATATACGCCTGCGGCGTCCGGCGCCGACGGCGCGATTCGCAGTTATGTTTTGCAGGCGCGCCCCGGAAATTTCGGCTACCGGAGTTTTTATACCGACGAAAGCGGACAGATTCACGCGACGCGCGAAAATCGCGCGGCAACTTCGCAGGACCCGCCGTTCTAACGCCGAGCGGCAGCGCACCAAGCGGAAAATGATATACTGATGCGCGGTAAGCCCGAACAATCTACGAATGTCGGCCAGCTTAATCTTTCACGGAGAGGTGCTGGAGTGGCCGAACAGGGCTGACTGCTAATCAGTTTCACCCCAAAAGGGTGACCGGGGTTCGAATCCCCGCCTCTCCGCCACGCAGTTTTGACTTTTTCCCCCTCCGCTTCTCTTTGCGAGAAACTGTCAACTTGTCGCCCATAATGGCGGAAATTCCCAACGACTAACGGCGTCTCTCTCTTCTATGTAGCGGATCATTGTGCCAGAATCGGGGCCAGTTTCTGTGATGCCTTGCCGGGTTCGGAAGCTTACGCGAAATCAAGCTCAACTTCGTCGACGAAACACCATCCCCAATCTTCGCCGGGTTCAATTGATTTAATGATCGGGTGCTTGACTGCGTGGAAGTGTTTCGTGGCGTGCTTGTTCTTCGAGTCGTCACAGCAACCCACGTTTCCGCAGATCGTGCAGAGCCGCAAATGAACCCAGCTGTCGCCCATTTTTACGCATTCTTCGCAGACATGAACTTTCGGTTTCCGAACTTTGATCTGATTCAGATGAGTGCATGCTGTCGCTGGCATATATTTCCCTCCGATACTAATTCATTCGACTCTACAGCTCCGCCAAAGCTCGGTGCACCATATGAACGGCGATCGCGCCTTCTCCAACTGCCGACGCTACACGCTTGACGTTGCCCGAGCGAACGTCGCCGACCGCGAATACTCCCGGCAAGCTCGTCTCCAACATTTGCGGCACGCGGGTCAGCGGCCACTTTGAATTTCCATTTGCAGTTTCCAAATCGCGCCCGGTGATTATGAATCCCTTGTCGTCCATGGCGAGGCATCCACGCAACCACTCGGTGCGCGGAGACGCTCCGGCCATCACGAAAACGTGGCGAATGTCATGCGTAGAGGTCTCCCCCTTCGCTCGATCTATCCAGGTCACACGATCCAGATGAGTATCGCCTTCGAGGCCGGTGATTTCCGTCTTAAAATGTAATTCCACGCCGGGATTTTCGTCCAATCTTTGAATCAGATAACGGGACATGGTGTCCGACAACTGACCCGAACGCACCAACATATGCACCTTGCCCGCAGTCTGGGAAAGGAAAACAGCAGCCTGCCCCGCGGAATTGCCACCCCCCACGACGATCAAATCCTCGTCTCCACAAATTTGCGATTCCATATGGGTCGCGCCATGGTAAATTCCCTGTCCTTCAAATTTTGCGATATTTTCGATGCGCGGCTTGTTGTATTGCGCTCCGGTGGCGATGACAATCGCGCGCGCTGCCAAACGATTTCCATTGTCGAGAACAACGTTATACGGACGCCGCGCGCAATCCAGACGCGTGACTCCGTGCGCGACCATTATCTTCGCTCCGAACTTTTCAGTTTGAGCTAATGCGCGCGCTGCCAGTTCCTGCCCGGAAAGTCCGGTGGGAAACCCGAGATAGTTCTCGATCTTAGAACTTGATCCGGCCTGACCTCCGGGCGTATCCGCCTCGATCACCAGGACGTTGAGCCCTTCCGAGGCGGCGTAAACAGCCGCAGCAAGACCCGCAGGTCCAGCGCCAACGATGATCAAATCGCGAACCTCAGATTCGTCAACTGCAACGTTGAGTCCTAAACAATTTGCCAGTTCCTGGATGGACGGGTTGCGAAGCACTTTTTTAGCGCCGCAGACAATTACCGGAATCTCATCCGGGGTGATGCTGAATCGGTCAAGAAGTTCCTGCGAAGTCTTATCTGTGTCGAGATCAATGTAGTTGAAAGGGTGCTCGTTCCTGCCTAGAAATTCCCGCAGACGCAATGTGTTCGCCGAATGGCGCGATCCCAGAAGGATCAGATTTCCTTTTCCCTCACTAATCAGTGCCAACCGCCTCAGGAGGAAAGCCCGCATGAAAATCTCGCTCAGCTCGGCGTCTTTCGCGACAAGCGATCGCAGGCCATCCCCATTTAGCTCAAGAAATTCGCCGGGTTCAGTAACGCGTCCTCGGACAAGGCTACGCCGGCCGGAGATCATGGTCATCTCTCCAGTAAAATTGCCCGGGCCATGGGTCGCTACCATGCTTTCACCGTGCAGGTCGGGCTGTACGATTTCCATGCCTCCCGAAAGCAGGACGAAGAAAGGCACGTCCGTATCTCCGGGCTCGAACAGGATGTCGCCCTTCGCGACCTGGCGCAGCTTGGCGCCCGCGCGAATGCGATTGATCTGAGCAGGCGTCAACACTGGAAAGGTCTGAGTTCGTGGGTCAAGCGCGCTCGGAAGGGGTGGAGAAGACATTCGTTCCTCTTTGGCCTAAATTGGAACCGCTCCGGTTAGACTACGTCGACATAGGTTTCGATTCAACCTTAGCGCCGTCCGTGGCCCCTTCTACTACAACTGTTTTCGCTCAGCACTTTTCGCACGTCGCAAAGACCGCGAGTTGGATCGCTCTTCAAATTAATTATGAAACTTCTGCCAGCCTCCGTTCACGTTCCGCACGAATCGTAATCGGCTTGCTCGCATCGAATTACTGGGGGGAGTTCCGTGGAAACTGCAGCGGTCGAACTAGGCACGCCGTCTCTCATACAGAGACTGGCGGCGGCGCGAGCGCAGACTGACGAGCTCTTCGCGATCGTGCGTCCCGAGGCGCTTTACGATCGCCCCATCGCCGAGCGGCATCGAATCATTTTCTATCTCGGCCATTTGGAAGCATTTGATTGGAATCTGTTGGGCCGCCGCCATTTTGACTTGGCTTCGGCGGATCCGACGCTCGATCAGCTTTTCGCATTCGGTATTGATCCGGTGGGTGGCGGATTGCCGAACGACAATCCCCAGGATTGGCCGGCACGTTCCGAGGTCGACGCATACAACCAGCGTGTGCGGCGAGCCATTGATGAACGTATAGCAGAAAACTTTGATTCACGCGCCGAATGCTCTGGTGAAAGTGAGCAACTACTTCAGGTAGCCATCGAGCATCGGCTGATGCACGCGGAAACGCTGTCTTATTTGCTGCACCAATTGCCACTCGACCGCAAGTTCCATCGTGTGGATCCACCTGCGCCGCTGGCGCCTGAAATGAAACCGCGCATGGTGAATATCCCTGCAGGGACTGCGACGCTTGGACTATGCCGCGAGGGCAATCGTACGCAAGAACTTCACGCTCCGCTGCAATCATTTGGATGGGACAACGAGTTCGAGGAGCATCGAGAACAAGTGCCAGAATTCCGTATTACCGCTTACAAAATTACCAACGGAGAGTTCCTAGATTTTTATTTGGCCGGAGGCTACAAACAGCGTTCGCTCTGGCGCGATGAAGATTGGAACTGGCTGGAATCAAGCGACATATCGCATCCTTCTTTTTGGGTTTTTCACGGCAGCCAACTGTTCCTCCGAACGATGTTCGACGAAATTCCACTTCCGCTCGACTGGCCCGTTTATGTAAGTCACGCGGAAGCATCCGCCTACGCGCGCTGGGCCGGCAAGGAGTTGCCGAGCGAGGCGGAGTGGCACCGCGCGGCCTACGGAACCCCGGCGAGTTCGCACGAATCGGACGGGATCGAACGCGCCTTCCCTTGGGGCGATCAACTGCCAACATCTGGTCGCGGCAATTTTGATTTGCAACGGTGGGATCCGGTGCCAGTGGCGGCGAATCCTGCAGGCACGAGTGAATTTGGCGTCCACGATCTTCTGGGAAATGGATGGGAATGGACGCGAACAATTTTCGCTCCGTTTCCCGGTTTTCAGCCGTTTCCCCGTTATCCCGGCTATTCGGCTGATTTCTTTGACGGCCGGCATTACGTCATGAAGGGTGGATCATCCCGCACCGCCGCGTGCATGCTTCGGCGATCTTTTCGCAATTGGTTTCAGCCGCATTATCCCTACGTCTACGCCGGCTTTCGATGCGTCGAACGCCAGAATGCATTTAATCCGAACACAAGGTGATTGAAATGCTCACGGAAATAATTTCCCAGCGCTCGATTGCGGATTTCGCAGTAGACGTGCGCAATGGACTGACGAAACCGGGACAGAAGGAATCGGCGTCAAATTATCTCTACGACGAAGTAGGCTCGGCGCTTTTCGATGCAATCACTCTGTTACCAGAATATGGATTGTATCGCGCCGACGAACGCATATTGCGTCAGCACGCGGCTGAGATCGTGCGCCCGTTATTGTCCGCGCCCGTGGTGGTTGCGGAACTGGGAAGTGGCAGTGGAAAAAAGACGCACTGGATTCTGGAAGCGCTCGCGCTGCACCAGCACACCAGGTATTTTCCGATCGAGATTTCATCCACAGCGCTCGCCCGATGCGCCAAGGAAATGAACCAGAAGGAACGCGTTAGTTTCTTCGGCATAGAGCGCGAATATTTAGAGGGGTTGTCGATCGTCACCGCCAATCGGCATGACCGCGACCGTCTGCTGGTGCTGTTTCTGGGAAGCACGATCGGCAATTTCGACCGGCCGGCCGCGACGGAATTCCTCATTGAGACGCGGCGCAGACTCCAGAAGGGCGACGCATTATTGCTCGGCACCGATCTTGTGAAACCGGTCGAACTACTTCTTGCGGCTTATGACGATCCGGCTGGCGTCACCGCTTCGTTCAATGTAAATTTGTTGGCGCGAATCAATCGAGAATTGGGAGCGAATTTTGACCTCAGAGCGTTTCGTCACTTGGCCCACTACGACGAAAGCGAGCGGCGCATCGAGATGCACCTGGTTTCGCAACGCAATCAGATGGTGACAATTCCAGAGGCTCATTGCAGTGTCTGGTTCGATTGTGGCGAAACAATTTGGACGGAGAGTTCCTACAAATATCGAGCAGATGAGATTCGCCAAATGGCGCAGGGGGCTGGCTTCCAAATGGAGGCCCAATGGGTGGATGAAGAATGGTCATTTGCGGAGAGCTTACTCACCGCGAATTGAATGCCACATTTTTCGAGGCTTTATTTCTCCGACATCAACTGTGAATTAGCATCCGCGTGGGCATTATTTATTTTCGTCTTCATACTAAAGCAGCGCAGCTTGTTGGGTGAGTTAGAACTTCATCTTTTGAAACGGTCGCTTCAAAGTTGCCGTTTTTGTCGCTCCAAGTTTTCCAACAATTCAGAATCCACGCAAGCATCCTCACCACCCAACATAATTATTTCTTTTCTGCGATCAAGATGCTGACGCCGGACCAACGGTCATGTTCCAGCCGAGGCGGAGGAGTCTGGCTCAACGGCATCACGCCAACATTCTTTGCGGCAAATGGGTACTTTGCTACCAGGTAAAGCCGGACAAGTTGTGCGCGCGCATAGGACAATGAGAGCGCATCGGCTGGCTCCGCTGTGTCCGAATACCCCTCGATCACAATCGGGTGTGTGAAGATCGAGTTTCCGAATGACAAAACCGCGGCATCAATCGCACGTTTCCCGCTCTCGCTCAGTTCCTATGACCCGTGCGGTCCGTGCTGAAAGAGGGTATCAGCCCGCAACCATGAGCGCGAACTCTGAATATTTCCAAAGAGCTTACTGCGACGATATTCCTGCGGAGACAAGCTGGAAAGCGAGTAGTAGCCGCGTTGGTTGAAAAAGCCCTTGAAGAAGAAGTTGTGCTTGAGCGCTTCGGTATCTTCAGCCATGCTGCCGGTCGCAGCATTCACGTTGCTCAGAGCTTCGCTGATGTTTTGTCCTGCGGTCACGCCATTTGCATCGGGTCCTAGCGCCCGATCCAAGCTTTGGTGTACTTGTTCGATCGCGGCATCGGCCCGGGTCGAAACGGAACGTATCTGCGTCACGGTGTCATCGAGCTTCTGAGGAAGCTGACGCTGCTCAACGTCCACAACGAGGCGCTTCAGTCGAACAGATGTTTGGTTTAGGTTCGAGGTCGTTGACTGCACATTCGTCAAAGTGTCTCGAATCTCTGTTGCCATCTTTTCATCTCGCAGAAGCATCCCAACGGTTCCGCGGCCCTCCTTAACTCCTGTGAGCAAATTATTAGCATTACTTACGGCGCCATTGACGCCGTCAAGCGCAGTATCAAGTTTGCCCCCGACTTGTTTCAGCGTTACGTCTGCATCGTTCATGACTCCGACGGCGTGGGTGACCAGATCAGCCATGCTTACAGAAGGTTTGCTTTGCAAAACGGAGTCCGCCTTTGCGATCGCGGCGTTGGGAGATCCGGCGTGAATCGTCAGAAAAGTGTTGCCAACAACTCCTTCGGTGTCGACCGTTACAACCGAATCGGCGCGAACCAGGCCGTGGAGTTGCTCATCCACCTTCATCTGCACCAGAAAACGGCCAGTCGGCGAACGAGGTACATTGATCTTGGTTACCTGGCCTGCATCCATGCCGGCAACCTGCACCTTCGAACCCTCGGTGACGCCGTCAAGATCCGTAAACTCGGTAAACAGGAGTACGTGTCGTGCGAAAGCCTCATGACGGCTCCCAACAAGAAAGATGCCAAGCCCGAAGAGCAGCGTGCCGGCTATGATGAAAATTCCCACAGCAAGGTATCGTCGAGACATGGCTTCACTCCGTAATAAGTCTGCGAGCGACGTCGTTTTCGCACTCGCTTACCTCTTTGACCGACCCAAATGCGATTAGATTTCCCTTGTCGAGTACGGCGACGCGGTCAGCTAACCTCCGCGCCCCATGAACATCGTGGGTCACGATAATCAGAGCAGTTCCGCGTTCCATCTTGCAGCGGAGTAGCAGCTCGTCGATTTCGGACGCAGTGATGCGATCCAGTCCGCTGCTCGGTTCATCAGCCAGAAGAATTTTCGGTTCGAGCACCAATGCCCTGGCAAGACCGGCTCTCTTTCTCATGCCTCCCGAGAGCGCCGACGGATACTTTGCGCCATCTGCCCCCAAAGCCGACATCGGTGAGCCCACGCCGCACGATGTCGTCGATCTCGCTCTTGGATTTTTTCGTTAGCCGGAGAAGTGGCAGAGCCAGATTCTCGTAGAGGCTAAGAGAATCGAAGAGGGCCGCATCCTGAAACAGATAACCGAGCTTTCTGCGAACGTGCGACAACTGTCGCTCACCCATGCCGACGACGTTGTCCTGATCAACATAGACCTCTCCCGAGTCTGGACGCGTGAGAGCCATAATCAATTTAAGAGTGACGCTCTTCCCGGTACCGCTACGACCGAGCAGGCAGAGGACTTCACCCAGGTCGATATGAAAGGAAACGTCATTCAATACGCATTTCGCGCCGAACGACTTCATCACTCCCTTGAATTCCACGGCGATGCTCCGCGTCGCGTTCATATGGCCGTATCCGGAAAGAGAAAGAAGATGACCTTGATCAGCAACACGTCCGCAACAATGATCAGCAGAGAAGACAGAACAACACTCTTGGTGGCAGCTTCGCCAACGCCTTGCGCCCCTTTATCCGT
>Ga0210410_10005451_pt1 | contig 11068 bp, 8 predicted proteins | sample IncBWC4MmetaG_FD_161058 | JGI IMG/M metagenome (GOLD analysis project Ga0210410, IMG submission 161058) | Forest soil microbial communities from Barre Woods Harvard Forest LTER site, Petersham, Massachusetts, United States - Inc-BW-C-4-M | ecosystem: Environmental > Terrestrial > Soil >... | reverse complement strand
AATTGTACCATCAGCCGCGCAGCGCCTGGACATTTGAGCTCGAGATCCGGCCATTCGGCGAGAAGTGGTGAAGGTAACACTTCTCCGTTATTCGTCATGGCCGGGCAAAAGCGCGAAGCGCGTCTTTATGATAGACAACCCGGCCATCCACGTTCTTTTCTGCTGCAACACTGTTAAGACGTGGATGCCCGGGTCAAGCCCGGGCATGACGACAGTGTAAAGGTCCGGACCAAACGGGACCGAATAAACAGGAGAGTTGATCAATGCGCGTTCTCGTGGTCGGCGCCGGCGCTATCGGCGGATATTTTGGCGGCAGGTTGCTTGAGGCCGGGCGCGACGTGACGTTTCTGGTCCGCCCGAAGCGCGCCGCCGAGCTCGCCGGTGCGGGCCTCGTGATCAAGAGCCCTAACGGCGACGTGACGCTGAAGAACCCGCCGACGGTGCAGGCCGACAAGCTCGCCGAAAAGTTCGATGTCGTGCTGCTGAGCTGCAAGGCGTTCGATCTCGACGATGCGATCAAATCCTTTGCGCCCGCAGTCGGACAGCAAACCGCGATCATTCCGCTGCTCAACGGCATGCTGCACCTCAACGTGCTCGACGGTAAATTCGGCAAGGAGCGCGTGCTCGGCGGTCTCTGCGCAATTGCCGCAACGCTCAACGAGGCGCGCGAGGTGGTTCAGCTGGCGCCGCTGCAGTCGCTCAATTTCGGCGAACGCGACGGCGGCATGTCGGAGCGGGTTCGCGCCATCGCGGAGGTTTTTTCCAGCGTTGCGGGTGCTGCGGCGAGCGAACACGTCATGCAGGACATGTGGGAGAAATGGGTGTTCCTCGCCTCGCTGGCAGCTTCAACCTGCCTGATGCGCACCTCGGTCGGCAATATTTTGGCGGCGACCGGCGGCAAGGATTTTCTGCTCGGCATGCTCGACGAGTGCAGCGCGATCTCCGGCGCCGAAGGTTTTGCGCCGGGCGGACCGTTCTTCCAGCGCACCCGCGGCCTGCTGACAGCGGAAGGCTCGCCGATGACCGCGTCGATGTTCCGTGACGTCAAGGCGGGGCTGCCGGTCGAGGCCGATCACGTGATCGGCGATCTCGTGGCCCGCGCCGACGCCGCCAAAATCCCGGTACCGAAACTGCGCATCGCCTACACCCATCTCAAGGCGTATGAGAAGCAGCGGGGGTGAGTTTCCGGCTCCGCGGTGCTTTCGTCATGGCCGGGCATAGCCGTCTGAAGGACGGCGTCGCTTCCGCTCGCCTATGCCCGGCCATCCACGCCTTAACACAGCTCAAACAAGAAAGACGTGGATGCCCGGCACAAGGCCGGGCATGACGGCTGTGTTTGATCGCCTTACTACAAATGCGCCAGATAATGCGCGAGCGCTTCGATCTCTTCTTCGCTCAGGGGATAGGCGACATCGGCCATCGCGGCCTGGCCGCCGCCGGATCGCACGCCTGATTTGTAATCGTGCAGCGCCTTGAGCAGATAGTCCTCGCGCTGGCCGGCGATGCGCGCGACCGCCTTGGTCCCGGCATAGCTATCGGTGTGGCATGAAGCGCAGCGTCGCCCGGCGGCGGCCTGCTTGCCCTTTTCGGATAGATCCGGATTGTCGTCCTTCGGGCCTTTCGGCGGCGTCAGCGATGCAAAATAGGCCCCGAGATTTCTGATATCCTCGTTGTTGATCTGCTCGACGACCGGCTGCATCTGCTCGTTCTTGCGGCTGCCGGCGCGGAAATACACCAATTGCCACTGGATGAACTGATCCTGCTGGCCGGCCAGCGAGGGAATGTTTTCGGTTTGCGAAATGCCGTTGTCGCCGTGACAGCCGGCGCACAGCTCGGCCTTTTCCTTGCCGGCGGCGGAATCGGCGGCGTGCGCCAACGAACCGCTGGTGATTGCTCCCAGCAAGGCCCCAACTAAAGCTATCCGCATTTCCATTCCACCGCGTTCGTCATTCCGGGATGCGCCATTTTGGCGCAGGCCCGGAATCCATACTCACGATCGTGGTTATGGATTCCGAGCTCGCTCGTTTTACTCGCGCCCGGAATGACGACATTTGTTTGTCAAGCGCGACGCAAACTGCACCGTTAAAAACGCGAAACTGCGGTCACTCGTTCCCGAGCAACCGCAGCCTCTGATTTCTCAGCCCTTACTTCTTGTAGCTGATGCGGTAGATCGCACCGGCCCAATCGTCGGCAACGAGGATCGAGCCATCCTTGTCGAGGATGATGTCGGCGGGGCGGCCGAGATAGCCCTGGTCGCCTTCGAGCCAGCCGGAAGCAAACACTTCCTGCTTGGGATTCTTGCCGTCAGGACCGACGTTGACGCGCACGATCCTCGCGCCCTGGTACTTATGCCGGTTCCAGGAGCCGTGTTCGGCGATCAGGATCGCGTTCTTGTACTCGGGCGGGAACTGATTGCCGGTATAGAACTTCATGCCGAGCGGAGCGACATGGGCGCCGAGATTGAGCACGGGCGGCGTGAACTCCGAGCACTTGTGGCCCATCGCGAACTTGGTGTCTTCCAGATTGCCCTGATGGCAATAGGGATAGCCGAAATGCTCGCCGATCTTCGAGATCATGTTCAGCTTGTCGCTAGGCAGATCGTCGCTGATCCAGTCGCGGGCGTTCTCGGTGAACCAGTATTTGCCGGAGCGCGGATCGACGTCGCCGCCGACGCTGTTGCGGACGCCGAGCGCATAGATTTCGGCGTTGCCGGTCTTGGGATCGACGCGGCGGATCTGCGACACGCTGGTCGGGGGAATGCCGATGTTGAAGGGAGGTCCGAACGGGATATAGAACCGGCCTTCGCTGTCCGCGGCCAAATATTTCCAGCCATGCGCGGCGTAGGACGGCATGTCGTCATAGACCACCTTGCCGTCGCCGAGCTTGTCGAGATTGGCTTCGGCGTTGTCGTACCGGATCAGCTTGTCGACCGCGATGACGTAGAGCGCGCCGTCGCGAAAGGCGAGGCCGGTCGGCATATTGAGGCCCTTGAGGATGGTCTTGACCTCTTTCTTGCCGCCATTGTCCTTGATCGCATAGACGTTGCCGAGGCCGAAGGAGCCGACGAACAGCGTGCCCTTGTCGCCCCAGGCCATCTGCCGCGCCGCCAGCACGTTGGAGGCATAGACCTCGATCTTGAAGCCCGGCGGCAGCTTGATCTTCTTCATCAGCGTCGCGAGTTCGGCGTCGGAAGATCCGGTCGGCGGACCGGACGGCGGCGCAAGTCCCTTCTGGGCCTCGGTCTCATCGCCGAGGAACCAGTCGTCCGGCGGATGGGTCCAGAATTCCTTGGTGCCGGACTCGTATTTTTTCAGCGGTTTTTGCTGTGCGTTGGCCTGGCCGGCCCCCGCGACAAGCGCGATCGCCGCGAGCGCAAGAATAGATCGATTGAATGCCGATTTCATCGCGTCACTCTCCCTGTGCAGCCTGATAGCTGCGTCTGTTATTAATTGAACGCCCTGAAAGACGATTGGTGGTCTGGGTGAAGTGGTTCAGACCGTAAAATGGTAGCACATCCCAAGCGGGAGAGAAGCGCGCCTTGCGCGGCCCTGTCAGGTCAAAACAAATTGAGGAAAAATTTCTTTGCGGGGGGTCTGCTTTGAGACGATTTTGCGATGGCCGATTTGCGACGGCTGCGCTGCACCGCAATATTCGCTGGGAGCGAACGCCTGTTATGATCGCACGCTGCTTGCGCATTGGACGGGCTGCCACACAGGAGCTGACTGTTGCGCGTTTTCGTTCTCGGTGGGACCGGCTCGATCGGCTCGGCGGTGGTGCGCCAACTCGTCGCGCGCAGGCATGAGGTTTTGGGCCTGGCGCGATCCGATGCATCGGCGGCAAAACTTGGCGAATTCGGGGCGACCGCCATCGCCAGCAATATCGCTTTTCCCGAGCCATGGATCCGAGAGCTTGCCGGCATCGATGCGGTGATTCAGGCGGCCTACGATTTCAGCACCGACATGGCGGCAATCGAGCGTCGCCTGCTCGACGCATTGTTGCCCGCGCTCGCCAGGCAGGCGAACAAGCCGCGCTTCATCTACACCGGCGGCTGCTGGCTGTTCGGCGCGACCGGCGACGAGGTTGCGACCGAAGAGATGCCGTTCAATCCCCTGTCCGCATTCGCATGGATGGTGCCGCATCTGCAGCGCGTTCTCGCCGCACCCGGCATCGACGACATCGTGATTCATCCGGCGATGGTCTACGCGCCGCGCGGCGGTGTCTTCCATCGCTTCGCTCGAGAGGCCTGCGAACGCGACGCGGTGCGCGTGGTGGACAGCGAGGCCGTGCGATGGCCGCTGGTGCATGGCGAGGATCTTGCCGATCTCTACGCGCTGGCGCTCGAGCGTGCGCCGGCGGGGTCGAGTTATATCGGTTCGGCGATCGAGGGTTTCCCCGTCGGCCACATCGCACGCGCCTTCGCCAAACGATTCGATAGGTTCCACCAAGACCCCCGGATCATTTCCACCGACGTCATCGCCGCCGAACTCGGCGAATGGGCGCGTGGCTACGCGCTCGATCAGCGGCTGAGCGGCGCGAAGGCGCAGCGCGAGCTTGGCTGGAAGCCGAAGCATCTGGATCCCGAAAGCGAGATCGCTACGCTTGCTTGAATATCGGGCCGCGCTGAGCGCGCCACAAAACGAAAAGCCCGCTTGTCAGCGGGCCTTCGTCAAACTCTGCCAATTTCCAAGAAAATCTGGAGCGGGCGAAGGGGCTCGAACCCTCGACCCCGACCTTGGCAAGGTCGTGCTCTACCACTGAGCTACACCCGCATCCGAGATGGCGGCGATCGCTCGCCGGCAACGGCAGAGCTATGCCAAATGCGGCCCGCGAATGCAACAGTTCACGCACGGTCCGAACCCGTCCAGATAGCCCGGGGTTCCTGGCAAATATCGGCGAATCGGCCCGAAACGACGCCCGCACGGCCGAATCTGCGGCTTTCGACCCCCGGAGCGGGGAACCCGGGTCATGCCGCCAGCGTGTCGCGCAGCGATTCGAGCCATTTTTCGAACGAGGCCGCCAGGGTCCCGGTCAATTGGTCGCGCTGGCCGGCGTCGCAATCGAAGATCGCCCACCACTCGACGAAGGCGCGGTCGCCATCGACAACCGGCGTGATTCGTAAGGTGGCCTGATAGCCGCTCACCGGCAGCGTCGGCGCGCCGGCGAATTCGTAGGTCTGGGAACGCTCGACGTCGGACTGCGCCAAGAGCCGCTGGCGGATGCGCCGCTGCTGGTAGAGCACATTCCTGACGGCGCCCACGGTATCGCCGGATTTGCCGTCCTCGATCGCGCTCTCGCCGGCGCCGCCGACCCAGACCGCATAATTGTTGAAATCGCGGACGATTTTCCAGACCGCCGGGGCGGGATGTTCGAACACGGTGCTGTAATAGGCCTTGGCCATCTCTCGGATACCCTCATCGGCTGCGACGCCGGCCATCATTGGGTGCCGGCGGAACAAAACCCACCCGATCTCCGATGGAACAGGGGCCCGTTGATCCCAACGGGCAAACCGATTGAAATTTGCGGCCAAGCCGCCATTTAATAAGTGCGGTTGAGCTTGTCGCCATACCGCTCACACCCCGGGTCAAGCCCGGGGACATGCTTTGGCGGATCATGCGATAGCGGGTGAGAACTTCTGAGCGGGCCGTGCTAGAAGAGGCCCTATTTTTTTGAGACTTCAGGGCGAGGACACCGTGACCATAGTTGAGCAGGGCGGCGCCGCGGTGCCGCAGGCAACACCCGATCTGATCAAGGAGACGACCACCCAGACCTTCGTCAAGGACGTCATCGAGGAGTCGAAGCGCCAGCCTGTGCTGATCGACTTCTGGGCGCCCTGGTGCGGTCCCTGCCGGCAGCTGACACCGATCATCGAAAAGGCGGTGCGTGCGGCCAAGGGCAAGGTCAAACTGGTCAAGATGAATATCGACGAGCATCCGGCGATTCCCGGCCAGATGGGAATCCAGTCGATCCCGGCCGTGATCGCGTTCGTCAACGGCCAGCCCGCCGACGGCTTCATGGGCGCGGTGCCGGAGAGCCAGGTCAACGCCTTCATCGACAAGCTGACCAAGGGCGTGGCGGCGCCGGGCGAGCCGAACGTCGCCGAAATTCTGCAGGAAGCAGAGGCGGTGCTGGCGGAGGGCGATCCCGCTGCCGCGGCGCAGATCTATGCCGAAGTGCTCGCGATCGACGCCACCAACATCCCGGCGATCGCCGGGCTGGCGAAATGCTACGTGACGACGGGCGCGATCGAGCAGGCCAGGCAGACCATCGCGATGGTGCCGGAATCCAAGCGCAACGACGCCGCCGTCAAGGCGGTGCAGGCCTCGATCGAGCTTGCCGAGCAGGCCCAGGCGGTCGGTCCGGTGACCGAACTGGAACAGAAAGTTGCCGCAAACCCGCTCGATCATCAGGCACGATTTGATCTGGCGACCGCGCTCAACGCCCAGGGCAACCGCGCCGAGGCGACCAACCAGTTGCTCGAAATCGTCAAACGCGATCGCAAATGGAACGAAGACGCCGCGCGAAAACAGCTGGTGCAATTCTTCGAGGCGTGGGGCGGCGCCGACGAAGCGACCGTGGACGGACGCAAGCGGCTGTCGACGATTCTGTTTTCGTAGCCTGCACCAGCAAGCCCTCGGACGCGATCCGGGGGTGGACAACGGTTTTGCGATAACAATATACGCGCCTGAATGTAGAGCCTTCACGAGCACCCGGGGCCGCAAATGCCGATCAATGCCGAATACCGCGGACCCGGCGAGCTTCCCGAAGTGATCCCTGTGTTTCCGCTGCCCGGCGCTTTGCTGCTGCCGCGCGGCCAGATGCCGCTCAACATCTTCGAGCCGCGCTATCTGGCGATGGTCGACGACGCGTTGCGCGACGGCCACCGGCTGATCGGGATGATCCAGCCGGATGTAGCCCATAGCCGCGACGAAGCGAGGCCGGTGCTGTTCCGCGTCGGCTGCGTCGGCCGCATCACCCAGCTCGCGGAATCCGGCGACGGCCGCTACATCCTCGAACTCACCGGCATCGCGCGCTTCAAGGTGGTCGAGGAATTGACCGTGCTGACGGCGTACCGGCAATGCAAGGTGGATTTCTTTTCCTACGCCGACGATTTTGTCGCGCGCAAAGGCGAAGAGGAAGTGGACCGCCAGGCCTTGCTCGAGGTGCTGACGGATTTTCTGGAAGCCAACAATCTGAAGGTCGATTGGGAAGGCATCGAGAGCGCGCCGAATGAAGCGCTGGTCAACGCGCTGGCAATGATGTCGCCCTACGGCCCGGCGGAAAAGCAGGCGATGCTGGAGGCCCAGAACCTGAAGACCCGCGCCGAAATCCTGATCGCGGTGACCGAGATGGATCTCGCCAAGAAGCGCACCAGCGGCGACACCGGGCTGCAGTGAGCCAGGGCGTGAACCCATAAATTCAGAGTGTCGGCTGACGTCCGCTTTAGTGCACATTCCGGACTCAAGTCGGACATCGCGTGATGTCCGAAAAGTGCCCACTACCGGTCATCCCGACCTTCAGTCCGCAGCCGTGCCGGCGCCGTTCGCGGCAGCGTAATGATGAACTCAGTGAATACGCCCGGCTCTGTTTCGACGTCGATTCTTCCGTCATGTTGTTTCACGATGATGTCATGAGTCATCGATAGGCCAAGGCCGGTCCCCTCGCCGGCCGGCTTGGTGGTGAAGAAGGGATCGAACATTTTTTCCCTTACCTCGGGCGGGATTCCGGTGCCGTTATCGCGAATCCGGATTTCTACCCGGTTGCCGAGGTTCCTGGTGGCGGCACTCAGGACCGGCTCGAAGGTCTGGTCACCTGCATCCGACTTGCGTTTGGCGGCGGCATAGAAGCCGTTGGCGACCAGGTTGAGCAACGCTCGAGTCATTTCCTGCGGGTACAGCATAACCTCGCCAGCACCGGGATCGACGTCACGCTGGAGCGTGATATTAAACCCGGACTTTCCCGCCCGCGCGCCATGATAGGCCAGATTGAGGCTTTCTTCGACCAGCGCATTGATGTCGGCGGATCGGTACTCGCCAGAACCCTCGCGCGAATGCAGGAGCATGTTCTTGACGATCGCGTCAGCGCGTTTGCCGTGCTGCACGACTTTTTCAAGATTGCTTTTCAGAAGTTGCGTGAGCTCCTCCAGTTCCTCCCGTGGTTTTTGATCGAGCGCGATGACTTTCAAGATATCAGTCACCTCGTCGATCAATTCCGTCGAGAGTTCGGAGAAATTGTTGACGAAATTGAGCGGGTTCTTGATCTCGTGCGCGATGCCGGCGGTAAGCTGCCCGAGGGATGCCAGCTTTTCCGTCTGCACCAAGCGGTCCTGCGCGGTTCGTAATTCGTCGAGTGACTGCGAGAGTTCTGTCGTGCGCTCGCGCAACTGGTTTAATAGCCGAGCGTTCTCAATTGCGATGACCGCCTGGTTAGCAAAATTGGTGACGAGCCCGATCTGCTTCTCATTGAACGGGCGGACCTCTTGATGGAAGATCCCGATTGCGCCGATTACCTGATTTTCTTTAAGCATCGGCACGGCGAGGATCGTGCGTGCACCTGCCAGATCGGCATTTGCCCGTCGCACTGGATCGCCCTCGATGTAGGCGCGCTCCGCCATCGCGTCTTCGACGTGCACGATCTGCTTGGTCTTGAGCAGGCGGCCCATCGCCGTATTTGGCCCCGGGCGGATAACCGGCTCACGTCGCCGCAGCTCCGCAAAGGCGGGTGGAGCGTTATGCAGGGCTACGCAGCGGGCTGCCGGCCCTTCGATCAGCCACATCATGCCGAACTTTGCATTGCAAATGTGCGTCGCGTTCGCGAGCATCGCGTCGAAAACCGGCTGCAGATCGCCAGATGAATTACTAATGGTCTGAAGGACTTCAGAGGTCGCCGTCTGCTGCTGCAGGGATTCGGTCAAATCGCGGGTTTTCGCCCGCACCTCTTCGAACAAATGGACATTGCCGATCGCGATAACTGCCTGGTCGGCGAAGGTCTGCAGCAGTGTTATCTGCTTCTCGGTAAACGGGTGAACTTCCTTGCGGCGGAGCACGATTGCGCCGATGCTTTCCTTCTCGCGCAACAGCGGCACGCTTAAGATGCTGAGGTGACCCATCCGAATCGAGAGCTCGCGGCCATCGGAGAAATCTGCGTACTTCTCGTCGCGAAGATCTTCGATGTGGATCGGCGTCTGATCGATGAACGCGCGCCCGGCGGTCCAGCGGCGGTTGATCGGCCATTTCTCCAGTCCGATCGGGATCGGTCCGTGGTGCGCGCTGAAGCGAAGGAACTCGCCGTCCTTCATCAACAGGCCAGCATCATAAGCCTCGCAAAGCTCGCAGACGCTTTCCACGATGGCCTTCAGTGTCGGTTCGACGTCGGTCGGCGATGAGGCGATGACCTTCAGGATGTTGGCGCTGCCGGTCTGGTAGGTCAGCGCCTCCGTGAGATCCCGGGTTCTCGCCTGCAACTCATCGAACAGCCGCGCATTCTCGATGGCGATCACGGCCTGATCGGCAAAGTTGCGCAGCAGACTACACTCGCTGTCGCTGAAGGCTATCATCGAAGTGCGAGCTACGAAGATCGAGCCAATGGCGCGCTCCTCCGACAGCATGGGTGCGATCACCATCGAGTAGTTCTTTCCGAAACGTTTGGCGAAATCGCGCAAGTTCGATGGGACGTCGGCATCGTTAAGCACATCAGCAGAGCGCACCAGACGCCGCTCGCGGATGGCCAGTTCGCTGGCGCTCCCCTTCAACGGAATGGGATAAAGCGCGCGGGCACGATCGGCGTTGGGGCCGAACGCAGCACCGATGTGCAGCAACCCGTCCTCGCTTGTCAGAAATATGGCGCGATCTTCACCGCCGAACAGATGTTCGATACTCTGTAATATCTGGTCGAAGACCGGCTGCGCATCGCCGCGCGAACTGGCGATCACCTTCAGGATGCCTGCGGTCGCGGCCTGCTGTTCGAGCGCGGCATCGCGCTCTCTCGCTATGGATCGAAGCTTCGCTTCGAGTTCGGCCGCCGTCTGACCAAGATCAGTCATCGGCCGTCATTCGCCCCATCAAGCGGCTGCAACCCTCAACATCGGCCGCAAAAATCACGACCAGCTTGCGCCCGGTATCAATCAATTTAGTCAAAGCTCACCCCGAATTCCTTGCGGACAGCCTATCGCAGGTCAATTTGGGAGAATACCTCAAAAGGGGCGGGTCATCCGCAAGGACCAAGGTCTCGATGTCCGAGTTGGGTCATTCGCGTCGATTTTGGTGCATGTCCGGTTAGGGGGGTAATCTCGGAAATGCCGGTTGTCCGGTTTTGCCGGTTGAAGGCATCGGTTTGGGCGTGGTTCAAGTCCCCAAACCGGAGCCTCGAATCATGCGGTATGAACTCACGGACTTTGAATGGACTGCCATCAGATCGTTCCTTCCGAACAAGCCGCGTGGCATTTCCCCGTGTTGACGACAGGCGTGTTCTAAACGGCATCTTTTGGGTCTTGCGCTCAGGTGCTCCCTGGCGCGATCTGCCGGAGACCTATGGTCCCCGCACCACTTGCTATAATCGCTTCGTTCGCTGGCGACAGGCTGGCGTATGGGAGCGGGATCATGGATGCGCTGGCCGCTGGTCATGACGCAGCGGTGCGGATGATCGATAACAAGCACGTATAACCAGCGGGGTATGGTAAATTCGAGGATCAGGCGCGGCGCTGCGCAGGGAGCGGCCGGCTGACTATAGCGTCGGCGCGTTACTGCGCCCGCATCGTCATCGCTCATTGTGCTTTCCAGGCCTCCGGCTTGACTCACACATAACTCTGCAGTTATACGTTTATCCATAGCCAACGGGTTATCGATTCCAGATGCCGAACGCTCAAGATGTGCTGTTCCGAACGCTCGCCGATCCGACCCGGCGGGCTCTCTTCGAGCGACTGTGCCGCGAAGGAGAGCAGACCGTGGGGTCGCTGACGGCTCAGTCCGGGGTTTCGCAACCGGCGGTCTCGAAGCATCTCGGGGTTTTGAGGCAAGCCGGGCTGGTGCGCGACCGCCACGAAGGTCGCCAGACGCACTATCGCGCGCAGCTC
>Ga0210410_10005448_pt1 | contig 11070 bp, 10 predicted proteins | sample IncBWC4MmetaG_FD_161058 | JGI IMG/M metagenome (GOLD analysis project Ga0210410, IMG submission 161058) | Forest soil microbial communities from Barre Woods Harvard Forest LTER site, Petersham, Massachusetts, United States - Inc-BW-C-4-M | ecosystem: Environmental > Terrestrial > Soil >... | reverse complement strand
GCCTTCCGCTCGCAAAGCTGCGACCGCGAAGGCCATCGCGATTCGGTGATCTCCAAAGGAATCGATTTCCGCTCCATGGAGGGTTTGTCCGCCGGGAATTTTCAGCCCATCCTCGCGTTCCTCGACCTCGGCTCCCATGGCTCGCAGATTCGTCACAATCGAGGCAATCCGGTCGGACTCCTTCACCCGCAATTCCCTGGCATCACGAACTTCAATTCCATTCGCAGTGTAAGGAGCGATAGCGGCCAGCACAGGAATCTCGTCGATGAGGGCCGCGGTATCCGCACCCGCAATCGTTGCTCCCCGCAAATCCCGTCCATCAACTTCCACCGTCCCCACCAGTTCTCCGTGGTGATCTTCCAATTCCGCGACGGAAATGCCAACTCCCATCAATATCAATATGTCCAGTAATCGGGCTCGCGTAGGATTCATCAGCAGGCCACTGATCAACATCCGGGATTCAGGAAACAATGCCGCCGCACAAAGAAAGAAAGCCGCGCTCGAAAGATCACCAGGAATCTCCGCCTCAATAGCATGCAACTTTTGCCCGCCGGCGATTCGCGCCTGGCTACCGTGCTGGGTCACTTCAGCACCGAAGGCACGCAGCGCAAGTTCTCCGTGATCGCGGGTACGCACCGGTTCCTCGATGCGAGTTTCTCCCGCAGCGAGCAACCCTGCAAACAATAAGGCAGACTTCACCTGCGCGCTTGCAACCGGTATCGTGTAGTCAATCTCTTTCAAATGGGTTCCAGAGATGCGCAGCGGAGGACGGCCTCCATCATTGGCTGTGATCCTCGCGCCCATCGTTTCCAGGGGCGCGATGATTCGCGCCATGGGACGCCGCGACAGCGATTCGTCGCCCATGAGTTCGCTGATAAATTCCTGTCCTGCCAGAATGCCGCTCAGCATGCGCATGGTGGATCCCGAGTTGCCACAGTCGAGGGGCATCTTGGGCGGTTGGAGCTTAGACCCGCGTCCATGAATCAGGACAGCATTTTCGTTTCTCTCCAACTCGACTCCCAGCGCAGCGAGACAACCCAAGGTGCTGGCGCAATCCGCTCCAGTAGAAAAATTCCCCAGGCGCGTAGTTCCCTCGGCAATAGCTGCCAGTATGGCGTAGCGATGAGAGATGGACTTGTCCCCAGGCAAACGCAGCGCGCCCGCGATGTTCCGCGCCGGGCGAATGATGACCGTGGCGTCTTTCGTTTCTTTTGACATGGTCATTCAATACTAATGGAAGAGCGGAGGACTCTTGGCCCGGAAGGACTGGACACAAGCAGTGAAGCTAATCGTCCGGAAATTGAAATCGTCAATCTTCTAAACCATTGCTCTCGCCTCGGCGGTAGCTTCTTTGAGAATGTCGGCGGGCACTTCCTTAATGCTGACATTGAATTCGAACATCGGGGTCTCGCTTCCACGTCCCCACCTGTTGACTTCCCAGTGAGCGCGCAGGAATTTGATCTCCGGATGCCCGCTCAAATCCAGCAGCAGAGGATGTCGTGCGTGATAGAACTTCTGAGGAAAGTTCGTAACCGGCTTCGGACCCCAGGCTGCTCCGTCCGCCGATCCGAAGATGCTCACGTCCAACGACTCCTGCTCGACGATGCCGATAATATCCAGACTTAGAAGGAAAACATGGTTCGATGCGCTGCTAACGTCCACCGCGGGCCCGTCACCTTTGGCGTTGACCATCGTTTTTTCGGGAACAAGAAAGCTATCAATCATGGCGCGAGCATTGTAACAAAATAGGGGTGGGCGTAGTCCTTTGAAGCGGGGGAAAACAGTCTGCCGTCATCGCACGCCGTATAGGTAGGCGTCTTCGACATACATGCCCTGCACCTGAGAACCGCCCAACCGAGATCCTTCTACCGACTTAGTCTTAGCGAAAACCGCACGGAGAGCTTCGTACAAGGGATGTCTGGGGCTGATAAGCTCAAGTTTCAACAGTTGAGCGGAATCCGCTGGAACTTGTCGGGATACTTCGGAAAGTGCTCTATAAGAATCGCGGGGTCCGAGCTCGTCAACAATTGGGCTGGCAATCATGAGATGCCATTGGCTCGCCCCCGGCTCAAACAACCAGAACATGCCTGCAGTCGGAAAGTCCTTGTTCTCACGCAACACATCCCAAAGTCGTTTTCCAAATTCAACGTCCGCCCCGGTTAGTGTCTCGATGTAAGGCACTACCACCTCCTCTGTATCCATTCCATGACGCCAGAAACTGGCTCGATAGTCGCGGCGTACAGCGATGTTGCCTGCAATTGCTCTACGATCTCATACCGCCGCGAGTCGTCCCATTGCAGGACGGTGCTCCAGTTGCTCTTCAGTTTGTCGTCTGCCTGGATTTCGTTCTGTAAGTCAACCCATAACGCCGCATCCAGTTTGAGCAGTCTCTCTAAATTATGCGTATAGGCGGCGTTAACAAAGTCCTTGTCCGGAAAATCGTGCTGTTGTACCGCTCGCGCTAGGCATGCTTTAAGCGCGCACTCCACCCCCAGGCCGGTCAGGTAGTAGGCTCCAGTGTAGTGGTTGCGTTCCAAAAGAACTCTGGCTTCTTTGATCCTGCTATCGGCCAACTGCCGCAACTTGTCTCGGTTTAAGCGAGCAACCGGCACGTAGCCTCCGTCGGCCAATACTCACGCGCGAGCTAACGAAATTATACGCTGCCCCTAGCCTCCGTGCATCACATCCAGAAATTGCCGCAGCAATTTCCCCACTTCTTCGGGCTGCTCCCACGGAGAATAGTGCCCTGCCTTCGCGATTACTCGCATCTGACTTCCCGAGATGTTCTGCCGCATCAACTCCGCGTCAGCCACACCCGTGAAAGTATCCTCGTCGCCCGTCACCAGCAGCGTCGGCACGTTGATCGTCTTCAGTGTTTCCATCGAGTCCGGACGTTCCGCCATACCGCGCTGCACCATGGCGACATCCTCTGCGGACATTTTCCTCATCATGCGCAGCGCCCCTTCGACCAGGTCAGGGCGATTGCTGTGTGTGTTTTTCCCCATCAGCACGGGAAGCATGCTTTCGAAAAACGGTTCGGTCCCCCGCTCGATCACTTCAGCCGCGGCCTGCAGACGTCCAGCACGCGCCTCGGAAGTATCTGCTGATGCCTTCGTATTGCATAACACCAGCGCCTCCACCCGCTCACGGTACCTTCGCCAGAATTCGAACAGCACATAGCCGCCAATCGAGACCCCAATCAGAGGAGCTCGTCTTACTTCTTCGCGGTCCAGAACTCGAGCGATGTCCGCCGCATGCTTTTCCATCGTGGCCGGACCTTCGCCAATTTCTGAGTCGCCGTGCCCGCGCAAATCGGAGAGAATGATGCGGTAGTGTGCCACCAGCGTCTGAGCCGCCGGCTTCCAAAGATCATGATTTGCGGGAAAAGGATGGAGCAATACGACCGGCGGACCGCTGCCCAGGACTTCGTAGAATATGTCCGCGTCGCCGCTGGTGATTCGGGGCATCGCCAGATTTAAACACAGCGAAGGGCCGAGCGACTAATTCTTACCGTAGGGGTGAATGGTTAAGGATTGGTTACCTGCTGCCCTGCTGGCGGAGCGAGCCTCAGCGGTTCCTCCGGCATCACAATCCACGCCACGGGATACGCGAGGAGGCCAACCCCAGTCATGACCGAGACAATGAGCCAAACCAACCGCACGACCGTGACGTCGATGTCAAAATACTCCGCAAAACCAGCGCACACGCCCGCAATTTTGCGGTCGGCCCGGGGGCGCACCAACCGTTTCCGGCCAATTACCGCACCCACTCGTTTGCCGCAGTAGGCACACACATAGGCATCGTCCTGAATGACCTTTCCGCAATAATTGCAATACATGGTTGGCCTCCCTTCACTAGAATACGCGATTCATGCGAAAAACGTTCCCTCCATGATTCCTGAGCCCGGGAGTGTGCTTACGAACGGCGCGAGCGCGCGTCCAAGCAGGGACACCGTGGCGTAGACGCTTTGTCGCATTTCGCTATCGCATCGGAACAAAGGGCAAGGTTTAATCGTAGACAGAGAACAAAGCCTGTTCGGACAAAGGATCGCATAAACCATGTGGCTCAAAGACGACATCCGCTACGCTCTGAGACAGTTCGCCAACGCGCCCGGCTACACAGCCACAGCCGTGTTAACACTGGCCCTGGGAATCGGAGCGACGACAGCGATCTTCACGCTGGTGCACGCGGTTTTGCTCAAGTCCCTGCCGGTGGCCAAGCCCAGCGAACTCTATCGAATTGGCGATGTCGAGAACTGCTGCGTGAACGGCGGCCTGCAAGACGATTGGTCGCTTTTCTCCTACGACAAATACAAGACCTTTCGCGATGGAACGCCGGGCTTCGTCGAGCTTGCCGGCTTCCAGGCGGGTCGCACTCTGATTGGCGTGCGCCGTAACGGGAGCAATCAGCCGTCCGAGTCGCAGCGCAGCGAGTTCGTCTCCGGCAATTACTTCCCCATGTTTGGCATTGGCGCTTACGTTGGGCGCGTCCTTACGCCTCAGGACGATCGCAAGGGAGCCGATCCGGTCGCGGTCATGAGCTATCGCACCTGGCAGCAGAAATATGGAGCGGATCCCGCGGTGGTTGGTGCAAGCTTCACCATGAACGGGCAACCCTTCACCGTCGTAGGAGTGGCGCCGCCCGGCTTCTTTGGAGATCGAATCGAGAGCCCGCCCGCTTTTTGGCTTCCCCTGGCGGACGATCCGCTGATCAACGGATCGAACAGCATTTTGGACTTTCCCGAGCAAGACTGGCTCAACGTGATCGGCAGAGTTGCGCCCGGCGCCAACGTGAAGAGCATTGAGGCGCGCATGCAAGTGGAGTTGCAGCAGTGGCTCCTGAGCCCAGTGAGCAAGCTCCAACCCGGAGAACAAGCCGTGGTGCCGAAGCAAGTGCTGCACTTGTCGTATGGCGGCGCCGGGGTGCAGATGATGCGCGACGAATACCAGAGCGGTCTCCATCTGCTGATGGGAATTTCCGCCTTCGTTCTGTTGATCGCGTGCGCCAACGTAGCCAACCTCACGCTGGTGCGTGCGACTACTCGCAAGCAGCAGACTTCAGTTCGCGCCGCCCTGGGTGCACCGCGATCGCGGCAAATCGGGCAGGCATTGACGGAAAGCACTCTGCTGGCATTGCTCGGCGGCGCGGCCGGAGTTGGCCTGGCGTTTGCCGGCACGCAGCTCATCCTTCACCTGGCGTTTCAAAAGGAATATGTTCCGATTCAAGCCACGCCTTCTCTTCCAGTGCTCGGCTTCACGTTTGTGGTGGCGTTGCTGACCGGAGTTCTGTTCGGGGTTGCTCCGGCATGGCTAACGGCTACGGCAAATCCCGCCGACGCGTTACGCGGAGCCAATCGTTCGACGGGGCAGAGCGCAGGCTGGACCCAAAAGTCACTGGTCGTAGCCCAGGCCGCGCTGTCCCTGGTGCTGCTGTGCGCTGCCGGACTGCTGACTCAGAGTTTGCGAAACATGCATCATCAGCATTTTGGTTTTGAGACCACCAATCGTTACATCGCACATATTGATCCGCAGATGGCAGGATACAAACCGGATCAACTCGCCGCGTTCTATCGCCAATTGCACGATACGCTCGCAGCGATCCCGGGCGTACGCCGCGCGAGTTTTTCTTTGTACACGCCGATGGAAGGAAACAACTGGGGTGAAACTATTTATGTCGAGGGACAAGCTCCTCCTCCTCCGGACAGCGATCAAAACAATGCATCGTGGTTGCGAGTTTCTGACGGCTACTTTGAAAGCATCGGAACAAAGATCGTGCAGGGCCGCTCGATTACCGACCAGGACACGGCTGCCTCCCGACGCGTAGCACTGGTGAACCAGACCTTTGCCAAGAAGTTTTTTAAAGACGAAAGTCCGATCGGCCAACACTTCGGCAACATCTCGCCACAGTACGCCGGAAGCTTCGAGATTGTTGGCGTGACCGAAGACACCCACTACCTCGGACCCACGCACCGGATTAACCCGACGTTCTTTCTGGCGGCGACGCAGAGCGTGAGCTACGACAATCCGCGGTTCATCACCTTCGAGAACCGGAATCATTACCTGAATGCGATCGTGCTGGAGACCTCGAACAATGTGCCTGGATTGGAGCCGCAAGTGCGGCGCTCGTTAGGACAGGTAAATCCTGACCTCGCAGTGATCGACTTTGTAAGTTTTGCGGATCAGGTAGAGCAAAACTTCAGCCAGCAGGCGATGATTGCGAAGCTGACATCGCTGTTCGGATTTCTGGCTCTTGCCCTGGCGTCCGTGGGACTCTACGGCGTAACCGCCTATTCGGTCGAACGCCGCACCAGCGAAATTGGGATCCGCATGGCCCTCGGCGCCAACCGGCTTAACGTCCTAAAGCTGGTGCTACGGGGAGCTTTTCTGCAAGTCGGGATCGGGCTGGCGATTGGCATTCCGGCGACTATCCTAGGAGGACGGGCCATGGCAACGCAGCTCTTCGGGGTGAAGCCCTATGATCCAAGCATCCTGCTCTTGACGACCGCTGCGCTGAGCCTGGCGGCCTTCACCGCGGCAGTGCTTCCAGCGCGCCGGGCGGCCTCGATCGAGCCGATTCGCGCCCTGCGGACGGAATAACGGGATGTGGGAAAAAGACGTTGCAAGCAACGTCTCTACAGTTATCTTTCTGTAGAAACGTAGCTTGCTACGTCTCGGCGCGGCCAACGATTGTGCGTTTTACTCTCCCCGGTAAGCGTCTTTCAGGTACCGGTTGGCGCTTTCCGCGAACGGCGTCGTGGCATCGGTCGCAACGACCGCTTGATATTTTTTCACCGCAAGCTCCCGCTTCTCCATCAAGTCATACATTTGCCCAGCCGCCAGATTCGACTTCTGGAACATTTCCGGATCAGGCTGCGCAACCTCATTGACTTGTTCATACGCCGCGACCGCATCCGCATAGTTTTTCTGGCCGCGCAGCAGATCCCCCAGGCTGAGCGCAGCAATCTCATAGCGCAAGCCGTCATAGAACCCTTCCCGCCCGGCTTGCCAGACCTTTCGATATACCGCCGCGGCGTCTTGATTCTGACCCTCTGCTCGAAGCAGGTTTCCTTCTTCCAGGGCCATAAGCACATCGTGGGGATAGCTCTGGATCAGCCCGCGGGCAATGGGCAGGGCTTCCTGATAGCGATGTTCACGCCGCAAAAACAGTACCAGCAAAATTTTTGCGTCGGTGCTGGTCTCGCCCGTTCCTTGCGCGCATTCGCCTAGGTATTGAAGTCCCTTCTCCTTGTTCCCGCCGATCCCAAGCATGGTGACGCCAGCCCGCAGGGCCAACGGCAGGCTGCCCATAACATAGTTGTGTGCTCCCACAATCAGTTTCGCCTGCGCGTCCGCGGGAGCAAGCTCGAGCACCCGTTCGTGATCGCGCCGCGCTCCCACCGCGTTTCGCAAAGCGGAGAACCATGCGCGCTCCACCATCGCCGTGTAGGTGGCGAACTGGGCCCGAGTCACTCCGCGGGCATAGAGAGCGTCCACATCCTTGGCGTTTGCCCGCAAGCTCTTCTCCTCGAGCTGCAAAGCCCTTTGAACCAGATCCTGGATCTGCTGTTTGACCTTGGGATCAGCGGGGCGATGTGCGGCTTGAATGAAGCTGTCGTTGGCGTATTCTCCCGTGTTTAACGCCCCCATCCTGTAGAGCTCGCGGAACAGGACCGCCGTCAGGAAATGATTTACCGCAAACGGGTCATCGGGATGCCGCTGCAACACCTGATCGAACTCCTGAGCCGCGCGGTCGTAGTCAAGATTGTAGAAATGATCGAACGCCGCCCGGTTCAGCGGATCGTTGGGACGAAACGACAAACTTGCGGGCGGATCGGTTCCTTTGCCCGCTTGGGGAGGTGTGGCCGAAGCCGGAAGCAGAAACACCGTGCAAAGAAGCAGATTGCAATAGGCCGTCAAACGCGGAAACAAAATGGGCATTCCTTAGTCGCTGGTCTTGTGTGTTGAGTTTATCTGATGCTCGCGCCCTTGGAGAGATGGAACCAAGAACATCAATTGTCCAAGACATTTGTCTGTTAGAAGCGTCCCTGCAAACCCGCATAATTGTCAAAATTGCTATCTTTGCAGGGAACGGAGTAATTCTTGCCTGTCGGCGGGCTTGGGGAGCGATTTGAGGCTTCCCTACATTGTTCCTTTGCAATAAGTTGCGTAGACCGGTTTGGTCACTGGCTTGCGCTTGAGTGGCTTGGGGAGAGCTCAAATGTCTGAGGTTATCGATAACGCACCGCAGGAATTCTGGCGTCCTCCGGTTGCCCAGCCCGAGGCTGCGGTTCCAGCCATGGTCGAGGTTTGCGATCGCTGCCATACTGAATTCATGGTCGGCGCCAAATTTTGCCATGACTGCGGGGCTGCCCGCCAGCCAATCGCTCACTCATCCGGCGAACTTGGCTGGATGCGTGCGCTGGAGTTTATGAGGGTCTTGGAATTCCATAACGTGAAGGAATGGCTTGGCCTTCCCATGGCTTCGCTCATCGCCTTCTTCTCCGGCTTGGGTTGCCTGCTGGCCGCGATCGCAGTCGGCGTCATTTACACGGTGCAAAACCTGGCCGATTTCCAAGCCATCCAGTCGTGGCGGATGCAGTGGTTGTTGGCTGCCCTAGTCGCCTTCGTCGCCGGCATATTGTTGAAACAGGCTGGCTCCGGCAAGAACTGAAGGTTTGAGATCCCTCCCCCGGATTCTCTCCCCTTCAGCCGCAAATACCGACGCCAAACAGTTCCTCTCCGCGTTCTCTGCGATTTGAGATTTTCTCCGTTCAGCCGACCGGCTCCGGGTCCCCAGCGATAACGCGCCGCTGCTGATGCATGCGATAAAGATGGTTCACCGGTCCAACGCCATGCCCCAGCGGATGCGCGTTGCTGATCGCCGCCGAAACGTACGCCTTAGCCAGCAATACGGCCTCGGGCAATCCGCGCCCCATTGCCAGATGGCACGCCACTGAGGTGGCAAAAGCGCAGCCCGTTCCATGGGTGGAGTTCGATTTCAGTCGCACGGACTTGAACAATTCCTGCTCGACGCCGCGTTTGGTCGTAAAACTCAGCAAATCGATGGCTTTTTCGAGATGGCCGCCCGTGACTACGACAGCCGCAGCCCCCATTTTGTGGAGCCTCGTAGCCGCCGCCCGCATCTGCTCGGGATCGGTCACGGTTAAGCCGGTCAGGGCGGCAGCTTCATCGATATTCGGAGTCACGACTGCGGCCAGCGGAAGCAACTCCTCGATCAGCAAGCGCATTCCCGCTGTGTCCACCAAGTCGGTTCCCGAAGAACTCTTAAGGATGGGATCGACCACGATGTTTGGCAATTTCTTAGCAGCCAGGAACTCTGCCACCGCTCGGGCCACCTTCCCAGATCCCAGCATTCCAACATGCACCGCCGCAATGTCAATGTCAGCCGCCAGTTCCGCAAGAATTTCCCTTACCAGTCCGGGGTCGACCGACTCCACTCGACGGACGCCCGCCGTCGATTGCACCGTCAGCGCCGTGATGCAAGCGACCCCGTAACAACCGTGGGCAGCAATGTTTTTTACGTCTGCCGTCACTCCGGCGCCCGAGCCAGGGTCAAAACCCGCGATCGTCAGAACCACTGGGGGCGGCACAGCCATAGTCGAAATGTATCGGAAACTTCATCCTTTGCAAATTTGTTTCGAGATGCCTGACGGCGGGAGCGCGTGCTTCGCACCCCCGCCGCGGAAACAAATTACACCCCAAGTAACTGAAATCATAGGTGTAAGACAATAGTCAATGTAAGTGCCTAATAACAAAGGCAGTGCAAAATCTGCACAGTCACTCCAAAGTCTAGGTATTTACCATTATGTATACAGCTAACTTACTGCTACTACAGTAACATCTGTCGTTTGTATCAAGTTGCACAGTAAGTTACGTAAGATATCCATAACTATCTGGTTACATTGTTACTGGTAATTTCGGATTGACACAGTCATAGCCCGGCCTATAGCATCTTCAAATCATTACCGGACTGGGTCGCTGGAGGACGACTTTCGGATGAAAAGACTTTAGAGACGAGGTGACACTGAATGCAGAATCGAATTGCTCATGGACTGGCGAGCGTTTTAGTGGTCGTCAGCCTGGGGGCGGCTCAGGGGCCAACCAGCTCAGGGTCGAAAGACACCCAAAGTACAACGCCCAGGAACACAGTCGCGGGATCGAAATCCGGGTCTCGGGCTAAGACAATCCATCATCAGCCGTATCAGGTAGGAACCGCATCATGGTATGGAGAATACTTTGAAGGCCGGGCTACGGCCAGCGGCGAACCCTACCGGATGCGCGAGCTGACCGCAGCGCACCCGACACTGCCCCTCGGCAGCTGGGTACGCGTAACCAATCTCCACAATGGGCGAGTGGTCTTCGTCCGGATCAATGATCGAGGGCCGATCATTCCGGGTCGCATCATCGACCTCTCGTACGGCGCCGCCCAGGTGCTCCATTTCAAAAATCAGGGCCTCCAGCGCGTTCGCCTGGACTTGGTCTCGCCCAGAGACACCCACCCCGAACAGCTAGCCATGCTCCAGCCAATGGCGAATTAGCTGCATTCGTTCTAAAATCCTGAAGGATGTACGATCCGCGCCAGCGCCTGATCGTCGCATTGGATGTATCGTCCGCGGTCGCCGCCCAGAAGATCGTGGCGGCAGTGGGCGACTCCGCCTCTTGCTATAAGGTAGGGATGCAGCTCTACACCGCCGAAGGGCCCAAGGTAGTTCGTGACTTGGTGGCTTCGGGACGCCGGGTTTTTCTCGATCTGAAATACCACGACATTCCCAACACAGCTGCCGCTGCCGTCCGTGAGGCCGCGAGCTTGGGCGTTAGCATGCTGACGATCCATGCCTCCGGCGGCGGCAAAATGATGCGCGCGGCAACCGAAGCCGCTCGCACCGCGAATGCAGCTCTCATGATTCTGGCGGTAACGGTCCTCACCAGCTTCGACGACAGTGATCTCGATGAATTGGGGCTGCACGGTTGTGTCCAGGATCAAGTGCTGCGTCTGTCCGCCCTGGCCCTCGCCAATGGCTGCCAAGGCGTGGTTGCTTCGGCACGGGAA
>Ga0210410_10005447_pt1 | contig 11071 bp, 7 predicted proteins | sample IncBWC4MmetaG_FD_161058 | JGI IMG/M metagenome (GOLD analysis project Ga0210410, IMG submission 161058) | Forest soil microbial communities from Barre Woods Harvard Forest LTER site, Petersham, Massachusetts, United States - Inc-BW-C-4-M | ecosystem: Environmental > Terrestrial > Soil >... | reverse complement strand
TTGAAGAACTTCAGCGCCTCCTGCGACGAGGCCTTGTCGACGGATTCCTTGTGCATCAGCACGAAGGTCGAGGCGACGATCGGCCAGGACTTGTCGCCCGGCTGGTCGGTGAGGATCAGGTAGTAGCCGGGTGCGTTGGGCCAGTCGGCATTCGACGCGGCAGCCTGGAACGCTTCGTTGGTCGGCTGGATGGTCTTGCCGGCTTTGTTGACAAGCGCGACGTAGGTCAGCTTGTTCTGCTTGGCATAGGCGTATTCGACATAACCGATCGAGTTCTTGGCCTGGCTGATGTTGCCGGCGACGCCCTCGTTGCCCTTGGCGCCAACGCCAACCGGCCATTCGACCGCGGTACCGGAACCGACCTTGCTCTTCCAGTCAGAGCTGACCTTGTTCAGGTAGTCGGTGAAATTGAACGTGGTGCCCGAACCATCGGCGCGATGAACGACGGAAATCGCTTCCGAGGGCAGCTTCGCACCCGGATTGAGTTTCTTGATCGCGGCGTCGTCCCACTTGGCGATCTTGCCGAGGAAAATGTCGGCAAGCGTCGGTCCGTCGAGCACGATCTCGCCGGGCTTGATGCCATCGATATTCACGACGGGAACGATCGCGCCCATGATCATCGGCCACTGGGCGAGGCCGTCCTTCTGAAGCTGCTCGGCCTTCAGCGGCGCGTCGGTCGCGCCGAAGGTTACGGTCTTGGCTTCGATCTGCTTGATGCCGGCGCCGGAACCGATCGACTGGTAGTTCACCCCGCTGCCGGTTTCCTTCTTGTAGGCATCCGCCCATTTGGAGAGGACGGGGAAGATGAAGGTCGAGCCGGCGCCGGTAATGTCCGCCGCCATCGCAGATGTCGATGCGGCGACCAGGCCGGCAGCGACGATGGTCTTCACAAAATTCATGCTGATCTCCCTGTGGTGAGCGGAGCACTGGTCCGCGCTTGAAACGCTCATGCCGGTCCGTTTAGGAGCGGTCCATGCTTGTTTTACGAAGGTTTGATGACAGCCAGATGACAGTACTAAAGTACTGATTCAACTAAAGTTCAGGCCGAAATCGCAGGTTTGGACTGGGGAAAACAGGCGGTAAAAGTCGCGCCATTTTTCGGCACGCTTTCGATCAGAAGCCGGCCGCGGTGGCGGTTAAGAATATGTTTCACCAGCGATAAACCGAGCCCGGTTCCGCCCTGGGAACGGCTGTCGCCGATGTCGACCCGATAGAAGCGTTCGGTCAGCCGCGGCAGGTGTTCCGGCGCGATTCCCGGACCGAAATCGCGAACCATGACCCGGATTTCCGGTGTGCCCTCGCCCGAGAGTGCCGAGTTCAACGACACCATGACGCGTCCGCCGGAGGCACCGTATTTCAGCGCGTTCTCGATCAGGTTCTCGAACAGGCGCAGCAATTCCTCGCGGTCGCCTGCGATCGAGACCGGCGTCTGCGGCAGATCGATCTCGACCACGACCTGGCGCTCGCGCGCGAGCGGCTCGAGCCCGTCGGCGACCTGGCGGATGATCGGCACGATGTCGACCATGGTGTCGGGGCGGACATGGGCCGACAATTCGACCCGCGACAGCGACAGCAGATCGTCGATCAGCCGCGCCATGCGCGTGGCCTGGGCGTGCATGATGGAGAGGAAGCGCTCGCGTGCCTTGGCATCGTCCTTGGCCGGGCCCTGCAGCGTGTCGATGAAACCCGACAGCGCCGCCAGCGGCGTGCGCAATTCGTGGCTGGCATTGGCGACGAAGTCGGCGCGCATTTCCTCGACCCGGCGCAGCGGCGTCTGGTCGTGGAAGGTCATCAGCATGCATTTGTCGACACCGCCATAGCTGGTGGGCACCGGCACCGGCGTGATGATCAGCTCCATCCAGCGGTCGATCGGTGCGTGATCGAGATACATCGCGCGGCGCGGCTCCGTCGTGGCGATCGCCTCGCGCAGCGCGGTGATGATCTCCGGCGAGCGCAGCGCGAACTGCGCGAGCTCGTTCTTGCGCAGCGCCGGCGCAAGCTGCGCGGCGGCGGCATTGAGATGGATGACGCGGCCGGCGCGGTCGAGCAGAACCGCGGCATCGGGCATGCCGGCGACGACGGCGCTGACGGCGGCGGCCTCCACCGGATTGATCCTGCGCTCGTCCTCGCGCTCGGCGGCGGCCTGGTGCAGCCGCCACGGGATCAGGGCCGCGGCCGCAATGCAGATGAAGACGGCGCCGGCGCGCAGCGGCGACAATTCATCGAACACGACGAGGACGGCGAGCGCCAGTGCAGCGACCGCAAGGATGATGGCCGAATGCCGCAAGCGGTCGGGCCATGGCGAAAACAGCGACGAAGACGATGACGGGGGGGCGTCAATTGCCATCTGAAATTGCCATCTGACTCTCCGTGCCGAGTGGAGCGGATTTGACGTTCGCTAACCTGTAGCCGAACCATCGCAAGCGAACGTCAGATCCAAAGCTCCACTCGAATCAATATTTTGCCAGTGGTCCTTTATTCCAACATTCGCAAAAGTGCCCGCCGCAACGGCGCGCGAATGTTGGAATCGGACCACTAGTGCCCACTTTCCGAAGTCCGCGCTACATCGCCGCAACACCTTTTCGCGGACTTCGGAAAGTTATGGGCACTAGCAAATCCATGATTCTAGTGCCGCTTTCGATCTGAAGTCCCTGAACCCGATTTTGCCGCGGGTGAGTCAGGGACTTCAGATCGGCGGCACTAGCCGCCCTTGTCTCCGCGCTCCCTGACATAGGCCGCTTCGGGCGCGGGCCCGGCATCGAGATGAAGCGCCGCCTGACGCAGACGCTTCGACCGGGCGCCGATGATAACCTCCCGAAACGTCAGCAAGATCACAGATATGACGAAGGGGGCAATATAGTAGAGCAGGCGGAACAGCAGCATGCCGGCGAGCAGGTCCTCCCGGTCCATCTGCCACAGCCCGACCAGCATCGCCGCGTCGAACACCCCGAGCCCACCGGGGGAGTGGCTGGCAAAGCCCAGCAGCGTGGCCGAGACGAAGATCACGGCGACCACGATGAAGCCGAGATTGGGCTCGTCCGGCACCAGCACATACATGGCGAGCGCGCAGAAGCTGAGATCGACGATACCGATCGCAATCTGCAGCAGCGTCAGCGGGCCGCCCGGCAGCAGCACGCTCCAGGGCCCGCGGCCGACATTGCGCGGCTGGCTCCAGACCCAGGTCACATAGGCGCACAACCCGAGGATGATCGCGATCGCAACCACCCGATTGAGCCAGACCGGCAGCTGATCGATCGCGGCGGCGGCTTCCGGATGGTAGGTGATGCCGAGCCCGAGCACCGCGGCGTTGCCGAGCCAGAAGGTCAGGCCGGCGAGAAAGCAGATTTTCGCGACGTCGATCGCGTTGAGCCCGTAGGCCGAATAGATGCGGTAGCGCACGGCGCCGCCGGTAAAGACGCTGGCGCCGACATTGTGGCCGATCGAATAGGAGGTGAAGGCGGCGAGCGCGTTGATCTTGTAGGGAACGTTGTGGCCGATCGCGCGGGTCGCGAACAGGTCGTAGAAGGTCAGGGTGAAATAGCCGGCGGCGACGAACAGCGCGGCGAGTGCGATCTGGTGCGGCTCGGTGTCCCGGATCGCCTGAAACACCTCATCGACGTTGATGCCGCGAAGCATGTGGTACAGCACGTAGCAAGCGATCCCGATTACGGTCACGCTGATCGCGACGCCCACTTTGTGCAGGACCTGCTTCTGTCGCAGAAACAAAATCGCTCTGCGGATGGCTTCCAGCATCTAGACCTCGAACGGACGTCGCTCCCTCCCGACGTGGTAGCGCGTTTTGGGCCGGGATGGAATTCGTCTGATGTGAATAAAACGCGCGCCTTCAATATATTAGGCGGATACGGGACGCCAGATGCACAGATTTACTGCATCAAGCCCGTAAGATACCGGATTCCGCCTGCCGGATAGGCGTGGTGGAGCGGGCGTTACTGGCTTGCCGGCCCCGCCGGCGCGCCGCGCGAAACCACCCAGTCGCGCAACCACGATCCCACCGCGCAGCCCAGCAGATAGCAGGCCAACATCGCAAGGGCGAGGTCGAGCCAGTAGCCGAAGCGGCCCGGCACGACCCGGGCGACGGACGCGGCGACAAGCGCTGCGGCCAGCGCCGCGAGCCAGCGCGCCAGCGCCCTGGAGACGCCATCGCCACGCTGCACCACTGCGATCCATCCCATCGCAAGCCCAAGCAGCAGTGACGCCAAAAGCCAGCCCCAATGAAATGTCAGGAAATAGACCATCGCTCTCACCTCACCAGGAATTCGATGCGGCGGTTCTGCGCCCTGCCCTCGTCCGACTCGTTGTCGGCGACCGGCTGCGTGCTGCCATAGCCGACCGCGGTGAAGCGGTTCGCCGGCAGTCCGGCCTTGACGAGATAGTCCACCACCGCCTGCGCCCGCTTTTCCGACAGCGCCTGATTGGCCGCATCCTCGCCGACGGAATCGGTATGGCCTGCGATCTCGATGGTGGCGGTCGGGCACCGCAGCGCGGTCTCGATCAGGCGATCGAGCAGGCCGGCGGAATCGAGATCGATGGTGGCGCGGCCGGACTCGAAGCGGATCTTGGCCTTGCCGAGCACGTCGGAGAAAAGCTGCTGGCATACGGTCGGATCGACCGGCGCGGCAGCGGGTTTCACCGTAACGTCGGCCTTGTACTGGAAGGCTTGCGGGAAGTCCTTGCCGAGGCCGGCGCGGAGCTGCGTGGCGGCAGCGTCATACAACGCATCGCCGGACAATTTCACCTCGCGGTCAGAGACGACCAGCGTACCGGTCGACAGCCGCGACAGGGCGCCCAGCGCGGGGACCACCGCCGCGCCGAAGCCGGAGGGAGCGCCGACACTTTCCTTCAAATTGTCGACGACCTTCTCGCTGAAGAACTTGCGGCCCGCCGCCTGCACGATCGCGGTGTGAACGCTGCTGTCGGGCACATAGCCTGACAGCGTGACGGTCACCGCGACCGGATCCTTGTAAGCCTGGAAGATATAGGGCGGCGCCTTGATGTCGTTGGTGACTGAAAAACTTTCGGGCAGGTTCTTCAGCGCAGCCGCGATACTCTCGCGGCCGCCGAGCTCGCGCGCCATGCCGGTGAGCTGCACCTTGGTGTCGGAAATCGTGACCTTGCCGTCCTTCAGCTTGGCGATCTGATCGAGCAGCAGGATCGCGGCGTTCTCGAAACGCGCCGGCGCGCCGCGCGCGAGCCCCATCTGGTCGGCGACCTCGACGCCGCCAAGCGCCGCCTTCGCGGCGTCCACCAGCCGGCCCTTGACCGCCGGCAATGGCGCATTGCCTGCAAGCGTGGCACGGACCACGTCGCGCTCGGCCGACCAGACAAAGGGCCTGGCCTCCGGCACCAGCTGCGTCTCGTCATTGACCAGCCGCACGCCGGGCACGGCGTCGACGGACGCCACCGCGTTGCGCCGGCCTTCTTCCGAAAACGCGTCCGCGCCAAGGGTGACGTCGCGGCCGGCGACCGCGATCCGGGTCTTGTCGAGCGTGATGTCCTTGAGCACCGCACCGCTGCGGGACGCGAGATCGGCTTCAAGCGGCGCGGTGTTATTCCAGGCGGCGATGGCCCAAAAGACGGCCAGAGGGATCACGCCCGGCCACCATTTGCTGCTCCACCTGAAAAGTCCGCGCATTCGATATCCCAGAGGAGCGGGAGACCCCGTCTTGCGACGCGGCGAGGCGATCGCGGGGGGTATCCCAACTCTATGATTTCAGGGCCGCTTTCGTCCCAAAAGTCCCTGTGCGGATGTGCCGCGGCGATGCAGGAACCCTCAAAAGCCGGCGGCACCGGGAAACAGAGAGAAAACAAACCCTTGAGAGACTGTCAAACCGGAAATGGGAGATCGATGTTTTGGTTGCCGGCAGCGGGGCTAACCGTTTCTTCAGCGGTCTTTCGTTAACGTCCTCAAAACAGAGCCCACCTCCGAAATGAAGCAGCTTCGCAACACCGTTATCCGCGCCGGCCTGGGAGCGCTTTATTTCTCCGGCGCGCATATCCTGCTGCGCCCGATCCTGTCCGGGGTCGGCGCGATCTTCATGCTGCACCATGTGCGGCCGGCGCGCGACGGCGCCTTCCAGCCAAACCGGCATCTTGAGATCACCCCTGACTTCCTGCGCGCGATGCTCGGGCATTTGCGGGCGCGCGGCATCGACATCGTCACCATGGACGAGGTGCATCAGCGGCTGATCGAGCGGAATTTCGAGAACCGCTTCGCCTGCTTCACCCTTGACGACGGCTATCGCGACAACCGCGATTTTGCGCTGCCTGTCATGCGCGAGTTCGACGCGCCCTTCACGCTCTATGTCGCGAGCGACTTCGCGCAAGGAAGTGGCCGGCTGTGGTGGATCGCGCTGGAGACGGCGATCGCAAAGGCCGATGCGATCGAAATCACCATGGGCGGGGAGGCCTGTCGCCTCGACACGGCATCGGCGCAGGCCAAGCAGGCCGCGTTCGACCGCCTGCACGACTGGCTGCGAACCTTGCCCGAACACGACTTGCAGCGCGAGGTCGCTTCGCTGTGCGCGCGCCATGGCATCGATCAGGCGGCGATTTGCCGCGACCTCTGCCTGTCCTGGGACGAATTGAAATCCATTGCCGCCGACCCGCTGGTCACGGTCGGCGCGCACTCCATCACCCATTGCAATCTCGCCCAGCAGAGCGAGGCCATCGCGCGCGAGGAACTTGGCGTGAGCCGCGCGCGGATCGAGGACGCGCTGCAGCGTCCCGCGATCCACCTCGCCTATCCCTATGGCGACAAGCCGGCCGCAGGCGCGCGCGAATTCGCGCTCGCCCGCGCTAGCGGCTACAAGACCGCGGTGACGACGCGGCCCGGCATGGTGTTTCCGGAAAGCGCCGGCCACATGACCGCGCTGCCGCGGGTGTCGCTCAACGGCAATTACCAGGATGCGCGCATCCTCCCGGTCCTGACCTCGGGCGCCGCGACCGCGGTGTGGAACGGCTTTCGCCGCGTCGACGCGGCTTAGCTGTCGTCCCGGCCAAGCAAAGCCATCCGTTTAGCAATAACTCGTCATGCGCGGGCTTGACCCGCGCATCCATCCGACCTCAAAAAGCCTTTCAAGACGATGGATTGCCGGGCCTTCGCCGCGCCGAAGGACTCATTGGCTCGGTGTCCACCCGCAAGGCTTTGGCCCCGCAGGCGGGTCAAGCCCGGCAATAACGAAGAGTTTGAAGGGAGGCACCATGTTCAAGGATCTGTTCTCGCTCAAGGGGCGCATCGCGCTTGTGACCGGCGGCTCGCGCGGCATCGGCAAGATGATCGCGGCGGGATTTCTCGCGCAAGGCGCGGCGAAAGCTTACATCACCGCGCGCAAGGCCGGACCGTGCGAAGCGACGGCGAAAGAACTGACTGCCGCCTATGACGGCGAATGCATCGCGCTGCCGATCGATATTTCCACCAATACCGGCTGCGAGCAGCTGGCCGCCGAGATCATCAGGCGCGAGCCCAGGCTCGACATCCTCGTCAACAATGCCGGCGCGGCCTGGGGCGCCGAGTTCGACGAGTTTCCCGAAAGCGGCTGGGACAAGGTGATGAATCTCAACGTCAAGTCGCTGTTCTTCCTGACCAAGGCGCTGCACAAGCCGCTGCGCGCGGCGGCCAGTGCCGAGCGGCCGGCCAAGGTGATCAACATCGCCTCGATCGACGGCATCTTCGTCAATCCGATGGAGACCTACTCCTATGCGGCGAGCAAGGCCGCGGTGATCCATCTGACGCGGCGGATGGCGACCAGGCTGGTCAAGGAGCACATCAACGTCACCGCGATCGCGCCGGGCGCGTTCGCCTCCGACATGAATAAGGCGGCGCGCGACCATGGCGACGTGCTCTCCAAGCGCATTCCCGCGGGGCGCATCGGCACCGACGAGGACATGGCGGGACTGGCGATCTTTCTCGCCGCGCGTGCCGGCGACTACGTGGTTGGCAACGCCATCGCGATCGACGGCGGCGTGGTGTATGCGAGCGCGGGACTGGAGATTGCGGGGTAGCGGCGCGAAGACGCGCCGAGGCGAATAGCGAGTAGCGAATGGTCGTTCTCGCTATTCGCTACTTGCCACTTACTATTCGCGTCTCAGATCACGTCTCGATCTTCACATACTCGAAGTCGCCGGGCTTGTTGTCGATGCCGACCTTGGGCGGCGAAATCCACGGAGCGAACTCGCCGGCCTCGGTCACCGGCGTCATCAGCGAGGCGATGAAGTCGCCGTCGGCGGTTGAGGGAATCCACTCGCCCTTGCGCTTGTTCCAGGTGGCGTCGTCGATCAAGACGCCGTCCGGCGTGGCGTGGACATCCTTGAACTCGCCGATGGCGCGGTGGAAGGCGACGTTCGGCAAGGTCAGCTTGTAGCCGTAGCCCGCGCTCGAGATCACCTTGTTCCAGCGCAAGAGCCCTTTGACGCAATCCTGCGTGTAGTCGTCGCGCAGGCGCATGTTGAGCGCGGTCAGCGCCGGCTCGTCGACGCGCTTGATCTCGCCGTTGACGAGCTTCAAGACCGGATAGGTGTCGCTTTGCAAGCGGTGATCGTCCTCGATCTGCGTCTCACGGTAGCGGCCCTTGATGCCGGCATTGAAGGCATTCGCCGCATTGGTCGAGACCTCCGACCCGAACAGGTCGAGAGAGAGCGAATAATGCAGGTTCAGCTTCTTCTGGATGGTCGGCAGGTCAATGACGCCGAGCGCGCGCACCTTCGCGATGTCGGTGGGATCGTCGATCCCGGCTTCGCGCATGGCATCAACCGTCCGCTGCACCACGCGGGTGATGCCGGTCTCGCCAACGAACATGTGGTGGGCTTCCTCGGTCAGCATGAAGCGGCAGGTGCGCGACAGCGGATCGAAGCCGGACTGCGCGAGCGAGTGCAGCTGCATCTTGCCATCGCGGTCGGTGAAATAGGTGAACATGAAGAACGACAGCCAGTCCGGCGTCGCCTCGTTGAACGCGCCCAGCATGCGCGGGGAATCCGCATCGCCCGAGCGGCGGCGCAGCAACTCGTCGGCCTCCTCGCGGCCGTCGCGGCCGAAATATTTCTGCAAGAGATAGACCATCGCCCAGAGATGGCGGCCTTCCTCGACATTGACCTGGAACAAATTGCGCAAATCGTAGAGCGAGGGCGCGGTCTTGCCGAGATGGCGCTGCTGCTCGACCGAAGCCGGCTCGGTGTCGCCCTGGATCACGATCAGCCGGCGCAGCATGGCGCGATGCTCGCCCGGCACTTCCTGCCAGGCCGGCTCGCCATAGCGCTCACCAAAGGGAATCGTGCGGTTCTCTTCCTGAGGAGCAAGGAGAATGCCCCAGCGATAGTCCGGCATCTTGACGTAATCGAACTTGGCCCAGCCGCGCGGATCGACCGAATAGGCCGTGCGCAAATACACCAGCGACTGCTGGAAGCCGTCGGGGCCCATGTCGTGCCACCAGTCGATATAGCCGGGGTGCCAGCCTTCCAGCGCCTTGAGCACCTGGCGATCCTCGGACAGATTCACGTTGTTGGGAATCTTGGTGGAGTAATCGACGTTCATGATGTTCATTGGCACCTCCGTTTGGAGAGTTAGTCGTTCCAAATTTGCTATCGTGTCGAACCGGCGAATAGCTGACGGCGAGTAGCGAATGGAAATCCCTATTCGCTATTCGCCACTCCCCATTCGCTAAACCCTCGTCATATCGAATTTCGGTTTCTGACCGCTGCCGTAGCGCCGCAAGGCGCCCTCCTCGCCGACCGCGTTGGGGCGCTGGAAGATCCAGTTCTGCCACGCGGTCAGGCGCGCAAAGATTTTCGATTCCATGGTCTCGGGCCCGACGAAGCGCAAATTGGCTTCCATGCCGGTCAGGCTGTCGGGCGAGAAGCTGGCGCGCTCTTCCATGAAGACGCGGACCTCGTCGTCCCAGTCGATATCGTCGAGCGCGAAGGTGACGAGGCCAAGCTGTTCGGCGTCTTCCGCGTCGAGCGCGCTGCCGATCTTGTCGCGCGCGCGATCGAGATCGCCCGGATCGGCCTGGAAGCGCGATTGCAGCCGGGTGAGGCCATGGCTCATCGGATAGGGACCGAAATTCATTGCGGAGAGCTGGATCGCCGGCGGCGAACGGTTGTCGCCCTGCCGCGAGCCGATCAGCATATAGGAACGGTCGGCGGCGAACACGAGCTCGGCCAAGGTGCCGGCAAAGCAGGAGCCCGGCTCGACCAGGCTCACCAGCGTGCGCGAGGTGACGTCGATGCGCTTCAGCACGCGCTTCCAGTATTGCCTGATCTCGTTGACCAGCCAGTGCGCCTTGTTGGCTTCGAGGAATTCGTCGTAGGCGATGACCTGCTTGGGCTCGCCATGCGACTTGAACACCAAGAGCGCGGTGTCGAGCTCGTTGATGCGTAAGTGCAGGATGGCGTCATCCAACTCGCGCGCGACCTGCAGCGGCCAGAATGACGCGCCTTGCACGATCATGCCGGCGATGTCGGCGGGCGGCGCCGCTTCCGGCGCCTTGATCGCGATGGTCGCGGCGTGTGCGGCCCGGTCGATGTCGACGGTGACGAAGCCGTAACGCACGCCAGCCTCGTCGATGTCGCGCTGGAGCGGGGCAAGCTGGATGCCCTTGCCGTTGCCGTTGCGCTTCGAGGCCGCGGCGAATTCTTTCGTGCGCTCGGTGATCTTGCCTTCGAGCTTGCTGTTGGGCGCGATCTCGTCGACCAGGCGCCAGGCAACCGCGCGCTTGCCCTTGATGCCCTCCTCGATGGTGCAGAAGAAGTCGGCGTGGTCGCGGCGCACCTTGCGCTTGTCGACCACCCGCGTCAGCCCGCCGGTGCCCGGCAGCACCGCCAGCAGCGGCACTTCCGGCAGCGCCACCGACGCTGCGCCATCGTCGGCCAGGATGATGTGATCGGTGGCGAGTGCCAATTCATAGCCGCCGCCGGCCGCGGTGCCGTTGACCACCGAGATGAAGCGTTGCCCGCTATTCTCGGATGAATCCTCGATGCCGTTGCGCGTCTCGTTGGTGAACTTGCAGAAGTTCACCTTGTGCGCATGGGTCGAGCCCGCGAGCATGCGGATGTTGGC
>Ga0210410_10005446_pt1 | contig 11072 bp, 7 predicted proteins | sample IncBWC4MmetaG_FD_161058 | JGI IMG/M metagenome (GOLD analysis project Ga0210410, IMG submission 161058) | Forest soil microbial communities from Barre Woods Harvard Forest LTER site, Petersham, Massachusetts, United States - Inc-BW-C-4-M | ecosystem: Environmental > Terrestrial > Soil >... | reverse complement strand
GCTCCAGCGTTACTGTGAAGTAACGGAGACTGGAATAGACCTCGATTTTGTCGATTTTCTTCCCGGTGGGAATTGAGCCCTTGCACCAGATGTGACAGCCCTTGCCGGACGGGGAACGCTCGCTGTAGCTGTCTAGCGCATTGTAGATTTCAGTTTGGTTCGCAACGATCCGCGCATCTTCAGACGCGTCAAGATCAACAACGCAAAACGGATCAGATACCGTGAGCACAAATCCAAGGCCGTAGCCGTCACGATGTGCGATTGCAGCCTTAGCGGTGTCGTAATCGGTCCAATCACCAGGATTGACAACGCTGGCAGGGCCGAAGTCAAATGCGCGAAGTGGGATTTTATTGCTACTGTGAACAACCCATTGACGGAATTGGCGTAGCTCTGAAAGCAGCGGATTCACCTAGCGCCCTGCTTCCCTTTTTGTTACCCACGTGTTAGTCCATCCCGAAGGGGCAGGAGTAGGTGCAGGAACTTGCTCAACCTGCTTCGCAATCCACTGTTGAACTTGCGCTTCGCTCCACGCAACAGCACGTGTGTCAGCGATATGAATTGAATGAGGGAACGTTCCTTTTTGTTGTAGCTCGAAGAGAACGCTTCTACCGAGGCCGGTAAGATGCAACACTTCATGAAGTCTAATCAACCTGTCTGTCATTCTTCCACCGTTTATCTAGATAGTCCGCTAAAAGATTGAGCGGATTTCTTAGAGCCGGTGCAGAAAGTACGACAGATTGAATCAGGAGTCAAATGGAAAATCCTGCAATAAAACGCTTGACGCACATGTCACTCGGGACCGATGCAAAGCCAAACCTCGTCGACTTTCGGGCCGTTCACGTCGGCTGCCGGATGGGGTGTAATCCCAGCTCCGCTAATGGCAGTGAGCAACGCGTCAGCTAATGGCGGATGGGGCTGGGGTGAGGGATTGTGAACAACTACCATCACGCCGTGGTAGTCCGGACCCATGAAGGTTCCGCTTCCTTCTGTCTTAATTCCGGCTTTTTGAAACGCCTCTCCAAAGCGGTTTCCGAGCCTTTGGCTTCTCGCATCGCTTACAACGTGGACTGCAATATTCTGTCCGGAGAACATCCGCAACTGATTAGCGATGATTGCGACTTGCGCATCGTTGAGTGAAGGCGTGGTCTGCATTTGCTGCGCCATCCCTTGCTGCTGTTGCGCGAGTCCTTGAGTGAATTGCGCGAGCTGTTTGTTTTGGGCTGCGAGTTTATTCTGCGTCTCGCGTTCCGCGCCTTCATGTTTGACAAGTTGAATCTGAAGTTGGGTGTTCTTGAGAGTCGCGTCAGCAGCGGACTTATTCGCATCTCCAGCAGCTTTGTCTGCGTCCGCCGCGTCCTTTTGAGCCTTAGCGATCTGAACCCCGGCAGACACCTTATACGCCGCCAAATCGGCGTCTTTAATCGAACTAACGATGTTTCCGTACTTGATGGCTCCCATTGTCCCGAACAAACTGACGACGGCTGCTCCAATAGCAACGAATTCGGTAATGAGCATGCTACGCTCTCGAATACCGGCAGATATGAGGCGCTTTTCAACGAACACTAGCATAGCGGCGGCTAACGTAAGGGCCGCTCCCCCGATGTAGACAACGTTTGACCACCACAGCGATGAAGAAGCAGAATCAAGAGGAGAGGTAGCGATCATGGACAAGTTCTTTCTGGCAATCATCGCATTCTTGCTGATTGCCTTTGTTGTCTACATCATTGCCTCGATACGAATTGAGCGGAGAGCTCGCTCAAATCGTGAAGCCACAGCAAAGCGGGTTGGCCATGGTGCGCCCTAGAGCACTTATGGATGATCCGGAAAGCTGGCTCGAAAGAGATAGACATTTATCAGACACGATTATAGAGAAGGTCCAGAGCGCTAGAGATTGCTCTCGGAAGCAGGCGAAGGTTGCTCCCACAACACCGCAAATTGTCTTGCGCATTTATCCGGCCACAAAATGGCCACAGTCGGATAGCGATCTTGGCTCTAAATTTGCTCTAAGTTATTCATTTTATTGGTGGGCAGTGAGGGACTCGAACCCCCGACTTCCTGCTTGTAAGGCAGGCGCTCTAACCAGCTGAGCTAACCGCCCACGCCGCGGCGGGAGACCCGCTAGGGCCTTGATCTATCATAACAGCGCGTCTGCTCAAACGCCTCAAACCCCGCTTGTTACACTACCCAGTGCCCCGTCTCATCGTAAACGCTGACGACTTCGGCCTCACCAACGGCGTCAACCGCGCCATGATCGAACTGCACCAAGCCGGCGCCCTCACCAGCGCCACGCTCATGGCTCGCGCCGCCGCCACCGACGAAGCCATTGATCTCGCCCGCGTCACGCCATCTCTCGGGATCGGCTGCCATGTCGTCCTCGTCGATGGCGATCCCAGCCTGCCAACCACAGCCATCCCCACGCTCGCCAACCCGAGAACAGGGCGTCTTCATCCCACCCTCGGCGCCTTCCTTAAACGCCTCTGGCGCGGAAAAATCCTAGGCAAGGAAATCGAAGCAGAAGCCCGCGCCCAGATCCAGTTCCTGCAATCCCGTGGCGTCACCCTCACCCACATCGACACCCACAAGCACACCCACATGTTCCCGCAGGTCCTTTGCCCTGTCCTCCGTGCCGCGCGCTCCTGCGGCATTTACGCCATCCGCAATCCTTTCGAGCCGGCATGGAGCATTGCCGCAACACACGGCGCACCCTTCCTCCGCCGCGCCCAAGTCCGCCTGTTACCCCTGCTCGCGTCGCGCTTCCATCGCTTCGTCACGGAACACGGCTTTGTCACCACCAAGGGTGCCATTGGTGTCCTCGCCACGGGCACCCTCGACACCCGCACCATCAACTCCCTGCTCAGTGCGATTCCCCCAATCGCGTCTGACGCAGCGTACGAACTCGTCACTCATCCCGGCTACAACGACAGCGCGCTTGCTCGCGCCAACACGCGGCTCCTCGACTCGCGCGACACCGAACGCACCGCCCTCGCTCACATCCGCAACCATCCCGAGCTCGACCTGATCAACTTCTCGAACCTACTGATCGCTGGCCGCTGACCATTGATCACGGTTCTTGCATCCTCGCTCTATCCCCACTCGTCCAACCAAAAGGCAGCCGCCCGAACGGCAAAAGCGAGACCTCATGCGCATCGGCATCACCTGTTATCCCACCTACGGAGGCTCCGGCGTTGTCGCCACCGAACTCGGCATCGAATTGGCAGCTCTCGGTCACGAGGTCCACTTCATCTCTTACTCGCAGCCCTTCCGCCTCAACGGTCGCGACACGGGCATCTATTACCACGAGGTCCCCGTCTCCAATTACCCGCTCTTCGAGTTTCCACCCTACGATCTCGCGCTCGCCTCGCGCATGGCCGAAGTGGCTGAGTTCTACGAACTCGATCTGCTCCACGTCCACTACGCCATCCCGCACTCCGTGAGCGCGCTACTCGCGCGCCAGATGCTCGCCACCCGCGGCCGACGCCTGCCATTTGTCACTACCCTCCACGGCACCGACATCACCCTCGTCGGACTCGACCGCAGCTATCTTCCCATCACCCGTTACGCCATCCAGGAGTCCGACGGCGTCACAAGCATCTCCCGCTATCTGCGCGACAAGACACTCGCCGACTTCGGCGTTACCCGCGACATCGCCGTCGTCACCAACTTCGTCAACTGCAATGTCTATCAACCCATCGCCGATCCTGAAGAAAGAGAAAAAGCCCGGAAGGCTTTCGCTCAGCCTGGCGAAGCCATCCTGATGCACCTATCCAACTTCCGACCCGTCAAGCGCGTCACGGACGTGGTCAAGGTCTTTGCCAATATCAACAAAGAAGTGCCTGCGCAACTCGTCCTCGTTGGCGACGGCCCCGACCGATCCGCAGCTGAGTGGCTCGCCCACGACCTCGGCATTCACAGCCGCATCCACTTCCTCGGCAAGCAGGAGCGCGTCAATGAACTCCTCCCCCTGGCCGACCTCATGATGATGCCCAGCGAGATGGAGAGCTTCGGCCTCGCCGCTCTCGAAGCCATGGCCTGCAAGGTGCCAACCATCGCCACCCGCGTCGGCGGCGTCCCTGAGTTGATCGACGAGGGCGTCACCGGCCTGCTCTTCCCTGTCGGCGATGTCGACGCCATGGCCCGCGGGGCCATCGAGCTACTCCGCGACCCCGAGCGCCTTAACGAGATGCGAGAAGCCGGCCGACGCACCGCGCAGAAGCGCTTCTGCTCCACGCTCGTGCTCCCGCAGTACGTGCAGTTCTACGAGTCGCTCCTCGCCCGCTGATCATGACATTGGTGCTGGGAACCAAACGGCTGATCAACACAAGGTGGAACGCACGGCTTGGTTGCAGTGAATTGAAGAAGCAGCGCCAGATTCAGGAAGAGGAGCAGAAGGTGCGGACGTGGGAGTCGCGGCATGCGCTAGTCAAGAATGATAGCCGCGGAGGTTAGTGGGTGAATTTGGCGGTCAGGGCGCGAGCGAGCTCGGATGGAGCGGAGCCGGGTGCGGCTGCAACGGCGACTCGCTGGGCAATGAGCTTACTCCGCGAGCGGTCGGAGTCGAGTAGGGCATAGGCGCGGCCCAAGTGACGGTAGAGGACGCGATCTTTTTCGTCGTCGAGAATGAAGATGGCGGCCTGCACGCGCGGGGATCGCTGTGGCGGTCCGGTAACGCCCTTGAGCATTTCGACAGCAGCGGGAGTGCGATTGGAGGCGACGAGACGGCTCGCAGACTGTAGAGCGGCGTCAACCTGCTGAAGAAGAGTGGTGCGCGCGTTCGTTGCCTGACCGACAAGCAGCCGTAATGAGCCATCGTCGGTTTGCGCGAGCGCGGAGTTGAGGAAGGAAATGGCCTCGTCGTAGTTGCCATCGTTGATGAGGCTTTGCGCGTTTTCAAGAGCGTTGCGCTTGAAAAGCTCGCGTTTATGTTCAGCCTCTTCAGTGCGCGCATAGTCCAGTAAAGCGGAAACTTCGTCGTTGCCGAGGCCCTGAGCCTGGCCGGCCTCAAGAATGCGGACGGCGTCGTTATACCGCGATGCCTTGAGGGACTCGTGCGCACCCGCCAGGTATTCGGCGCGGCGTTCATCCGCAGACTGCTGCTGGATGCGATCCTTGAGACGGGCCTCGAGGGCGAGGAGGCGCTCGTCCGTGGGGAGTTGTTGGCGCGATTTTTGAACGAGATCGAGAGCCTCGCGTGGGCGGAGGTCGCGGCAGGACTGGATGGTGTCATCGATGAGTCGAGTCTTCTCGAGATCGCGGACGCGGCGTTCGACCTGGACGTTGAGGCGCACCAGTGCTGGCTCTGAGGCCATCGCCACCAAGGCCTGCCGGATTTCGCGGGAGCACGTATTCAGCTGCTCGATGGAGGAGGCAAGCGAAGCCAGTTCTTCGAGATGTGCAATGGTGGCCTTGCGTTGAATCTGCTGTAGGCCAGCCGAAGCGTCGGCGCGGAGGTTGTGCACCTCCCCTTCGGCGGGATCGAGATCTTCGACTCGGGTGAGGATTTCAAGGGCGCGCTCGTAGCAGCGACCCTGGATCTGGCGGCGCGCATCTTCCAGGAGAGTCTGAGCTTCGTTCTTGCGCCGGACCTGCTCAGCCTCAGCGACGAGTGAGTTGCAGAGAGCGATGAGCCTGGAGTTTCCTTTGTCGAACTTGAGCGCCTCTTGTGCAGAAGCGATGGCGGCCTGGTAGTCGCCCTTGCGGCGCGCATTGTCGACGTGGCGAACAAGATCGTCGATCTGATCCTTTTTCTTCTTTTCATCCTGCAGCTTCTGACGGAGTGAGAGCAGCTGCACGTTCTTAGAATCGAGTTCCAGACCTTCTTTGACGACGGCGATGCCCTGCTCGAAGTCGCGATTCTTCAGGGATTCCTGGGCGAGTTGGCGAATCTGCTCGAGCCGTTCGTCGCGTTGGCGGCGGACGAGCTGGCGCTGCACCTCGGAGAGCAGTTCGCGGGCCTCGGTGTTCTTGCTCTGGACCTTGAGCACCTGCTGTAGAAGCACCCGGGCGCGGGTCAGATCGTTGGATTCGAAGCACTGCCGGGCCCTGGGCACAAGGTTGAGCACCTCTTGCTGCCGCAGTTCCTCCATCACGCCATCGATGTCCGCGGCCATCTCTTCGGCAGTTTGATAGCGCTCGTCGGGCAACTTGGCGAGGGATTTGTCGATGATCTCGTCGACGCCGGCAGGAGTAAAGGAGCAGAGACTGGAAACCGGCGCGTGCGGCTCATTCATGATCTTCTGCATGAGCACAAAGTCTTCGCCGGTAAATGGGAGCTGGCCGGTGATGAGCTGATAGAGAACCACGCCGATGGAAAAGATGTCGGAGCGGCCGTCGACGAACTTGTCCTTGAGGCGCTCGGGAGCGATATAGGGGACGGTGCCAACGATGTGGCCGGTGCGCGTGAGGCTGAGCTCCTGGCTGCGCCGTTCGAGGCGGGCGATGCCGAAGTCGAGAAGCTTGGCGTTGCCGTCGGGCTGCACGAGGATGTTGGCCGGTTTGACGTCGCGATGGATGACGTTGTTGGAGTGCGCGTAGCCGAGAGCTGCGCACATTTCAGCAACGATGCGCAGGCGGTCCATCATCGACAGCGCGCTGTCTTCGCGAATGAGCTTTTCGAGAGAACTGCCTTCGACGCGCTCCATCACGATGTAGGGAATACCGTTGTCATCGCCAAGGTCGTATACGGTAACGATGTGGGAATGCTTGAGACGCGCGGTCTTGCGGCCCTCCTCGTAAAAGCGGGCGAGCATCTCGGGGTCGTCGGCGACGCCCCGGGTGAGAGTTTTGATAGCCACTTCGCGGCCGAGCTGGTTGTCGAGAGCGCGATAGACAACCCCCATGCCGCCGCGGCCAAGGACTTCCTGGACGACATATTTGCCGATTCGCTTGAGCTCTTCCTTGTCGTTCTTCGAGTCCACGTCGGCTTCTCTTGTCTCCCGTATCGGGCCTGATTCAGGGGCCTTAATAGCTACTTCTCCAGGACCGCGCGCAAGACAACTCGCTCACTTACTGGCCGTGGTTGGGTGTGTCATGCCCTGTTCCAGCGGCGGGACCGGCTTGGACGCGGGGCGAGTCTCGTTGGGGAACGCCTGGAAATTGAACTGTTCGCGGAGAAACTGCTCGGCATGGTCCCGCTCTTCAAGCTGGTCGGCGGGGGCCACATTGAGGTAGCGCATGTAGGCTTCGGCTGCGTCGTCGTTATAGCCGTCGTGCTCCTTATGCTGGCCGTCTTCGTAGAGCTTGTGCGGCAGTTCGGTGACCTTGTCGCGAATCTTTTGCAACAACTCTTCGCGGGCGACGTTCTCCAACGCATTTTGCATTTCTTCGCGGTCGGGAATGGTGCCGTCGTTCTTGATGTGATTCGTGTCCACTGGACTGACGTCGCTGAGGACTACGAATTGCTTGTGCTCTTCCTTCGTGACCTGGATGGGTTCGCCGCGCTGGTTGCCGAAGTTGTCGTCGATGCGGAACTGCAGGACGACGCGGTTGACGACGTTGTAGGTGGTCTTCTTGTAGTTGTATGCCCTGACCACATCGATGGTGTTGGTTTTGGCGGTCGCATCGAGCTGGCCACGAAGGTCGTCGACCTTCTTTTGGGCCGCAGCCACGCTGTTGCTGGCTTCCATGACAGCCTTCTTGTTGCCCTTTGTCTGCGCACCCTGCAGGGCTGCCTGCGCGGTGCGCAGGGAGTCCATGGCCGAATCGTACTGACGGCTGAGCTTCATAAAGTCGTCGTTGGGAATTTCGCGAGTGCCAGCAACGAACTTCGACTCGACGGACTCGACGGTCGGAGGCATGGAGATATTGTGTTCGAGCACGTCGCCGGCGATGAGGAAGTCGGGATCGACATCAGGGTGCGTAGCGTCGCCGGAGCGGATGATTTTGACCGGCATACCGGAACTGTCGAGTCCGGCGGCGATGGCGCTCTCCATCTGGCTGGCAAAACCTTCCGACTGCCGCTGGGATGTTTGATCCCGGAACTGGACGCGGATGGAGAGCTTGGAGTGCATCTGGTGTGCGAGCTCGGCCATCTTCATCTGGTCGCGGACGGCCTCAAGGTTGGCGGCTTTGTAGAACTCCGCCTCTTTGAGATATGACCAGCCGATCTCCGTGCCTGAGCCAAGAGGCCTGGAGAGACTGTGCTTGGCGCGATCGAGGAACCATGAGGCCAGTTCGTCGCTCAGGTTCTGGATGCGGACCTCGAAGCCCTGCTTGATGGTGCCGTCAGTGGAAAGATCATAGGCATTGCCAAGGTATTTGTAGGCGCTTTCAACAGCCTTCTCGTCGCCGATGCCCTTGATGGTGTCATAGAGCTGGGCGATGTCCTTGGCCTTGTCGGATGCCGCCGTTACATAGAGCGGGGTGAGGCGGGTGATGTCGTCCTTGACGATGCCTTGCTGCCGGCCTGGCAGACTCGCAAGCACCTCGTAGGCCGGAATCATATCGTGCTGCAGCTCGTACGATTTGCTCTTCTCGAGTGCTGACTGGGCCGCGCTCTCATCCTGCGCGGATGCGTAGGCCTTCTCGGCGTTCTCGAGGGCGGTGCGGGCATCGGGGGTGTCTTTTGCCTTCAAGGCGTTGCGATAGGCTGCAATGGCTGCCTGCCAGTCCTTGGTGGCATCGAGTTCCTGAGCCTGCACGAAGTAGCCGTCATAGGCACCATTCAGGATGGCGGCGATCCGCGGTTCCTCGCTGGCAAACTGGCGGTAGGGCTGAATATCCTTGAGCGCTTCGTCCCAGTTTTTCTTGTCGTTGGCGTCCAGCGCGGAGCGAAGCCCAGCGTTGAAGGTGTTGCTCTCCTTTACGAGGTCGGTTTGCAACTTAGAGAGCGGTGGAAAGGTGGGATTGACGTCGGCAACGGCGGCAGCGTAAGCGTTGCCAACGGTCAAATGTGAGTATCCAGGCCCCGGGGTCGCCAAAGCGGCACGATAAGCGGTGAGTTCTGACTGCCCTTTGTCGACGAGCCCCTGAAGGCTCTTCTTGATCTCGTCGGCCAGCTTGAGGTCGCCCTCGGAATTTGGAAGCAGGGAGTGCACCTTCGCCTGCAGGGCGAGAGCCTTTTTCAGGTCGGGATAAGTGGGAGAAGCTCCCGAAGCCGAAGCCTGGTAGGACTTGAGGTCGGTCTCCGCTGCGTCGAAGCACAGCAATGCGAGCGCCTTCCTGGCTATGTCGGTGTGGGGCGCGGCTGGGTACTTCGTGAGGTACTTCTGCCACCCGTCCTGGTTGGCCGTTCTCTCGGCGAGCAAGTAGTCGGCCCGCTCGTTGTCGGCCGCCAGAACGAAGACCAGCTTGACGCCTTTCTTGAGGGGCTGGGCAGTGTCACTGGAAGCATCAACCAGGGCGCGCCCGCGGAACTCGGCCTGGTCAGCGAGGGCGGACGGGGAAAATGCCGCGTTGTGCTCGAACTTGATGTTTTCTGGAACAACACAGATGGGGGGAACGGACTCGGCAGTGCGGTAGCGAAGGACGCCGGCCGCATCGCGGTCAAGGATTGCTCCCGCGGCCATCGCCAGCTTGGGCAGCTTATTGTACACGGACTTGTCAATGGATCCCGACTCGGCAGAAGCGCAGCTCCGCAGCTCGGCTTTGCCGTTGATCAGCACATCAGTGAGCTGCACGTAAGCGGGGCCCGATGGTCCGTCGTAGAGTTCGATTGCGTTCAGGGAGGGTCCCTTTGCCGACGCAATCGGACAAACGGTGCCAAGGCCAGAAAGTACAGCAAAGACCGACGCACGGGAGATAATCTTGGAGAACTCCCCCAGTTTCAACGTTTTAACGAACATAGGTTCCCCTAGAGAAAACTCAGACAGATCTGTCCCGCGGCCGCCTGCGGTGTAGGTACACCAATAGCTTGCGGAGGTTGCGATTCAGGCAGTACCTCACCTTGGGGGGGCCAGTCGAGGTACCGGAAACGGCGGTCTTTGCGACCGCTTGCCATGGCTGCTAAAATACCACCTCCTCCGTATGGGTGCAATAAAATATCCTCTCTGGTCCGCCGGATAGGAAAAGGGGCGCGCGCAGGCACACCAATGCTGAATCGAGACAAGGACCGCGTGTCTGACGAGACGCTCGTATATACACCTGCGTCCGGATTCGGGCGATCCGGACCGAGCCAGTTCGGGCCCCGCGAGGGGATACTTTTTGTACGCCTGTGGTCAGCTGCCGGCAAGCGTCTGGACTGCCGCCCGACCCGGCACAGCGGACCGCTGCTCAACCTGGTTTTAGATGTCATCCGCTCGTCGGCCGGGACGCAAGAGGCCGGCAGCGCCGAGTTCGTTTCGGCTCGATTTCCTGATATTTTCTCCGGGCTGCAATGCGGGCGGCGGATCCAGTGGACCGTCGAAGGACTGACGGAACACGAATCCTTTCGCAGCGCCGCAGCCGCGATCCTGATCGACGCCGGCGACAGCTCGCACCAGCATCAGGGCCCCTCAGGCCAGGACTGGGAAGCAGCCACCCCGGGGAAGATCCTGCTGAAATCGAGTGTTTGCGAGGTGCTGGAGGGCGTGCCGGGCGTCTCGCTCGAGGGAATAACAGCAGGGGGCTGGCGGAACTGGTCGTGGAAGGCGATTGAGCCGGATACGAGCTTTTCAGCGGATGAGCAGGTAGTGGGGAGGATAATCCAGGCGGCCGGCCGCAGTGATCCGGGCGCCGTGGCGCTCTCGACGGCCCAGGCGCCGGCTCGTTCTACCAGTGCGTCCCACGCGGCGGCCAATAGGCCAACGGCTGCTTCCAGTTCGACGGACATCGATGATGGAGCGGCGAAGCACTCGAGTTTGTTGCGGATTCCCATCGTGGCCGGAGCGGTGGGAGTTCTGCTGATAGCCGTAGTGCTGATCTTTCTTCTCACCCGCAAAACGACGGTGCAGAGCGCGACGCCGGGCGCGGTTTCGGGCTCATCGCCGGCGAGCGTTTCGGGTTCGCAGCCGGTACAGAATACCCCGCACGCCTCTTCGCCCTCGACAGTGGCCCCGCCGGTAGTTGCGGAGCGGCCGGCCCAGACGCCGGCGTCGTCGAAACACGCGCGCGACAAGAAGGCCGCAGTGCCGGAGCTGAAGCCCGCGCCCGCACCGGTG
>Ga0210410_10005444_pt1 | contig 11072 bp, 11 predicted proteins | sample IncBWC4MmetaG_FD_161058 | JGI IMG/M metagenome (GOLD analysis project Ga0210410, IMG submission 161058) | Forest soil microbial communities from Barre Woods Harvard Forest LTER site, Petersham, Massachusetts, United States - Inc-BW-C-4-M | ecosystem: Environmental > Terrestrial > Soil >... | reverse complement strand
AGGCGGATGCAGTATGTGCCAGACCAGGGCGCCGGCGATGATCGCCGTGGCAGCAAGATTGTTCCCGTAGGCCTGCAGGTCATTCGGGAAAACCGGAAATGACAGGCACATCAGCAGTCCCGCGATCGCCAGCGCCGTCCAGCTACCGATCTGCGCGGCAGGACGTGGATCATAGACCGCCCGGTGGACCAGGATGGTGATCGGAAAGAACAGCCACATGAAATAATACTGCCGGGCCAGCGGCGACGCCACCGTCATCAGGCAGAACAGGATGCCGAGTTCTTCCGCATTCGAGCGGGGTGTCGTCCGCGAGCGCGCCGGCATCACCGCAATGAAGCCAAGCCCGATCGCCAGCGAGATCGCGAGCACGACCCAATTGGCGGTCCTGAAATCGAGATCGAGCAGATTCATGTACGCCGGCGGCTTGGCCGGATTGTCCTGGTTGTAATTGACCGGGCGCGTCAGCCGGTGGGTCACGGCGATGATGGATTGATTGACCCAGGACCAGTTCTGCTCGCCACGCTGTCCGAACCCCTGCTCCGAACTCGATCCAACCATTCCCTGATACCAGGTCTTCAATTCGGAAACGTTGTGCCGGAAACCGCGTACCGGCGCCGGAACCACGAACAGAAAAATTCCCAGAAAGACAATCATGCCGGCAAGCGCCGCCCACTGCCTTCGCCACGCCAGATAGGGCAACACCGCCACCGGAAAGACCTTGAGTGCCGTGGCCAGCGCAAACATGCTTCCGCCCATCCACGGCCGGTCGTGCTGCAGCAGCCAGAACCCGTACAGCATCATCGCCAGCAGCACGAGGTTGGGTTGCCCGAGATCGAACATGTCGAACACGAACGACACCGTGACGAAGCCCGGCAGCGCGAACAGCCACGGGCCGGGCATCTTGCCGGACCCGGTCATCGCGTTCGAGAATTGAGCCGTCATCCACCACGCCACCGCGTTGAAAGCCGACAGGCAAAGATACAGCGGTATCTTGCCGAAATAGCTGGGTATCGCGAGCAGCACCGCCGACAGCGGCGGGTAAATGAAATTGAAATAGGCCTTGGCATCGCTGGGATAGAGATCGCCGCCCTGCAGGATCTGCTGTCCGGCCCAGAACCACAGCGGATAGTCCTTGGTCTTTCCGCTCCCCCAAATCTCGGGAACGAGCACATCGGCCGTCAGCGCGATACAGCAGATCAGAAACAGAATATCGATTGGCGCTCGCCACGATGGGTATCTCAGCACACGAAACTTTCCGAAAATCAGAGGGAGATCACGACGCGGCAGATGACCGCAACGCTCCTGGATTCCAACGCACCAAGACTTTATCGTCGCAGCAAGCCGCCGAGCGCGCCGCGCACGATGGCGCGACCGACCGAGCCGCCGATCGAGCCGCCCACCGACTTGCCGAGATCGGCGGCCACCCCGCCGACCACCTTGTTGGTGACCGAACGTGTGACGCTTCGCGCGATCACCTGACCGGTCGACATCCTGCCGCGCGACACGTTGGTGCCGAAAATCGTCCCGACGATCGCGCCGATTTGCCCGAGAATACCGCCGCCGCCGCCCGCGGTCGCCGCGGTCCCGGCCACGCGCTTCTGCAGCACCTCGTAGGCGGATTCGGAATCGATCGTGGTGTCGTATTTGCCCTTTACCGGGCTCTTGTCCATGATCGCCTTGCGTTCCTCTGCAGTGATCGGACCTATCCGCGCCGTTGGCGGCCTTATCATGACGCGCTCGACCATCGCCGGCGTGCCGTTGCCTTCCAGAAACGACACCAGCGCTTCGCCCTTGCCTAATTCCATGATGATCTGGGCAGTGTCGAGCTTCGGATTGGGCCGGAACGTCTGCGCCGCCGCCGCGACCGCCTTCTGGTCACGCGGCGTGAAGGCCCGCAGCGCGTGCTGCACGCGGTTGCCCAATTGGGCGAGCACCTTGTCCGGCACATCGACCGGGTTTTGCGTCACGAAATAAACCCCGACGCCCTTCGAGCGTATCAGCCGCACCACCTGTTCGATCTTGTCCAGCAGCGCCTTCGGCGCATCGTTGAACAGTAAATGCGCTTCGTCGAAGAAGAACACGAGCTTGGGTTTCAGCGGATCGCCGACCTCCGGCAACTCTTCGAACAGCTCCGACAGCATCCACAGCAGGAAGGTCGCGTACAGCCGGGGGCTCTGCATGAGTTTGTCCGCCACCAGGATGTTGACCATGCCCCGGCCAGCGCTGTCGGTGCGCATGAAATCCTTCAGCGCCAGCGCCGGCTCGCCGAAAAACCTGGCGCCACCCTGATTTTCCAGCACCAGGAGCTGACGCTGGATGGTTCCGATGGTCTGTTTCGAAACGTTTCCATATTCCGTGGTCAGCTCGGCGGCGTGTTCTGCAATGAAAGACAGGATTGCCCGCAGATCCTTCATGTCCAGCAGCAGCAGCCCCTGCTCGTCGGCCACCTTGAACGCGATGTTCAGCACGCCTTCGCCGACGTCGTTCAGATCCATCATGCGCGAGAGCAGCAGCGGACCCATTTCCGAGACGGTGGCGCGCACCGGATGACCCTGCTCGCCGAACACGTCCCAGAACACGGTCGAAAACTGGTCGGGTTGAAAGCGGAGGCCCATATCGCTGGCCCGTTTGACGATAAAATCCTTGGCCTCACCGACCTCGGAGATACCCGATAGGTCTCCCTTGATATCGGCCGCGAACACCGGAACGCCCGCACGCGCAAATCCCTCGGCCATCACCTGCAGCGAGACGGTCTTTCCGGTTCCGGTCGCGCCGGTGACGAGGCCATGGCGATTTGCAAGCCCAAGCGTCAGCCAGGCAGGCACTTCACCCTTTCCGATGAAAATTTTCTCGTCGGTATCGGCCAAATTGTTATCGGGAGCAGCCATAGCACCGCCTCTTCGCACGCACCGGGGGCTTCAGCCACCGCGCGGCAGCATCATATGGCATCTTGCAAGCCGATTGAACCCGGTCAACGGCCTCCGGAGGATCGAAAGACCGGCGTCGAACGAGATCGACCGGGTCATTATGTTCCCCGCCGAAGTTGGAACGAATGCCCTGTAGCGACCATTTGCTTGCAAATTCCGCGTCCGCTCTTGCAACGCGGCAACACTCGCGACGCGATCGAAGATGAATCGCACTTTCAAACGCGGTCATCGCTTGTAATTCGGATCGCAGAAGATCAAGATAAATTCACGAGCAATGAACCGGTACGCAACCGGTTGAGGCGGGGCAATATGGACGAACTGATTGGGACGCTGGCGGTCAAAGCCGGCATCGAGAATGCTGTAGCCGAAAAAACCATCGGCATCATCCTGGGCTTTCTTCGCAAAGAGGGCCCCTCCGACAAAGTTCAGGCATTGATCGACAAAATTCCCGGCGCGGAAGCGGCGATCGCGGCGTCCAGCAATGGCGGGGGTCTCGGTAAATTGATGGGCGGCGGCCTGATGGCGCTCGGCACCAAACTGATGGGTCTCGGTCTGGGCATGGGCGAGATTCAGAACGTTGCCCGTGAACTTTTCAAGTTCGGCCGCGACAAAATCGGAGCGGATCAAATGGGCGAGATCATTGCAGGGACGCCGGGCCTCCGTCAGTTCGCTTAAAGCACCTTTTTCATATTGAGTATCATGACATATCCAATTTCCGATATTGACGGCTTGACCGCCTACTCCGCATCGAAACTGAAATCGCTGGGTATTCGCACCACGGATCGGTTGCTTGAGGCCGCCCGCACCGTCAAGGGGCGTAAAGAGCTCGCGGCGAAGACCGGCATCAGCGAGCAGCAACTGCTCGAATGGGCCAATGTTTCGGACTACATGCGGATTCCCGGCATGGGCAAGGCAAAGGTCGGTTTGGTGCGCGCCGCCGGCGTCACCACGGTTCGCGAGCTTGCGCTTCGCAATCCGGCCCGGCTGGCGCAGAACATGAAGGAAGTGAATACCAAGCGCAAACTCGTCCGCGTCCTGCCTTCGGAAAAGTCGGTCGAGCAACTGATCGCGCAGGCCCGCAAGCTGCAGCCCAAGATCACCTATTAGACCGCTCGGAAGCCGCTCGACCGGCACACCGGCCGCCGCGCCCCGCATCTTGACTCCCATGCACGGACCGCGCAAAGCGACGGCATGATCGCGACCACGTCCAGACCCGCCCCACTGGCCACCCCGGCAGATCATCCGGTATTGCCCGCACTTTTGTCCCGGTCGTATCCGGCCGTGATGGGCGTCCTGAACGTTACGCCGGACTCATTTTCCGATGGCGGGCGGTTTGTCGCGCCGGAGCGCGCGCTGGCCCAGGCTCGCCGCATGATCGCCGAAGGCGCCGACATCATCGACATCGGCGCGGAATCGACCCGGCCCTATGGCGCGCAGCCGATCTCGGCCGACGAAGAGCTGAGCCGGTTGCAGCCGATCCTGGCCGAGGTCGTTTCGCTCGGCGCTCCCGTGTCGATCGACAGCATGAAATCGGCGGTCGTGGCATGGGCGCTCGATGCGGGTGCAGTGATCGCCAACGACGTCTGGGGCCTGCAGCGCGACCCCGACATGGCCACGCTGTTGGCGGCGCGGCATTCGCCTGTCATCATCATGCACAATCGCTGCAACGTCGATGCCGACATCGACATCATGAAGGATATCGCCGCCTTCTTTGCGCGTTCGCTCGAGATCGCGGACAAGGCGGGCGTTTCACGTGGAAATATCGTGCTCGATCCCGGCATTGGCTTTGGCAAGACCCCCGAGCAGAGCCTGACGGCGCTGGCCCGGCTGGATGAACTCGGCGCCTTCGGGCTGCCGCTGCTGGTCGGCGCTTCGCGCAAGCGCTTTATCAGTTCGATCGTGCCGTCGGAGCCGGATCAGCGTCTGGGCGGTTCGATCGCGGCGCATCTGGCGGCGGCAAAAGGCGGCGCGCGGATCATCCGGACCCACGATGTGTCGGAAACCGTACAGGCGCTGCGCGTGGCGGCGGCGATTTGGGACAAGCGATGACCGATACCATCTTCATCACCGGCGTCGTTATCCATGCCCGCCATGGCGTCATGGAACATGAAACCGAGGTCGGGCAGCGCTTCGTGATCGACCTCGAACTGTCGGTCGATCTGTCGGAATCCTCGCGCACCGATCGCCTCGCCGATACCGTGTCCTATTCCAATGTGGTCGCGACGGCAACGGCGGCCTTCAATGATGCCAATTACAAATTGCTGGAACGGGCGGCCGGCGCTGTTGCTGACGCCATCCTCGCGGCGTTTCCTCGCACCAGCGCGATCAAGGTCACCGTTCACAAGCCGCACGCCCCGATCGCCGCGATTTTCGACGATGTCGGCGTGATCCTGACTCGCACACGCCAAGCGCCAACTCATGGCTGACGTCCTGATCGCGCTGGGCGGCAATGTCGGCGACGTCCGCGCGACATTTCAAAAGGCGATCCCCAATATCTGCGGCATGATGCAGGCGGCGCTGCTGGCGCGGTCGTCGGATTACGCCACGCCGCCGTGGGGCGATGAACAGCAAGCCCGCTTTATCAACGCCTGCATCGAAATCGAAACCAGCCTCGATCCGCACGCACTGCTGTTTACGCTGCACAAGATCGAAGCCAGGTTCGGCCGCGACCGCGCCAGTGAACGGCGCTGGGGTCCGCGCACCCTCGATCTCGATCTGATCGCCTATGACGACGTTTCGATTCAAAAGCCGGAACTGACGCTGCCGCACCCTCGCCTGTTCGAGCGTGCCTTCGTGCTGGTGCCGCTCGCGGAAATCGTGCCCGATCGTCTCATTGCGGGACGCAGCATTACCGCCGCGCTGGCGCAACTGCCAACTGCGGGAATCGAGCGGTTGCCCGACCTGGGCTGACCGAAGAACCGCCCTCCCGCGCCCAAAACAACTGTTTGGCTTGGCCACCGGTACGTGGCAATTTCGGAGCATCAAAAACGGCTCTTGGGAGCATCCTGCGCAATGACATCTGCAACCGACGACCTGCGGTTATCGGCTGATTTCGCGCCGGCGACCTATGACGACTGGCGCAAGCTGGTCGACGGCGTGCTGAAGGGCGCGCCGTTCGAAAAGCTGGTCGGCAAGACCTATGATGCCCTGAAGATCGAGCCGATCTATCCGCGGGCGCGCGATGCCGCCCCGATCGCAGGAAGGCCTGCCGCCGCGCCGTGGCAGATCGTGCAGCGGATCGATCATCCCGACGCGGCGCAGGCGAATGCGCAGGCGCTGCATGACCTGGAGAACGGCGCCACCGGGCTGGAATTTGAATTTGCCGGCGGGCCGGGCGCGCGGGGTTTCGGGGTCGCCGACGCGGCCCCGGAAACGCTGGCTTGGCTGTTTGACGGCGTGTTTTTGGATGCCGGAATCTCGATCGTGCTCAATCCGGTGCTGGGACGCCAGAATGCCGGCACGAATCTCGCCGATCTCATCGAGGCCCGCGGCATCGACCCGGCGAAGGTCGATATCCGCTTCAACTATCAGGCGCTCAGCACCATGGCCGTGCGGGGCGCGGCGCCGGCACCGTGGCCCAACATGGAGAGACCGTTCGCGAAGGTGGTCGGCGACCTCATGGGGCGCGGCTTCAAGGGTCCGTTCGTGCTAGCGGACGGCCGCCCGGTTCATGACGCCGGTGGATCGGAAGCGCAGGAACTTGCGTTCGCGCTGGCGCTCGCGGTCGCCTATCTGCGCATGCTGGAAGCCGGCGGTATCGCGCTCGACGTTGCCCGCACCGCGCTGTCGTTTCGCCTCAGCGCCGACGCCGATCAATTCCTCACCATGGCGAAATTCCGCGCGCTGCGACTATTGTGGGCGCGCATCGAACAGGCTTGCGGCCTTGTGCCCAAACCCGTCTTCATCGCCGCTGAGACCGCCTGGCGGATGCTGACGCAGCGCGACGCTTACGTGAACATGCTGCGCGCGACCATCGCGACATTCTCCGCAGGCCTCGGCGGCGCCAACGCCGTCACCGTGCTGCCGCATACGCTGGCGCTGGGATTGCCCGATCCGTTCGCGCGGCGCGTGGCCCGCAACACGCAACTGGTGCTGCTGGAGGAATCCAATCTCGCCAAGGTGTCCGATCCGGCCGCCGGCTCCGGCGGCATCGAAGCCCTGACGCAGGCGCTGTGCGAAGCCGCGTGGTCGCTGTTTCAGGAAATCGAAAACGCCGGCGGCGTATTCCCTGCCCTTGAGCAGGGCCTGATCCAGCGCAAGGTCGCGGCAACGCGGGCGGTGCGCGAAGCCAACATCGCCAGGCGCAAGGAAGTTCTGACCGGTGCCACCGAATTTCCCAATCTGCATGAAGCGCACGTCGCGGTGCTCGACGCGAAACCGGCGGCGCTCGCGCCCTCAGGCGAGGCCGCGATCAAATTCGACGCGCTGTTGCCGATGCGGCTGGCAGCGCCGTTCGAGCGCCTGCGCGACCGCTCCGATCAAATTCTGAAGGAGAAGGGCGCGCGGCCAAAGGTGTTTCTCGCCAATCTCGGAACGCCCGCCGACTTCACCGCGCGGGCTACGTTTGCGAAGAGCTTCTTCGAGACCGGCGGCATCGAGGCTGTGGAGTTCCTGCCGTCCCTTTCTTCACCTCTCCCCTCCGGGGAGAGGTCGACCCCGCAGGGGTCGGGTGAGGGGGCACTTGCGCTTGCTTTGGACCGTAACCCCTCACCCGCTCCCGCGCCTTCGGCGCAGGAGCGACCTCTCCCTTCGGGAGAGGTGAAGGATCTCACCGCCGCCTTCAAGGCTTCCGGCGCTGATCTGGTCTGCCTGTGCTCGTCCGACAAAGTCTACGCCGGGCAGGCAGCGGCGGCCGCCGGGGCCCTTCAAGCCGCCGGAGCAAAGCATATCTATCTGGCAGGGCGGCCCGGCGAGCAGGAAGCCGCGCTCCGTGCCGCCGGCGTTCACGATTTCGTCTTTGCCGGCGGCGACGCGCTGGCGGCGTTGCAGGAAGCCTGGCGGCTGATGGAGCAGACATGACCGCGGCGACCAAACCTGTGCTGACCGGCGGGTGCCAATGCGGCGCCATCCGCTTTGCGGTGTCGGCGGTGCCGGTGAAGGTCAGCATCTGTCATTGCCGGATGTGCCAGAAGGCCTCCGGCGCGCCGTTCGCATCGTGGGCCGACATCGACCGCGGCGATTTCGCTTGGACGCGCGGCAAGCCGGCCGCGTTCCGCTCCTCCTCGATCGCCGAGCGCGACTTCTGCAGGGATTGCGGCACACCGCTCAGCTTTCGCCGCATCGACGGGCCCCGAATCGAGATCATGACCGGGGCCTTCGACCGCCCGGACCGGGTGGTGCCGATGCAACAATTCGGGACCGAATCCCGGCTCGGCTGGGTGGTGTCGATCGCCAACATGCCGAGCCAGACCACGCTGCAGAACTACGGTCCGGACAAGCTTGGCGGCATCGTCAGCCACCAGCATCCGGACCATGATTGATGGCGGCCAACAGAATTGGCTATGATATGCTCGCCATCAAACCCGTCATGCCTGGGCTTGTCCCGGGCATCCACGTCTTTCTCTCGTTCAAAAGGCAAGACGTGGATGGCCGGGACAAGTCCGGCCATGACGAACGAGGCCACTAAATGAGCCGCATACCGAACTTTGCGAATATCGCATTCGAAAACACCGCCCGTGCCGCGCCCGTCAGCGCCGCCGAGCCGTGGCTGACGCCCGAGGGCATCCTCGTAAAGCCTGCTTACAGCGAGGCCGACCTTGAGGGCATCGATTTCCTGGAGACATGGCCGGGCATCGCGCCCTATCTGCGTGGCCCCTACCCCACGATGTATGTCAACCAGCCCTGGACCATCAGGCAATATGCCGGCTTCTCCACGGCGGAGGATTCCAACGCGTTCTACCGCCGCAACCTCGCCGCCGGCCAAAAGGGCCTCTCGGTCGCGTTCGATCTCGCCACCCACCGCGGCTACGATTCCGATCATCCACGCGTGACCGGCGATGTCGGCATGGCCGGGGTGGCGATCGATTCGATCTACGATATGCGCACGCTGTTCTCAGGCATTCCGCTCGACCAGATGAGCGTGTCGATGACCATGAACGGCGCGGTGCTGCCGATCCTGGCGCTGTTCGTGGCGGCGGCCGAGGAACAGGGCGTGCCGCCGGAAAAACTCTCGGGCACCATTCAGAACGACATTCTGAAAGAGTTCATGGTGCGCAACACCTACATCTATCCGCCGGCGCCCTCGATGCGGATCATCTCCGACATCTTTGCCTATACCTCGCAGAAGATGCCGAAATACAATTCGATTTCGATTTCCGGCTATCACATGCAGGAAGCCGGCGCGACGCAGGACCTCGAACTCGCCTATACGCTGGCCGACGGCGTCGAATATCTCCGCGCCGGCCTCGCCGCAGGCCTCGACGTCGACCGCTTCGCCCCAAGGCTGTCGTTCTTCTGGGCCATCGGCATGAATTTTTTCATGGAGGTCGCGAAGATGCGGGCGGCGCGGCTGCTGTGGGCCAAGCTGCTGACGCAGTTCAACCCGAAGGACCCGCGCTCCCTGAGCTTGCGCACGCATTGCCAGACCTCGGGCTGGTCGCTGACCGCGCAGGACGTCTACAACAACGTGATGCGCACCACCATCGAGGCGATGGCGGCGACGCAGGGCCATACCCAATCGCTGCACACCAACGCGCTCGACGAGGCGCTGGCGCTGCCGACCGATTTCTCCGCCAGAATCGCGCGCAACACCCAACTGTTCCTGCAGCAGGAAAGCGGCACTGTAGGGATCATCGATCCCTGGGGCGGCTCGTATTATGTCGAGCGGCTCACCCGCGATCTCGCCGCCAAGGCCTGGGGCCACATCCAGGAGGTGGAAGCGCTCGGCGGCATGGCCAAGGCGATCGAGGCCGGCGTGCCAAAATTGCGGATCGAGGAAGCCTCCGCCAAGACGCAAGCCAGGATCGACGCCGGCAAGCAGGCGGTGATCGGCGTCAACAAATACAAGCCCGTCAACGAGGCGCCGATCGACGTGCTGAAGGTGGAGAATTCCACCGTGCGCCGGCTGCAGATCGACAAACTGTCCCGGCTCAGGAAAGAGCGCAACCAGAAGGACGTCGACGATGCGCTGGCGGCGCTGACGCGGAGTGCCGGCGAAGGCAGCGGCAACCTGTTAGCCTTGGCCATCGATGCCGCGCGCGCCAAAGCCACGGTCGGCGAGATTTCCGATGCGATGGAAAAGGTGTTCGGGCGGCACCGCGCCGAAATCAAATCCATCACCGGCGTCTACAAGCGGGAAGCGTCCACCATGTCCAACCGGGTCGAAAAAGTGCAGGCGCTGATCGATGCGTTCGAAGATGCCGAAGGCCGCCGGCCGCGCATCCTGGTGGCAAAAATCGGCCAGGACGGCCACGACCGCGGCCAGAAGGTGATCGCGTCGGCCTTCGCCGATGTCGGCTTCGACGTCGACATCGGGCCGTTGTTTGCAACCGCCGACGAGGCGGCGCGGCAGGCGGTCGAGAACGACGTCCATATTCTCGGGCTGTCGTCGCTGGCGGCGGCGCATCTGACGGCGGTGCCGGAGTTGAAGGTCGCGCTGAAGAAGCAGGGCCGCGACGACATCATGATCATCATCGGCGGCGTGGTGCCGCCGCAGGATTACGACGCGCTGTACAAGGCCGGCGCCGAAGCGATCTTCCCGCCGGGCACGGTGATCGCCGACGCCGCCGAAGAGCTGATCCACAAGCTCAACGCGAGATTGGGGCATAGCGAGGCGGCGGAATAAGATGATGAAGCATGTGGCCATTACAGAAGCGAAGACACAACTCAACGAGCTTGTAGCTGAGATCGAGTCGACGGGAGATGACGTGGTCCTCACCCGCGACGGTGTTCCCGTGGCGCGATTGATACGCGAGAACAAACAATCGCTGAGCGAGGAATTGATGCCGGAGCAAATAGAGCAGCGCCGGAAAGTTGTTGCGCGCCTCCAGCAAATTGCGGGCGAGTTGAATGTCGGTGCGACGCAGGACGAGATCAAAGGGTGGATCAATGAGGGGCGCCATTGATCGTCCTTGACGCATCGATGGCCATTTCCTGGCTTCTGAACGAGCCAGGCTTTTCTGCTTCCGAATTGAACGAAGTACTCGC
>Ga0210410_10005443_pt1 | contig 11072 bp, 9 predicted proteins | sample IncBWC4MmetaG_FD_161058 | JGI IMG/M metagenome (GOLD analysis project Ga0210410, IMG submission 161058) | Forest soil microbial communities from Barre Woods Harvard Forest LTER site, Petersham, Massachusetts, United States - Inc-BW-C-4-M | ecosystem: Environmental > Terrestrial > Soil >... | reverse complement strand
CTACGTCGGCAACGTAACGGGAAGAGCCTTGCGAACTGCAGAGGCTATCTCGGAGGACTTAGCAACCAACATTGCGCATGGTGTTCGCTGGCACGATGCAACAACGGTCCTGACGGAATTGGGCTGTCGCCTGTTTCTCGAGATGCCTCCAGGCCATGTTCTAACTGAACTTGTTCGGGAAGCTTTTTCTGGCGTGAGGACTCTCGCCGTCGGTGAGACTTCGTTTACTCACGCTCTGCTGGTGGCAGCAAAGGGAGAGTTGCAGAAGCCGACTTGAGCAATCTGGGTGCAATTAGGGTCGAATAACAGTTCCCGAGGATTCCCTAGAGCCAAAGGTGGCGATCGGCGCCGTGAAATTACAACTAGTAGCTCCGCATCCACGGAGACAAGTGAGGCACAGAAATCCTCGAGCGTAGCTAATCCTATTCCCAGTGAGACCAGGCGTTACCCTGCTCTTCGTGTTTCTTTCTAGCCAGGGCTTCGATGCGAAGGCGCTCCGAGCACTCGTCGCAGATGGTGATTTCCGAAGGCTTGCCGCACATATTGCAAACGTGGTGTGCGTGTTCGGGTCGGGGATCGGATCGCAGGGAAACTATCTTCACGCTTTGCCTCCCTTCTAACCTCGTGCGGAGGCTGACTGACGCGGATCACTCACAATTCTACAGCGGCGCCCAACTAGTTTGCGAATGCAAAACGCCGCAGACTGAGACGCGGCGGACCGAGGTTCGATATCATGGTCATTCCAGTCGAACCGAAACGGCCCAGCCAATCCGAGCCAATCCGAACTTCAGGAGGCAAACCATGTTAATCCGCAACTGCGTTCTCGCAGCCACGTTGGTATGGACGACCGCCGTGTTCGCTCAATCTGCTGCACAGTCCGCTCACGCGGATATTGTCAACGAGCAGGGGCAGAAGATCGGTAGTGCAATGATCCACCGAGCCGATGGTGGGGTCCGCATTGAGGTACAGGTTTCGCAACTGCCACCCGGCACGCATGGCATCCACGTGCATACCGCTGGCAAGTGCGAAGGTCCGGCTTTCACGAGCGCAGGAGCACATCTCAACCCGACCTCGAAGAAGCACGGAAAAGACAACCCCGAAGGTCCGCACGCCGGAGATTTGCTCAACATCCAGGTACAGGTCAGCGGAGTTGGTAAGGCCTCGCTTATGGATTCGAACGTTACACTCGGCGACGGCCCGAACTCGCTCTTTCACGAAGGTGGTACGGCGATTGTGATTCACGAAAAGGCAGACGACTATAAAACCGACCCCGCGGGCAACTCCGGGGCGCGAATCGCATGCGGCGTCATTGAGAGGTAGTCCGTTCGCAATTTCAGGTCTATCGACCCTCGTCGGACAACTACAGACTCCTGCGCTAGTAGCCGCCGGACCATTCTCTCCACAGCTTCACGACATGAACTACAGGGAATTTCTCTTCCGGGCGCTTCGTAGAACGTCCCACCCGGTCCAAAGTGTTACTTTTTTCTGGGCTGGTACTCACCCGGCACCCAACCGAGTGTGATCGCAAGCCGATTCCATCCGTTGATGGTAAGGATCGCCAGGTTCACCAACTCTTCTTCGGAAAAACTCTTCTTGGCTTTTTCATACACCGCGTCGGGAATATCGCCGTGGCTGACCAAAGTGAATCGCTTCTGTCAGCGCCAGCGCAGCGCGCTCGCGGTCGGTGAAGAACCGCGGTGAGGGGTGGCTCACACTGGCAAAGAAAATTGTCTCGCAGGTCAGAAATCCCACGTCGTTTTGCTGCATAGTCGAGAACGGCTAGCCCTTAATAGATTATTCACTTCGTTGTCATGCGGCGACTGCAACCACAACTTTGCCGTAGCCGCGCTTGTCTGGGACAGCTCTGCTGTAAGCGATGGATGCCTCTTCCAAAGGAACGACCGCGCTGACAAATGCTTTCAGACTTCCAGCATCAAGCAGCTTTGCAACTTCAAGCAGCTGCTCCTGGTTAGGTTCGACGATAAAGAACGCCTCCTTCACACGCTGGTCCCCGGTGACTTCGCTGTCCGCGGCGATCGTCACTATGCGTCCACTCGGCTTCAGTACGGTCCAGGATCGATCCAGGGTTTCGCCGCCAACGGCGTCGAATACTATGCCAACATTCTCGACTTGGTCCTCGAAGCGAGATGTTTCGTAGTCAATCACTTCATCGGCTCCAAGCTGTTTCACGAATTCGGCGTTGCGCGCGGAAGCCGTGGCAATCACGTAGGCGCCGCGAAGATGCGCCAGCTGCACCACGAACAGGCCTACCGCCCCGGCAGCTCCGTGAATCAATACGCGCTCGCCGGACTGCATCTTTGCGCGATCGAAAAGACCTTGCCATGCAGTCAAAGCTCCGATCGGCACAGTGGCCGCCAGTTCGTGAGTTAAGGATTTCGGCTTGAGCGCGATGTTCTGCGGCTGAGTTAGGCAAAACTCCGCGGTGGCACCATCTGCAAACCAGTCGCTCATGCCGTAGATTTCATCTCCGACATTGAAGCCATCGGCGCCTTTTCCAACCGCCGCGATAATGCCCGAGAATTCGTGCCCTGGCACCGCCCTTGTGCGTGCCCCTCCTTGTTTTGTATGGGAGGTGGGATACCAGAGCAGTTCCGTGGGCGTTACACCGGTGGCACGCACGCGAATCAACAACTCGCCTTCTCCGGGCTGCGGCTGAGGAAGCGCGGATGCGATGAGCATGGGCCCCTGTTTTGCGTTGTTCACTGCCATTACTTTCACAAATCACCTCATTGAATTGCGGCGTCTTAAGGAATCACTGTCGCCGGCAAGGAATCTTCTCAACTCACGAAAACCACCAACGAATGAAAACCGGACCTCAATTCCCCCGTTCAGCGTGATTTCGCCCTCCGCAGGCTATCCACGCTAAATGGGAACGTAGAGGCTCAGAGGCGCCTCAATTCCCAACGCCAGTGTCATCGCCAGGCCGAATGTCATCAGAAGAATTCCGCTGCACGCAGCGGTGATCCGCGTTTGCCAGCCAGCGAGGAGAAGAAGACCGAACAAGATTGGTGGAGCATCAGGTGAAGCTGGCGGATTTCACGCAGTCTCTGTATTTGCTCTTACAGAGCGGGAACCAAACGCGGAGGGAAGCCGCTGCTCTCTTGACGGAAACGGGTAACCGCAGCGGCTTCCTCTTTGGTGTTACGTTAGACGGGTCGCGCTTTGTGAGAACGCAAAGCGTGGTAAACCAACAAGACTACTATCGCGCCGACCACCGAAACGAGTACGCTGTAGAGATTCAGGCCCGTAACTGGTGAATGGCCAATTATGCTAAACAACCAACCTCCCACTAGCGCTCCGACTATCCCCAGGACGATATCCATGAGCGCCCCTTCGCCCGCTTTATTAACAATCTTGCTGGCAATAAAACCCGAGATCAATCCGAGTACAATCCACGTAAGGACTGACATTAGTTCATCCTCCTTAAAGCTGCAGAAAGCCGCTGCTCTTTTTGACGGAGCCCGGCAGCAGCTTCCTCTTCGCCACGAGAGAGGAACGGGCCAGATTGCCGCATCTCGTAGAATTGCAGCACATCCAGCCTGCACTTAGTTTTTGCGCTTCGGACAATAAGATGTGATTCGATGCAGGTTCAACTGTCAGAATTTACAGGTAGGAAGCAGCTAATGGTGCTGAGGGAAACCGGGCCGATGCTTTGCTTTCCTAGTGTCAGGATTGCGCCTTTCATGCTCTTCCATTTCCGCCAAAATTATGCGCTCCATGAGCCGCACCGTCTTTTTTAAGTGCTTATCTAGTTCTTCCTGACCCCTTCCTTCATCGAGCTTAGCGACATACGTCTGAAGCTCAGCGATCTCTTTTTTTTAAAGGTTCGCATTGCACGAAGATTCCGCGCCCGCTCGCCTTCTTCATCACTCGGTTTGTGGGGGCCGCGCTTCGTTCCTGCGGCTTCCAGCCGCCGATGTTTTGTTACGCGTGTACCCTCTCGGAGAGCAGGGTGTGCTTCGATGCAGGTTCAACTGTCAGAATTTACAGGGAAAGGAACGAATCCGTTCGCAGTGCAAGAGAAGCGGGGTGGGTACCGATTGCTCGTCGGGGTGGTACCCGCCGCGCAAGCCCGCAATTTCTGACACCATCACGAACGAACAAACTGTAAAGTGCCCGCGTTGTGAGCAAACCTGTCGGTTGGGATATTCAAACGGTGAATGGCATCGTGTGAAAGATTGGGCTGAGACTCGCTAAGACCGTACATCCGAACGAGCCAACAGCGCAAAGGCCGGATAACAGCGAACCGCATTGCACCTATCTGTATTGAATCTTTTTACCGGTGTCGCACATCAAATGAATATCAGCTAAGTTTGATTCACGCGCATTTGACAGCAGGTTCCGCGATAGCGTCATTCCTCTTCACTCGCCGGGATTCTTCTCAGCAGAAATCAAAATAGAAACAGGCAACAAAATGGAACAAGGAACAGTGAAGTGGTTTAACGCCAGCAAAGGCTTTGGATTCATCCAGCGCATGAGCGGTGAGGACGTTTTCGTCCACTTCTCCGCAATCGTGTCTGATGGCTACAAGTCGTTGAATGATGGTCAAGCGGTTGAATTCGAAGTCACCAAAGGTCCGAAAGGCCTCCAAGCTGCGAACGTAAGATCGCTGTAAAACCAGAAAAGAAGACTGCCCGGCGCGAAGCTGTCGTTGCCGGGCAGTTGTTTGTTCAATAGGAATTTGCTCTGAAACGCCAATCTATGCTTCCTTAATCACGTTTAGTGGATTTTGTGGTCGCGGAGCGCCACGAATGTGGAATGCCGTGAGAGACTGTCGCGAAAACGAATTCTCGCTAACTGGTCTTGTGGTCATCGGCTCAATAGCGGGCAGCTTCATATCTAAATTTTAGGCGTTGCACAAAACTTGTGCAAATTATCGGCAGCAGTGACACCCAGAACTCGTATGCGCCTATTTACGTTGCTGGAGAGAACGCGGGGCGGGAGGATGGAGAGCGGAGGGTATCTCGGGAGGATAGATTCTAAGCCCGGTTTCACATATCGCCGATCGTGTCGGGCAATTCCGGGTGCATTGTCGGCAACTCGGAAGCTATCCGGAGACTGGGTTCGAGGAAGTCTTGGTAGTTCGCGTCTTTGGCTCTGTCGCGCGCACCCGAGGTTGTTTTCAGAACCGTTGGCGGCGTGGCGAGTACTGCTGGCCCAATCAGAATCAATCCTTTGTCGGGTAATCCGGTAACAGTCATAGACGCCTGTGCGTGTACGGCTCGATTAGTTAGTGCAACAGCGATTACCAAAAACAATACACTCGAGAACTCAGCGGTGACCGCCTCCGCCATGAGAGGCCCCGCCTCCGGTTCCGTGAGAGCCGCCAAAGCCGCCACCGCTATGCGTGCCCCCGCCTCCCACTGTGCGAGACCCGCCAGAGCTGCCCGCTCCGTGGAACCCTTCGCCACCACGTCCGGGGTGGAAGCCTTCGCCTGGTTGCATTCGGTAGCCTCCAGCGAGGTCACCGCCGTGGTAGCGGCCGACGAACGCGCCCCGGCCATCGTAATAGCCAGATCCGGGCCCACGGTAGGCGCCATGATCGAAGTGATCGTAGTAGTGAGCTTCCTGGTTGTCTCCACGGTCCCAGTGATGGTAGTCGTGATCGAAATGATGCTCGGAGTGGCCGTAGAATCCAAACGGCGCATAGCCCACGCCGTAAGGCGAATAGAAGCCCCAACCGAATGGGCTGTAGAAAATTGATCCATCCGCTGGAATGAACGTGTAAGCGCCGTAGTACGGATCCCAATCCCAGCCATCGCCGGACGAACTACCCGTTTCATAATTTTGCGCGCTATCTACGTTGGCTTCCGCCAAATACGAAGAGCGCAGACTGCTCCACTGATACAGGTCGTCTTGGCCTGCGTCTGGGGCTTGAGGTTGGTCTTGATCTTGGATTTCGGCTTGGGATTGGGTCCGGTCTGGGTTGAATGTCTCGGGATTCATCGACGCGCCCGCGTCGAATGCGAGCTGCTGTTGGTTCTTCACCGCGATCTCCCGGTTGTTTGCGTCGACGTAGACCTGACCTTGGTAGACGCGAACGATGTTTTGATCCGCGTCGATGTCATAGAGGCCGGTCTCGGCAAGACGCACCCTGGCATCACCGACTGCGACGACAATGTCGGTTTGCGGGCGCAGCTTGGCTGCTTCGACAATGGCTTCGCCTTTGTCCAAGCGGAGTTCTGTATTCGTCGAGCTGGTCGAGATAACGGTTACGGAGCTGTTGTCCCCAATTCTAAAGAAGATGCCTGGCGTCAAAAGAAGCTCCGCCTTACCTACTCGCGTTTCCAGCGACTGACCAGGACTCAGTTCTGTCTTCCCAATTGCGTGCGGACCAATGCTTTGCCCATCGATAGAAACCTGACCCTCGAGGTAGTTCAAACTTCCTGGACGTGCCGCATCCGCCTCGGTATTTCCTGGTTGAGCTGGGTCCGCGCCCCAAAGGGGTACAGAGAGAGCTGCAGCCAGGAAGATGCTTCCGACTGCAATCCACCTTGACTGCTTCATGATTTTCTCCTCCACACTTGGTTAGATGTCGAGGTGGCAGGCTAAATTACGCGGAGGCGCATACTACCTTGGTATAATGTAGTAGTCGGTCATTTCAATGTGCTGACAATATGCTGACTCCGGAAACCATCTCGCCCTCGAACTGGAAGCGAGATGTCTTACTGCGACCGCGGTAAAGCGCGGCTGTCATCCCTGGCGGGCAGGAAAAATGCAATGTCGGTCCGATTGGTCCGCCGTATGGGTCTATAATCCGCGGAATGGCATCCTTATGCAGCATGGCCAACGCTGGCAATCGGATTGGTACCGGAAACGCGCATGTGTCTACCGACACAGTTTCACTTGGAAGAAAAGTCGGCTATACGTTGAACTGATTCTCGCCTGCAACCGATGTAAAGAAAGGAACGCTTGAAAATCGGACGTGACTACCTGCTTCACGAGAGCCAAAGGCGCCACCCTTAAGGCTCCTTTTTTCTTATTGCCGCCTTTTGCCGCCTCACGAAATCGCTAAGTCATTCTCAACAAATGGGATGGTTGGTAGGGCGGTGGGATCGAATTGTTATTTCACTTTACTAAGTCCCGCGTTTTCACGGTGCTACCCACTGCCAGCCAAATGAATTGGAGCCAAATGGAGCCAACTAACACGAAGCACCGAGTCAGCGACGTTATTGCGAGACCCCTTTGGGAGAATGAGGGCTTCTTGTCCTTTGAGAATGCCGAAAGAACACACCGCATCTTTTGCACAATATTCTTGATCGTAACCGAGGAAGGGCCTTCGGCTTCTTGATGCCTCAATACTGCGCCTTTAGCTCGCCGAGCCAGCGGAGCGCGCGAAGTCCGGGCAAGAAGCAGTACTCGCCGCCTCGTGTCACCACAAACCGCGGCAAACCTTGCAGGCGCCTTCGCAGTGGCCGTTTCGGGATGTCAAACGTACCGTCTCCATTATTCGCGCCCGCGACCGGGTCTCTTCCGTTTGCGCCGCCAAAAAACACGCTGTCGTTCATCCACTCGGATTGAACGAACTCGAATTGCCGTCCCAAATGGGCTCCAACAAATGCGAACATCAATCCCCGGTCTATCCCGTCATCCTCCAGTACGCCGTCCGGCAACTCGGGACCGTACGAAGTTCCGCGCCGGATCATCCGGTGGATGCGAGGGAACCCCGCAATGTCTGCGTCGCGAGGGTTCATGCGGCGAATGTGTGAGCCCAAAGGTGTGCTGTAGCCGATCGGATCATCTTGCTTGAACAAGAAGTCGTTGTTGCGAGTCGGATCGGCTCCGACTTGAGGATTGTCGCGCATTGGACATAGAGCGAGCGGAGCTCCGCTGCGCCAACGCCCCATCATTTTTGCCGCAAGCAGTTCTTCCGCTTCTGGGCTGGTGGAATTGTCATTTAAATAGCGGCGGAACGCGTCTACACGTTGGTGTAGTTTCCGAAACACAACGTAGCTTCCGTTGCGTCCCAAAATCTCCGGCTGCGGTATGGACGGGGTTTCTCCCATCTCGTCGGGATAGCCGAGTACGAATTCACCCGCTTTGAACGTCCGTTCGTTGGGATTAGTGCTGGGGATACCGCTGCCTTCAACCGCAGGATGACCGATGCCGTCCCTAAATCCGAAGGCTTCTCTCTCACCGGGCCGAACATGACAGTCCTGACGCCAGATCGCAGTGACCCCCGGCAACTCCCGATATGTTCTCTGAGCGCGTTCCATGGCGGATTCAAGACGTTCCGTGTTTGGCGATACGGCAGTGATCACGACGTGGACTTCCGGTGACCCGAGAGGTTTTTCCCAATGCTCAGGACTGCTTTCACCGGTGTCTCCCAACACCTTGGCTCGCGCGGCCATGCCCTCTTGGAATTGAGGTGAGAAGCTGTCGAGCGAGGCTTGCGGCACACCGAGCGCCTTCAGTCCTTGGTAGGTGAGGGCGACACTTACCCATGTGTCGCGGTCTGATCCTTGCGGGTGCGCGAGTGATGTGACGACGCCACTCAAGCGACACATCAGTTCACGACCCGCTTCGGGTTTGTCGATGCGAAACAAGAAATAAGTGGCGACATATGGAGTCGGGCGCGGACGCAGTACTCCGCTTTGAATGTCGTCGAGTTCAAGCGCTGGTGCGGTCATAAGGCCCCTTTTCGCATTGGAGAAAGTGCTCCTAGAAGCTGATGGAACCGGAGAACTGCAGGGAGTACCCCTGGAAGGTCGAGCGATTTGCGAACTCCTTGAAATACCTAAAACCTAAGCTCGCCTTGTGCTTCGGAAAGGCCGAGCTGACCGCGAGCCCAAGAGCGTTGACGGCATACCGCTCCTCGGAGGTGGCTTGTGAAATCGTGGGTCCGGTCTTGGCACTCGTCTGTCGCTGCTCGTATCCAACCAAACCGATCTGAAGTTGAACGTCTTTCGGCGCCGGAAGCGACGCAAGGAAAGAGTAATCGAGATCGAATGTATCTCCCGGTTGAATTCCGGTGCCGTTCTGAGTGGTGTGAAATTCGTACATCTGAAACGCAGATAGCACGAAGCGCTTATTGCTGTTCAAATAGAAGGTCTGGCCGGAAGAGAGGGCGTGAGTCCAGTAGCCGGAACCGACGTTATTGTTTCCTCTTGGGGCGAAGCGACCGCTAGGAGCAAGAAACCCGTAGATGGCTCGGATCGCAACGCGCTCCCGATTCCAACCTAGGATCAACGGAAGATAGTACGAATCGGCAAATCCGCCACCGCCACTGACCTTTCCTTGGATGTCGGATGTGAGGCTGTTCTTCGCGAAGGGGAGAGTCGCTGCCACGGAGTATCTCGCCCCGAGGAAGGTGTTGTTACTCACCCATGCCAATGTATTCATGTCCATGAGGACGTAGTTCTCTCCCGTGACGGGCAGCGTATGGCCGGCCTCGTCTTTGGCGTGATCGCGTGAATAGAAAAGCAACTGATTGACGTAGGTGAACCCCGGTCCGGGCGTCACCCCGGAATTGGTCGCGCTCATTCCAAGCGGGTAAACACCTCGATTCTGTGCGTGTGCTCGCATCGATAGAAAACCCACGCAGACCGCCAATGAGATCCACGGCCGGTAATATTTCGCGCAGGTGAACCACATCACTTCGTCGCGAGATTCTTCCAGAAGTTATGCAAACTCTCATCACCGCCAAACAACGTCGTGAAGATCGTGGAGTCTGCGAGCAAAATGTCGCCCGCACGATCGCCGTTCGGGGACATCCAGAGGAACATGTTGAATTCGTGGTTTCCGGCTTCAATGAACGGATGCGGCCTCGACATGTCAATAGGCTGTCGGGCCAACACATGGATGGCTTTCGGATCATCCGTAGTCACCGCATAGTGCGGCAGGTGCATATGAAATACGAACGTGGAAACGTCCGACATCCAGCCGCGAGTATCCACGTCCTTCATGACTGAAAGAGGAACCGTTCGCGTCGTGCCCTCGACGGTAGCCGGACGGAGACCATATCGGTTTTCAACCGGCACAACCAGTCCCTTCATCACCGATCGTGTGTACTTCCCAAACCGCTGCTGTCGAGGCACCAATGGGTCACCGTGGTGGGCATATTCCATCTGGCGCTCTTTCAAGTTGTTTGAGACACCGACATCATGATGAGGGCCGAGAATGAGGCAAGTGCCTTCGCGCTTGAGAAAGTTCCGCAGCGCCTCTATTTCGTCCGGGCATGCTTCCTGCTCGGTCACCATGTGGTCTAGTCCAAAAACCATCAGTGTGTCGGTGTCGGCGAGGATTCGTTCATCAATCGGCAAGCGTTGTCCGGCCTGGTCGATCCTCTGATAAACAGCAACGGGCTGGTCGGTGACCTCGCCGATGAGGTTCTGGAAGCTCACAAGCGACAAGTGAAACAACTCAAGCGTGCCGGCAATTCCTTGGAGAAACATCTTCTCTGAGTATTCGACGGACTCGTAATTGGGCCAGCCCACACGCCTGACCTCGGTCATGCTCGAAAAGCGGTTATCCAATTCGCTCACATCACGATTGGCCTCCCACGGGTAACTCCAGGTCCAGTACACGCTGAAGCGACGCTTGCCGGCCTCATATTTTCGCGGCACATGGAGTTGGTTGTAAGTTCGTCCTGTTCTGGGTACGCGACCCACGCGTGCGGCTGTTGTATCGCGTGGTGGCGTGCCGGTTGCAACTTCCTGAAGCGTTGCCATAGATGGATTCTCCTTTTACGTGTTCAGATCGATCGGTTCACGGACTGACGCAACCAACGGAGCATTCAAATCAGTTCGATGTTGGGACCACTTGCTCCTGCCTCTTTGACCTCGCACATTTCCGAAGACCGTCGAAGGTGGCGTACTTATAGGCATAGCTGTAGGTCGGCGTGTTCATGGACATGTTCGCCAGAGTGTTCATCGTTCCTCCGCAACGAATGAGCATCTGGCCTATCCCCACGATCTCCGAGGCAATATCACCGATGCAATGAACGCCGACCAACTTGCGGTCGGCTTTAAGAAAGATCAATTTCAGGAGTCCGCCGCGGCCGGCTATCGCTCCGCGAGGAGTGAGACCTAGTTCAGCACGGCCAACCTCAT
>Ga0210410_10005442_pt1 | contig 11072 bp, 8 predicted proteins | sample IncBWC4MmetaG_FD_161058 | JGI IMG/M metagenome (GOLD analysis project Ga0210410, IMG submission 161058) | Forest soil microbial communities from Barre Woods Harvard Forest LTER site, Petersham, Massachusetts, United States - Inc-BW-C-4-M | ecosystem: Environmental > Terrestrial > Soil >... | reverse complement strand
GCGAAAGAAGGTGTGCAAAGCCGTTGTTATGCGGGCTCCCAATCCTTCCGCTGGGCCTTGCGGCCCGGCTGGGACGCGCTGAAGCACGCCCCAGCAATGTTGCCGGCGAGCGGAAAAGCCTCAGGTCCAAAATGCGGACTTGAGCTACAGGTTTTGTCGCCGCGATCCCGCATGGCCAAGAGAGTCATTAGGCCGGCTGAGCTTTCTTGAGGAGGCGGCGGGCGCGGGCTAGCGCTACTACTTTTTCGAGGCGCTCGGCTTCGGCGGCGGCTACTTCGCGGCCTTGCGGCGTTAGCCGGTAATATCGGCGGCGCTCGTCATCGCGGGCGGCGGGGCGCTCGCGTCGTTCAATAATCAGGCCATCGTTGAGCAGGCGCTTGATGATGCCGTAGAGGGTGCCCGTGCTTAGCTTTACTTCTCCCGACGTGCGGAGCTCGACTTCTTTTAGGATGGCGTAGCCGTGGAGATCGTCTCCTGCGAGAGCGAGCAGGACGTGAAACATGGCCGGTGTGAGTGGCGGGTTGGATTCGGGAAGAGGAGTTTTGCGGGCCATATTGATAGGCGTTCTTATTACGTCGGCTCACGCTATATCGTGCGACGCCATAGTGTCAAGTAAATTCTCCGTTTGCCCGGACAGCGCGGAGCGGGATATATAGAAAGGGTCACAATCGGTCCGAACAGCTTCCTGAAAGCCGCGTCCTGAAATGTCCACAATTCGTGTTCGAGGAGCTTGCTAATGAAAGACCAACGCTTGCGTGTCGCGTTTTTTCTATTGGTTTTGAACTTCGTTGCAATCGCGCCTTGTGGCCGAGCGCAGTCAGCGCAGCCTGTTTCTTTGGTGGTGGACGCGACGCATGCGCCCGAAGGGATCGTGCGTACGCATATGGTGCTCCCGGTTAAGAGCGGACCTTTGACTTTGTATTATCCGAAGTGGATTCCGGGCGAGCACGGGCCCACTGGTCCAATCTCAAATTTTGCGGGGCTGAAGATTTCCATGGGCGGAAAGACGATTCCATGGGAGCGCGACCTGCTTGACGTTTTTACATTTCATGTGGACGTGCCGAGCGGTGCCGGGCATCTCGACATCACGTTTGATTATATTGAGCCGAACGGAACGGGAGGTGCGACGGCCGCTGCCTCTGCCACGGACAAACTTGTGGTGATCAGTTGGAACCAGAATGTCCTTTATCCGGCGGGCACCCCGGCGGAACAACTGACGTATCAAGCCAAGCTGATATTGCCGGAGGGATGGAAATTCGGCACGCCGCTGCCGGTCGAAAAACAGTCAGGCAGCGAGATCACTTTCAAGCCGGTACCTTTGGACCGGCTTGTGGACTCGCCGGTGATAGCCGGTGAATATTTTCGCGCGATCGACCTGACGCCGCCGGGAGAATCCGTCCATCACGAGATCGATTTAGTTGCGGATAGCGCGGCCGCGCTCAATATGAGCCCGCAGACGCAGAAGGGGCTGAAAAACCTGGTCGCGGAATCCGGCAAACTTTTTGGCGCGCGCCATTATCGCGAATACCACTTTCTGCTGACGCTTAGCGATCATGTGGCGCACTTCGGGTTGGAGCACCATGAGTGCAATGACAGCCGCCTGCCGGAGCGAGTGTTGCTTTCGCCGGACGCTGGCTTTCCGATCGGAGGCTTGCTTGCGCACGAGTTCGTCCATTCCTGGAATGGCAAGTTCCGGCGTCCCGCGGATTTGAGCACACCGTATTACGAAGTGCCCATGAAGACGGACCTGCTTTGGGTCTATGAGGGGTTGACCGACTATCTCGGACCGTTGCTTGCGCCGCGGAGCGGATTGTGGACCGCGGAGCAATATCGCGAGCAGATGGCGGCCATTGCAGCCGAATTGGGTCCGGGGCGCCCGGGACGGACGTGGCGGCCGCTTTTGGATACGGCTATCGCCGAGCCAGAAGTCAATTCCGGTCGAGACTGGTTGAACTGGCGGCGAGGCGTGGATTACTACGATGAAGGCGACCTGGTGTGGCTGGAAGTGGCGACGATTATTCATCGCGAGACGCACGGGCAGAAGTCTATCGACGATTTCTGCCATGTGTTCTTTGGCGGCGCGAACAATGGTCCAGAGTTGAAGACGTATACGTTTGAGGAGTTGGTGCGCGCGCTGAACGGAATTGCGGCTTACGACTGGACGAAATTCTTTAACGAGAGGCTTCGTTCGACTTCGCCCGAGGCGCCGGTAGGAGGTATTGAGAATGGGGGCTGGAAAGTGGCGTTCAATGGCGAAGTGCCTAAATTGCCGACGCGACGAGGACAACCGGCGGATCGCGGCGAGCAATACTCACTCGGTTTAGTGCTTGCCGAAGATGGCGGTGTGCGAGATTCGATTGTTGGCTTTCCCGCATTCAAAGCGGGAATTTCGCCAGGGATGAAGATCGTGGGAGTAGAGGGGCGCTTGTATACGCACGATTTGCTGAAGGAGGCCATCGACGCGACAAAAGACGGCTCGCATCCGATCTTGTTGCTGGTAGTGCACGACGAGTATTACAAAACTTGCGCGATCGACTATCACGGAGGGCAGCGGTTTCCGCATCTGGTGCGCGAGGAAGGCAAAGACGATTATTTAGATGAGTTGATTAAGCCGCGAGCTGGTGGCGAGTAGCGGGTAGCTGGAGCTGAGCGCTTGCTCCGGCGTGGTTGGGCACTCCGAGTAGTGTTTCAATGTCGTCGGAGCACAGCCATGAGTCGCTGTGCTACTGGGAGAGCGCTAGCGGGTTTCCTGGCTGGCGCGGATTTCTTGCCAGCGGCGGGGGCGGCGGTTGGCTTGCAGGACTTTCTTGCGGAGGCGGATGGACTTTGGCGTGATCTCCACGAATTCGTCGTCGGCGATGAATTCGATGGCTTGCTCGAGGCTTAGTTCCTTGTGCGGAATGAGGCGAATGGCTTCGTCGGCACTGGAAGAGCGCATGTTGGTCTGCTTCTTTTCCTTGGTGACATTGACGTCCATATCTTGCTCGCGGGAATTCTCGCCGAGGATCATGCCTTCATAGACCTGGATGGCCGGGCCGATGAAGAGCTCGCCGCGCTCTTGAATGTTCCACAACGCGAACGCGGTTGAGACACCGGCACGGTCTGCGACTAATGCTCCTGTGGGGCGCAGGGCCATTTCTCCGGCATAGTCCATCCAGCCATCGAAAATGGAGTGAATCAGCGCGGTGCCGCGCGTGTCCGTGAGCAACTGGCTGCGCAGGCCGATCAATCCTCGCGAGGGAATTTTGAAATCGAGGCGCACGCGGCCGGAATTGTGATTGCTCATTTTGAGCATTTCGCCGCGGCGGCTGCCGATGGTTTCGAGAATGATGCCAATGAAATTTTCAGGGACGTCGATCACCAGGCGCTCGACTGGTTCGAGCTTGCGGCCGTTTTCGCTGCGCACGACGATTTCAGGTTTGCCGACCATTAGTTCGAAACCTTCGCGCCGCATCGTCTCGATCAGAATGGCCAACTGCAATTCGCCGCGGCCGAGGACGCGGAACGATTCCGGCGTGTCCGTATCTTCCACGCGGATGGAAACATTGGTGAGCAGCTCTTTTTGCAGACGATCGCGGAGATCGCGCGAAGTCAGATAGCTGCCTTCCTTGCCGGAGAGCGGGCTGCTGTTGACGGTGAAAATCATGGCGAGCGTTGGCTCGTCAATCAGCAGAGGCTCGAGCGGCTGAGGATTGGCGGGATCAATGATGCTTTCGCCGATCTGGATGCCTTCGACTCCAGCGATGGCTACGAGGTCGCCGGCAAAAACGCTTTCGGCTTCGTCGCGCTCGAGTCCACGAAAGGTGTAGAGCTTGGTGATGCGGGTGGATTCGACCTTGCCGTTGAGCTTGCTGATGCCGACTTCGGTGCCGCGCTTGATGGTGCCGTTGAAGACGCGGCCGATGGCGATGCGGCCGAGGAAATCGCTGTAATCGAGATTCATCACCTGGATTTGCAGGACACCTTCGGGATCGCCCGGCGGGGCGGGAATGGATTTGACGATCGTCTCGAAGAGCGGGAGAAGATCCTTGGAATCGTCGCCGATTTGGCGATGGGCTACGCCGTCGCGCGCGTTGGTGTAAACGACCGGGAAATCGAGCTGGTCTTCGGTGGCATCGAGATCGATAAAGAGATCGTAAATTTCGTCGAGGACTTCTTTTGGACGAGCGTCGGTGCGATCGATTTTATTGAGCACGATTACGGGAGGGAGCTTGGCGGCCAGGGCTTTTTGCAAAACGTAGCGGGTCTGCGGGAGCGGGCCTTCGCTGGCGTCGACGAGCAGGACGACGCCATCGACCATGCGGAGGGCGCGCTCGACTTCGCCGCCGAAATCGCTGTGGCCTGGCGTGTCAACGATATTGATTTTGGTGTCGTGGAAAAAGAGCGCGGTGTTTTTGGCGAGGATGGTGATGCCGCGCTCGCGCTCGAGGTCGTTGGAATCCATAACGCGCTCGATGACGGCTTCGTTGGCGCGGAAAATTCCGGATTGCTGAAGCATAGCGTCGACGAGGGTCGTTTTGCCGTGGTCGACGTGGGCGATGATGGCGATGTTGCGAATGTTTTGGCTCATGGTAAGTGCTTACGTCGGTTACGCTGCTGGTCCGGCATCGAGCGGTGCGCTACTTGGTGGCCTAGCTCGTAAGAGCACAGGCTAAGAACCCGTGCTACTTGGCGGCGCAGACAAAAATAGCTGCTGGTGCAACCAGCAGCCCGGACGAATCTCCTTTGGTTCTCAGGTGCGGTCGTGCAAGTTCTAGTGTAACAGAGGTGTGGGCTATTGGGGCAGTCCGGAGGGGCTTGTCGGGTTGTGATTAAGAAGGGCGAAGGTCACTCAACAATAATGCGGTCCGCCCATTCCACTAACGAGACGAAGATTGCTGGGTTGCCAAACTTGGCTCCCCACGGATTCAAATCGGTTTCCGTGACCCCACGGGCCCGGGAGCAGGCCCCTCAAGCAAAAACCGGAATGTGCTTGTCGACAACTTTCTGGAGCGTTTCGCTGAGCGGCGGCCAACCTACCGGGAAAATCGCGCTTACCATGGACTTGCGCATCAACGACGTGGCTTCGGCGAGGAGGAAGATCTGGACGTCGTGCCCGGCTTCGGCGAGCACAAGCCCGTGAGCAAAAGGAAATGCGGCCCTGGTGGGGTCATCGGGTCCCCACGCGCTTTTCATCATGATCTTCAATTTCTTTGGCGGAGTTTGCGCTTGTACTTGGGTCGCGCCCAGTGCGAAAAACGGCAGGCTGGCGAGCCGAGAGAGAAGAGATCGTCGCATCATAGTTCCTCCGTCGGTGGAAGGTGTGGATGATCTTGCCGCAATCTATATCACCGCCATAAGGAATAGCCAAGCTAAACGTGACGATCCGCCGGAAATGTTTGTAAAGCCATCGCTCGACTTCGTGTAGTATCTCGGCTCGTTGGTCCCATATCGGAGCACAGGTCGCGTTGTGGAGAGTGCCGGATGAATGTTCTGCTTAAGCGTTCCACTGCATGGACGCTGCTATTCGTGATCGCGGGCGTGTCAGGCCTGGCCTCGATCAGCAATGCGCAGGAGGGGGAGGAGAAGGGGAAGGACTGGTCGCTGCTGTTTGACAAGACGGAGGTGATGATTGCGACGCGGGACGGGGTGAAGCTGCATACGGAGATTTATGCGCCGAAAGATGCGAAGGAGGCGCTGCCAATTGTGCTGGAGCGCACGCCTTATGGCTTGAATGACGATGAGAAGGGATTCAGCCGGAAGCTGGGGCGCTATGTGGAGATGATTCCGGACGATTACATTTTTGTGTTTCAGGATATCCGAGGGCGGTACGGGTCGGAGGGGAAGTTCGTGATGAACCGGCCGGTGCGCGATGTAAAGGATGCGAAAGCCGTCGACGAGGGAACGGACACGTACGACGCGATTGATTGGCTGGTGAAAAACGTTCCGCGGAACAACGGGCGCGTGGGGCTGCTGGGGATTTCTTACGGCGGTTGGCTCACCGTGATGGGGATGCTGGAGCCGCATCCGGCACTGAAGGCGGTTTCGGAACAGGCGTCGCCCGCGGATATGTTTCTAGGCGACGATTTCCATCATAACGGCGCGTTTCGGCTGAGCTACGGCTTCGAATACTCGACGATGATGGAGACAGACAAGACCAACTTCAAATTCGCATTTGATCGGTTTGATACGTACGACTGGTATTTGCGCTTGGGGCCGCTTTCGAACGCGAACGCAAACTATATTCACGGAACGCTGCCGACCTGGAACGATTTTGTGGAACATCCGAACTACGATTCGTTCTGGAAAGCGCAGGCGATGGCGTATTTGCTGAAGAAACCCACCGTGCCGAACTTGAATGTGGCGGGCTGGTGGGACCAGGAAGATTTTTACGGTCCGATGAAGATTTATGAGCTGCTGGAGAAAAACGATCCGGATCACTTGAACTATTTGGCGGCGGGCCCATGGAATCATGGCGGCTGGGCCGGCGGGCGCGGCAATTCGCTGGGAGAGATTCCGTTCGGCAGCGACACTGGGCTCTATTTTCGACAGAAGATCGAGGCGCCGTGGTTTGCTTACTGGTTGAAGGACAAAGGGAAGTTGCCGGTGAAAGAGGCGGTGCTGTTTCAAACCGGCAGTGACGAGTGGGTGCAATTTGACGCGTGGCCTCCGCGCGAGGCGAAAAAACGCGAGCTGTATTTTCGCGAGGATGGAAAACTTTCGTTTGAGGCGCCATCGTCTGGTGGTGAAGCGTTTGATAGCTACGTGAGCGATCCGGCGCACCCGGTTCCTTACCGGCACCGGCCGATTGACATGACGTATCCGGATGATCATCCGGGCGGGTGGTACACGTGGTTGATAGAGGATCAACGTTTCGTGGATCACCGGCCGGACGTTTTGAGTTGGGAGACGGGGGAGTTGAAAGAGGATGTGACGCTGGCTGGCGCAGTGACCGCGAAACTTTTTGCTTCGACTACGGGCAGCGACACCGATTGGGTGGTGAAATTGATTGATGTTTATCCGGAGAAAGCTGAGGAGAAATGGCAGCTCTCCGGATACGAGCTGATGATTGCGGACGAAGTGTTTCGCGGGCGCTTCCGACATTCATTCGAAAAGCCGGAGCCGATCACGCCTGGCGCGGTGACACCGTTTACGATTGATTTGCACACGGCAAACCATGTGTTCAAGAAGGGGCATCGCATCATGGTGCAGGTGCAGAGCACGTGGTTTCCGATCATCGACCGGAATCCGCAGACATTTGTGCCGAACATTTTTGAGGCGCGGGACACCGATTTTGTGAAAGCTACGCAGCGGATTTACCGGTCGAAGCAATATCCGTCAAGTGTCGAGATTTCGATCGTGCAGCAAAAAACTTCGGATTGACCAGAGGCCGCAGAGGCAGAGCAGGCAGCTCACAGAATTACGGAGAAATATGCGATTGAGTCACAAACGAATCGGGGTGTTGCTGGTTTGCATTTGCACCGTGGTGTTGATTGCGCCTTCGTTTCATGCAGCGCAGCAAACACCGTTGAACTACGCGAGTTTGTTCCAGAAGAACGAAGTGATGATTCCGATGCGGGACGGAGTGAAGCTGCATACGGAAATTTATTCGCCGAGGAATGCGACGGAGGCGTTGCCGATCTTGATGACGCGGACGCCCTACGGCATTTCGAATCCGGCCAAGGGCGTAAGCAACATGCTGTACCGCTATGCCGATATGGTTCCGGACGGATACATTTTTGTGTTTCAGGATATTCGCGGGCGGTACGGCTCGGAGGGGAAATTCCTGATGCTGCGCCCGATTCATGACGCGAAGGACGCGAAAGGCATCGACGAGAGCACGGACACGTACGACACCATCGATTGGCTGGTGAAAAATGTGGCACACAACAACGGCCGTGTGGGGCTGGACGGGACGTCGTACGACGGATTTCTTGTGACCATGGGCATGATCAATCCGCACCCGGCGTTGAAGGCGGCTTCGGAACAGGCCTGCATGGCGGATACCTGGCTGGGCGACGATTTTTTTCACAACGGCGCGTTCCGGCTGAGCTATGCGTTCGAATACGCGCCGCTGCTGGAGACTTCGTCGGAAAATTATGCTTTCCCGTTCGATCGCTTTGACCTTTATGATTTTTTCCTGCGGCTGGGGCCGCTTTCGAACGCGAACGGTAAATATTTTCACGGTAAGATTCCGAGCTGGAACGAATTTGCCTCTCATCCGAATTACGATGAATTTTGGAAACGACATGCGATTGCCTACGGACTGAAACAGCCGAGCGTGCCGAACTTAAATGTGGCGGGCTGGTGGGACCAGGAAGATTTCTACGGACCTGTGGCGACATACGAGCGGCTGGAGAAAGTGGATAAGCAAAATTTGAATTTCCTGACGGCGGGGCCCTGGAATCATGGCGGCTGGGGGCACGGCCTCGGGAAATCGTTGGGAGAGATTCCGTTCGGCAGCGACACTTCGGTTTATTTTCGGCAAAAGATCGAGGCTCCCTGGTTCGCCTACTGGCTGAAAGACAAAGGGAAGCTGCCGCTGAAGGAAGCGCTGCTATTTCAGACGGGCAGCGACACGTGGACTTCGTTCGATAGTTGGCCGCCGCGACAGGCGCAAACGCGCAACTTATATTTTCACGCGGACGGCAAGCTATCTTTCGAAGCGCCGGAGTCGAGCGCGGCAGACGCCTTCGATTCGTACGAGAGCGATCCCGCGCACCCGGTGCCGTACCGGCATCGTCCGGTGGACATGACGTATCCGGAGGATCATCCGGGAAGCTGGTACACGTGGCTGGTGCAGGACCAAAGATTTGTGGATGAGCGGCCAGACGTGCTGACGTGGCAAACCGACGAACTGGCCGGCGACGTTACGTTGGCAGGACAGGTCACCGCGAAGCTTTTTGCATCGACTACCGGAAGCGACAGCGACTGGGTGGTGAAGCTGATCGACGTGTATCCACAAAGCTTTCCGCAGGACTGGAAGCTATCCGGGTATGAGTTGATGATCGCGGACGAGATTTTTCGCGGGCGGTTCCGGAATTCCTTTGAGAAACCCGAACCGATCACGCCGAATGCGGTGACGCCATTTACCGTCGATTTGCACACGGCGAATCACGTTTTCAAGAAGGGGCACCGCATCATGGTGCAGGTGCAGAGCACGTGGTTTCCGCTATACGACCGGAACCCGCAGAAATTCGTGCCGAACATTTTCGAGGCAAAGCAGAGCGACTTCCAAAGTGCCACGCAGCGCGTTTATCGCTCGACGCGTTTTCCTTCCAGCGTGGAGATATCCGTTCTGCCGAAAGCCGCTACGCAAACCGCGACAAAATAAAGGGTCGTTTGCCGCTCTAGTTCGGGACGTTAGTTCGGGACGGCTGCCGATGCTACAGACGTGTCAGGGACACGGCGCTTGGCCGGCAATGAGCTCAGGCGCGCGATGCAAGCTGCTCCTGTGAAGCGAACGTCGTCCTTGTCGTCGTCCAGCGACGGTGCGACTTTGGGAACGAGCGAGCGGTCGCTGCGCTCAGAGATAGCCTCCAAAGCAGCTACACGCACGAGCCAATTCTTGTCTTGCGTGGCGGAGACGAGCGCTTTGGCGGTCGCGGGATCGGGATCGTGGGCCAATTTTTTGGCTGCTGCGGCGCGAACGGGAGAATTGTCGGACTTCACCAGAGTTTTCACCATGCCGTAGCCGAGGCCGCCGTACGGGATGAAGCCAACACCCTGCTCAAGACCTAGCTCCGCGACTTTCTTTTTGTCGTGCAAAATCTTCATCTGTTCCTTTATCTGCTCTTTGATCACGCCGTTGTTGGTGCGCATCGTTCCGGTTAATACGCCGTAGTAAACGTCGTAGGCAAAATTCGTATCTTTGAGCAGCAGTAAGGAATTTGCGGCGGCGAGTACTACTGCGGGCTCATTGTCATCGAGTGCCACTTCCAGTGCGTCTTTGGCTCGCTTTGCTTGCATCGCTCCGAGCGCGTTGGCGGCTGCGGCACGCACGTCGCCCTTACTGTCATTGAGGGCGGCCGTTGCTAATTTTTCCGCTTCTACGTTTCCCTTCAGCAAGCCGAGCGCGGTGAGAGCTTTTACGCGCTTCTCTGTGTTGTCGGCCGCCAGTCCGGCGTGAAGAATTTCCCAAGCCCGATCACGCAGCGAGCGCGGGTGCGTCGGTTTTGCGGGAGCCCCGGTGTCCTGCTTGGATAGGCCTGTTTGATCGGCAGGTGCGGGTGCTGCAGCCTCCTGGGACGAGCTGGAGTCAGGCGCGGATTGCGCCGCGATGGTCTGCGTATTGTAGGTGAGTAACGAAAAAAGACAGATCGCGCAGGCCCCTCGGGGTGTCGCTGAAATCTGCATGTGTAATCCTCGGTGGGCCGGAATCGTGTCACCAGTTAACGCAAGTTCCCACCACGAAGCGATACACGTAAAGCCCTAGACGAGTGTTCTTTTGACAGGAGAGAAACCGTAGGATTCGCGACGTTGGAAGCCGGAGACAAAATGGCAGCAAACCCTATCGAGAAAACGGGCGTGGTAGCGCGGCGACAAAATCTACGGTGATTATTTCTTGTCTGCGTCCGTAGAAAAAGCAAAGGCGAGGAAACTGAAAAGTTCCCTCGCCTATAACGCCAGCTGACGCCGGTATGTGAACTTACCAGATCAATCGCAGGCCCAACTCCAGCGTGCGGCTGCCACCGTCGAAACTGAACTTGTTGAGGAAGTTCGGCGAGGTGACAAAAATGTAGCCGGCATTCAATGGGTTGGTGTTTGTGTTCTGATCCAGCGCGCCATTGTTGGTCGGCAGACCTACGCTGAAGCTTCGATGATTGAACGTATCGTAAGTCTCAAACCGGAACTGAAGCGAAGCCCGTTCCGTGAGCTTGTTGGTCTTTAGCAGGGACATATTCCAAATGTTAAGCCCCGGCGAATTCACAGTGTTGCGGCCCACATTCGCCAAGGCACCCACGCCCGCTTGCACAAAGCGAGCATTCGGGTTTACGGCTACATAGCCGACGGTGTTTGCGGCGGGACAGCTTTTCGGAGTCATGATGCTGGTAGCGCCACCTGCCCCGTTGTTGCAGACGGCGTTAACGGTC
>Ga0210410_10005441_pt1 | contig 11074 bp, 8 predicted proteins | sample IncBWC4MmetaG_FD_161058 | JGI IMG/M metagenome (GOLD analysis project Ga0210410, IMG submission 161058) | Forest soil microbial communities from Barre Woods Harvard Forest LTER site, Petersham, Massachusetts, United States - Inc-BW-C-4-M | ecosystem: Environmental > Terrestrial > Soil >... | reverse complement strand
GTGGCGCGGACATCCGGCTGATCAGTGTGGAACTAAAAGAGCCTCCTGCGGACAGCCTATAACCGTATTGGGAAGCATTGCCAAGCAAGGGAGCCCTGCGAAAGACAGCCGGATGTGGCAGAATGCGCAGTTATTGAGTGAAGTGAGTGATGCAGAATGAACGAAGACCCCGGCCATTCCCCAGCTCCTGACGCAGACGCCCACCAGGGGCCAACTCTGAGCAGTTCTTCCTCCGAGGGCGCCACGCTGACGCAGGGCCCGAGCACGGCGGCGATGCGCGCGAGTTCCCTGCCCGCAGAAATCGGCAATTACAAAATCGTCCGCCGCATCGGCGAAGGCGGCATGGGCACGGTGTACGAAGCGGAGCAGGAGCGTCCGCGGCGGACGGTGGCGCTGAAAGTGATCCGGCCGGGATTCGCGACTCCCAACTTGCTGCGGCGTTTCGAGCAGGAATCGCAGGCGCTGGGGCGGCTGCAGCATCCGGGCATTGCGCAAATTTATGAAGCGGGAACGGCGGAGTCGAGTTTCGGGCCGCAGCCGTTTTTCGCTATGGAGTTCATCCGCGGCGCGCGGCTGCTGGATTACAGCACGGCCGAGAAACTTTCCGTGAAGCAGCGCCTGGAGCTGGCCGCGAAGATTGCCGACGCGGTGCAGCACGCGCATGAGCGGGGAATCATCCATCGCGACCTGAAACCCGGAAACATTTTGGTGAATGAAAACGGGCAGCCGAAGATTCTGGACTTCGGCGTGGCGCGCATGACCGATTCGGACATTCAAGCCACGCAGCAGACGGATGTGGGGCAACTGGTCGGGACCATCCCCTATATGAGCCCGGAGCAGGTGGCGGCCGACCCTTCAGCGCTGGACACGAGAAGCGATGTCTACGCGCTGGGGGTCATCCTGTACGAATTGCTGGCGGGGAAGCTGCCGTACGACTTGCGGCAGAAATCGTTGCCCGAAGCGGTGCGCACGATCCGGGAGGAGGATCCCACGCCGTTGAGCTCGGTCAGCCGCGCATATCGCGGAGACATCGAGACGATCATCGGCAAAGTGCTGGAGAAGGACAAGGCGCGGCGGTATGCGTCGGCGTCGGAGCTGGCGGCGGACATCCGGCGGCATCTGGCGAACGAACCGATCGTGGCGCGGGCCCCAAGCGCGACGTATCAACTCAGCAAATTTGCGCGGCGCAACCGCGCGGTGGTGGCCGGCGTACTTGCGGTGATCCTAGTGCTCGCAGCCGGCGCGACGGTGAGCACAATTCTGGCAATCCGAGCGATTCGCGCACAGCAGCTCGCCGAAGAGCGGCGCGTGCAGACGGAGCAAGCCCGCGGCGTGGCGGTACAGAGGGAAAAAGAAGCGGAGGCGGCGCGTTTGCTTTCCGAGGAGCGCCGGGCGCAAGCAGAAGCATCCCGGAAGGCGGCGGACCAGGCGCGATCCGCCGAGGCCACGCAGCGCAAAGCCGCCGAACAAAGCGCGGCACAGGCGAAAACGGAGAGTGCGCGCGCGGAACATAATTTCGCGCTGGCCGAGGAATCCGTTGAGAAATATTTCGTGCAGGTCAGTCAAAGTCCGGAGCTGAAAGCGCAGAACCTGGAGAAACTGCGGCGCAGCCTGCTGATCACGGCGCAGGATTTTTACCAGAAGTTTACGGCGGAACGCTCCGGCGACGCTTTCCTGCAGGCTGATTTTGGGCGTGAGCTGGCCACCTTGGGATCGATCGACCTCAGCATGGGGGAAAACAAGCAAGCGCTTGAGGTGCTGGAGCGCGCGAGAGCGATTCTGGTGCCCTCGCTGAAGCAAAGCCCGGAAAACCGGGGAATCGAGCAGAACCTTCACTTCACCTATCAATTGCTGGGGCAGTTCTATGAGAACACCAGCGTGTTCGACAAAGCGGAAATACAAGACCGGCTGGCGATTCAGGTGGCCAGCGACTGGGCGAAGACACACCCGAAGGACGATGAGAACAAGCTGGCTCTCGCTACGGACAACGAGAATTTGGGCAAATTGCTGAACCGGCTGAACCGCATCGACGAGGCTATTGCAGTAATAAAAACAGCGATGGCCATCCGGCAGGAATTGTTGGACAAGGAGCCGGATCGAGAGGATTACCGGAACGGCCTGCTGGTCGCGGATGTGAATCTGGTGAGTGTATACGGGGCGATTGGGAAGACGAAAGAGGCGCTGCCGTTCGCAGAACAGGCGGCGCAAATCGGCGAAAAGATCTACGCCGCGCATCCAGAGGATCCCGACACGGGAAACCGCCTGGGAGTCGCGTACAACAACCTGGGAGGAGTGTACCGGATGCTCGATAGGACGCCCGAGTCGAAGAAAGCGCACGAGCGGGCGCTGGCGGTTCGCGAAAAAGTGGCGCGCGAGCATCCCACCGTGCTGGATTACAGCATTTATCTCTCGGGCTCGTACATCAATCTCGGCGAACTTGCCGAAGGAGACGCGCAGCCGAAAGAGGCGATCGATTGGCTCGGCAAAGGAGAGCAGACGCTCCTGGGCGTTTTGGAAAAAGAGCCCAAACAGGCGACCGCGCGGTTCTATTTAAGTTATGACTATTCCTGGCAGGCGCGCGCCTACGAGGATTTGGGTGAGCGTGAGGAAGCTTCCAAGCGCTGGGGCCTGGCGATCGCGTATGACGACCACAACGATCCCTCATTGAAACTGAGCCGGGCGATGGCGCTGGCCGGCAAAGGCGAATACGAGAAAGCCGGTGCCCAGGCGGACGAACTGGTAAAACAGGAGAAGCTCCCCGAAACGCTTTACCGGCTGGCGGGCGTGTACGCGCTGTCGTCCAGCGCCGCGAGCGGCGCGAAGAATCAAACTTTGGCGCACAGCTTCAGGTCAAAGTCTATGGAGACTCTGGAGCGAGTGAAAGAAGCAGGATACTTCAAGGACGCCGCTCATGTGACAAAGATGGAAAAAGACACGGCGTTCGACGGTGTCCGGAACACCGAGGAGTTCAAGCGGTTTTCCGCAGAATTGACAGCAACGAAGTAAAGACTCGCGCCAGGCCGGCTCAAAAAATCCCATGACACTAGTTCCGTGCTTTGCCGATAGGACCGGGTCTGCTAGAATGGGGAGCTTGGTTTTACGACTTCTATTGGTAGAAAATCCAGGCCCAAGACAAACGTAAGCAGGAAGAACTATGGCAATGAAGTGTGAATTGTGCGGCAAAGGGCCGCATTACGGCAACGTGGTCAGCCACGCAAACAACACGCGGCGGCGGCGCTGGAACCCGAACTTGAAGCGCGTGCGCGCGGTGGTGGCAGGCGTGCGCAAGCAAGTGCGCGTTTGCACGGCCTGCATTCGCCTGGGCCGCATCACCAAAGCTGCCTGAGCATCCGACCTTGAACCCTTCCCTTCCGAGCCTGCAATCCACGGGGCGCTCCAGCGGCCCCCTTCAGGGCGCCGCGCGCGCGGCCGCAGTGCTGCCTCTGGCGGTGCTGCTGCTTGGCGTCCTGGCCGGCTGCAACAAGCAGGTGCAACACGCGCCCGACGTGTGGGCGGTAGTGAACGGCAAAGAGATCAAGCGGGACGAGGTCGAGAAGTATTACCACACGCGCGTGAATCCCGAAGGGCCGGAACCTTCGCAGGAAGAGGCGTTGTCCCTGAAATTGAACGTTCTGGACGAGCTGATCAACAACGAGATTCTGCTCGAGCGCGCCAAGAAGCTGAACCTGGAAGCCAGCGACGGTGAAGTGGAAGACAAGTTCACCGAAATGAAGAGCCCCTACACGGAAGAGGAATTCCAGCGGCAACTGAAGCAGGGCGGCATTTCCGTGGACGACATCAAAAAGAGCTTGCGCAGCCAGCTTTCGATTCAAAAGCTGCTGAACCGCGAGGTGGTGGCCAAGATTTCCATCACCGACCAGGATGTCACAGACTTCTACAACGCCAACAAAGCGCAGTTTAACGTGGCCGAGCCTACCTATCATCTGGCGCAAATCAAGGTGACACCGCGGAAGGATAAGCTGATCCGGAACCGGAAAAATGACGACGCCACCAACGAAGCGGAAGCCGTCCGTAAAGTGAAAATGCTGGTGGACCGCCTGAACAGCGGCGCGGACTTTGCGCAGCTGGCGGTCGATTATTCCGAAGATTCGAATACCGCTTCGACGGGCGGGGACCTCGGCTACGTGCTGGAGTCCGGATTGAACGGCCCGCAAGTGGATCCCGCTCTGAAAAAGGCCGTTCTGGCGCTGAAACCCGGAGAGGTAAGCGCACCGATTCAAGCGCGCGACCCGGATGGCGTGAACTACCACATCTTAAAGCTCATTTCGCGGCAATCGCCGGGCCTCCGGGGAATTTCCGAACCGCAGGTTCAGCAGACGATTCGCGACACGCTGCGCAATCACAAGGAACAACTGTTGCATTTGGCCTATGTGGCCATCGCGCGGGACGAAGCGCGGACGACGAATTATCTGGCGCAGCAGGTCGTGGAAGCGGCCGGGAAATTGCCAGATGCGGCCAAGTCCCCGCTGCCATCGAAGCCTGCACAGCCGTAGCGCGGCCTCTCGCTTCTCTTGGATCAACAAAACCTTCTAAGTATCACCGCAAAAATATAGCTCTGCCTTCGCTGACACTGTCGTTTCCATGTACGGTGCAGCACTCAGCTAACACGTAAATTAGTTGAGGCACAGTTTAGTCTAAATCAGAATTAATCTACCCAGGCGAGAATATCGCCGGCGTTGACGGGCTGGCCTTCTTTGGCCAGGAGGCGCTCGACGGTGCCGCTTTTGGGCGAGCGAATTTCATTTTGCATTTTCATGGCTTCCACGACGAGGAGTCCTTGGCCGGCTTCGACTTTGTCTCCGGCACGTACGAGCAGGCGCACAACTTTTCCAGGCATAGGCGCCGTAATCTGCTGGCGGCCCTCAACTTCCAGCGCGCCATGTCGGCGGCCACTCCACGCGCGCGGGTCGATGACCTCGGCGGTAAATTCCTCGGGACCAGTTTGCAACTTCAGGGTGCCGTCGGGTTGCGCGGCAACGCGGACTTCGTGGGATTCGCCGTGAAGAAGGACGGAGATGACGTGGGGCGCGATTTCCATGACGTCGGCGTCCACCGGGTGGCTGTCGATTTTGGCGCGCCATCCGTGGCCTTCGCGTTCAAGCTCAACAACGCGAGTCCTCTTGCCGATCTGGATTTCGAGTTTCATGCTGCGAGAGCCACTCCTGATTCATGTGGGTTGCTCATGGCGTGCGGTCCAGTTGCTGGCGGCGGCCTTCCAGCTTCCACCGTGAAGACTCGCCGCCCGCCGGTGAAGCGGAGACCGCTGTACTCTGCGTGGCGTGCCAGACGGCAGCGGCGATGGCGGCAGCGTCCTCGGCGCCGCTGCCCTGCTGTGGAGAGCCTGGCTGCGGACGATGGAGCAATTCATCGAGCCATTTGGTGTGAATTTCGCCGCGGAGAAAATCGGGCTCGGTGAGAATGCGCTGGAAAAGGCCGGCGTTAGTCTTGATGCCGTTCACGGTGTATTCCTCGAGTGAGCGGCGGAGCCGTGCAATGGTTTCTTCGCGGCTGTTGCCCCAGGCGATGAGCTTGCTCAGGAGCGGATCGTAATCGTTCGGGACGGTCCAACCTTCGTAGACGCCTTCATCGATGCGGATGCCCGGGCCGCTGGGTGCGTGAAGCGAAAGAATTTTTCCAGGCGAAGGGAAGAAATTGTTGTCTGGGTCTTCGGCGTAGAGCCGCACTTCCATGGCGTGGCCGCGCGGAGTGATGGTTTCCCAGGCAAAGGGGAGGCGGTGACCCGCGGCGATGGCGATCTGCAGTTTGACGATATCAAGCCCGGTGACCTGCTCGGTGACGGGATGCTCGACCTGCAACCGCGTGTTCACTTCCAGAAAATAAAAATTGAGATGCGCATCGACCAGAAATTCGACGGTGCCCGCGTTGGTGTAGCCTCCCGAGCGCGCGAGGCGCACCGCGGCATCGCCCATCTTCTTGCGCAGGTCGGGCGTCATAATCGGGGAAGGAGCTTCCTCGACGACTTTCTGATGACGGCGCTGCACGGAGCACTCGCGTTCGCCGAGAGAAACGACGCGGCCGTGGGCATCGGCTAGGATCTGAATCTCGACGTGGCGCGGCCTCTCGAGATATTTTTCCAGGAAGACGCGCGAGTCGCCGAAAGCGTTCATGGCCTCGGAGGACGCATCGCGAAAACCGGAAGCAAACTCAGCGTCGTTGGTAACCAGGCGCATGCCTTTGCCGCCGCCTCCAGCCACGGCTTTGAGCAAAACGGGATAGCCCATGCTCTGGGCGAGCGCTTGCGCCTCTTCGGGCTTTTCAATCGCATCGTTGGTGCCAGGAACAATCGGCACATCGGAGCGCCTCGCCAACTGCCGGCCTGCGGTTTTCGACCCAAGCGCCTCCATGGCTTCCGCGGAAGGGCCGATAAAGGTCAGGCCTGCCTCGGTGCAGGCTCGCGGGAGAGCCGGATTTTCGGCGAGGAAACCGTAGCCAGGATGCAGTGCGTCACACGCCGAGCGGCGCGCCACGTCCATCAGCTTGTCGATGCACAGATAACTTTCGCGCGAAGGTGCGGGCCCAATAGGATAAGCTTCATCGGCCAGGCGCACGTGCAGCGATTTGCGATCAACGTCGCTAAAAACGGCTACCGAACGAATGCCCAGTTCGCGGCAGGCGCGCAAGATGCGTACGGCGATCTCACCGCGATTGGCGATTAGAATTTTCTTGAACATGCGTTATTTGTGACGTGGGGAATTTTAGCACGCGGGGCGAGACGCGCACGCACGCGGTTGGAGTTGCGTGTCCAATCGTTTGCGGTATAACAGGATGCTGAGAATTGAGGCCGGAGAACAACGATGACCCACAGAATGCCGAAGTGCAAGAAAATGATGCTGCTTGTTGCGATGACACTGGCGATTGCGGCGACTGTCTCGGCACAAGAAGCAGTGGTGGCGCCGCCGGAAGCGATCGTTTCGAATGGTGTGCCGAAGATTCCCGCTTCATTGGCGGAGACCGCCGGCAGATACGGATCTTACCGCGCAGCGAGTTTCACGGATTGGCATCCAACGCGGCGCGAAATGCTGATTGCGACAAGATTTGCGGATACGCCGCAACTCCATCTCGTGAAGATGCCGGCGGGTGCTCGGCAACAACTGACGTTTTATCCGGATGCGGTGAACAACGGAAGATTCCATCCGAATGGCGGCGATTACATTGTGTTCTCGAAAGACATTGGGGGAGGCGAATGGTATCAGTTGTACCGCTATGACGTGAAAACCGGAGATGTAACGCTGCTGACCGACGGGAAGGCGAGGAATCTGATGGGTCCGTGGTCTTCGGGCGGGGACCAAATCGCGTATATGTCCACGCGGCGCACCGGAAAAGATACGGATTTGTGGGTCATGAATCCCGCTGATCCCAAGAGCGATCATTTGCTGGCGCAACTGGCGGGCGGGGGATGGCAGCCTCTCGACTGGTCGCCGGATGACAAAAAGATTTTGCTCGAGGAAGAGCTCTCCATCAATGAATCGTATCTTTGGCTGGTGGATACCAAGACGGGAGAGAAGACCGCGCTGACGCCGAGGGATGCGACTGAAAAAGTGTCGTACGGCGAAGCTCGATTCAGCAAGGACGGCAAAGGGATTTACGTCACTACAGACAAGGATTCCGAATTTCACCGGCTGGCGTACATGGATCTGGCTACAAAAACACCGAACTACTTGACTACAAAAATCCGTTGGGACGTGGTGACATTCGATATCACAAAAGATGGCAGGCGGATCGCCTTCGTCACGGATGAAGACGGAATCAGCGTGCTGCATGCAATGGACACGGGGACGACGGGCGAGCTGGCTATGCCGAAACTGCCTGCAGGCGTGATCGGGGGAATTCGTTGGAACCCCGAGGGTCGAGAGATAGGCTTCACGATTCAGACGGCGCGCGCACCCGCTGATTGCTATTCGCTGGACATCACGACGTTGAAGGTCGAACGCTGGACGGCAAGCGAGTCGGCCGTAAAGACGGAATCATTTCCCGAGGCGGAGCTTGTGCAATGGAAGAGCTTCGACGGAAAAATGATTTCCGGATTTTTATACCGTCCGCCGGCAAAGTTTACGGGCAAACGGCCGGTGCTGGTGGATATCCACGGCGGGCCCGAGGGCCAGTCCCAACCTGTATTTCTCGGCCGCAATAACTACCTCCTGAACGAAATGGGCATCGCGCTGATCTTTCCGAATGTGCGCGGCTCGACGGGCTACGGGAAGGCATTCACGCTGCTGGATAACGGCTTCAAGCGCGATGACACTTACAAGGACATCAACGCACTGTTCGACTGGATCGCCGCGCAGCCAAACCTCGACGCCGATCGCATCGCCGTGATGGGTGGAAGCTACGGCGGGCACATGGTCCTGGCGGTTTCCACCTTCTATAGCGACCGCATTCGCTGCTCCGTCGACATCGTCGGCATCTCCAACCTGGTCACATTTTTGGAGCACACCGAGGCTTACCGGCGCGATCTTCGACGCGCGGAATACGGGGACGAGCGCGACCCGAAGATGCGCGAGTTCCTGGAAAAAATCGCGCCCATGAACAACATCGAAAAAATCAAAAAACCGATGATGGTCGTCGCAGGAAAAAACGACCCGCGCGTCCCGCTCAGCGAATCAGAACAAATTGTCGCCGCGCTGAAGAAGCAGAACACGCCCGTCTGGTACGTGATGGGCAAGGATGAAGGCCACGGCTTCCGCAAAAAGCTCAATCAGGACTACCAGTTCTACGCGACCGTCGAGTTTCTGCAGGAATATTTATTGAAATGACTGGAAAGCCGGTATTGCGTCACCGCGTCTTTGTCGCAAGTTCGCGATTTGCTTCGATGACGAGTGTCATGGCTTCCTTCAGGTTACGGCGGGCCTCCGCCAAGGTTCGGCCTTGCGCGTTTACGCCGGGGATTTCCTCTATGTAAGCAATGTATCACCGGCCACGCTTCTCGATGACCGAAGTGAATTGGTTCTTCACTCATCGAATTCTAACAGACCCGAACCTACAACGGGATGTTTCCGTGTTTTTTGCGGGGATTGACGTCGCGCTTGTTTTCAAGGGCACGCAGAGCAGCAATAATGCGGGCTCGCGTGTCCGCCGGCTCGATCACGGCGTCCACATAACCCCGCTCAGCGGCCACGAAGGGATTGGCGAAGCGCTCGCGGAATTCGGCGATTTTCTCCTGGCGCAGATTTTCGCGCAGATGTTCGGGAGCCCTGTCAAGCTCGCGCTTGTAAACAATGTTCACGGCTCCCTCGGGGCCCATCACGGCGATTTCGGCTGTTGGCCAAGCGAAGTTGGCATCGGTACGGATATGTTTGCTGGCCATGACGCAATACGCGCCGCCATAGGCCTTGCGCGTAATCACCGTAATCTTAGGAACGGTGGCCTCCGCAAACGCAAACAAAAGCTTGGCGCCATGCTTGATGATGCCGCCAAACTCCTGCTGCGTGCCCGGGAGGAAGCCGGGAACATCCTCAAACGTAATGAGTGGAATATTGAAGGCATCGCAGAAGCGCACAAACCGCGCGCCTTTCACTGACGCGTTGATATCCAGCACGCCCGCCAGAAATGCCGGCTGGTTGGCGACAATGCCGACGGACCGTCCGTCGAGCCGCGCGAACCCCACAACGATATTCTTGGCAAAGTGCTCGTGAACCTCAAATAAGTACGCATCGTCCACAATCGCATGAATCGCGTCCTTGGTGTCGTATGGCTTTTGCGGATCATCGGGCACCAGCGAATTCAGCGACTCCTCGCGCCTGCCCGGCGGGTCCGATGACGCCCGCCGCGGCGCCTCTTCCAAATTGTTCGATGGCAGAAAACTCAGCAATTCGCGGATCATCGCCAGGCAATCGGCGTCATCGCGCGAGACGAAATGCGCCACGCCGCTCTTCTCGTTGTGCGTCATCGCCCCGCCAAGCTCCTGCTTGGTGACTTCCTCGTGCGTGACGGTCTTGATGACGTCCGGCCCGGTGACAAACATGTACGACGTTTCGCGCGTCATCAAGACGAAATCGGTAATCGCCGGCGAATAGACCGCGCCCCCGGCGCAAGGTCCCATGATGGCGCTGATCTGCGGAATCACGCCGCTGGCCAGCGTGTTGCGCAAGAAAATATCCGCGTAGCCAGCGAGAGAAGCGACGCCTTCTTGAATCCGCGCCCCGCCGGAATCGTTGAGGCCAATCACGGGAGCGCCTGCGCGCATCGCCAGGTCCATGATCTTGCAGATCTTCCGCGCGTTGGCTTCCGAGAGGGAGCCCCCGAAAACGGTAAAGTCCTGTGCAAACACATAGACGAGGCGGCCATCAATGCGCCCGAAGCCGGTGACAAACCCGTCCCCCGGCGGCCGGTGCTCCTGCATTCCGAAGTCAACGCACCCATGGCGAACAAACTTGTCCAGCTCCTCGAAAGTTCCTTCGTCGAGCAGGAGATGGATCCGCTCCCGCGCCGTAAGCTTTCCAGCTTTGTGTTCCCGCTCGCGTCGCTCGGCGCCGCCTCCCGCTTCCGATTCGGCGGAAAGTCTTCGCAGCTCCTCCATGCGGTCGTGGTGCTTTTGCTTCTTCCTGGCAGCGGAGTTCTCTTCAGCCAAGCGGCCCTCCCGCGGGTGGTTGTTCCTTCACGGCAAAAATACGGACGGCAAGATGCGTGGCGAGCCACACAGTACCGAGCAGCAAGACAACGCCAAGAAGCAGCTCGGCGGCAATGGCGAAAGCGCGTTGCAAGGGCGATTCCAGCGACGTCACGTAGAGCGTCGCTTGCACGAGAATAAACATCGCGCCCAGAGTCATCGCCACGATCAAAATCGTAGTCAGAATGGAAGCGAAGATCATTTTCATGGGGAGGTGCTCACGCCGCTGAACCGCTATCCCTGCAAAGAATAGCGCAACCCATCACAAATCAGAATGGAGAAGCACCCGAGCGTCGGCAAACGAATCAGCGCAACCCCGACCAATCGTCGGCCACCAGGATGGAGTCGCTCGGATTGGAGGGGTCGTATTTGACGCTCGCGGGCTGCCCGGCCACGAGGCGCCCAAAGCGAATCTGCCCCTCAAGC
>Ga0210410_10005440_pt1 | contig 11076 bp, 9 predicted proteins | sample IncBWC4MmetaG_FD_161058 | JGI IMG/M metagenome (GOLD analysis project Ga0210410, IMG submission 161058) | Forest soil microbial communities from Barre Woods Harvard Forest LTER site, Petersham, Massachusetts, United States - Inc-BW-C-4-M | ecosystem: Environmental > Terrestrial > Soil >... | reverse complement strand
CGATTGGCTACATTGAGTGCGAAATCACGGATGAAGGCGGGCGGCTGGTTGCCAAGGCGGCCTCGACTTGCATGGCCTTGAGGGGCGAGCGCGCCAAGGGCCGCTAGATTCCATCTGCTTTCGTTATTTGGACGGGACTCTCACTTCGGCCTCGAGATAGTGGTCGAGATGGGCTTGGATGGCGCGCAGGGCTTCCTCATTTCGTTCCAGGCGGTAGACCATGATGGCGCCCTCGAGAGACGAAATAAGGAGAGTGGCCAGCTTCTTTTCGTCGACCTTCGGGCGGATTTCCCGCGCTTTGATTCCGGCACGGATGATCGAAATCAGGTAGCTGCGCCATCCGCGGAAGGCCCTGCGCGCGCGCTCACGCAGAACAGAATTTCCGTCATCGGTATCGATCGCCGTGTTGAGCAGCGGACAGCCGCCGGGAATAGCTCCGCGGCGCCCAACGAAATTCGCAACGAACTTCTTTAGCCTGTCAACGGTATTCGCGATGGTATCCAGATCCTGGATTCGTGAGTCAAGCGTCTCACGCCAGGCATAGTCAAAGGCCTCGGCAGCCAGCGCCTCTTTGCTGGCGAAGTGCCTGTAAATCCCGCCTTTTTCGAGGCCCGTCGCCCGCATCAAGTCGGACAAGGCCGCACCTTTATAGCCCCGCTGATTGAAGATGGGCGCGGCCTTGCGAATGATGTCCTGGCGGGTTTGCTCGCCTTTGCGCATCCGGATTCCTCTAAACGATCTCTGCGACCAATTGGTCGCTAATCAAATTGTAGCAGATATTAGATGAGACCGGACGGTCTCTTGTTGCATCCAAGGAACCAGGCACTGTATGAGCGCTAGCGCCGGTTCCATTCCCTTTCCGAATGTGGCTGCAACACGGCCCGCTATCAATCCGTGGATCATCGCAATCACCGTCACTCTGGCGACCTTCATGGAACTGCTGGATACAGCTATCGCCAATGTGGCCTTGCCCCATATTGCCGGCGGCCTCGCAGTCAGCTATGACGAGAGCACCTGGGTGCTCACCAGCTATCTGGTCTCGAATGCCGTGGTGCTTCCGCTGTCCGCGTGGCTGAGCCGCGTCTTCGGCCGCAAACGCTACTACATGCTTTGCGTCGTCCTTTTTACATTCAGCTCTCTGCTTTGCGGCCTCGCCCCCTCACTGGGATTGCTTATCTTCTTTCGCGTTTTGCAGGGGATCGGAGGCGGTGGCCTCGCTCCGGTGGAGCAGGCCATTCTTGTGGACACATTCCCCCCGCAAAAGCGGCCTGCGGCCTTTGCTCTCTACAGTATGGCCATCGTGACTGCCCCGGTGATTGGGCCACCGCTCGGCGGGTGGATCACCGACAACTGGAGCTGGCGGTGGATCTTTTTCATCAACATTCCCATCGGAATTGTGTCTCTGTTCCTGACGAACCGACTCGTTTCCGATCCTCCCGAGTTCACGCGTGAAGTCGAGGCCGCGCGCAAAGGCGGCAAGCTTCGCATTGATGGCCTCGGCATTTTTCTCGTGGCCCTCGGCTTCGCGTGTCTTGAAGTTGTTCTCGATCGCGGCCAGACGCTGGATTGGTTCGAGAGCGGCTTCATTGTTTTGTTCTTTTCGATTGCGGTTGCCGCGTTGATTGCGGCCGCGTTTTGGGAATGGCGCCACTCTGACCCGGTCGTGGAGATTCGCTTGCTCGCAGACCGCAACTTTGCCATCGCGAACGTTTACTATTTCCTTTTTGGCTTTGCCTTGTTCGGCTCGTCGGTGTTGGTTCCCCAGATGCTCCAAAGCCTATTCGGCTACACTGCCACAGATGCGGGGCTCGTTCTTGGACCCGGTGCATTCGTCATCGTGGCGCTGGCTCCGCTCATCGTGAAAATCCTGCCGAAAGTTGGAATCAAGGCGCTCATCTTCACCGGATACATTATCTTTGCCATTGCCATGTGGCGCTTCGCCAGCATGGATCTCGGCGCAGACTACAAACACATCGCCCTTACACGCGCTCTCCAGGGACTCGGGATTGCCCCGCTATTTGTACCGGTGAGCCAGCTGGCCTATTCGTTTCTGCCCAAGAATAAGAACAACAAAGCTTCAAGTCTTACCAATTTGTTCCGGAACCAAGGTGGAAGCGTAGGCATCGCGTTCGTTACAACCGTTCTGGCTCGACGAACGCAGTATCACCAGTCGGTTCTGGTCGCGCACGCGACACCATTCCAGCGGCGCTATCAAGAGACACTCGCCACGTTGTCGCGATATTTTGGGACACATGGTTTCACGGCTCCGGACGCGGCGCTGCACGCGAAAGCACAATTGGCGCGAATGATCCAGCAGCAGGCGGCATTTCTTGGTTTTCTCGATTGTTTCTGGTTGCTGGGCTGCGCCTGCCTGATCGGAGCGCCGCTGGTGTTCTTTACACGCAAGTTCAGGTCGGCTGGGCCGGGCGCCGCGCACTAGGATTAGACGCTGGCGTTCGAGAGGTGGGCGTCGGCGCCAAGCTGAATGGGAACGGTAGCTTCCACTTCGGTACCGGCGCCGAGCCTGCTCCAAATCCGCAACTGAGCACCAACACTCGCGGCGCGCTCGCGCATGCCTTGAAGACCCCAGTGTAAGTCTCGTCCCGAAGTTAGCACCTGAGGATCGATGCCGCGGCCATCGTCCCGCACGACCAGGAGCAACCGGCGCGGCGAATATTCCACCACCGCTTCGATCGCGGCCGCTCCCGAATGCTGCAAAGCGTTGAGGACTGCCTCCCGGGCGATCAGGAAGATTTGCTCCTGGATGGCGGGCGTCAATGGCTTGGGTTGCCCCTCGACAAGGATTCGAAAATGAACGCCTGATGGCGTGAGCTCATCCCAGAGGGCATAGAGGGCTTCTTCCAGGCTCAAACATGTGCTTGCGGACGAGCGCAGTTCCTGCAGGGCGCCGCGACCTTCGTCAATGACGCGACGCATGAGCACCAGAACCCGGCTGAGCGAGGCTTTGGTGGGCGAATCCGCAGGCGTTTGTTCCACCGCGCCCTGGAGCAGCATGGATGCACCCAGGAAGCCTTGGAACAAAGTATCGTGCAACTCCCGTGCGATGCGCCCGCGCTCTTTGCGGCGTTCTTCCAGACGAAGCTTCATTTCCCGGTCTAATTGGTGGTCATCGGGGCGGCGGAAGTTTTTTTGTATCCGCTCGGTGGCCCACGCGAGAACATCCCGGTTAGACATGGATTCACCAACCATAGAATTCGGAGATGGTTCAAGATGGAGATTCATGGTTTGTATCGCTCCCTGTTTCTATCCACTCGCGAATATAAGACGGGCAATTCCTAAGCTGGATTCCCCGAGCCTCACAGGCGGCAAGAAACCTTACGGCTTCCCGGTCCACCAGCTTCACCTCCTCCAGGTCTAGGGCCATGTTAGCGACTTCAGTTTCGGAATCGAAAAGTGTCTGTAGCTCGGGGACACGATCGCGTTCGATGCGACCGCTGAGAGCGAAGATTGCGGACCCTTTGTCTTCCGATCTTCGAATCTTCAACATCCCGGCGCACTAAGGAGCAACCTAGAGGCCAGTACTAAAATATTGAAAAATAGTGTGTTGTGTGGCACTGGAAGTCCCGATTGTCGTGAATTCACGAAATTCGTGAATTCTTGATGGGAGATTTATGGCGGGCTACGCGGTCTTGAATCGATGTTTATTGATTTTCAGCGCGCGGATCTTGGAATCGAGCGTGGAGGGCGGGACGCCCAGCCTGGCAGCAGCGCCTGAGGGTCCTGACACCCGCCCACGCGCGTCCGCCAACGCCGCCTCAATGGCTTTCTTTTCCTGGGAGACCGGCATCTTCAAGAGCGTTGGACTGGTCTGCTCCGCGGGGGCTTGTGTTCGAGAGAGCCAACTCTCATCGACCGTGAAGTTCTCCGTCTCACAGACAATGACCGACCGCTCGATCACGTTTTGAAGCTCGCGAATGTTACCGGGCCAGGCGTAGGCCTTGAGCCGGTCGAGAGTCACCCGATTGATGCCCCGTATCTTCTTGCCAGCCTTGCTGGCGTAGCGATCGATGAAATACTCGACCAGGAGAGGAATGTCCTCTTGTCTTTCCCTGAGCGGCGGCATTTCAATGGGGAAGACGTTGAGCCGATAATACAGATCGTCGCGGAACGTTCCGGCTTCAATAGCCGCCTGCAAGTCTCGATTGGTGGCGGCAATCACGCGCACGTTCGCGCGAATCACTTTGGTGCCGCCCAGACGTTCAAACTCGCGCTCTTGCAGAACGCGCAGCAGTGTGGTCTGGGTCTCCGGAGGAAGGTCGCCGACTTCATCGATGAAGATGGTACCCCCCTCCGCCAATTCGAAACGGCCGAGGCGCCGTTGCGTCGCGCCGGTGAAGGCCCCCTTCTCATGGCCGAATAGTTCCGAAGCAATCAAGGAAGGCGGAACGGCCGCACAATTAACACTCACGAAGGCGCGCGCGGCGCGGTGGGAGCGTTTGTGAATGGCACGAGCGATGAGCTCTTTGCCGGTTCCTGTCTCGCCAGTCACGAGGACGGTCGAATCGGTGGGCGCGACTTTCACAACGTGCGCAAGGACGGCTTGCAAAGCGGGCGACTCGCCCACGATCTCCTCGAACATCGAAGAGCGGTCAATCTCCTCGCGGAGTGCGATGTTCTCATGGTAGAGCTGGTCTTTTAGCGCCTTGATTTGTTCAAACGCGGTTTCCAGAGCCATTCTCGCTTGGTGTTGCTCGGTCACATCCATGACGGTGCCGATGACTTCCGCAATTTCGCCCGAGTCATCCATGACAGGATGAGCGATCGTGTGGAGGTGCTTGATCGTTCCGTCCGGAAGAACAATTCGAAAATCACCTTCAGAATCCACCATCTCCTTCCGCGAGGACTCCACTTTCGCCCTCTGCTCGAGCGAGCGTCGATCTTCAGGGTGAACTCTCTCGAGAATATCCGACCAAGTGGGCGTGATTCTTGCGGGATCGTAATCATAAATGCGAAAGATCTCTTGCGACCAAAAGATGTCACCGGTACGCAAGTTCCAAGCCCAACTTCCACTCTGGGTCAGCCTTTGAGCTTGAGCCAAATAACTCTCGCTACGCCGCAGGGTTTCCTCCGCGCGCTTGCGCTCGGTGATGTCCGTCGAGCTACCCACGAATTGCAGCACATCTCCGGATGAGCTCAAAACCGGATGGCCCACGACGTGAAGGTATTTGAGAGTGCCACCCGGATGTTGAATGCGGAACTCCATTTCATATTCCGATTTTTCGGCGATGGCGCGCTCAATGACTGCTTGCCACCTGGCGCGATCCTCGGGATGAACGCGTTGCAGCCGTTTCTCCCAGCCTGGCATGCCTTCCGCGGGATCGAAGCCATATATCCGGTACCATTCCTCGGACAGATATAAGGGGTCTCTTCCCGCCACTTGCCAGATCCAACTTCCGCTGTGCGTGAGCCTCTGCGCTTCCGTAAGGCAACTTTCGCTGCGCCGCAACGCTTCTTCCGACCGCCTGCGCTCGGTGATGTCCGTCACCGCTCCCACGAACAGCAAACCGCCCAGTTCGCCATTTGTCGAGGGCCGACCAACGACTCGGACAGTTTTTACCGAACCATCGAGCATCCTCAGGCGATGCTCGAAATCAAACCCTGAGCCCTCCGCCGCCGCGCGCTCGGTTGTCCGGCCGACGAACTCCCGGTCTTCGGGGTGAGCTCGCTCAAGCACCAACTGCACCGTAGGTTTCGTCAAAGGATCAAGATCAAATATTCGAAAAGTTTCGTCGGACCAGAAGATTTCTCCACTGGAAACGTTCCAGCCGAAACTGCCGGTGCGGCTCAGGCGCTGCGCTTCGGCAAGGTACGCCTCGCTCTGGCGGAGCGACTCCTCGGCCCGCTTCCGTTCGGCCCGTTCTGTGGCCTCGCGCAGCGCACGGAGCACCGACGGCACCAGCCGCGAGAGGTGAGTCTTTAACACATAATCCGTGGCGCCGATCTTGAGGGCTTCAATCGCCACTTCCTCGCCGAGTGTTCCGGAAACAAAGATGAAAGGCACGTCGGGAGAAATCTGCATTGCGAGCTTTAATGCGGAAAGGCCATCGAAGGAGGGGAGGCTATAGTCCGCTAAAATCAAATCAAATCCGCCCCGCTGAAGTGATGCTGAGAACGCAGCCTGAGTGTCCACTCGTGTGAGTTCACAAGGGACCTCTTCCGTTGTCAGCAGCTCCTGAATCAGATCCGTGTCTCTCGGATCGTCCTCGAGCGACAGAATCCGCAAAGGTTTCCGCATGCTTACTTCCTCACGCTGCCTGGCGGCGCCTGATTGATGATGGCCCAGAAGATGCCCAGTTCCCGAATGGCATTCACAAACTCGTGAAAATCAACCGGCTTGACCACATAGGCGTTCACCCCGAGTTTGTAGCTGGCCACCATGTCTTTTTCTTCGCGGGAGGACGTGAGCACCACCACAGGGATGATCTTGAGCTTCTCGTCGGACTTGACCTGCTGCAAAACCTCCAAGCCGTCGACTTTCGGCAGCTTCAGATCGAGCAAGATGACCGCCGGGTTATCACTGGGACGTGTCTTGAACTTCCCGCGGGAATAGAGGTAATCCAGGGCTTCTTCGCCATCATGTGTGACCACAACCTCGTTGGCGAGGTTGTATTCCTCCAGAGCCGTGAGAGTAAGTTCCACGTCTTTGGGGTCGTCCTCCACCATCAAAATGCGTCCCAGCATGTCCATAGCAGACTCCCGTTTTCTAGAATTTAGGAACTGAGAAATAAAAGGTCGCGCCTTGGTCGACCGCGCCCTCGGCCCAAACTTTGCCGCCATGACGGTGGATGATGCGCTGAACGGTTGCCAGGCCTATGCCGGTACCTTCAAACGCATCCGTCTGATGTAGACGTTGAAACACGCCGAACAGCTTCTTAACATACTTCATATCAAAGCCCGCTCCGTTGTCCCTGAAGAACACCACTATCTCATCTTTGTTTGCATCGGCGCACCCGACCTCGATTTTGGTCTTCGGCTGTCTGCGTGTGAACTTAATGGCATTGGAAAGAAGGTTGACAAGGACAAGCCTGAGCATGGAACGGTCTCCGCGGCAAACCGGAAGCGTGTCGATTCTCCATAGAATATCGCGGCCGGTCGTCTCTTGCCGTAGCTCGCCGAGGACTTCGTTGATGAGCTGGTCCAGGTTCACAAGCGTCATTTGGGTCTCCGCCCGTCCGATCCTCGAAAACGCCAGGAGGTCGTCAATCAAGTTGCCCATCCGCTTTGCGGATTCCAGAATCATGGCCATGTAGCGATGGCTCTTTTCGTCCAGGACGGAAGAAGCCTTTTTTTGAAGCAGCTCGGCATACCCCACCATGTGGCGAAGAGGGGCACGCAGGTCGTGGGAAACGGAATAGGCAAAAGCTTCCAATTCCTTGTTGGTGGCTTCGAGTTCAGTAGACCGTCGTGCAAGTTCCTGGTTAAGCGCGCGAATCTGCTCCTCCCGGTGCTTGCGCTCCGTGATGTCGTTGCTGGTTTCCATGATGGCAACAGCCTGTCCCTGTTCGTCGAGCCGCAAGGACCATCGGCTTGCCACAACGACTTCGGTTCCGTCGGCTTTCGTGCGTTGGAGTTCTCCTTCCCAGCGTCCCGTCCGCAGCAACTCTGCGCGGATGTCTTCGAGCGGCGCCGGGAAGATGGTCCCTAGAAGCTCGTCGGAGCGCTTGCCAATGGTTTCCTGCTCGGTCCACCCATATAACTCCTGGGCGCCCCGATTCCAGTAGATGATGAAGAAATCCATATCACGGACCAGGATGGTGTCGTGTGTGAGATTGAGAAGGCTGGCCTGCTGGGTTCGTTCCGCCACTTCGATTTCGAGCTTGTCGCGAGCTTGAAGCAGCTGCGACTCAATGCGGCGCCGAACGGCGCTAAACCAGGCTACCAGCGACGCGAAACTCACAAAAACGATAAGGTAAGGTATCTCCGAGCGGCTGACGTAAAAAGAGTGAAGCGGCTCGGTGAAGAAGTAATCGAAGGAAGCGATCGAAAGCGCAACCGCGAGGATGGCAGGCGCCGGCCCTGCATACCAGGCAGTGACCGCGACGGCGAAGAGGAAAAGTGGCAGTGCGACGTCGCGGAATCCGTAGTGCTGCGTCAGAAGCGCCAGGCCCAGGGCAACCAGATAGGAAATGGCTGCAAGACCATACCTGAAGAGGATCGGCCGGGCATTCTGCAAATCGAATTTCGACGGCGGCATCGTTCGCCTCACCTCGAAGCGATGTGGCATTTTCTCTGTGCCTGCGATTGCCGGAAGTTTACCCCGCACATAGGGCCGGGGCAACATGACGAGGTGGTTTCTGTTTTCTTCGATTCGAGACACTTAGGGAGTTGCCGCCCGGGAAAAACCTTTGATAATTCTCGACCTTCGATCACCTGATTCCAGCGAGGGACTCACAAAAACGCCGGCGCGAATCGAGATGCGACGGAGTGGAAGAAAGGATTGGCCGTCCAAGGGCCGCTTCTCTACTAGGCATCCGGACCCGGTTCTTGATTACTCCAAAGTGGTACGCGAGCAACGACCGGCGGAGGTAGTGAAAAATCATTCGATGTCGTGATGTATACGCGGATTGATTCCCGCATAGTGCGACCGGTGAAGAGAAACCGAAGCGGAGGGAGGGAGCATGCCAGTCGTCAGCACGCATTCATGGAGCGAGCAAAGCAGATACCAGGGTGCCATTCCGGGCGCCCCGGCTACAGCTGAAGAAAGGCTAGTGGCGGCTGCAAAAGAGGGTCGAGCGGCGGCTTTCGAAGAGCTGTGCAAACCCTTTGGGAAGACACTTCTCCCCAGGATTTATCGGATTACCAAAAACCGCGAAGACGCCGAAGATGCGCTGCAGGATTCTTTCCTGCGAGCCTTCCTGCACATTCGGGATTTCAGCGGCAGGTCGAGCTTCTCGACTTGGCTGACGCGCATTGCGATCAATTCGGCTTTGATGATACTGCGCAAGCGGCGCAATTCTCTTGAGGTTTCCATCGCCGATGATGGCAGTCAGGCATGCTGGGATGTGCCAGACGGCCTTCCGAATCCCGAAAGGTCTTGCGCACAGCGCGAGCGAGAGCAAATTCTCCACAGCGCAGTCGAAACCCTGCGGCCCAGCATTCGGCGGGTTGTTCAGCTGCGACAGCTACAAGAGCGTTCGATAAAGGAAACAGCGAGCGTTTTGGACATTTCCGTGGGTGCGGCCAAGGCGCGGTTGTTTCAAGCCCGGGCCGCGTTGCGCAAATCATCTCTTCTGAGAGGAATCGCCCAGGCCAGCAGGAAACCGGCGGCGTAAAGAGGAATTCGCAGAACCCGGACCAGCTATTTGTACATATTGCCGGGGCTTGCCCTAGGAATCGTTGCCGACAAGACCAAACGCGTCTGGGACACGATGGTTAGCGCTGCCGCCAGCGAATTGGTGTGGCAACACCCGACTAGGTTCGACCCAAAAAGAACTCCCCTCGCGTCACTCTTTTGCGCCGTTTAGAAAGAACAACATCGTCACCGGAGTTGAGCCTCTGTTTCGCCAAGCGTGGCGCGTACCGTTTTGCACGACGACGTCGCCACGCTTGAGATGAATGGTCTTGGCGTCATCAAGCTCCAGCCAAATCTCGCCTTCACAAACAACGGCGTAGTCGACGGTGTTCGTCTTGTGCATCGCAGGATCTTCTTTTTCAAAGTGATCGGCTAACCCCCTGAGGCGAATCAGAGCCTCGCTGCGAGCAGCTTCACCGTCAAACGATGGGTCCGCAAAAACCGAGCCCGGCGGAAACGTCACGAAGTGGAGGCTCGTGCCGCCAGGTCCCGGAACGACGGAATCGGGATAGTGGTCAAACCTTTGTTCCTCGCGAAGATCCGGAGTGGTCGGGTTTACCCATACAAGCGTGTGCTCGTAGTTGGGTACGCTCTTGAACTGATAGGCTTGCAATCGTTCGTCACTTTGAACGATGGACTTGCCGTTTACATTTCCCGTGACGATACGACGGTAAGTACTCGGTTGCTTACTGCGCTTGGACAATTCTGTCTCCTCAAAGCTTTGATCCACCATCCACAGGGATACTGGCACCGGTGATCCAGCGCGCCTTGTCCGAAGCCAAGAACGCGACTACGTCCGCCACGTCCTCCGGCTTGCCGATTCGCTTTAGTGCTTGCATCCCAAGAGTGGCCTCGCGACCTGCATCCGCCTTGGCGAAGGCCGACATGTCAGTCTCGATTACCCCCGGCGCTACCGCGTTCACGCGGATCCCGCGGGGACCGAGAATCGCGGCCCAGTTCTTGACAAGAGTTTCGATCGCACCTTTGGTCGACGCGTAAAGAAGGATCGAACGATTCTCCAGATCAGGTTTCCCAACAACAGCTCGCGCTGCCAGAGAAGAGATCACCACAATGTTTGAGCCTTGCCCAAGGATCGGCAGGAGTTGCTGCACCAGGAAGAACGGACTTCGTACGTTCGTGGAAAAGAGAGTGTCGAAGTCCTCGATCGAGTGATCTTTGAAGGTGGCGTTCTTGCTCACGCCGGCATTGGCGACCAGTATGTCCAGCCGATCGCCAAAGATTGAGCGGGCTTCTTTGGCGAGCGAAGCTGCTCCTTCCGGAGTTGCAAGGTCTGCCCTTATCGCGTCCGCGCGGCCTCCCTTGGAGTGGATACTCTCGACCAGAGACTGGGCTTCCTGGACGGAGCGGCCGTAGTGAACCAATACATGTGCACCCGTCTCGGCTAGCGCCAACGCAGTGGCGCGTCCAATGCCGCGGGAAGCCCCCGTGACCAGTGCAGTTTTGTTGTGGAGTGTAGTCATTGTCCTCTCTTGCCTGTCGCTTAGCGGATCAGTCGAGTGCGGCACCTAGAGTCGAAGGAGAGCCGGCGCCGTTGGGTCGTCGGCCCTCCATCACGTCCGCACGGATACATCTTCTTCAGACCCATGGACTGCCGTGCGCCGGCTTAGGCATTCATACCGCCGTCCACGGTAAGATTCGCGCCAGTAATGTACGAGGACTCCGGACCGGCGACAAACGCCACCATCGCGGCGATCTCATCCACACGCCCGTAACGATCGAGCGCTGTGGCGGCCTTCTGCGGC
>Ga0210410_10005439_pt1 | contig 11076 bp, 12 predicted proteins | sample IncBWC4MmetaG_FD_161058 | JGI IMG/M metagenome (GOLD analysis project Ga0210410, IMG submission 161058) | Forest soil microbial communities from Barre Woods Harvard Forest LTER site, Petersham, Massachusetts, United States - Inc-BW-C-4-M | ecosystem: Environmental > Terrestrial > Soil >... | reverse complement strand
TTTTGCACCAGGACCTGATCCATATTCGGATCCGAGCCGATCTCGAAGCTCACGGTCAAGGTGTAGGTGCCGTCATAGGCGCTGGTCGACTCCATGTAGATCATGCCCGGGACGCCGTTCACCTGCAGCTCGATCGGCAGCGCGACGGTGTCGATGACGGTCTGGGCGCTCGCCCCCGGATAGCGCGTCGTTACCTGAACCGTCGGCGGCACGATGTTCGGATACTGCGCGATGGGCAGGCGGAATACGCAAATCGCGCCGATCAGCACCAGCACGATCGCCAGCACATTGGCGAGGACCGGATGCTCGATGAAGAATTTCGACATCATGGCTTGGCACCCGTAGAGGTCGCCTCGATCGTCGTCAGCTGCGGCGTCACCTTGGTGCCCGGGGAGGCCCGCCAGAGGTCGCCGACCACGACGCGGTCATCGGGCTTCAGACCCGATGTGATGACCCGCAGCGCACCGTCGAGCTGGCCGAGCTGTACATAGCGCTGCTCGACCACATCGTCCTGGTTGACTATCAGCAGATAGCGGCCGCCCTGATCTTCCTGCAAGGCGCGGTCGGGCACCAGCAGCGCGTTGCGGTCGACCCTTCCCATCGGCAAGCGCATCTTGACGAAGAAGCCGGGCAGCAGGGTGTAGTTCGGGTTCGGCAGAATGCCCCGCACCAGCAAGGTCCCGGTCGCCGGGTCGATCGCCGGCGCGACGTATTCGATCGTCCCCTGATGGGGGAACCCGGTCTCGTCCGAGAGCGCGACATCAACCGGGACCTTGTGCAGATCCGCCAGCGTAAGACGATGTTGGCTAAGGTTCGCGCGCACCTTCAGCACGTCCTGCTCGCTCAGATTGGCGACTGCGTAGATCGGGTCGAGCTGGGTGATCTCGGCCAGCGCGGTCTGCTGGCCGCCGCCCCCGACGACATTGCCCGGATCGATCAGGTGCTTGCCGACGATGCCGTCAAACGGCGCCCTGACCTCGGTATAGCCGAGGTTCAGCTTGGCGAGCGCGACGCTCGCTTGGGCGCCGAGCAGCTGCGCTTCTGCGCTCGCGCGCTGATAGACCCATTTGTCGACCTCGACCTGGGTTGCCGCATCCTTTTTGAGGAGCGCTGTATAGCGAACGACCTCGGTCTTTGCGTATGAGAGGGAAGCCTGAGCAGCGAGCACCTGAGCTTGCGACTGCTGCAGCTGGTCCTTGTACTGGTCCTGCTGAATGGTGAAGAGAAGGTCGCCCTTTTTGACGAATTGGCCGTCCTGGTAATGAAGCTGATCGAGATAGCCCTCGACGCGGGCGATCAGCTTGACCGCGTTTACGGACGCGGCATTGCCGGTAACGTCGACAAAGCTGCTGACACTCTGAACCCGGGGTTTCACCACCGGGATCGGCGGATTTGGCTGCGGCGAGAGCTGCGCCCGGGTCACGCCAGGAACAGAGGCCGGCGCAGCCGATACCTTGGGCGCCGCCGACGCGGGCATATCGAATGGCCCTGGGTAGAAAACCGCCGCGACGTATCCGGCAGCAACGCCAACCAGCGTCGCCAGGACGATACCCAAGTGCACCCGGCGCCACCGGGCGATTGCGGAGGGTATTTTCACAACCACCTCACCATTGCGGTGGCCGAGGATTGGAATTCACGTCGGCGGGTGTGGGGAGTCCCGGAGCCGGCGGCTGCGGCGTGCCCGGGGGCGGCAACAGCTCACCCCAGTTGGTCCGATGCCGCATTTCCTCGGCCGTCGCGGCAGGGACAAATTCGTTCTCCGCACGGATCTGCCAGCCGCCGCCCAGGGAGCGATAGACCGAAGCCAGCCCGGTCGATACGCCGCCCTCGGCCATCGCCAGGTTGTTCTGAGCGGTATAGAGGTTTTGCTCTGCGGTCAGCACGGTCGTGAAGTCTCGGGTGCCGAGGTTCCACTGCAGGATCGCGAGCCCGAGTGCCGCATCCGCTGCGGCGACGCTCTTGCGCAGAAACTCCACCTGCTCGCGTCCCTGCAGAAAGCTCGCCAGACCATCTTCGACTTCCTGCTGCGCCTTCAGCACCGCATTTTGATAATCGACCAGAAGCCCCTGCAGCTTTGCGTCCTGCACCCGAACGGTATTGGTGATCTGGCCGTAATTGAGGATGTTCCACTGAAACGTGGGTCCGAAGCCGAAGGTGATCCCCTTTCCCTGGACCACCTGCTTCAGCTTGTTGCCGTTGATGTTGCTGGCCACTGTTCCGAAGGTGCCGAGCAGACTCAGGGCGGGGTAGAGGTCCGCCTCGGCGATGCCGACTTGCGCGCTCTGCGCGGCAGCTGCCAGTTCGACCGCCCGGATGTCCGGCCGGCGACGGACGAGATTGGCGGGGATGCCGACGGCAACGTCTCTTGGCGGAACCGGTATTTGGATTGACCGTCCGAGCAGGCCGTCGAGCGGCTCCGGCGCCATGCCCAGCAGCACCCGCAGCGCGTTCAGCCCCTGCTTCAACTGGATCGTCAGCTGTGGAATCGTCGCTTCGGTCGCGCCGAGAACGTTCTCTGCCTGGTAGACGTCGAGCTTGGTGGCTGTGCCGCCGTGAAATTTCGCTTCGGCGATCGCGAGCGCCTTCTTTTGCTTGACGATGTTTTCGCGGGCGATCGCGATCTGCGTTTGCAGCGTTCGGATGCCGATGTAAGTCGTGGCGACGTCGCCGAGCAGGTGGCCAGCACGTAGTCGTAACTGGCGATGGAGGCGAGATAGGCCGCATCAGCGGATTCGATGCCGCGGCGGAACTGGCCCCAGAAATCCAATTCCAAATTGACGGTGAGACCCAGCGCGTCGCGCCAAAAGTTGCGTATTAGACTTTGTGGAGCAGCCGTTGGGTCAGCGTGGCTCGGCCGGTCATAGATCATAGAGCCCGTCCCGTGCTGCAGCTGAGGGTAGAACTCGCCAATCGCCACTCCCAGCTGAGCGCGCGCTTCGAGCACGCGCGTCCCGGCGCTCACCAGGGACAGGTTCTGCTCATAGGCGACCCGAATCAGCCGGTCGAGGACCGGGTCGTGAAAGACTGTCCACCAGTCCCAATCGGTCCGCATTCCCGCGCTCTCTAGAGGAGCGGATATGACCGCGGGGTCATTTGATTCGAGCCATTTACTGGCAACTGGAGCGGACGGCTCCGAGAAATCGGGTCCGACCAGACAACCGCCGAACGGCAACAACAGTACCACGGCTAGCATGAGGCGGGTTAGGCCACGCGGATTAGCGGACATGCGCGGGCTCGCCCTCAATAGGCAACCGCCGCCGCCATCTACCGCACGCCGAGACCGAAGCTGCGGCGAGCCCAGCGGTCAGAATCATTTATCCCCCGCCCCACGGACAAAAGCCCAATGGGTTAGTGTACCGGCGAGAAGGCTAGCCGCGGGTCAATCCCGTGGCAAGTTTGCTCTTAACTGCCCATGCGCCGGCAGATATTGGGGAGAAACCGCGGGACGAGGCTGCGCTAGATGCCTCGTTCCACCGCCGTGTTCCCGCTCTCCGAGCATGCCGTCAGGCGCCCGGCCCCTGAACGGTGATTTCAATCCGGCGATTCTGTGCCCGGCCTTGGGGCGTGTCGTTCGGGGCAACCGGTCGCGTATCGCCCACCCCTTTGGCTGAGATGATGTTGGGGTTGACCCCTTGCGACACAAGAAAGGAGACGACGGTGGCCGCGCGCCGCGTCGACAGCACCAGATTGTCCGGAATGCCCTGGCGCTGCAACGCGGGTCCCACCGGCAGATTGTCTGTATAGCCGTAGACGACGACTTTGGCGTTCTGGAGCCCTCTGAGCTTGGGGACAATATTGTTGGTGAGCTCTGCCTGGCCGGCGGGGCTGAGTCGATAGCCACCCTCGGGGAATAGCAGGTCGCCTGCCTCGACATATTTCTGCTCGGCCTGCAATGCCGCCAGCTGGGCTTTGAGCTGCTGGTTCTCGGCCGCCGCCGCGTCGTATTGCTGCTGCGAGACACAGGCCGACAGGATCAGCGCGCCGAGGCAGATGGCGCCCGCGGTAGTTAGTTTCATAATCATGGACGATACCTCCTGGTCGTATTGGTTGAATGCGGCTTGGCAACGCAAGCCTAGGCGATCGCCTCACCCCTTACCCGGGCCCCTGGATGGTGATTTCGATCCGGCGGTTCTGCGCCCTGCCTTGCGGCGTGTCGTTCGAGGCGACCGGCCTTGTGTCGCCGAAGCCTTTGGCGGAAATGCTCGCTGCGGGGACGCCCTGGGACACGAGAAACGTGACCACTTCGGCGGCCCGGCGCGTCGACAGCACCAGGTTGTCGGGGATGCCCTGCTGTTGCAGCGCAGGTCCGACTGGAAGATTGTCCGTATAGCCATAGACGACGATTTTGGAGTTCGGAGGGGCGCTCCTGAGTTTTGGGGCAATATTGTTGGCGAGCTCCGCCTGGCCGGCTGGGCTCAGCCTGTAACCACCCTCGGGGAACAGCAGGTCGCCGGCTTCAACGAACGAGCTCTGCGCCTGCATGGCCGCGATCTGCGCCTTGAGCTTATTGTTGTCGGCGATCATTGCGTCGTACGTCTGTTGTGACACGCAGGCCGACAGCAGCAATGCGGCAAGGGGGGCGGTTGCCGCCGCGACAGTCCGGTTTCTGGTCATCGACGTCTTCCTTGTCATCACGGTTGACCTCCATTGGCGATTGACGCAAGTCGCACCCGACCGCCGGGTGTCATGGCCCTTCGGATGCCGAATCCGACCGCAGTCGCGGGTGAAGCCCATCAATCCCATAGACGGTAAATCCCCCCGGACCGCAGGTAATATACCTAAGATTAATCAGAACCCAAGGTTAAGTTGCGGCGGCGCCTTGGTTCGGCTCGCAACGGTTATGCTGGAGGCCGGTCCAGGATTGTAAGGTATTGACCATCCAAAGGGTTAGGAGGTCACTATGCGCGTTCGGCAATCACTGATTGCCCTCCCGCGGCGGTTGACGATTAATCATCCGCGGCGGCACGAGCCGAGTGATGGCGGAGGGGGCGTCCGTCGGATCTAACTCCATCAGCGTTCACGTAGATCTACTAACGCCAATCAACTAATTGAAATATATTAGCTTATAGTCCATCTGCATTCAGGACCGTCTACCCGAATCTACCCACATCAAAGAATCATTTGTGGGTAAATTTGTGGGTTAATCGGATGGACAAATACGAGAGCCTGTGATAGATGGTCCCTCTAAGGTTGTAACAGGTCGAGGGCAGATCATGGCTCGTGCGTCTGTACCACGGTGGCGGCGGGCTTTACCTCCAGGTAAGCGCCGGCGGGGCGAAGTCGTGGATCTTCAGGTTCATGCTTGACGGCCGCTCCCGCGAGATGGGCTTGGGAGCGGTCCACGCGATTCCTCTCGTGGACGCGCGCAAACGGGCCGCCGAGTGCCACAGGATGCGTTTCGACGGGATCGATCCGATCGAGGTGCGGAGGGCGGAACGCGAGCAGAAGAAGATCGATGCGGCCAAATCGATGACCTTCGACGCATGCGCCGCGGCTTATATCGATGCGCATACGGCCGGGTGGCGGAATGCTAAGCATATCGACCAGTGGTCCAACACCCTCGCCACCTACGCGGGCCCGGTCATCGGCTCCTTACCGGTTCAGGCCGTCGACGTCGGACTCGTGGATGAAGGTGCTGGAGCCGATCTGGAACGAGAAGCCAGAAACAGCCAGCCGAGTGCGCGGTCGCATCGAAAGCGTGCTCGATTGGGCGAAGGCGCGAGATTAACGGGCGGGCGAGAACCCGGCGAGGTGGCGCGGTCATCTCGACAGCCTCCTTCCGGCGCGCGGCAAGGTTCGCAGGGTCGAGCACCATCCGACGTTGCCTTATGACGAGCTGGCCGATTTCATCGCGGAGCTGCGCGGCCAGGAAGGCATCGCGTCGCGGGCGTTGGAGTTTCTCATCCTGACCGCCGCCCGCACCGGCGAGGTAATCGGTGCTCGATGGGACGAGATCGACCTCGGTGAGAAGATGTGGGTCGTACCCGCGGCGCGGATGAAGGCAGGCCGTGAGCACCGGGTCCCGCTCTCTGCAGCGGTGGCGGGGATCCTCGAAGAGATGAAGAAGATCCGCGAGAGCGACTTCGTGTTCCCTGGGGGCAAGAAGGGCAAGCCGCTTTCGAACGTGGCGATGCTGGCGGTTCTCAAGCGGATCGGTCGCGGCGACCTCACGAACCACGGGTTCCGGTCGAGCTTTCGGGATTGGGCGGCGGAGCGAACGAATTTCCCGCGCGAGGTCGCCGAGATGGCGCTGGCGCACACCGTCGGCGACAAGGTCGAGGCCGCCTACCGCCGAGGAGACCTGTTCCAGAAGCGTCGTCAGCTGATGGATGCCTGGGCGAAGTTCTGCGAAACGACGAGGCCGCAGGCGGAGGTTGTGCGGATCGGCAGCCGCGCCTGAGCTGGATATTCCGAACCCCGAAAGGCGGGAAGACACGAGTAAGGTGCGAGTGTTTTTCCCGGCCTTGATCCGTTGCTGCGCCGCCGGCCGACATCGAGTTGTCGGGATGCGTCTACGCGGATCGTAGCGGCCAACGCTGCCCCGATGATAGGGGAGTCGCTTTACTCCGCGCGAGCCCGAGCGCCGTGGTAACGCACGCCGAATTCCGCCTGACGTGCCAGTCGTTAGGTTAGGGTGCTCGGGCGGAACGGAGCGCTGAGTCCTGTCAATCACAGCCCGTCCCGGACAAACCGCAACACGGTAGACGACGCGAAGCCACCCGCCAGCAGCGGCGCTTACGGGTACGCCGGGCAGTTCGCTTGTCTGGTTCGGGCTTTGGAGCTCGGCCGCGACCTTCCTGCGAGCACAGGCTTCGTTATGCGGGCCTTGTAGGACCGAGGGGGTCCGCATAGCACCTTGGACAACCTTACGATGAGCTATCGGACAAAAGGCTCGACCTGCGCACTGCCGAGTTCCGCGAGCACCCCGGACAGCTGATGCGCCAGCAGACCCTGGTCACCCCAAACGTCCTGGCTGCAGCCTTTGACTACCGGCACACCTGCCCGCGCTTCATGGCCTACTTCGACTTCGTTGCAGACGGACGCGAGCACATCATTCCCTTCCTGCAGCGGTGGGGCGCCTACAACCTGGTGGGCGAGATCTTTGACCAATATCTGCTGTTCATCCTGGGTGTGCCTGGGTCAGGCAAGTCGACCTTTGCCGACATCCTGGCGCGGCTGATCCACACCCATGGCAAAGCGGTCAGCAAAGGCTTCTTCATGCGGCAGCTGGAGAAGCGCACGTTCGAGCTCTATCAGACCCGCGGCAAGCGCGGTCTGTTCGCTGACGAGACGCCGAAGGGCGCCACCTGGGACGAGATCCTGATCAACAGCATGCTCGGCGGCACCATGCTCTCAGCAGAGGGCAAGGGGCGTGATTTCGTCGACTTCAGGAACATCGCCTCCCTCACCGTCACCGGCAACCACCGCCCCACCTTCTTCACGCACAGCGAGGAGAGCGGCATCGACCGCCGCTTGCTACTGCTGGAGATGAACAAGAAGATCGCCGACCATATGCCCGACAACACCGCGCCCGACACGAACGACCGGGAGCCCGCTGTGGACCGCTCGCAACATCAGCCGATGCCGCGCATTGGAGACGTTCCTCCCGTAAGGGGTGAGCCCTTCGACGACAAAGCCGGCGAGCGGCGCCGATTTGAGCATGTGCCCGATCATCGCGATGAGGTCGACCTCGGCTCTGGATCGCCCGTGCCATCGTCATCCCAGTAGTTGGCATCCTTAGCGATGGCTACCTTGGGGATTGCCGAGCCGAGCAGCTTTCCGTCTGGGCCCTTGATCGCCACAGGCAAGGTTTCGATGCGCAAGCCCTCTTGACGCACGCCGCCCACCTCGGACGGCAGATTGGTGACTTTCACCTCGGATCCCCAAGTGTGTCGTGCGGTCGGCAGATAGTGAAGCAGTGGCGAACCGTCATGTCCCGCCGCACCCAGGATGCCGCCGTGTCCTCCAGTCGCCACATAGCCTCCCGGACGCGCATCGGCCTTTTGCACCGCGGGCAGCGAAGACCCGCTGCTCCTGGATCAGCACCGCGCCGGCCTGGTTGCGCCCTTGCTCGTCTGCCCAAACGCGCGAGGCGATGTAGTCGACCGAGTCGACAATGTTCTTCGGTCCATCGTTGCTGATCATGCCGTGCATCCGCTGGGCGGCGTTGCCGCAGATCGGCACGGTCGCGTCGACGAGAAGATTTAGCCAGTAGATGGCTTCCTCGATCCTCGGGCTGCCCTGGGTCCAGATCGCACCGTCATATTTGCCGCTCGCCAGGATCTCTTGGACCACATTGGCTATTCGGGCCAAGGCAGGCCGCGGCGCTCGGGTGCGATCTCCCCTGCGCCGGCATCGGTGCGCCGGCCGGTAAGCCTGTCGTGTAACCGGCCGGCGGCAGAACCCGATAGAAGTCAATCTCGGCCTTCTCGGAGATTAGGTTTCCAGTGCCCTTATCGCCGATCTGCAGCCGGTCGATCTCCCCGACGCTACGCGAGCCGTTGGGAAAAAAGCCTTGCCGCGCCTTTGCCTCGGGGCGTTGGGGAACGCACATTCCTCCTCCCAAGCAGTGCCGTCCGCCTGCGTTGCCATATAGGGCAATGGATAAACCCCGTCCTGGGACGCAACTCGATCTCGTAAACCGGCTTGTCGCCGGCGCTCTGCCGCTCCTTGTGCACATGCCCGTCATGATCGATGAAGCCGTCCGGCGGACCGTAGAGCTCGGCCGCGTCGGCTTCGAGGGGATGGGCGCTGAATTGTTCGACATAGACGGTGACCGGCGTGGCAAGGCGCTGAGGGCGCAGCACGTCGAACCGCGCCGGCGTGCCGTCGGGGTGCGTCAGCAAGAGCAGATTGTGCTTCGCCCTTGCATTATTGGACGTAACCAAGGGAGGGGTATTTTGAATGGTGGCATTGGGTCCTGCCAGATGGGGGACGCGGTTTTTGCGTGTCATGTGTGCGACCTTCAAAATTGCTTGTGACGCTGCTGACCTCTCATTCCCGCAGCATCGCCGCGACCTGGTCGAGGGTTCGGATGCGCGCGTACATTTTCATCGCCTTGTCGAGGCTGTAGGTGTGGGCGGCCGTGTCGCCGCTCCAGCAGCATTCGCGCACCACGACACACGCAAGGTCGAGGTTGAAGGCCTCGCGCACACTCGTCTCGACGCCGCGATTGGTGGCGCCGCCGCCGATGATGATAGTGTCACGCCGCAGCATGTGCAGGAGCTCGGCGACGCCCGTCCCGTAGAAGGCGCTCGGCCGGCGCTTGAGGAAGACGTAATCCCCGGGGCGCGGCGCAATATCGTCGGGGAAGCTCGCCTCTGCCGTACCCTCGACAGCGTTGGTGAGTGGCGGCACGCCGGTCTCAGCCGAAAGGTCGGTCGGCACCATGACGACGTCGGCGCCATCGGCGCGGCTGACGGGCGTCGTGTAGATCGCCGGCACGCCCGCCGCCCGCGCGGCCGCGATCATCTGCACCCAGGCATCGAGCACGGGGCGCATCGCGGCCCTGCGCGCGGGATCCGACGGAGCTAGCGCGCGCCGGCAAACGTCGTAAGCGATCAGTGCCACCCGGCGCCGATCGATGCGTTCGGGTTCGGGCATCGCAACCTCCTCAGGTGAGAGGGAGGGAAACGGATTCCGTAGGTGCCGTTTTTACGGCAGCCTCTCGATCGCAGCAATCCCAGCCTTGGGGCGTACACCGGATGAGCGGCCGTTTCTGCCCCATGCGTCGTCAACTCTAGGAGTTGGCTATCTGACGGTCGATTTCGACCGGGCGCTGGGTGGAGAGGGTCGGCTTCGATGGAAGCGACCATGACCGGCGTAAGCTCACTCTCCCCATCCGGCGACGCGACACCTGGAACAAGCGCCGCCTGATCGGCCAAAAGCGCCCTTTGAAGCCAAAGGACCCTGGACGATTCGGCTCAGGCTCCAACTCGAGGGGCGCAGGATCCCAGCCAGAGCTACCCAGCTACGGACGATACACGCGTATTGGTCTAGCCGTTGAAAATGGGCATGACGGTATGACGAAGGCATTGTAGACAAACGAGGAAAAGAAATAAGTCTTCGAGGGGGAAGCCCTTGCTCGGGGTCCTTTACGCTGCTCTTGGCGCGTTCACCTTTGCACTGAACAACGTGGCGATGCGCAGGGGGGTGGTGACGGGCAGCGTGCTGCAAGGCATGGCGCTGACCGTGCCGATCGGCGGACTTTCTTTCCTGGTCATGACCATCGCATTCGGCGAGCTGCACCAGCTCGCGGTGTTCCCGATGGCGGCGCTCACCTGGTTGGCATGCCAGGGTGTGGTGCATTTCGTCATTGGCCGCTACTGCAACTATAAGTCCAACCAGCTGATGGGCGTGAACCTGACCGCCCCGGTCGTCCAGCTGCAGGTGCCATTCGCGATGATGTTGGCGGTGGTGATGCTGCACGAGAAATTCACTGTGCTGCAGGCAATCGGCTCGGCTTTGATGCTCGGAGGCTCCTTCATCACCCAGGGCAATGCCGGCAAGGGAAAGAGGAAGGCATCGGCGCCGCTAACGGCGGCAACGCCCATCCCGACCCTACCCTCGCCGGAGGAGCTGGCCCAGGCGGAGCTGGCGGCCCCGGTAGCGAAGCTGATCTTCCAGCCGCGCGTGTTCTCCGGCACCATCTTCGCTCTGGGTGCTGCGATGTGCTATGGCAGCTCGCCCCTGATGGCCCGTCAGGCCTTCCTGGACGCACCTGACATCAGCACGGTGGCCGGCGGCTGCCTCGCCTATGCGGCGGCGACACTGTTCTTCTTGCTGATCCTGCTCAAGCCCGGCTCCTGGGCCGACATCACGTCCATGAAGCGCGAAAACCTGCCGTGGTTCCTCTCCTCGGCCGTGCTGGTCGCCATCTCCCAGGCCTTCGTGTACGCCTCGCTTGCGGTGGCGCCGCTGATGGTGGTGACGCCGATCCTCCAGCTCTCCCTGGTCTTCCGGCTGTTCCTGTCGCAATTGATCAACCGCGATCACGAGGTGATGAACACCGCCGTCGTGATCGGTGCCTTCACCGCGGTGCTGGGTTCGATTCTGGTCTCGCTCGACACCGAAGAG
>Ga0210410_10005438_pt1 | contig 11077 bp, 5 predicted proteins | sample IncBWC4MmetaG_FD_161058 | JGI IMG/M metagenome (GOLD analysis project Ga0210410, IMG submission 161058) | Forest soil microbial communities from Barre Woods Harvard Forest LTER site, Petersham, Massachusetts, United States - Inc-BW-C-4-M | ecosystem: Environmental > Terrestrial > Soil >... | reverse complement strand
AACTGATCGTAGATCTTATCCTGCGCGTAGATGCGATTGGCGCAGACGCAGGTCTGGCCCATGTTGCGATATTTCGAGACCATGGCGCCTTCGACCGCGGCGTCGATATCGGCGTCGTCGAACACCACGAACGGCGCATTGCCGCCGAGTTCGAGCCCGAGCTTCTTCACCCCGACCGCGGCCTGCTGATACAGAATCTTTCCGACCTCGGTCGATCCGGTGAAGCCGACAAAGCGCACCGCGGGATGTTCGCACAACACCTTGCCGATAGCAGACGATTTGCCGGTGAGGATATTGAACACGCCCTTGGGCACGCCGGCCTTCTCGGCCAAAGCCACCAGCGCCAGCGCGGTGAGCGGCGTCTCGTTGGCGGGTTTGAGCACCACGGTACAGCCGGCGGCCAGCGCCGGCGAAACCTTGCGGGTGATCATCGAACACGGGAAATTCCACGGCGTGATCGCGCCGCAGACGCCGATCGGCTGGCGGATCACGAGCAGCCGCGCGTCCGGCCGCTGCGTCGGAATGGTCTCGCCATAGACCCGCCGGGCTTCCTCGGCGAAGAACTCGACATAGGCGCCGCCGATGTCGACTTCGCCGAGCGCCTCGGCCAGCGGCTTGCCCTGCTCGGAAGTGAGGATCAGCGCCAGATCTTCGCGGTTGGCGATGATCAGGTCGAACCATTTGCGCAAAATATTGGAGCGCTGTTTGGCGGTGAGTTTGGCCCATGCCGGGAACGCGCGCTCGGCGGCTTCCACGGCCTGCGTCGCTTCCGCCGTGCTCATGACAGGCACCTTGGCAAGTTCGGCACCGTTGACCGGATTGGTCACGGGATGCGCCGGCGTGCCGACCCAGGCGCCGTCGATGTAGCAGCGGTCGCGCAGCAGCGACGGATCCTTCAGACGATCACGCAGCGATGGCGCGGAGGATTGCGAAGTGCGTGCAGCAGCGGTTGGGGACATGGCGTTGCTCCTTGGGATGTTTTTCGGCCTTGAGGCCGTCAATATAGGTGCAATCAGGCCGCGATGCATCGGCTCACTAGCCGACCGCAATTGCTGTTCGTCATTCCGGGATGGTCCGAAGGACCAGACCCGGAATCTCGAGATTCCGGGTTCGATGCGGAGCCTGTCATCGGGCCGCGCTTCGCGCGGACCCGTTGGCATCGCCCCGGAATGACAGGGGTTCAGGCCGCGCCGCTCATATAGGCTTCGCGGCGACCGATCATGCGCTCCACCGCGGCCTTGGCATCGGCCTTGGAGGAGGTTGCGCAGGTGCGATATTCGAGGTCGGGCATCTGAGCGGGCTCGCGCCGCCCGAACCATGATTTGGAACCGATCGGCAGCAGCGCCAGCGCCTGGGCCACATTATCGACCGCACCGAACGAATGCAGCGCGCCGGTGCCGGCATAACGGACTTCATAGATCCCGGGGCTGATCGGCGCTTCGATATTTTCCCCGCGTCCGACCCGCGGATATCGCTTCCATTCGCTCCAGGTCGAAATCATTGTCGCCCCCCGGCAACCTCAAAAATCACAATCAATTTCATCAAATCATCCCGTCCGAGGCGCCGTTGCGCTGCGATATGAATGTCTTACTACGAAATCAGTTCCATCGTCTCTACACGATCAAGATACCGTGGATGCGCCATGAGGTCACCGGCAACGCCGCACAATTCACCGCAAATTACGGCGAGTGTTGCAGTTCTGTCTGCGCCGGACCATCATCACGAGATCGCGACCGCCATGGCCTGACCGGCCGCTCCTGCTTGCGTGAGGCGGCGGCCGGGGGGAAGATCAACGACTTCAAGAAAAATTAAACGGGAGAAGGCCCATGCAAAGCAAAGCTCAGATCGATCAAGTCCTGCGTCAGAAAAGTGACGCCAAAGAGATTCCTGGCGTGGTCGCGATGGCCGCTGACAGCAAGGAAGTGATCTACCAGGGCGCGTACGGCAAACGCGACCTGTCCAGGGACGACGCGATGACCTTGGACAGCGTGTTCTGGATCGCCTCCATGACCAAGGCGATTACTGCGGCGGCCGCGATGCAACTGGTCGAGCAGGGCAAGCTTTCCCTTGAAGGCCCGATCGGCAAGGTGCTGCCCGATCTCGCCGCGCCGCAAGTGCTCGAAGGCTTCGATGGCAAGGGCGAGCCGAAGCTGCGGCCGGCGAAGAACCCGATCACGCTGCGACATCTCATGACCCACACCGCCGGCTTCGCCTACGACATGTGGAACGGCGACATGGTGCAGTATCTGGCGAAAACGGGGCTGCCCGCCATCACCACCTGCAAGAACGACGCGCTGAAGACCCCGATCATGTCAGACCCCGGCACGCGCTGGGAGTACGGCACCAATATCGATTTCGTCGGCAAGGCGGTCGAGGCCGTCAGCGGCAAGCGGCTCGGTGCCTATCTCCACGACCACATGTTCGCGCCGCTCGGCATGACCGATACCGGATTCAAGATCGGGGAAGCCCAGCGCAAGCGCCTCGTCGGCATGCACTCCCGCGGCGAAGACGGATCGCTGGCGCCGATCCCGTTCGAACTCGAGCAGGATCCGGAATTCCACATGGGCGGCGGCGGGCTTTACGGCACCGCGGGCGACTACCTCAAGTTCACCCAGATGATCCTCAACAAGGGCCGCGGCAACGGCAACCAGGTGCTTAAACCCGAGACTGTCGCGATGATGGGAAAGAACCACATCGGCGAACTCAACATAACCAGGATGACCTCGGCGGTCGCGTTTGCGACCAACGATGTCGATCTCTATCCCGGCATGGAGAAGAAATGGGGGCTCAGCTTCCTGATCAACACCGCCAAGACGCCGGAAGGCCGCAGCCCCGGCAGCCTCGCCTGGGCCGGCCTCGCCAACACCTATTACTGGATCGACCCGTCGCGCGACGTCACCGGGGTGATCCTGATGCAGACGCTGCCGTTCGCGGACAACAAGTGCCTGGAAGCCTTCGCGGGCTTCGAGAGCGGCGTCTATGCCGGGCTCGACACGACGCAAAAGGCGGCGTGAACGAGAAGTGGCGAACCTTACCCTCCCCTGAAGGGGGAGGGTGAAGCGATGTTGCGGCACGACCAAACCTTGGACATACGTACGTAAATCGTGCCTAACTTCCGCGGCGTGCGTGCTTCGGCGCAGGGAGAAGCAGACATGACGGAAAAAGCCGATAGTTATGTTTGCGGCATCGCCGATGCACCGCTGCTCGGCGACACCATCGGGCGCAGCCTCGATTCCGCGGCCCGGCGCTGGGCCGATCGCGAGGCGCTGGTTTCGCCGAGCCACGGCGTCAGATGGACATGGCGGGAATTGGCGGAGCGGGTCGACGCACTGGCCGCGGGCTTTCTCGCGCTCGGGCTGGAACGCGGCGCGCGGATCGGCGTCTGGTCGCTCAACCGGCCGGAATGGACGCTGACCCAGTTTGCCGCCGCCAAGGCGGGGCTCATTCTCGTCACCATCAATCCCGCCTACCGCCTCAGCGAACTGGAATTCGCGCTTGCCAAGGTCGGCTGCCGCGCGATCGTCACGGCGACCGCGTTCAAGACCAGCAACTACATGGAGATGCTGAACACGCTGCTGCCCGAGCTTGCGAAGGCGCTGCCGGGCGATCTGCAGGCGGCGCGATTGCCGCAGCTGCGCGCGGTGATCCAGGTCGGCGGCCCGGCCTGTCCGGGCACGATTCCCTTCGACGAGGTGCCGGCCATGGGCGGCGCGCGCCACCGCGACGCGCTCGCGACGCTCGGCAAGACGTTGCAGTTCGACGATCCCGTCAACATTCAGTTTACCAGCGGCACCACCGGATCGCCCAAGGGCGTCACGCTGACCCATCACAACATCCTCAACAACGGCTATTTCGTCGGGCGCGCGATGGGCCTGACCGAAAGCGACCGCATCTGCATTCCGGTCCCGCTCTATCACTGCTTCGGCATGGTGATGGGCAATCTGGCTTCGGTCACGTCAGGCGCGACCATGGTCTATCCCGGCGAGGGCTTCGATCCCTTGGCGACGCTGCAGACCATCGAGCGGGAAAAATGCACGACGCTCTATGGCGTCCCCACGATGTTCATCGCCGAACTCGACCATCCCGAATTTTCGAAATTCGACCTGTCGTCGCTGCGAACCGGCATCATGGCCGGCGCGCCCTGCCCGATCGAGGTGATGCGGCGCGTCAACGAACAGATGAACATGCGCGACGTGACCATCGCCTACGGCATGACCGAAACCAGCCCGGTCAGCTTTCAGAGCGCGATGGACGATCCGCTGGAGCGGCGGGTGTCGACCGTCGGGCGCATTCATCCGCACGTCGAGGTCAAGGTCGTCGATCTCGAGGGCCGCGTCGTGCCCCGCGGCGAACGCGGCGAACTCTGCACCCGCGGCTACAGCGTCATGCTGGGCTATTGGGACGAGCCCGAAAAGACCGCCGATGTGCTCGACGCCGGCGGCTGGATGCACACCGGCGATATCGCCGTCATCGATCAGGAGGGCTATTGCAACATCGTCGGCCGCATCAAGGACATGGTGATCCGCGGCGGCGAGAACCTTTATCCGCGCGAGATCGAGGAATTCCTCTATCGCCATCCCAAGATCCAGGACGTGCAGATTTTTGGCGTCGCCGACGACCGTTATGGCGAGGAGCTGTGCGCGTGGATCAGGACGCGCTCCGGCGAAACCCTGACGGCCGACGAAATCCGCGCCTTCTGTCAGGGCCAGATCGCGCACAACAAGATTCCGCGCTACGTCGAATTCGTCGACGAATTTCCGATGACGGTCACCGGCAAGATCCAGAAATTCCTGATGCGCGAAACGGTCGAGTCGCGATTGGGATTGAAGACGCAGAAGACGGCGTGAGGTCTTGCGCGCGCTCTCTCCCCATCCCCTTGCGGCCGAGAGTGTTGATGTTGCTGAGTCGGCGGCGCGCACGCAGTGATGTGCTCCAATGACAAACGCAGTTTCGCGTTCTCGCGGCGCGATGCGCCCGAGGTTTGCCCAAACGTTCCTCGCCCTAAATTGGAGGGCGCAGGGAATGCCGGGTGCGCGCTGCACCCGCGGTCTCGTGTGCAAGATGCACAAGGAAAACGCACACGAGCATACAGGTCAGCGGAGGCAATCCGACATTCCCTGCGCAATGGTTTGACGGCTTATGCCGCGCTCTCCCCGGCGACGAGTTCGTTTTGTCACCGTCATCGGCGGATTAAAGGCGCATCGAAGCCCGGTTGGGCTCGATAAACCTCCGCCGACTTGACATCAGCAACGGATGCCAGGACCACACTGTTTTGCCGTACGAGGCTGCGTCGTTCGTCTTGCGTGCTTGGTGATCGCTCACGGAGAGCAATCCGCCCTGCGATCCCGTCGCACGCCCGACGCTGCCCGCGTCCACCGCATCTCATCCCGCGTCCGTGACGATCGCGATACGCCCCTCCAGTGGGATAAGACGGCATCAGATATAGCGGCGATTTGGGGCTTCGGAAAACCAGAATATTTTTTCCTATGGGACTGGACAGGGCAAATCACACCAAATCTAGCCCGTCGGGCGCGCGTTTTTCTTCGGGGCCGGCGCTGCGGAAGGAGAATTTGACACGTCGGGCAAATCACCGGCATCCGTCGATCATCGGAGGAAAATGAGAGTCGAGTGCAAGCCGTGCCGGCGGCATCGGTCCATTTCGGTGCAGCGGCCCCATCCAAAAAGACTGGACATGATCGGATTTGCTGCTGGCTTCGACCCGTCGCGATTGGCCCTGAGCAGACCCAGCCGTCGTCGATGCAGGGGATTCGCGTCGTCTCGATGACCCGTACGCGCTGCGGCTACGCTTGCGGCGCTCGCTGATGGAGCGGACGGACGGTGAGATTGATGTCGGAATTGGTCAATATGGCTGTCCACTATGTAACTCGTTAGCCACAACCATCGAGAAAATACGAGCAGTTCGGTCGTCTGCCACACTTATCTTCCCTTCGCCCCCTTAATCTGCGTGCCAAGTCGGGGATCTGTAGTTGGGATTGAATGGGGAAACCGCGGCAACGCGGCTGGCGACATTGAAAATCTGGCAAGCAAGCTGTATTGTCGGCGCGCTGAGCGCGACTTCGCTTGCCGCGATCCATCAGATCGCGGCATCGCCGCCGAGCGTTGCAACGCCGAATGCGAGAGTTGCTGATGCATTCAGCGCCATCCCGCTGAACGTGACGACGGTGCTAACAAACCTCCGCGCAGAGTTGCCGGCCCCTGTCATCGAGGCGAAATTCGACACAAGATCATCGGCCAATGCGATTGTTGCGGTGGAATTCAGCGACGCGACGCCGAACGCGGTGATGCCGTCCGATGTGACCGGGTCGCCGCGGCAAGGGCGAATGTTGCAGGCCCGTGCCAGCCTTGACGCCGCGCCGCCCGAGAACGAGGCGATGTCACAGCAGGACCGTCCGCCCCCTGCTTCGCCCAAGCCGGACGAAGGCGAACTGCCGTATCTGAAGTACTACGTCTACTCGGAAACTCCCCCGCCGGAGAAACCCGCGAAGATCGCCTTGGCGGCATTGAGCGACGTTCCGCTCGGAACGCCGATCCAGGAGATCGAACGCGCGGCCAAAGCATTCGGTGTCGATGCCAATTTCATGAAGGCGGTTGCCAAAATCGAATCCGATTTTAATCCCAAGGAACGGACCGGCTCCTATATCGGTCTGTTCCAGCTGAGCAAGTCTGAGTTTGGTGAATACGGGTCGGGCGACATCCTCAATTCTCGCGACAATGCTATGGCTGCCGCCTACAAGTTCGTCACCGAGGCCGCGCTATTCGAAGCAGTGACGCACGAGAAGCTGACGTTCGCCAATCGCTATCTGATCCACCAGCAGGGCTGGGAAGGAGCCGGCGAACACGTCAGCCATCCGCAGCAGATTGCCTGGAAATCGATGTGCGCGACCCACGAGGGCATGGCGAAGGGCGAGCGATGGTGCAAGCGCGCCATCTGGGGCAACACGCTGCCGGCGGTCAAACGCGAATGGAAGTCGGTCGATCGCCTCACGTCGGGCGCGTTCGTGGCGATGTGGCGGGACCGCGTCGAGACGCTCTATGCCCGCTATACGGCGCCAACGCTGCGGCGGCCGGAAGCTTGAGATGGAATAGTTTGCGACTGTCCACGCGCCACAAATCGTTCGGTCGGGAGGGTGTGTCGGCAATCTTGAGAGTCCAATTTCCGACGCCGGAGCAGGTTTGCGTTCCGCTTAGAGACCGGGCGGTTAATTGGCCCCGGCGGCCCGATTGACCCAAAACCTCGACCGCTGCCGCTCCGAGACCCGGCCTCCTAAATTCACAAGCAATCCAGGTCAGCTTATGGCACATCGCGTCATTCAGCTGCCCGCGGAATTTGGTCCGCTATCAGCGCATAAGGGACCATAGCGGCGCCGTTCGCCCGGCAGATTTATGGGTTGACCGCCTACACCGGCAGCCCGTTCTGCTTCGCCAATTCCTTCAGCGACGTCTGCGGCCGGGCGCCGATGTGCTGGATCACTTCGGCCGCGGCGAGTGCGCCGAGCCGGCCGGCATTTTCATGACCGGCGCCGCGCACTAGGCCGAACAGGAATCCGGCGGCGAACAGATCGCCGGCGCCTGTCGTATCCACCATCTTTTCAATTGGAAACGCCGGCACCGCGATAACGCCGTCCTTTGAGGCCACCACGCAGCCTTTCTCGCTGCGGGTGACGACGCCGAGTTTTGCATCGACACGCAATTGCGCAAGCGCGGCGTCGAAATCGGGCGTCTGGTACAGCGAGCGCAATTCGGCCTCGTTGGCGAATACCAGGTCGACCGTGCCGTTCTTCATCAGGTCGAGAAATTCACCGCGATAGCGATCGACGCAGAACGAATCCGACAGCGTCAGCGCGACCTGCCGGCCGGCCTGATGCGCAATCGTCGATGCCTTGACGAAGGCTTCCTTGGCGCTTTTGGGATCCCAGAGATAGCCCTCGAGATAGATGACGCTCGATGCCGCGATCTGGACTTCGTCGATATCGCCGGGCATCAATTCCTGCGCCGCGCCGAGATAGGTGTTCATGGTGCGCTCGCCGTCCGGCGTCACCAGGATGTAGGAGCAGCCGGTGGCCGGGCCGTCAGCCGCCGCTTTGGTCTCGAACGCGACCCCGGCGGCGCGGATGTCATGGATATAAAGACGTCCGATCTGGTCATCCCTGACCTTGCCGACATAGGCCGCGCGCGCGCCCAGATTGGCGATCCCGACAATGGTGTTGGCCGCCGAGCCGCCGGACATCTCCGTCGCCGGCCCCATGTCCCGGTAGATCGAGGCGGCACGCGCCTCGTCGATCAGCGCCATGCCGCCTTTGGTCATGCCGTGGAGGCTAAGAAACTGCTCGTCGGTCTGCACCAGCACGTCGAAAATCGCATTGCCGATCCCGAGAACGTCATATTTCGCTGTAGTCATCCGTCAGTCCTGTGTGCGGCGATTGCGATGGCGCGAAAAATCCGCTCCAGTCGGCTTGAATGCGTGCAGCGGCCTATCACGATCGACCCTGCGCCAGCAAGCGACGGTGTTATACAGCCTCCGATGATCCGTTCCTTTCTCACCGTTTCCACGGGAACACTTGCCTCGCGGCTGCTCGGATTCGCGCGCGACGCCATGATTGCGGCGCTGCTCGGCACCGGCCCGGTCGCCGATGCGTTCCTGATGGCGTTCCAACTGGTCAATGTGGTCAGGCGATTGTTGACCGAGGGCGCGCTGAATGCGGCGCTGGTGCCGGCATGGCTGCGCCTGCGCCAGACCGAGGGCGCCGTGGCGGCCGCGGCCTTTGCCGGCCGCGTGCTCGGCACCGTCAGCGCGGCGCTGATCGTGGTAGCGGGATTGATCGGCCTAGTGATGCCGCTGGTCGTGACGTTGCTGGCGCCGGGCTTTGCCGGACATCCGACGCTGCAACTGGCGGTCGACGATGCCCGCCTGATGCTGCCCTACCTCGCCTTCGCGGGGCCCGCGACGGTGATGATGGCGCTGATGAGCGCGCAATCCAGGTTCGCATTGACGGCGTTCTCGCCATTACTGTTCAACATCGTATTGATCGCCGTGATGATCGCGCTGCTCGGCTGGCGACCGGACGCCCACGATGCCGGGCTGATCATGGCCGCCACCGTCGGCATTGCCGGGCTGCTGCAATTGCTGATTCTGCTGTTGGGCCGTGGCGGCGGCAGTACGGCGACGCCGCTGCGCGTCGCGTTCGACGCCGATATGCGCGGTTTTGCTGGCAAGGCGATCCCCGGCATGATCGCGAGCGCGGGGCCGCAAATCCTTGTCGTCGCCGGTGCGATCATCGCCTCGTCCTCGCCGTCGGCGGTGTCGTGGCTGTATTTCGCCAACCGCCTGATCGAACTGCCGCTCGGGATCGTCGGCGTCGCCATGGGCACGGTGTTGGTGCCCGAACTGACGCGCGCGCTGCGCGGCGATGACCGGACCGTCGTCGCCCACGCCGAGTCGCGCGGCCTCGAACTCGCTGTCGGGCTGGTGCTGCCGGCGACGCTGGGATTGATCGTGCTGAGCGAGCCCGTGGTGCGGATGCTGTTCCAGCACGGCGCCTTCACCGCGTCGGATACCGCCGCCACCGCGCAGGCGCTGACGGTGCTTGCGCTCGGCCTGCCCGCGCAAGTGCTGGTCAAGGCGCTGGCGCCGGCCTTCTTCGCACGCGGCGACACGCTGACGCCGCTGTTTGCAACGCTCAAGGGCGTTGCGGTCGCGATCGTTCTGGCGCTGGTGCTCGGCCGATTGTTTGGCGCCAGCGGCATTGCCGCCAGCATCGCGCTGGGCGCGTGGAGCAGCGCGCTTTCGTTGATCCGGCGCGGCGCCGCGACCTTCGGGTTTTCAATCGATGCCGCGGCGCGCCGTCGGCTGCCACGGATTGCCGTCGCCGCACTTGTCATGGGCGGCCTATTGTGGCTGACGGCGAGGCTCATGCCGGCGCCGGGCGCTGAACCGCATGGCGTCGCGCAGGCGCTCATGCTGGCGGTGCTGATCGCAGGCGGGACCGCAGTTTACGGCGCGCTTCTGGCCCTGTTCGGCGTCGCCAGTTGGGGCGAAGCGGCAGCCGCATTCAGGCAAACCGCCGCCTCCGACTTGCGCGACTGAGGCGCGCATGGCATCTGACGGCGCGTAGCAGGACTGCGGAAAGCGAAAAACATGGCGATCGTTGAACGGGTTTTTTCTGGCGTCCAGCCGACCGGTAATCTGCATCTCGGCAATTACCTCGGCGCGATCGTCAATTTCGTGAAGCTGCAGGAGACCCACAACTGTCTGTATTGCGTGGTCGACATGCACGCGCTGACGCAGCCGGTCTCGGTGTGGGGCGGCCCGGCGGAACTTGCGCGCAATACGAGGGAGGTGACCGCGGCCTTCATCGCCTCCGGCATCGATCCCAAAAAACATATCGTCTTCAACCAGAGCCAGGTGTCCGGACATGCGGAACTGGCGTGGATCTTCAATTGCGTGGCACGGATCGGCTGGCTCAACCGCATGACGCAGTTCAAGGAAAAAGCCGGCAAGGACCGCGAGAACGCGTCGGTGGGACTCTACGACTATCCGGTGCTGATGGCGGCCGACATTCTGCTGTACCGCGCCACCCATGTGCCGGTCGGCGAGGACCAGAAACAGCACCTCGAACTGTCCCGCGACATCGCCCAGAAATTCAACAATGATTTCGGCGACTCGATCCGCGGCCACGGTTTTGCGGACGGATTGTTTTTTCCGCAGCCGGAGCCCTTGATCACAGGCCCCGCGACGCGGGTGATGTCGCTGCGCGACGGCACCAAGAAGATGTCGAAGTCGGATTCGTCCGATAATTCGCGGATCAACCTCACTGACGACGCCGACACCATCGCGCAGAAGATTCGCAAGGCCAAGACCGATCCGGAGCCGTTGCCTTCGGAGGAGAAGGGCCTGGAGACGCGCCCCGAAGCCGACAATCTGGTCGGGATCTACGCCGCGCTGTCGGGCCGCAGCAAAGCCGACGTGCTCGGCGAATTCGGCGGCGGGCAGTTTTCCAATTTCAAGAACGCGCTGGTCGAACTCTGCGTCGCCAAACTGGCGCCGATCGCCTCCGAA
>Ga0210410_10005437_pt1 | contig 11077 bp, 10 predicted proteins | sample IncBWC4MmetaG_FD_161058 | JGI IMG/M metagenome (GOLD analysis project Ga0210410, IMG submission 161058) | Forest soil microbial communities from Barre Woods Harvard Forest LTER site, Petersham, Massachusetts, United States - Inc-BW-C-4-M | ecosystem: Environmental > Terrestrial > Soil >... | reverse complement strand
CGAGGTTTTCCTGGGCATGTCGGTGTCGCGCACGCAGAACGCTTCCGAAGCGACCGTGCAGAAGATCGACAGCGAGATCCGGCGGCTGGTCGAGGAGGGCTATAACCAGGCCACCAGGATCCTGACCGAGAAGCGCGCCGACCTGGAAGCACTGGCCAAGGGTCTGCTTGAGTTTGAGACGCTCACGGGTGAAGGGATAAAAGACCTACTGCAGGGAACGCCTCCCGTACGGCGGGGCATGGGCTCGTCCAAACCCTGCAAGGTCCGCGAGCACGCGGCGAGCGAACAGGGACTCCAGGGACAGGAACCGGCGGTCGTGTTGCCTCGCGCCTTGGGCCGCCAGGTATAATACGGCGCGCCCAGCCGGGCTCTATTCCAACCGCAACTGGCATTGGACTCGAAAGCACTCGCGCGCCAGAGCAACTGGCGTCCGCTTTCGCATCACTCCTCTGTGACAGGACCACACCAGCCGGGCAAATAATTTGCCGGCGGCCTCTTTGCGAGTTCGAGCGCTTCTTCCACAGCGCGTGAGAAGTCGTTTTCAACCAGCTTGCGCGCGATTTGTCGTCGGAGAAAGTCCGCCCAGAGGAACTCGCTGAAGGGCATTGTTTGTTTGGCGAATCCGCCGGCGCGGCGGAGCTCGCTTGCCAACGAATGGAAAGGGTCATCAATCAGGTCGCGTACCGATCGCGGAATGGCGTCATAAGTCTGCCGGCGGCCCTTTTCATCGTATGGATGCGTCCAGCTCCGATTGTCAAGCACGCTCCAGAATGCCTCGGGACTCAGTTCGCTCAGATTCTCCACCACCGTTACAAACACGTGTTTTACGCCCTCGTCATAAAGAGCCCGGGCAAGATGGTGATAACCGACGATGTAGTGCCGATTGTCTGGCCCAAGGATCACCGGGACAAGATGTTGGTCCAGACTCTTTGCTGTCTTTTTTCTTCTTTTACCGCGCCATTGCTCTCGCGTTTGCCTGACCTCGCGCATACCAACCGTGATTTGGGTCGGATGCAGCGCTTTGATCGCAGCGTGTTGCAGCAGGGGTTCGTGAATGATGCTCATCATCGATCTCTTATTGCTATCTGTTAGTGGCGATCGACCACCACGAGAGGGCTGATTTACGGGGGCGTCTAATTTGTAATAATTCACTTTGGCCAGCGCGGCCGAGTTCAGGAAGGTCGCCGCTTGTAGCGCCTTTGCCTACGCTCCAACTTGTCTGTGCGTGCACTCGACGAGATCAGTAGCGCGTATACCGGACGGGAGAGACAGCCGCATTGTCCGCAAAGCAAGTTGATTAGCGAACAGCGGCGGCTCGATAAACCCTGGTTTGGTGGGCGGGCTCGGGATCCGGTCTCGACCCCGCCCCACTGCCGTCCTTTACGCAGTGAACTGTTTCAACGATTTTCCGGCTTTGCTGACTTCAATCGCAGTCATAAGGATTGCCAGTCCTGTTGTGATCAAATTGACGCCCACGATAAGGCCGAGCGTCCAACTCGCACTCTGCGGCCAAAAGTAAATGATGAGCCCTGCGAGAACGATATCCGCAATCCCGCTCGCGAGCATCCAGCCCCAGGAATCGGGCAAGACGTCGCGATAGGAGAACGATACTCCGACCTGGAACACACCTTCAGCGATGAGGAAGGCCGTTAGCACGAGCGTGAGCGAAACGGTCCCCTCGCCTGGCTTCCAGATCAACAGGATTCCCACGGCTAGCGAGAGAGCCGAGGTCAGCAGCATCCAGAAGAACGCTGATACGTCGCGCGCCGAGAACATGGCGACCAGACCCAACAGGCCACTGAGCATGAAGAGCCATCCGATATAGATGTCGACGGCGACGGACGCGATGACCGGCTCCGCCACAGCCAGACATCCCAAAATGAGCATGACGATGCCCTGAAAAACAAACCACTTCCAGTTTTCACGCAGCGCGGTCCTCACTGCGTTCTGAAAATCACTCAGCTCCGAGTTGGCACTCATTGAAGTTCTCCTGTCAGTTCGAGATCCTGCCGTGATGGCCGGCTTAACCGGCTCACCAAGGCGCTCCGTTGTTTGCGACTATTGATTGGGGGCGTAGTCGAACTCAGGCATGGCCTTGACTGCCTCCTTCGTGGCGCCCGCAAGAATGAACTTTCCACCCTCCTCCTTCAGCTGGCTCACCGGGATTGCCACATCGTGGCGGCCAACGCCCAGGAAACCGCCGGCCCCGATGATGGCGTATGACACGGCCTTGTCGGGCGCGACGATGATGTCGTCGATCTTTCCGACGGTCTCATCTTTGTCATTGAAGACTTTCTTTCCGAGGACTTGGCGCTTGGTGCTCCACCCCGTCGTGACGTCGCGCAGCTCGGCGTAAGCGACACCGAGCGTGGTGGACCCAACGACCTGCTGGGCAAAGCAGGCGGGCGTAGCGATCAACAGGACGGTAACTGCGATTGTAGATAGCGACTTCATGGTAATCTCCGTTTGCATGAGGTTAGTCCGCTGCGAGTCTTAAAACGCGACAGCGATCGCTCCGAGTTAAACTCTGCGAATCCGCGTAAATCCACATGTCGGGTAGTTGGGCGATATTGTCGTGGGCCAGACGCGCGGAGCGAGGCGTCATGCATGGATCGACCGAGCGCCGCTCTGCGCCACCGCTCGCCGGCCAAGATCGGGAGGGGACAGACAGCCTGAATTGCAACTCACGATGTGCGGGTTACTCGCGCTTTCATCATGCTCTGGTCTTACGCGCAATTTGCCTGGATTCGGACAGTTTCATTCGGCAGTGATCCCGCACAGCGATAGGGTTGTCCCACTAATCAATCCAACCTGGAGAGACTGATATGGCACAGCCAGCTACCACTTCCCCTAAACCTGTGGCGGGAACAGAGGTCAAAGACGCGATCGACCATCTGCGATCGTCAGCACAGGACCTGCACAAGGCAATCAGTGACGCCGCCGCGAAGAGGAGCGGAGCCACAAAGGCCGACATTGCCGCCCTCACCGAAAAAGCCAAGACCGTTGCTCAATCGGCAAAGGCCTCCATCAAAACGGAACAAGGGAAGGTGGCCAAGCAATTGACGGATGCAGCGAGCCATCTCGAGGCCACGCAGGCGAACCTTTCCCAAAGCGCGAAAGCGACGGGCGCCGCGTTTGATACCGCGGTCAAGAAGGTTCTCGCCGAGGCGCGTGCTTCGGTGCAGAAGGTCAGCGAGGCTGTCGCCGAAAAGCGTTCGGCCGCGGCAGCAAACACGAAATAACGGAGACCACCATGAGAAATTTCGTTGCAATCGTTTTTGACGACGCTCGCAAGGCCTATGAAGGCCTGCATGCACTATGGCAGCTGGACGATGGTGCAGACATCACCGTTCACGGAACAGGGGTGGTTCATCGTGACGGACTTGGATACGTACAGGTCGATACCAAGGATACGCATCCCGCTCTGGGAACGGCCCTCGGCGTCGGCATAGGCGCCTTGCTTGGCGCTCTGGCCGGGCCGGCCGGCGCAGCCGTCGGCGCGGCTGGAGGAGCCGGTATCGGCGCGGCAACCGGCGGCGCGGTCGGGTTGATGACGGATCTGGATCGCGCAGACACCCGAGAGGAAGCGGCGGACGAGACGCGGTTCGTTTTGGGTGACGGACAATCCGCAGTCATCGCGGATGTGAGCGAGGATTGGACGACGCCGATCGACCGGGCCATGCAGAAGCTCGGCGGGAAAGTCTATCGGCGGGCCAGGAGCGATATTCGTGACGACGCCTGGTTGTCGCCAGACTATCCATACGGATACTACCTCTATCCGTATGAGTACATTCCCCCTGCCTATTCTCTCTAGTTATTGCTGATTATTGCTGAACTCGCCATCTTCTCCCGAACGCAGTGTTATTTTGCGTTCGGGAGGATTGCAGCGGTCACGCAGCATGCCTCGCTCAAGCTTCGCAGACCTTGCGCGCAGCAGCCCCGCCGATTGACCCGGTCCTGGTGAAACGCCTGACCAATTGAAAGGTCTGGATTCAGCCATGAACGCAAACGCCGTCGTCACTTTTCCGAACTCCGACCAGGCTTTCGACGCGCTCAAGGCGCTGGAAGCATCGAGCGGATCGATGGTCTACGGCTCGGTCGTGGCGACAAAAGATCTGAACGGAAACCTGTTCTTGAACGAAACCACGAAGGACAGGGTTGGCGGTACGATCGCCGGCGCCTTCATCGGTGGGCTCGCCGGTCTGCCCCTTGGCGCAGTTGCGGTAATTCTCGGTGCGATCGCAGGCGCACTGATTGGCGCGACCGCCGATTTTCTCAGCAGAGGCGACGAAGCAAAGCTCGTCAAGGAAATCGGGCGAGAGCTGGAGCCAGGAAAGGCCTTACTGGTCATCGATTTCACTCAGAACAATATGGCTGATTTCGAAGCCCTGATGAAATCAGTGGGCGGCACTGTCGTGCGCAACGCGTAAGCGCCGAAGGACGGCGATCGGCCAACTTTGGAACAGACAGCCGAAGAGGTTAATAACCTGACACGCGATTCAGAGATCTTATGCCATTGCGTCGGTTCGTTTGTCCTCGAGCTTCATTTGAGCGTATGCGCGGGTCAGGTTGCCCAGACGAAACAACGGCTCTCCTTGCCTCACGTCTCTCAGGACAAGCGATTTGTCGACCAATTCAAACACGGCATCGAAGGGGTCGTTCACGCCGTCTTCCAGGGTGAAGACCGTCTCGGTGGCCTGTTCGAGCGAAAACCAGCCTTCCAATGTGGAGAGTCCGCACAGGACGGCTTGCTCCGTTTTTGTCAGAAGATCGTAGCTCCAGTCCAGGTTCGCTCGCATCGACTGCTTTCGAGGATGACTTCCGCGAGATCCACCGGTCAATAAGCGAAGCGGATCGTTCAGGCGTTTCACTATTCCCGACACTCCCAGCGCATTGACGCGGGCGGCGGCTAGCTTAATCGCCAGTGGCAGTCCGTCGAGTCTGCGACAGATTTCCGCCAGCTCTCTTGCATCCTTTTCATCGACCAAAAAGTCCTGGACACCGGCTTTGGCTCTCTCAACAAAAAGCTGGGCTGCCGGAAACGTCATGAGCTCATGCAGATCTGGCCCGGCTGAAGATGGCGGGACGTCCAGGGCCGGCAACCTGACCACGCGCTCACCCTCGATCCTGAGCGGTTCGCGGCTGGTGGCGAGAATTTGCAGTCCATTCAAGTTGCTGAGCAACTGACGCACAAGATAAGCAGCGCTGGCGATTACAGATTCGCAGCCGTCCAGGACAAGAAGCAACTGCCTGCTTCTTAATCCAGCGAACAGGTTTGCAAATACACCGTCGCCAGATCCATCCACGCCCAGTGCGAGCGATACTGCTTCCGTAACTTGAGAACTCTCGACGGATGTCAGTCCGATGAAGCAAGCATCCTTGTTCAGATCAGAGACGGCTTCATGAGCCGCGGCAAGCGCTAAAGAGGTCTTGCCGACGCCGCCCGGACCGACCAGGGTTATCATCCGGCCAAGGGACAGGGCTTCCTTGAGATTGGCAAGACAAGCGTCGCGCCCGAGTAGAGGGGAAAGCGAAGAGGGAAGATTTCCAAAGCTCGCTGTGCCGCCGGATTCAGGCACGGTGACGCGCGCGCCTTCGCGCACGACGGTTCCCACGAAGGCGTAACCTCTTCCAACGGTGTTGACAATCCAGCGAGTTCCATCTTGTCCGTCCTTCAGGACTCGCCGCAAGGCCGCTATGTGCACTGTGAGATTGGACGGTTGCACGAAGATTTTTGGCCACACCCTCTCCATCAGCTCGTCTTTGCTTATAAGCTGACCAGGTCTTTCAAGCAGAGCTATCAAAATTTCAAGTGCTCGGCCGCCGATGCGAACCGGCTCGTCTCCTTCCAACAGTGCTCGTTCCTTTGGAAAAACCCGAAACCTGCCAAAACGCAGCGCGCTCAGACCGGCATCATCGGCGGGGTCTTCTACCGCGATCTGCATTTGATTCACACCAACCGGGGTCAGGAGTCTTGCGGTCTTTTCGTCACAAAGGGCGGCTGAGATCGGAATGGTCATGATCGCCTCCTGATATCATTCACTACCAGCCCCAACCATTATGCCGATTTTGCGCGCCTTGATGCATTGCACACAGGTAGTGCGGGAGTACTCTCTGGTTTTCCGTGTTAAGCTAAGGCTTAGGCGGCGGACGCACATCGGTGGGTAAGACACGCACCCACGGACAGACCGGCCGACAACACGCCGGCCTAGGAGGCCTGCGACTTCTCGGGTACGAGTTCGAGCTTGGCCGCCATTCGGCCGAACTCGGGAAGCGACCGGGCATTCATCTTCCGCATCGCGCGGCTGCGATGGACCTTCACGGTCGTTTCGGAGATGCCCATGTCGCCAGCTATCTGTTTGCTAAGGCGACCCCGTGCGACCTGAATCATGATCTCACGCTCCCTGGGACTTAGGGACGCGAAGCGCTCCCTGAGTGCGATCAAGCCCGCTTCACTCTCCCTGCGGGCACGATCGCGCGTCAGGCCGAGCTGAATAGCGTCAAGAAGCTCCTGATCGCGTATTGGCTTCGTAAGGAACTCAATCGCGCCACCTTTCATGGCTTGCACCGACATCGGAATATCGCCGTGCCCTGTGATGAAGATGATCGGGAGTTGCCTATTCGCGGCGGCAAGCTCGCGTTGAAGGTCCAGACCGCTTTGCCCCTGCAATCTCACGTCCAGTACCAGACAGGTGGGACCTTCCGGCGGATCGGACTTGAGGAAGTCGGAAACGGACGCAAATAGTTGGCTACCGAAGCCAACCGACCGCAACAGCCGCCCGAGCGAATTGCGCAGCTCGACATCGTCATCAATGACCAAGACGGTGGAGTTTGCTTCAAGCATCGCTACTGCTCATGACATCCGCAGGTTCAGCGCGGCCCGGCATATCGTAGCCTAGCCCCTATGCCTGGAGATGAACAGCCCTGTTTTCTGTCATCGGTCGCGCGCGCGTAGACCAAAGTTTACGCCCGCAATCGAGCCGTGACATTGGCTCGGCGGCATTCCGGACGCGAGGGCCACGCAATTCGCCTCGGCGCATAAACCAAGATTTAGGAATGCCCGGCATTGCCCCGCGGCGCTTTCTGACGCAGGTTCAAGTCGTGGAATTCGCAAGCGGCACGACGGCATCGTCTGTATGGCGGGTTCGAGCGAACTGTCGGAGGCGCTATGTCCAAGCCGTCATTGGTCTCGGTCGTTGAGGATGATCGTTTCTTTCGGGAATCGATGAAGAGGCTTATGAGGTCGCGTGGATACAGAGTTGAGGTTTTCCCATCTGCGGCCGATTTCCTCGGATCCTCTCATCTTGGCCAGACCGCCTGCTTGATCGCGGACATCCACATGCCTGCGATGACGGGGGTCGAGCTTTATAGACGCCTCATCGATTTGGGGTACGCGATTCCGACGATCCTCGTGACGGCCTACTCTGATGACGATGTCCGGACCCGCGCCCTGCGGGATGGAGTCGTTTGTTTTCTTCCGAAGCCGGTGGACGAAGAGCATCTGTTACGGTGCCTTCGTGCAGCTATTGACTCTGGGGAACGGCCTGAGCAGAGCTCATGAGTTCCCTTCCGCGCTGGGAATGGTGAGCTTGAATATAGCGCCGCCGGGTGCGTTCGCCTCTGCCCACAGCCGGCCTCCATGAGCATCGATGATCGATCTGCAGATTGACAGACCCATTCCCATTCCGCCGGACTTCGTGGTGTAGAAAGCCTCGAAAACGTGCTCAAGACGTTTCGGATCAATGCCGGGCCCGGAATCGCGCACCGCGACGAGCGTACCATTTGCCTGGCTTTGTTCTGCGCTAACCAACAACTCTCTCTCGCCCGCTTCAACCGAGCTCATTGCTTCGACCGCGTTCAGGATCAGATTTAGAACGACTTGTTGAAGTTGAACACGATCCCCCTGAACGGGGGCCATTCCGCTTGCTAGCCGGGTCTGCACCGAAACTCCATGCTCGGTGATCATGCTTTGCGCCAACCCGATTACCTCCTCGATCGCCTGATTGAGATCGAAATGGTCGTACCGCGGGGGCGCTTTTTTGATTTGATCCCGGACCCGGTCGACAATGCCGCCGGCTCGATCAGCATCGCCTACGATACAGCCCAACGCTTCCCTGACTTCGCCCAGGTCCGGAGGGCTTCTGTCCAGGAAATTCAAAGCCGCCCGTGCGTTGTTACGCGCGCTACCGATCGGCTGGTTGATTTCGTGAGCGATCGAAGCGGTGAGCTGACCCAAAGTCATTACGCGACCGATATGGGCAAGTTCGGCCTGTACGGTGCGGAGCGACGCCTCCGCTCGTTGCCCGCGCACGATTGCTGTCACATCGGTGCCGGTGCCGCGATAACCGCGAAATTTACCGCTAACGTCAAATGCTGGCTTGCCGCTGGCCTTCACGTGCATTGGAGCGCCGCTGCCGTCCCCCGTGCAATATACGAAGTCACGAAACGGTTCATGGGAATCAAGCGTTGCCCAAAGAAGCCGCCACTTCTCCGGTTCCGTTTCAACGTCGAGAGCGTGATCCCAGCACGTCGTGCCCATTCGATGCGCCGGGCCTGAACCAAATGCATTCTCGGTCAATAGCGTAAATTTGTAGTCCGGGCCGGTTTCCCAAAGCCAGTCGGAGGCGGTATCGGCATAATCGCGGAACTTCGCTTCGCTTTCCCGCAATGCCTCCTCGGCGCGCTTGCGCTCTGTTATGTCTGTCGCAGTGCCAACGAACTCGATGAACTCTCCGTTCCCATCGAGAACGGGGTGCCCTGATGAATTGACGTGCTTGACTGTTCCGTCAGGCAGCACAACCCTATACTCGTCGAAGCTGTCAACTTTTTCGTTGACCACCCTCGCAAATCTCTCGTCTACCCTGTTGCGATCCTCCGGATGGACTCGTTGCCGAAAGTTTTCGCGGGTCGGCAAATGCTCCTGCGGATCGAGCCCGAAAATTCGGAACATTTCCTCGGAGCAGTAGAGCACTTTCCGGCTACGGGCGTCCCATGCCCAACTGCCGGTGTGGGTCAGCTTCTGCGTTTCGGCCAAATAAGCCTCACTTCGCATCAGAGATTGTTCGGCGCGCTTGCGCTCGGTCAAATCGAGCACGAATGCGACGCCCTGGTTTCCGCCTTCTTCCAGGGTTGCGGCGCCGACCAGCACGGGAACGCGGCCGCCGTCCTTGCCGCAATACTCGGTCTCGAACGGCTGTATGGCTCCGGTCCTCTTCAGTTCTTCCTTGCGTTCGCGCCAGTCCGGGGACCGGAGGTCCGTCAAGCTCAGGCGACCCGCGACGAGGTCATCACGATCGTATCCCACCATGCGGAGAAGCGCGTCATTGGCCTCGATAATCCGCTTCTCGAACTCCCAAACGAAGATGCCGATGATGTTGGCGTCGACCAGGCGCCGGATTTTCGCTTCGCGTTCTGCAAGATCGCGGTTGGCGTGCGCGAGCGCCTGCGTGCGTTGCTTCTCGGCTTCGAACAGGCGCACGTTTTCGATCGCGATCGCCGCCTGGGCGGCGAAGGTCTCGAGAAGTGCGATCTGTTTGTCGTTAAACGGTCGGACCTCCATTCGCCGTACTAGAATTGTTCCAATGGGGGTGCCTTCGCGCAACAACGGCGTTGCAAGCGTGGTGTGCCAGCCCTCGCCTTTCACGATCCTGCTGCCCAACGGGTACTCGCTGCCCTCTGCGGCGATATCATGGACGTGAATTGTCCGACGATCGCATGCAGCGCGTCCGGTCACCGTGTCTCGGTCTATCGGAAGGCCCTCGCGCCCATCCATGGTCGCCGAACTTTCCCCGTATGAAGCTACCAGCCGAAGAAGGTTCTCCTCCAGGCGCCAGATCCTCGCATTGCTCGCTTCGCACAGGCGCGCGGCATTTTCGGCCACCGTGTCCAGCACCAACTGAGTCGGCGTGTTCGAGATGAGGCGCAGCATCTCGGAGGTGGCAGCTTGCTGCATCGTCGCCTCGGCGAGGCGCTCACGCGTGCGGGCGATCTCTCGTCTGCATGCCTTGAGTTCCTGTTCGAGATCGACGCGGGTCTTGCGAGCGCGACCAATGCCCGCCTTCGCTTCGGTCAAGTGAAGCTTGCGACCTCGCGTTCGGCCCTTCGCCCTTTTGCGAGACAAAGTAACCTCCATCGCCAGACTCGCTTCCAATGGTGAACTTAATTATGGCGCCGCCGGGTGCGTTCGCCTCTGTCCAAAGCCGGCCTCCATGGGCATCAATGATGGAGCGGCAGATCGACAGTCCCATTCCCATTCCAGGGCAGGAAGCACCGTCAGCACACTGCTGCGATCGCCGTCCGTAAGCCTCTTCTCTCTGCAGAAGAGGCGCTCGCCATCCGCCCACAGAACCTGGAGACCGCTATTCCCATCGGCGCCAAATCGAGAGGACGGGCTCACTTGCGGGACTCCGCTGTCGAGCCGCTGGCCGTCGTTTGGCTGAGTACGGACACCCTAATTGTTCGCCTCGGCAGACCAGGGCACGCGAAAGCTACTTTACACCGAATTAGTCTCTGCGCTCCGCCCTTTCGGCGTTATCGTCCGAAGATCAGGAAACGAGTGTCTCCGTTCCTGAGTTCGGCGTCACGGTCCGACTGGTAGCCTAGTCGCAATGTGTAAACATGTGTAGCCCCTTTTCGCCGCCATGGGACCGGGTTGGGTAGACCAAGGATTAGACGTATCAACGTTGGTTCGGCGATGTTCCTGGCATGTGGCCTTCGGAAGTTGCCTACGGCATAAACCAAGGTTTACGGGAATTGGCGCTGATACCCGCGGCCTGATCTTCGTTGCGATGGATTTCGTGGTGCAGAAAGCCTCGAGAACCCGCCGAGACGTTCGAAGAAGTGAGAGTGCAGCAACAGCTATGGCCGTTACACGCATCCTTGGCGAAGGCGACGGCGCAGCCGAGCAACTTTGCCAACCCAGGTCTCGATAAATCCGGCCTTACGGTCGGTACTCAGGGAACTTTGACGCCTCGGCCGAGCCCCGGCCGTCAATCGGGAGTGCGGCGCCAATCGTCGGGTGTCATGCGCCATCCGCTCGAACATCTGGGCTACCTCGCAAAGCCTCTCGATCTCGTGC
>Ga0210410_10005432_pt1 | contig 11083 bp, 9 predicted proteins | sample IncBWC4MmetaG_FD_161058 | JGI IMG/M metagenome (GOLD analysis project Ga0210410, IMG submission 161058) | Forest soil microbial communities from Barre Woods Harvard Forest LTER site, Petersham, Massachusetts, United States - Inc-BW-C-4-M | ecosystem: Environmental > Terrestrial > Soil >... | reverse complement strand
TCTCCCTGATCTCGCACAACGCTGGCGTCGCGGTGGCTCTTGGAGGACCCAAGAACGCGCTCGAACACGTTTATTTTTCCCGGTTGGGTGATCAGAAGGTGCTGGCAGTGCTGGTGACGCGGTCGGGTCTGGTGCGCGACCGTGTATTGCGTCTGGATCTTTCGCAGGCTGATTTGGACGAGGCGGCCCGCTTCCTCAACGAAAACTTCCGTGGGTGGACGATGGAAGCCATGCGGATCGAGTTGGCTCGCAGGCTTGAGCAGGAACGCAGCGAATACGATCGTTTAATGTCCTCGGTCGAAAAACTGTACAAGCAGGGCGCACTGGCGGCGGATGACAGTGCACAGACCGTTTACGTGGAAGGCGCAGCCAACCTTGTAGCCGGAGAGCAGGATCGACAGCGCTTGCAGGAATTGTTGAAGACCCTGGAAGAGAAACAGAAGATCGTCAGCCTGCTGGGCTCGTATCTCGATGCCAAGCAGGAGGCCGTGCGCGTGGTCATCGGACTCGATCAGACGCTGCCTTCGATGCGCAATTTCGTGCTCATCGGCGCGCCTGCCCGCGTCGGCGGCGAAGTCATGGGATCGCTGGCGGTCATCGGGCCGACTCGCATCGACTATGAACACACGATGACGGCGGTTTCCTACATCGCCCGCATGTTTGACAAAATTTTGAATGACACTGAGTAAGGAGTTCCCAACAAGAGATTTTATGGCAAGAACAAACGGAAAATCGGAAATCGACCCGCAGGAACTGGATGCATCGCACGAGTTGCCAGCATCGGAGAATGCGGACGACCCTGCAATTGACTCTGCCTCGCGCGCGTCGGCCGAAAGCAGCGACCTGCAAAAACTTAAAGTCGAACGCGATACGCTGATCGATCGTCTCGCCCGTCTGCAGGCTGAGTTTGAGAATGCCCGCAAGCGCACAGCCCGCGAGCAGCAGGACTTTCGCGACTACGCCTTGGCGGATGCGATCAAGACACTGCTGCCCACTCTCGACAGCTTTGAGCGCGCACTGCAGATCAGTTCAGCCGAGAAGTCCGAACTCCACGGCGGAATTGAGCTCATCTACAAACAACTGCAAGATGCGCTGGTAAAATTGGGCCTGCGTCCAATCCCCGCCAAGGGTGAGCCCTTCGATCCTCACCTTCACGAAGCGATCGAGATGGTGGATACCTCCGACGCCCCGGATCATCAAATACTGGAGGAACTGCAGCGCGGCTACAAGCTGAAAGACCGCCTGCTGCGTCCATCGATGGTCAGGGTTGCGCGCAACCCGAAGCGGTAAGAATCACGAAACTCGAAAGGATTTGGAACCATTCTGGCCAGCAACGTAAAACGCGACTACTACGAAGTGCTCGGGGTTGCCCGCGAAGCTAACGAACAAGAGATCAAGAGCGCCTATCGCAAGCTGGCGCTGCAGTTTCATCCTGATCGCAATCCGAATAATCCCGACGCCGAAGAAAAATTCAAGGAATGCAGCGAGGCGTATGCCATTCTGGCGGACGCCGACAAGCGGGCCGCGTACGACCGCTTCGGGCACGCCGCCGTGGGCGGTGCAGGAGCGGGCGGGTTCGATCCCACAGTCTTCCAGGACGTCAGCGAGATCTTCGGAGACTTTTTCGGCTTCGGAGATCTTTTCGGCGGCGGTTCGCGTCGGGGCAGCCGTGCCCAGCGCGGTCCCGATCTGCGGGAAGATGTCACGCTGGAATTCGAAGAGGCAGTGTTCGGCACAGAAACACATGTGACCGTGCGGCGCCACGAAACCTGTGAAGACTGCCGCGGTTCGGGCGCCGCCCCTGGCAAGGCTCCTGTCCCCTGTCGATCCTGCGGCGGGCGCGGCCAGGTCCGCTATCAGCAAGGGTTCTTCAGCATGGCCCGCACTTGTCCCACGTGTCAGGGCGCAGGCAGCGTGATCACCGATCCATGCTTGAAGTGCAAGGGCGAAGGCCGCGTGCTGCGACAAAGGACGGTCGACGCTAAGGTCCCAGCCGGAGTTGAGGATGGCACGCGCATTCGTTTTTCCGGTCTGGGCGAAGCCGGCGCGCACGGTGGACCGGCGGGCGATCTCTACGTTGTATTACACGTTAAAGAGCATCCGTTTTTCGAGCGCGAAGGCAACGATCTGCATTGCGTGATTCCGGTTTCATTTGCCCAGGCGGCGCTAGGAACTGAGATTCACGTGCCGACGCTCGAAGGGGAACACGCATTGAAAGTGCCGGAAGGCACGCAGTCGGGGACGACGATGCGCATCCGGGGAAAAGGCGTGCCTATCCTGAATGGTCACGGCAAGGGCGATCTGTTTGTCGAGGTTCGCGTGCAGACACCCAACAAGCTCAACAAGCGCCAGCGTGAATTGTTGCAGGAGTTGGAAGGAATGACCCGCGTGGAGAACAAACCGCAGCGGCGAACACTACTGGGCAAAGTGAAAGACATCTTCGGGTAGAGGGTTGACCCCAATCCCTTCTTCACGATTTCCTTTGTGTACCTTCGTGTCCTTCGTGGTTTAAGCTTTTGTCTTACCCATGACCCGCCGACGCTGGATCGCTGACGAAGCCTCTGGTTCTCGCGCGTTCCTTGTGGGCGCTCATGCTCAGCACTTGTCCCATGTGCTTCGTGCCCGCGTCGGCCAGGAATTCGATATCGCCGCCGGAAACAAAGTTCGCCGAGGACGCGTCATTGCCATCACTCCCGACCGAGTTGAATTCGAACTGGGAGACGAGATTCCTGTTCCAATCTCGGTTCAGGTGACACTCGCTCTGTCCATTTTCAAGTTTGACCGCATGGAATGGGCAATCGAGAAGTGCGCGGAGCTAGGCGCGGTCCGCATCGTCCCAGTAATTGCGCGGCGAACCGAAAGCCACCTCGCGACAGCCGCGGCCAAACGCGTCGACCGCTGGCGGCGGATCGCCTTACAGGCTTCGGAACAATCGCGTCGAATCTCACCCCCCGAGATCTCCCCACCCGTAAAGGTGAAAGATGCCGCCGCCCTGCCAGGAGGTTTGCGCATTCTTCTCTCCGAAAGCGAACGTGAGGCAATGTTGAGAGATGTTCTTCAAGATCACTCCAGTGACGGTGCGGTGATTCTTGCTCTCGGCCCCGAAGGAGGATGGACGGACGAGGAAGTGAATTCATTTCGCGAAACAGGTTGGATTTCAGCATCCCTAGGGAGCACAATTCTCCGCGCCGAGACAGCAGCGATTGCCAGCCTAGCCGTGGTTCTCGCGGAACTGCAAGCCTAAGCGAATTATCCTCAACTATCTCTGATATGCTCCAGCTCAGTGGCTGCTACGAAACCTATTCCGGCCGCGCGAGCCTTCGAACCCGACGAACGTCAGCGTGAGGCCATTGAACACGTGCACGGACCAATGCTGGTGGTCGCCGGCGCAGGCACTGGCAAGACCACCGTGCTCACCCGGCGAATTGCGCACCTCGTTCAACAAGGGCACTCGCGGCCTAACGAAATTCTGGCAGTCACGTACACAAAGAATGCCGTTCAGGAGATGCGGGAACGGGTGCGCGGCGAGCTACGTGGAACCGATATTTCCGGACTTCAGATTGCTACTTTTCACGAATACTGTAACGAGCTACTCGGCAGGAGCGGCCAACAATTCGGCGTGCTCGACGACCAGGATCTCTGGATCTACTTGCGCAAGCGCATCCCTGAGCTTCACCTGAAACACTTCATTCGCCCCGCCAACCTGGGCCAGTTTCTCCGCGACCTTCTCGACTTCATGCGGCGTTGCCACGACGATCTTGTCTCTCCGGAAAAATACGCGGAATATGTGCGCCAGCTCGAACGCGGCGAAGTCGCTATCCCGCGCGTGAGCAAGTCAAAAGACGTCGCCGGGTTGTCGGACCAGGAAGTCATTGAGCGATGCCAGGAAATTGCGCGCGTGTTCGCCACTGTCGAGCATATGCTGCAAGCGGACAATCTGGGCACCTTCAGCCACATGATCACCAATGCCCATGCGCTGCTGGCGGAGACTTCAGAATCGCTTTCCAACGAGCGCGCCCACGCCCGTTTTGTTCTCGCCGATGAATTCCAGGATGTGAACTTCGCCCAAGTGAAAATTCTCAAACAACTGGCAGGAGATGAACGCAACATCTTTGCCGTTGGCGATCCCGATCAGGCAATCTATCGTTTCCGGGGCGCATCGAGCGCGGCGTTCACTCTTTTTCACCGGCAATTTCCGGATGCGAAGATGGTAGTGCTCGAAAAGAATCGTCGTTCGACTACTCCCATTCTGAGGACCGCGTTCGCGCTGATTTCAAAAAATCCCGATGTCTTTCCGCGCGGTCTCGGCCCAGCGTCCGTGTATCAGCGTTCTCCGTTGGTTTCCGCCCGCGACGAGGAACCGCAAGCCACCCCGAACCGTCCGGTCGAGACGGTGGTGCTTTCGGCCAACGATATCGAGTGCTCCGAAGTGGCAACGACGATCCGCCAGCGACAACGCCAACTGCGCTGCCGATGGAAGGACTTTGCCGTTCTTTACCGCCAGCACTCTCATCGCAACGAATTGCCCACGGAATTGGCAGCGCAAAGCATTCCGTTTTCGATCGAGAACATGGATGTCATGGACACTCCCGAAGCCCGCGACCTGTTGGCTTGTCTTGGAGCCGTCGTCGCCGCTAACGACAATGTAAGTTTGTTCCGTGTCGCCGCCTTGCCTCAGTTTTCCATCGACCCGCATCAGTTGCGCGCCGGCTTGAAGGCGCTTCCGAGAGAACAGAGCAACACAGGAATGGAATCGGTGTTGAAAAACATCGCCGGAGGCCCCGCCGTCCTCGACTTGCTACAGCAGACGCGCGATGAAATTGCCCAAGCCAACGCCAAAGCTAAAGCCGCTTTGGAAATCATCCTTCACCGTTTCCAACTCAACCGCGTCACGCCTCCGGTCGTAGCTGTGCTCGATTTCGTCGGCATGTGGGAGGCCAAGCCGAAGGCCATTACCAAAACCGGCCAACTTGGCGAACTGCTCGAGTATCTCGACTATTTCCGCGAAGCTGGTGGCGTGATTTGTCTTCCCACACATGACGAAGACGCGGTTCGCCTGATGACGCCGCATGCCGCCAAGGGACTTGAGTTCGATCACGTTTTCATCATCCGTGCCGTTTCCCCGTCTTTCCCCGCGCCTTTCAAAGAACCGCTCGTCGAGTTCCCGCGCGAGTTACGAGCGCCGGATTCCGTCGGCCAGCAGGATGACAAAGTCATGAACGAGCAGGAGGAGCGGCGCCTGTTTTACGTTGCCATGACCCGTGCCCGCGACTCGCTGACCATCTATGCTCGGAAAGGAAAAGGGAAAAAAGATCCCACGCCGCCTGGATTCTTGCGTGATCTTCTGAAAGATTCCAGACTGGCGCAGTGGCTCCGCCAGGTTGAGCCGCGCGGATTCCAGATCGATATGTTCGCGGAAGCGCCCGCCCCGCTGATGCCATCCCGGACCACGCAATGGCTTGATCTGCCGCCGGCTTCCGATCTCGCAGCCAGACTCAGCGCCAGCGCGGTTCAGCGATACGACATCTGCCCGCTGCAGTTTAAGCTGGAGCGCGACTGGAGAATTCCCGGCGACGTCGGTGCCGCCATGCAGTACGGCGCGTCCATGCACCGCCTGCTGCGGACCTTCTATGACTCCGTCCGTTTCGAGCGGCCGATCGCTGACGACGCTCTAATCGATTCCTTCCGCACCGATCTCGCCGAGGCCGGACTGCAGGACAAGTACCAGCACGATCTTTATCAGCGGCAGGGAGTCGATCAGCTGAGGGAGTTTCTTGCCCTCTTCCGCCAGAGTCCAGCCCCGAACGTGTTGCAGACGGAAGAATGGTTCGAAGTGAAGATCGGCGACGTAACCGTGGTTGGACGCATTGATCGAGTCGACCGGCTGTCCGACGGTACCGTTGTCATCACCGACTACAAGACCGGCAAACCTCAATCCCAGGACGACGCAGACGACAGCGTGCAATTGTCGATTTATGCTTTGGCCGCGCGGGAAAAATGGAACTATCGCGCCGATCGCCTGGTCTTTTACAATCTCCGCGAAAACAGCTCGGTGATCACGCGCCGCAGCGAAACTCAAATTCAAGAAGCCAAGCTGAAGATAGAAGAAGTCGCGCGAAACGTTGCTGCCGGCCATTTCGACCCCAAGCCCGGCTTCCATTGCACATTCTGCGCGTACCGCTCGCTGTGCCCAGCAACTGAGAAGCGGCTATTCACAGCCGACAAGAATGCGAACCGCCGAAACTAGCGCGCAAAAACTTAGGGGACGCTTTTAGCGTCCCCGCGGTTTTACTTTGTTGAAGGCTCTTAGTGTTTCTTCTTTGCGGCCTTCTTTGCTTTCTTTTTGGTTGCCATTTGATCTATTCTCCCTTTCCATTTTTCATTGACTTGAAATACAACGGTCGTTTGTTGCAACTGATTGATGTATAGAGTCATTGAAAAGTGAAGTCAAGAAAAAAATGATGTTGGATCGGCATACGACCCCCACACCAAAGTCACCGAAGTACGCTCACGAAGAAAATTTCTAAGCGCGAAACGCATTCGGCGCTCGCATCAGACAGAGTTTTTTCGCGAAGCGCGACGAACTTTTGTCTGCAACGACCACTTCTCAACATCGGCCTCGACGAGACCTGCCCGCATAAGCAGCGGGCAGCGTTCGAACCGAATTCATCCTTTTTTGCCCTGAGACATCTATAATTAGTGGGCACGAAATTATCAGAGGAGCAAGTAAATGGCTGCTTTTGACGATGTAGTCATCATTTCCGGGTGTCGCACGCCGGTTGGAAAATTTCAGGGAAGCTTGTCAGATTTGAGCGCCACGCAACTTGGAGCGATTGTTGTTCGTGAAGCCGTGAAGCGCGCTAGTGTCGATGCCAAGCGGATCGACGAATGCATCATGGGGAACGTAGTGTCTGCTGGTCTCGGTCAGAACCCTGCGCGGCAAGCGGCAATCTTCGGTGGCCTGACTCCCGAGGTAGGTGCCATGACCGTAAACAAAGTCTGTGGCTCCGGACTAAAAGCGGTCGCGCTCGCGACGCAAGCAATTCAAACCGGAAACAGCTCTGTCGTGGTTGCAGGCGGAATGGAATCGATGACCAACGCTCCTTATCTGCTGCCGCAAGCGCGAAAAGGATATCGCCTCGGAAACGCGCAGATCGTCGATTCGATGGTCAACGACGGCCTCTGGGACATTTACAACAACTATCACATGGGCATTACGGGGGAGAACGTTGCGGAAAAATACGGCATCACTCGCGAAGAACAAGATCAATTCGCCGTGAACTCGCACCTCAAGGCCCTGGCCGCGATCAAAGAATGCCGATTCAAATCACAGATCGTCCCGGTTGAACTGCCGTCGAAGAAAAAAGGCGAAGCGCCTGTCATCTTCGATAAGGACGAATCACCGCGGGAAGACACCACCATCGAAGTCTTGCGATCCTTGAAGCCGGCATTCAAGAAAGACGGCACAGTCACTGCCGGGAACGCTCCCGGAGTGAACGACGGCGCGGCGGCGGTCGTGGTCACCAGTGCGAAGCAAGCGAAAGAACTTGGGGCCAACCCCATGGTCCGGATCGTGGCCCAAGCTACCAGCGGAGTCGAGCCCAAATGGGTGATGATGGCTCCTGTTGGCGCGGTTCGTAAGATTTGGGAAAAAACTGGCTGGAAGAATGAGGATGTGGACCTGTACGAATTGAACGAGGCTTTCTCGGTGCAAGCCCTGGGCGTGATGCGCGAACTCGGCCTCGATCCCAACAAAGTAAACGTGAACGGCGGCGCCGTCGCCATCGGACATCCCATCGGTGCCAGCGGGGCGCGTGTGTTGGTTACTCTCATCTATGAAATGATCCGCCGCGATGTTCATCGCGGTATCGCGGCTCTCTGCTTGGGCGGTGGCAACGCAGTGGCAATGGCCGTCGAACGATAAACTTTAGAGCGGACCGGGAACCTTAAGTGAGAGGCTTGTCGAAATGATGATGGATAAACCCAATCTGTCCTCGCTATCCGCTAACCCTGCATGCACTCGGCGCCAAATGATCTCCGGGAGTGCCCTCGGGCTTTGTGGTCTGGCAATAGCCAACGCACACGAGCCGACGTCCGCAAAAGCGAAAACCATCATTGCGACCAGGGCGATCCATCAAGAAGAGGATTTCATGGCAGGCCCTGCCCGGATCTACGAGGCTCTGCTTGACGCCAAGCAGTTCAGTGCGTTTTCAGGCGGCCGTGCCGCCGAGATTCATCGTGAAGTCGGAGGCACATTCACAATTTTCGCTGGCCACATCGTGGGGCGAAATCTGGAGTTGGTACCCAAGCGCCGAATCGTCCAGGCCTGGCGCGTGGTTCCGTGGCCCGAAGGCATCTATTCCATCGCCAGATTTGAACTCGCGGAAAAGAGTTCCGGAACCCGAGTCACCCTTGATCATACCGGTTTCCCGCCGGAACTGGCCGAGCATCTGGAGAGCGGGTGGATCGAAAACTACTGGACACCCTTGCAGAAATACTTAGCTTAGCGGGGTTACCACTGCTGCGGCTCACACCGCCTGCGATTGAACTTCACGCAGCCGGCCTTCCAAGAATCGGCGCTCGCTATCATTAGTCACCAGTTCGAGTGCACGCTGATAGCTCTTCGCCGCTTCGGCCGCAGACCCAAGTCGCCGCAGCAGGTCGGCTCGCGCAGCATGCAGCAGGTGATAGTCGGCCAGATGGTCGCCGGCCGCCAGTGCGTCAATCAGTGCCAGTCCCTCCCGCGGGCCATTCGCCATTGCCACAGCCACCGCCCGATTCAGCGACACAATGGGGGACGGCTGCACGCGCTCAAGAAGGTCGTAGAGAACGACAATTTGCCGCCAGTCCGTATCTTCAGCCCGCGCCGCCTGACAGTGCAACGCAGCGATCCCCGCCTGCAGGGCAAACGGACCGGGTCCGCCACGAAAAGCCTCCTCGACCAAGGGCAGCGCCTCGTCGATCTGTCGCCGATCCCAGCGACTGCGATCTTGCTCTTCGAGAATAATGAGATCACCAGCCTCGTCGATACGCGCATCGCGCCGCGCGTCTTGCAACAGCATCAGGGCGACTAGAGCCGTCGCTTCCGCCGGAGGCCTCGGCCTGATCAGTGATCTCAGCAGGCGTCCCAGTCGGATGGCCTCGGTGCAAAGATCCGTCCTAAGCAGTGGCCCGCCTCGAGTGGCCGCGTAGCCTTCGTTGAATACCAGATAGATCACGGTTAGCACCGCTTTCACGCGAGCGGCCATGTCGTTCATCTCAGGGACGGTGTAGGGGATGCCGGCGTCGCGAATCTTGCGCTTCGCCCGTACCAAGCGCTGCGCCATGGTCGCCTCAGGCACAAGAAATGCCCGTGCAATCTCGTCCGTCTCAAGGCCACCCAGCGTGCGGAGGGTCAGAGCCACCTGCGCCTCGGGAGCCAGCGAGGGGTGGCAGCAGGTGAAAATCAACCGAAGCCGATCGTCAGGAATTTCGTTGGTGTCGTAATCCGGCTCTTCGACCTCGCGGATCAACCCGGAGGTGGCATACGACTCAAGTTTTTCCTCAAACCGGGCTTTCCGCCGGATGCGGTCGATGGCTTTGTGCCGGGCGGTCTGAACGATCCAGGCGCGCGGAAACTCAGGAACGCCGGAAACTCGCCACTGGTCCACGGCAGCGGTAAAAGCTTCCTGGGCACACTCTTCGGCAAGGTCGAAGTCGCCGATCAGCCCAATCAACGTGGCGACTATCCGGCCCCAATCGGAGCGGTAGGTGGCTTCAACAGCCTCGGCGGCATCAAGGGCCATGCCTGATTGTAAAATCTTTCCGAAGGGGTGTCGATTTGGTCCACTCTCATTCGATCTATTAATAGAAGCATCCAAACAGGTATTCCAATTGATTCAATTAGACATAGCAATCCGTGGCGGGAAGGTTGTCGATTTTGCCGTTCCCCGTTCGACTTACTAATGGAGACAGACAAATGAAGTACATGTTGCTGATTTACGCCGACGAACAGGTTTTGACCGAACCGGAGCGGGAGCGCTGCTACGGGGAATCGACCCAGCTTGCGCATACGCTCAAATCCAACGGCCAGTACCTGGCCGCCTCCCCGCTGCAGCCGGTGTCGACTGCGACCAGCGTTCAGGTCCGCGAAGGCAAGCGTCTTGTGACCGACGGTCCATTCGCGGAGACGCGCGAACAACTCGGCGGTTATTTTCTGGTCGACGCCAAGAATCTTGACGAGGCAATCGATATCGCCGGTCGCATTCCGGGGGCGCGCAAGGGCACGGTTGAAATCCGGCCGGTGGTGGAGATCGAGAACCTGCCGAACCAGTAGGCATCAAAATGCCAAGAGGGAAGCACGCTGCGATGCATCGCGATCGAGTTGGCGACAAGAACTTTCAGTAATGACATCGGAGGAAACGCCTCATGCAATCCGCCACTCAAATCGCTCCGGCCTCGAAGCTGATGCTGTGGACCGGCCGTGTTCTCAGTGCGCTGCCAGTGCTGTTGTTCATATTCACCGGAATGTTTGGCTTGCTGAATCCAGCCGCCGCTTTGCAAGGATTTGCTCACTATGGCTACCCTAATAGCGCCATGCTGCCCATCACTATAGCGGAGATCGTATGTGTAATTGTGTATGTTATCCCGCGCACTTCCGTTCTCGGGGCCATCCTGTTGACAGGCTATCTGGGCGGCGCAACCGCTACGCACCTGAGGGTCGGAGAGCCGTTCTTTTTGCCAATCGTTGTCGGAGTCATGGTCTGGGCAGGACTGTTCCTGCGGGATGAGCGGCTGCGCGCGTTGATCCCGCTACGAAGTGCGCATGCAACTCCCGAGCCATAGCGGCGCATGGCAAGGCCGGAGAGGCCGTGAACTTATGGTTCCGGCTTCAAGAATTCACAGGTGGGCCGGGGTACGACCAGGGATAACCCGGCATAATGAAGTCAGATCTCAACTTTATTCATTCTAAAAAACAAAGGAGAAAAACCATGGAAACAAAACCCACGCACGAACAAGCACAACTCCACCTTCAGGTTTTTGAGCAGCGCCGCGAAGCCCGGCTTCGGCAGGCCCGCGACTGGTTCTTCAAGAACTACTTCGC
>Ga0210410_10005431_pt1 | contig 11084 bp, 16 predicted proteins | sample IncBWC4MmetaG_FD_161058 | JGI IMG/M metagenome (GOLD analysis project Ga0210410, IMG submission 161058) | Forest soil microbial communities from Barre Woods Harvard Forest LTER site, Petersham, Massachusetts, United States - Inc-BW-C-4-M | ecosystem: Environmental > Terrestrial > Soil >... | reverse complement strand
GGTGAAGGGCGACGTTCCGCCGCGCTAGAAACGGGCGCGCGGGATGCCGAACGCGGGCGCGCGCATCTACCTCTCGCTCAGGGTCGGGAGCTGGATCGGCACGTGCGGCGAGGTGCTGATGACCTTTGGGCTTCCGTCAGAATGGCATTGGCCCTGGGTCTTGATCAGCGATTCCAGCATCAGGAAGAACTTTTCGGCCAGCATTGGCGGTGTCCCATTCCTTGGCATTCCGAGAGTGCGATCGTACCGGACCAGGATTTCATGCCGTCTTCGCGGAAGCGCGAAAATGGTTTCTTCGCTTGGATGAATTGTTTCGTCGCGACCCTCGCCACGAAACCGGATCACGGGACCGTTGGAGCTGCGCACCGGGCCCCAAGACGGGCAGCGCAAAACCGCTAAACTTCAAGTCAATTTCCTAAGCGAAGCTTACGGATTAACCGTCATTCTGGGACCTGCTTTGGCGGTCGCATGGCCGATCGCGATTTAGTCCAACGATGGATGGTCATCATGATTGTGGACAAGCCAAGGGCGAAGGTGGCGCGCGAACCGCGCAGGCAGCTCAACCGACGGCCGACCTGGATTTCCGTAGACGGAACGACGAAGAGCGAATGCTTCGTACTGGACGTCTCGCCGGGCGGCGCCAAAATCATGACCGACGCCGAGATCGATGTCAGGGACACGTTCGGACTGGCGCTGGTGGCGGATCGTCCGAACCGGCAACCATGCGAAGTCGTTTGGCGTCGCGGCAACATATACGGCGTAAAATTTCTAACGTGACATCGTCTCGGGCTTGATCGCCCCGGTGGTCGCCGATCGAATCCAGGCCGGATGAACCCTTGAAATAAAGGCTTATCCGATAATCAGACCTTAACGAAAACCGGTTTATCTGCACTGTTCCACAAACGCGTTACCGGAGGCGCCTACCTTAATGTCAGCTCAGATCGATTGGGAGTTCGCGGCAGCCGACGACGCCAAGGCGGAGATTGCCGCGGCGGTGAGGCATCTGCTCGGGGATGCGACCGGCAGCGCACGCGGCGATAGGGTCCGGGAGATCATTGAGATCGTTCGCGATGCCGCGGACGGGCTGCTCCCGCTCGACGCCCGCGCGGTGAAGCAGGCGCCCATGAGCGGCATTACCTATAAGGACTATGTGATCGACGCGTTCCAGCGCGACACGGATCGATGGCGCGCGAACATCCGCAGATTGAACGGCAAGAAAATCCGCGTCGCCGTGCCGCCCTCCGTGCTCGACGAAGCCACGACCTCGGCCGATGCGCTTACGGCCGAGAAGGCCGTCGAGCTTGCCAAGAAAGCGATCGATGCCGGTGGGTTGAGCTGATCGAAAAACCTGTGAGGCGGACACCCGAGGCGCTCTTTTGCGTCGAACGAAAGGTCAGAAGGTGCTTCCTGCAGACTATGTTTTCGGTGCGGCCGTTGCACTCGTCGTCGGCAGTAATTTCTATTTGGGACCGCGCATCAAGGGTGAACGCGTCGCGATGCAATGGGGGCTAACCGACAGGCCGACCTGGTACGCGCCCAAATGGGTGGCGTTGTGGGGAATGGTAGCCTTCATGCTCGCGATCCGGCTTTTTGTCTGGCTGGTTTCGACCTACGTCCCGCAAAGCATGCACCAGGCCGAATTGGGTATAGCCGGCTTCTCGGTGGTCGTCACCGCCGCCCACATCTTCGTTTTGAAGATGGCGGAAGAGGCGAATTAGGGCGGCGCGAACGCGGCCGCCGTCGTTGGGTCACGGGTTGAACTCGCAGCACAACGTTGCGATATCCGTCCTCGGCCGCTCCCAACGGCGAGAAGCGTCGTGCTGCCGCTCAATTGATCGAAGGCGACGACCGGCTGGCTCCGGTGGACCAGACGCGCCAACGCTTTGGCTTGGAATTCGTCGAACGGAGTCAGTTGCAGGCAAATCGCCGGAGCGCGTGCTTGGTCACGAAGCCGTAACCGCAGGTGTCGCAAGTCCAGAGATAGCTGATGACGTTGTCTGCAACATAGGCGGATGCTTCCGCGGCCACCATTGAATCGGCACAGACAGGGCAGGTCGGCAGATCGCATCCGCGCGGATCCTTGGGCGCGACGGTCGGCAGGATTTCAGCAACTGCTGGCATCGTGACCTCCTTAGCGATCTGGACCTTCAAACACACTCTACCATAGTCTTATTTGTTTGACGATGTCGCAACACAAATGCGTTGGTTTTACGTTATTTGCCAACGTGAAGATTTTGCAACGCAGCGAATTGGTTCCGTCGCATTTTGGCTTGCAGGCGGGCTCATGCCGCCCCTAATGAGAGAACCGCCCGTTTTGAACGTACATTGCGATCACAGGAGTTAGTCATGGATGCATCGTCCACTGCGAGTGCAGTGCACCGTCCCGGCCGCGGCCGGGTTTTCGACAGCATCGTGGATGCGATCGGCGACACGCCGATTGTGCGGTTGCGCAATTTGCCGCAGGCGAACGGCGCGCACGCGACCATTCTCGCCAAGCTGGAATATTTCAATCCCGCGGCCAGCGTGAAGGACCGCATTGGCGCGGCGATGATCATCGCGATGGAGAAGGCCGGCCACATCAACGCCGACACCGTGCTGATCGAGCCGACCTCGGGCAATACCGGCATTGCGCTCGCGTTCGTCGCCGCCTCCCGCGGCTACCGGCTGAAACTGGTGATGCCGGAGTCGATGTCGATCGAACGGCGCAAGATGCTGGCGTTCCTCGGCGCCGAGATCGTGCTGACGCCTGCCGCGCAGGGCATGAAGGGCTCGATCGCCACCGCGGAGGAGCTGGTGCGGACGACGCCCAATGCCGTCATGCCGCAGCAGTTCAAGAACCTCGCCAATCCGGAAATTCACCGCCGCACCACGGCCGAGGAAATCTGGAACGACACCGGCGGCAACATCGACTACTTCGTCGCCGGCGTCGGCACCGGCGGTACCATCACCGGGGTCGGACAGGTGCTCAAACCGCGCAAGCCCTCGCTGCGGGTGGTCGCGGTCGAGCCCGAGGAAAGCCCGGTGCTGTCGGGCGGGCAGCATTCGCCGCACAAGATCCAGGGCATCGGCGCGGGCTTCATTCCCGACATTCTCGATCGCTCCGTGATCGACGAGATCGTCAAGATCAACAGCGCCACCGCAATCGAAACCGCGCGCGCGCTGGCGCGCCATGAAGGCATTCCCGGCGGCATTTCCTCGGGCGCCGCGATCGCAGCGGCGATCCAGATCGGCAAGCGGCCGGAAGCCGCCGGCAAGACCATCCTTGCCGTCGTGCCGTCCTTCTCCGAGCGCTATCTCTCGACCGCGCTGTTCGAGGGGATTTGACCATGGCTGATCAGCCGAGACGGCCGAGAACCCTGAACGACGCGCGCACCGAAGCCGAAGCGGCGTTCAAGCGCACCACGACCAAGGTGCCGGAGGTGCTGCCGAAGCCGGCGGCACTTCCCGGCGTGAAGGAACTGGTCTCGCTGCGGATCGACCAGGACGTGCTCGAGCATTTCCAGGAAGGCGGACCCGGCTGGCAGGATCGCATCAACGACGCGCTGCGGAAGGCGGCGGGGAAATAAGGGCGGAGCCGTAGCGAGCGAAGTGGATCCCGGTTCGCGTGAAGAGAACGCGTCAAAAAAAGCCAGGGCCCGGGTTCTGATGTCATCGGGATCAAGGCTTTGAGCCCTGAATCAAAAAGCCCGGGATGACCGGGCTTTTTCGTTGGTCGACCGTCGTTCGCGGTCGGACACTCAGTGCCGGAACATGCCGCCCATCATGCCGCCAACCACCCCACCGACGAAGGCAGCACCGGGATCCCCGCCACCGCGGCGGCCGCCGCCGCCACCGCTGCTTTGGCGGGCACGACGGGCCGGGCGATCTTCGGAGTCGGAACTCGTTTGCGTGGTCGCGACGATTTCGGTCAGCAGGGCCTTGTGCTGCAGCTTGTTGAGGAATCCGGACTGGGGATAGCCGCGCGCGGCCTGCCAGCGCGTGATGACGGCGCGGGTCGCGTCATCGAACTTGCCGGTCACCTTGGTGTCGAAGCCGAGCCCGTTCAGCCGGCGCTGCACGTCGCGGCGCTGGCCCTTCTCGAGGCCGATCTGGTCTTCCGTGGTCTGGTTCGCTTCCTGCGTGAAGGTCGCGGGGTCGATACCGGTGGTCAGGTTGCGGGTGGTGGTCGAAGGACCGTTCTCCAGCGAGGCGATGCGGGCCAGCGCCAGCGACTTGAACTGGCCGTTGGGATAGTTGGTCAGATAGGCGTTGAGTTCTTCCGGCTTGTTGGATTCCTTGACCGAACGCCAGAACTCGAGTTCGACGTCCGAACCGCCGGAGGTCGATGCAACCGTGGCCAGGGCCGGCGCGCCGGCGGCACCGGGAGCAGGGGCGGCGGCCGGGTTCAGATAGACCGAACCGATCAGGTTGGTATGTCCCCACGGCAACTGGCCCTTGTTGGTCTCTTCATTGACCTGGGCGCGGACCTTGGTCATCGCCTGCTGGATCTCCACGCCCGGCGTGGTGATGTGGGCGATCAGGGCGCGCGTGAACGGACTGTTGGTGCCCTCCTGGCCGTCGAGCGCGGTCTGCCCGGGGCCGGTGGCGAACGCAATCAGGGTGCCTTCGCCGGATTTCATTTCCGCAAGGCCTGACTGCACCGACAGGCTGCGGGTCGCCGAATTCGATTTGATCTTGGCGGCGAACGGATTGTCGCGGCAAGCATCGAGGAACACCAGCTTGACCTTGGCGTCGCTCATGGTCTGGTCGAGCGTGAGATCGATATTGATCGCCGCACCCAGCTTGACGTCCATTTCCGACTTGATGTCGGCATCGATCGGCAAGAGATAGTTGGTGCCGCTGATGGCGATGCCGTGGCCGGCGTAGAAGAACACCGCGACGTCGGCGCCCTGCGCCTTCTTGCCGAATTCGAGCAAGCGCTCGGTCATGGTATCGCGGGTCAGGTTGGTGCCTTCGACGACATCGAAGCCGACATTGCGCAGCACCGCCGCCATCGCCTTGGCGTCGATCGGCGGATTGGGAAGCTGTGCCACGTTCCTGTAGGCGCCGTTGCCGACCACGAAGGCGACGCGCTTGTCGGCCTTCGCGGCGTCGGCCGTAAACAGCATGCAGAACAGGGAAACTATGACGGTGAGGTAGCGCATCTGAAATCCCCTGGTGGAATCAAACAATTTGGCTGCAAAGCTTTCACCGCAGGCTACACGAAAAAGCCACACTCTGCGCCAGGAAAAATGGGGCATTGCCCGGATTAAGCCAGCGCGCATCGCTGATCGCGACGCTACGGGAACACCATGCGCCCTTGCGTGATTTAGATCACTATTTGCGCGGCGGATGCGAAAAATCGCGCCGGGCGAGCAGGGCGCTCAGGCACCTGCGCGTGCGGGAAGCGGCTGGGCGGATCTCAGGTTCAGCAGATTGCCGGTCAGGATCAGCGCGGCGCCGAGCACCGCGAACATGTCCAGCCGCTCGGAATAGATCAGCCAGCCCATGATGGCCGTCAGCGGAACCCGCAGGAAATCCAGCGGCAGCACCACGGTGGCGTCGGCATACAGCATCGCGCGCGCCATGCAGTAATGGGTGAAGGTGCCGCTGAATCCCAGCACGGCCATCCAGCCCCAGGCATAGGCCGACGGCCACTGCCAGACATAGAGCGCCGGGAAGAACCCGGCCGCGGACTGGATCACCAGCATCCAGAAAATGATCGCCAGTGTCTTTTCGGTGCGGGTCAGCGACTTCATCATGGCGATGGAAACGCCGAACCCCACGGCCGCGCCAAGCGCGATCAGCTGGCCCGGATTGATCTCGCCGGCGACCGGGCGGACAATGACGATCACGCCGACGATTCCGAGCAGGATCGCCGCGACTTTCCCAAAGGTCATGCGCTCGCCGAGGAAACTCACCGCCAGGATCGCGGTCCAGATCGGCATGGTGAATTCGATCGAGACCACCTGGGCCAGCGGAATCAGCGTCAGCGCGAAGAACCAGCCGATTTGCGCGGCATAGTGAACGAGGTTGCGCCCGATATGCTGCAGCGGCCGCGACGTCCGCATCGCCGCTAACCCGCCCTGGCTGCGGATCATCGGGACCAGTATCAGCAAGCCGACGATCGAGCGCACCTCCATGACCTGAAACACGTTCAGCTCGCGCAGGGTTTCGCGGCCGGCGACCGTCACGATCAGCATCAGGGCGAGCCAGCCCGCCATCCACAGCGCGGCCCTCGGTACGGACGGGGTCTTGTTCATCAGCCGGAAGTGCCAGACATACCGCTCGTCGCGGGGAGGTTGAGGTGGGCCCGCCGGTATCGGCGAGTTGGCCGGAATTTGCAACGCGCAAATACACTGGTGCAGTGATGCGCTGCCGGGGCAATCGGTGCTAAGGAACTTGCCGTCATTTCCGAGCTGCGTGAAGCGCAGACCGAAATGACGGCAATCGAAAATCTGGGAGAAACTCCTCATGCGTACCCTGCAACCTGCCGAATGGCCGAAGCCGCGCGGCTTCTCGCATGGCATCGAGATCGATGGCCCGGGCCGGTGGATCGTGCTGGCCGGCCAGACAGGCGACGAGAAGGGCGACTATCCCGCCGACATGGCCGGGCAGGTCGGCGTCGCCTTGCGGAAGATCATCAAGCTGTTGGACGAGGCCGGCGCGGGACCTCAGCACATCGTTCGGCTGACTTGGTATCTGACCAGCCGCGGCGAGTACGAAGCCGCCGGCGCTGGCATCGGCGCGGCCTGGCGCGAGACGCTGGGCAAGAACTTTCCGCCGTCGACCCTGCTCTACATCGCAGGTCTGGTCGATGAGCGGGCGAAGGTCGAGATCGAAGTCACGGCCTTCGTGCCGGGCGCCTAAGCCCGACGCCTGCCGTCAAGGCGCGCGGGCTGCGCGACCGCGCCTGTCCGCCGTAAATCCATCGTCGTTACCCGAACCGCAACATGTCGAATCTCGCAAAGGAAAGCCTGGATGACAAATCGATCCACCTCGGCGGAGTTCGTGACCGCCTTCGCCACCGGTTGGCCGGAGAACCAGCCCGAGATCATGGTGCTTTCGCTGACCACGCATAAAGGGGTTCAGGATTTCGCGTTCAGCAGGGAACAGGCGCTGCTGGTTGCAAAAACCCTGAAGCAGACCGCGGCGAAGCTGGCGGCGCCCGGGCAGCGCAGCTAAACCACCGCGCGCGCCTTAGCGGCGGGCCAGCGTGATCGTGGCGCCCCTGAAGCCGCTCTCGGCCCTGATGGAAACGGATTGCCGGCTGCCCCGCGTCGCCACTGAAAGTCTGGCGTTGAACCCGGCTGCGTTCGCGACCACCTCGAAATTGCCGTTGCCGCCGCGGCCCTCGAGGGAGCCGGTAACGCCGCGGCTGGCTTCGCTCCATGTCCCCGACAGTACGCCGCGTTCCGAGACGACATTGCCGCTGAGATCGAATTTGTAGCTGTCGCTGGCGCAGGCGAGGGTCAGATTGAGGCCCGAGCCGCCGGCACCGACTGCGGCGGTTTCGCGGCAACGAATGCGCTCGGTCGAGCCGTCGTCGAGGGTGACGGTGCCCCCGCCGGACCAGACGCCGGCCATCCCGGTAAACGGTCCGGCTTGAGCGTGGCTTGGGGATGCCGTCGCCGCCGCGACGACTAGCGCGGCGACGGCGAAGATGAGGCGTCCGGCGAAGGCAAGGCTGCCGGGCGGTCGGCTGGCGTTACTGGCGGGAAGCTTCCCAACGGCCGCTGCAGGGGATACCTGCGGACGCCCCGTTCCATTTTCCCGACCCGGAATTGCCGCTGAGCTGACCATTTGCATACGCCCCACCGATTGAAACCTTCACGACGCCTTCGCGTCCGATGCTGCCGGTCACGTCGGCGCCGGCCGCGGAAACTCTACCGTCGGTAATGGTAAGCGTCGAGCGCGTCTGCGGTTCACAGGTGCCGCTTTTGGTTACAACTGTAACGCTCCAAAGCCCGTCATACGGCGTCTGGGCCATGGCGGGCGTGCCGGCGAGTATTGCGGCGGTGGAAGCACAAAATGCAAAACCAATGCGATTGAGGCGCATGAATCAAATCCCCGATGTGTGTGATGACGCGGCTTATCGGGGCACATTGTGTCCAAAATTTGCTGCGCCGCAGTAACCATAAAAGTTCCCGTCAGATCAAACATTTGACCAGAGGGATGGTTCCGCCTCGGGAACGAGAATTTACCCCTTTTGAGCCGCTGCCCGGCTCAAATGAACTGCCGCCGCTTTCCGGTATCTGGCTACTCCGAAAGGCTCGGTTTATGCCGAGAGGCTCGGCGCCAAGGTCGTGAACTGCTCGTCCTGGGGTTTCGCAGGCAGGCTGTTATGGGCCTTGGCGTAGTCGATGACTTCGCCGAGCAATTTCTGGCCGAGCGGAGCGAGGGCGCGCTCCCACAGCTCGCGCGCCGTTTCGCCTTTCTTGACGAAGCACCACTCCTGGGCAGCGATCGCGCCGGCGTCCATGCGGTCGGCAAGATGGTAGACCGTGCCCCCGGCGATCGGATCGCGCTCGCGGATGGTCCATTCCACGGCGGCGAGGCCGCGGTGCCGCGGCAGCAGCGAGGGGTGATAGCCGATGCCGCCGAGCTTTGCGACGGCCAGCGCCTCCTTGCTGATGCGGGCGTGGCTGTGCGCCGTCACGATCAGATCGCTCCCCTCGGCGATTTCCCTGGCCACCACGAGCTTGGGATTGGACTGCACGACCACCTCGATCCCGGCGGCCCTGGCGGTCGAGGCCAGGCGGTCTTCGGCGTCGGCCACCACGACCCTGGCGATGTCGACCTCTTGCTCGCGCAGCATGTTCAGTGTGGTCACGCCGAAATGGCGGGAGCCGACGAGGGTAATCCGCATGCTGGTTCCGTCCGTCCTGAGCCGAGTAAGTGGGCCGTCGATAACACGTCACTGACTTCTGTCACGCCGTCCAAACCGAGGGCAAGGGGTTATCAACAGGGGGCGGCGCGGGCTTCCGCGCTGGTGCAAGGCGGGCTGCCGGGGGTGCCGCGCAAGGCCCCCCTGTCGGGCGGGTTGGTTTGATTGGGGCGTATCATCGGGAGGGGTCCGTCATCAGGACGGACGGCAACGCTGCCACGGGAAAACGGTGGACCTGAAGATTGCCGCGCGCGCCGACAATCGAGGCAACAGCGCGGCAGCTTCGGCACGCGGCCGGTCAGCGCGACCAGTAGCCGTCGACGGCGTGAGCCAGGAAAATTCCGACGCTGATGACGCCGAAGAGCGCAGTAACTGTATCCAACATGGCAACGATCCTTAGGCCCAGCACCAATGACCTAACGGCAGAGGTCGCTACACAGTCAAAAGAATTCCGGGAGAAATTGAATTTTGAAATCTTGATGATGATTTTATGCAACAGGCTGCGTCACGCCGGGACAGTAAAAACAGGGCCTCGGCTGGCGCACCCGCGGGCGAGGTCGCCGGTCCGGACGGATCGATGCTCGCGGCCGCAAATTTTCGCGCAAACGCTGCAGCGCCGATAGCGCCAGCGCCACCGGGCGTTGCCAGCTGGGGCGGCCCGGTCGTCGCGCGACATTGATGTATTGCGCGCGGCTGGTTTGGCAAATAGCCAGTGTCGAACAGAAGCTTCCGAAAGGTGATGGCACCGGTTCGGGACCGCGCGCTTTGACTCGACAGCAACGCCATCGAGGCCGACAATCTCTGTTGTGCAGCTTGCAGGGTGTGCAAATGAGAAACGCGTTGTCTCCGGTGATCGCGGCCGCCTTGAACGCAACTGTCGCGGCGATCGCCGTACCGGCGCAGGCGCATGAGCGCTGGCCCGTCATTCCCGCCGAGATCGGCGTAGCGCCGCGGATCGACGGTGTCGGTTGGGCTCCTTACCGCTGCGCCGTCGGCCCGGTCTATAATTTCTATCACGGCGCCTATTATGCCGGAGAGCCGCCGGCGGTTTATCTCGGCTATGCCTACCGGCCCTATTATCGGTACACGGCCTATCGCGTGCTGCCGCGGACCTATGTCTGCGACACGGGAAGGCGTTGGTAGGATCGCCCTTCTTCCGATGCCTGCATCGGCCAATCGCGGGATCGCGATCCAGCGGATTTTCGGGCGGTTAGCACGGCATTGACCGCGCTGCGCAGGATCGCGCAACCAACGGGGTCATCGAGCCTGTTCTCCTGACAACCAGGGGACAAACGATGATGAGAGTGATCAACGAGAAGCGGGCGGCAAGATTTGGCCAGCGCTGTCATAACCTGAACACCGCTGCAGTCGCCGTCCGCGAACGAGCCGTCAGGCGAGGCTACGATCTCGATGGCTGGCGACTCGCCCGCTTGATGCGAGATGCCAGCACCGATGCGCAAGTCAATGTTGCCGAGCGCAAATTCAATGCCTGGCTGCAGGGCAATCCCGCTTGAGGGCGTGGTTCATGGAAACGGACCGCAGGGACAGGAGCGTGACGGCATGCCCAGAGCGCAGGATTGGCGTCGCGGTGCGGCGAGTGCAACCAGCGCATCAAAATTTGCCGCCAACCCCCGGATTTTGCGCAAAATTAAAATATCGGTGATTTCATGATGGTGCCGCACCGCCGCGCGGCAGTAGCCGGGCGCACCCCTTTACACCCACCCCAGAGGGCGCCAGCGCTCGGCTACTTCGACAAGCGGCGATACCCAGGCCTGTATGTTCAGCGAGCCAGACCGAACTTGCGCATCTCGGAAAGGCGGGCCCGGCAATATTCGCGGTAAAGGGCGTTGATGAGTTCCCACATGGCCCAACTCCGTTGTTCGGCGAGTGAGCCTGCACCCCATTCATTTCCGCAGCACTTCGCGGGGACAGGAAAACGGCTTCTCGACCACGCGCTTTTGTTTCGCGGGGAACCGGGACCCCGAGCGGTCCGTTGCTAGTGTTCTCCGGCATCCAGGATCCAGGTCCGGTCAGCGAAGGCGACATAAATTCGCTCCTGCCCCAGCGCGGCGCCGAGCTCGATCGACAGCTCGTTCAACATCGCCACGATCGCCTCGTCGGGCAGGTGGCCGAGATAGGCGTGAACCGCTTCACCGGTGAACAGCGCCACCGGTTCGCGGTCCGAGCCGACGGTGCCGTCCGGACAGGGCCATGCGTA
>Ga0210410_10005430_pt1 | contig 11086 bp, 18 predicted proteins | sample IncBWC4MmetaG_FD_161058 | JGI IMG/M metagenome (GOLD analysis project Ga0210410, IMG submission 161058) | Forest soil microbial communities from Barre Woods Harvard Forest LTER site, Petersham, Massachusetts, United States - Inc-BW-C-4-M | ecosystem: Environmental > Terrestrial > Soil >... | reverse complement strand
GATCAATTCGAGCGCCTCATCGCCCTCGCCCGCCAGCGGCCCGGGTGGGTGTGGGTGCCGGAGGAGCCGACAGAAGCTATGGTTCACGCGTATTGGCTAGATATAGAAACGCCAATGCTGAGCTACGAAACGCCGAGAGCAGCACTCACCAGTCGCTGGAAAGCACTGCTCGCCGCCGTGCCCGCGCCGGGGAAGGAGTCAACGTGACCGCCCCCGACCTCGAACGCCTACTATCTGACCTCGCGCGGCTGGCAAGGACACTGTGATGCTCATGCGAAGATGGTTCTGGTGCGCCCTCATGCTGACCGTGATGTACCTGCCGGTCGCCTTCGCCGCCGCTCTGGAGCGCACGTGGCTCATCCGATAGAAGCGCCGCGCCGCTCCACGCTTTGGTGGATACTCGCGCCGTTCGGCATCGTCGCGCTCATCGTGCTGGCGCCGATTCTCGCGGCGATCCGGCTGCTGCATCGGCTCGTCGCTGGGTCGTGCGAACGGATCGTGGACTGGCTGCTCGGGCAATGAGCACACATACGCCAGGACCGTGGGTACGCGCAGGGAGCAACGTAGTTACTGCTCCCACCGAAACAAGAGTTGGCGGATTCTGTGTAGCTCAATGCAATACCATGATGGACGGCAACATTGCCAACGCCCGCCTGATTGCCGCCGCCCCGGATTTGCTGGATGCGCTCGACCGCATTCGTAAAGATCTGCAGCGCATGAGTGACGGATATTCTGCCGACTTAGATGTTATGGTTGATGTAGCCCGCGCTGCGGTTGCCAAGGCGACCGAATGATTTCTCCTGAGAGCACCCCTCGCTCTCTTCGGCCGCCTCTCGGGGCGGTCTTTTTTCAGGAGATCAGCGCGGCCAGGAAGCTACGGCTTCGACGACGGCTGCGTGCTGGGTTCCAGCAGCGTCCGCGCATCGCGTAGCAAGGTCGATAGTTCGGCTGAGAAGTCCACAGATTGCCGCGCCGCTTCCACTGCAGGCAGGGGAGCCGGCTGCGGCTTGTCCTCCTTGCTGCACGGAACTACCACCGCGAGCGGCCCTTCCGGCAGCTTCGGCGCTGGCGAGGTCGCGGCGCACGCGGTCAGCGTCAGCAGCAGCAGCGCCGGCGGCAGCCTTGAGCTGAGCGATCTGTTTCGTGTAGGCATTGGCGGCATCCTCCCGTGCGGTGGCGTTGGCCTGGCGCTGGGCGTCGCGCTCGGCGATGGCCTGGGTCAGCAGCGCATGGGCGGCGTTCAGCTTCGCCTGCCAGTCGTCCTGCAGGGCCTTCACGTCGCGCGCGTGGGCGGCTTTTTCGGTGTCGAGGGCGTCGGTCGCCCGCCAGCCTTCGACCTTCCAGCCACCCGCGAAAAGTGCCGCGCTGGCCGCCGCAATCGCCCCCAGTTTGACGTAGGACAGGCCGGGCAGCATCAGGCTACCTGCGGCGCATCGAACGATCCTGGATCGTTTCCGGGCGCCCAGCGAATCTCAATCTCGATGTCGGCCTCGAGCGTGATCGCCATGAGCGCCTCGAAGGCCGGCGTGGAGCGCTCGATCGCGGCCTGCGGGTCGGTGTGGCCGGGCGGCATCAGGTCGCCCAGCGATTCGCCGATCGAGAGGCACCCCTTAAGATCCGTGTAGAAGCCCTTTTCGGTGTCCCCGCCCCAGTTGGCCGGGTGGACTTCCACGTCCGTGCGGCCTGGCACGCCTTGCAGCAGGTAGACCTCGCGGCCGAAGTGGGCCGACTCGACGACGCTCGCTCGGTACACGCCAGGCGGGATACATGACAAATTTGGTCGGTTATCTCGCCATGGCAGCTCGAGCGAGTGCCAGGTCATCGTGCCGATCGCGGCGACACCGAAGGTTCCGAGGTCGGTCGATGGGCCGCGTTCGATCGTCAGGCGCTGCATGTGGCTATTGTGCGCCCACCCAGTACTTGTTGCTACCGGCCGGATTGCAGGTCGCGGTGCCCTGGACCACGACGGCGTAGAGCATGCTCGGGTGCGTGGCCACGGTCAGGTGGCAGCCGTAGGTGCCGGTGCGGGTGTTGCGGGCGCAGGCGAAGCCGGGGTACTTCGTGCCGTTCTGATCCGTCAGGTACGACGTGCCCATCACCTGATCGACGCTGTTGATCTGGACGAGTGTGGACGTGCCGGTGGCGGAAAACACGCCCTGCCCATCGTTGATCGGCGTGCCGGGCGTGGGCGAGCACGCGACCGAGAACTGCGCGCCTGTGGGTCCGACCGAGAACGTCGGCACCCAGATGCACGGAATCAGGCCGCAACTCTGAGCGTAGACGGTAGCGCAGGCAGTAAGTGCGGCAGCGAACAAAGCGATGCGTTTCAGCACGATGACTCCTTCAGGGTCAGGTCAGCAGGTTCAATGTGGCGCCACGGGTAGCCCTCGATGGGTCCCGGAAAGTAGGCCAGCGCGGCGCGATCCGGGGTGAGCCCCCAGCAGCACCAGTACGCCCCGTTCCAGCGGGCGAAGCGCTCGGCAGTCGATATGGCCGCGCCGCTCGGGTAATCGCGGGCGACAACCAGCACCCGGTAGATCCCCTCACGGAACGGACGGCGTTTTGCCGGCTGCCAGGCCGGCAGGCTCGATGCGTAAATGGCGTCCCAGTCCATTGCGGCAACTGTACCGTGTTCGCGGCATTGCTAAAGCCTTCAAACGGGCGGGAAAAGGCGAGGATTTCGGCATGGGCGAGCGATTGCGGGCGATCGATATGGACACGAGCGAGACGCCGCGCCGGGCTGGCGGCTGGTCGATCGAGGACCTTGGCCTGAAGCTGCCGACCGCGGCCGGGCTGCTGCTGCTGTACGGCGGGGCCGTCCTTTGGATCGACAGCCGTCTGGCGCCGATCCCGATCATCGCTGAACAGATCAAGGAAGTGCGGGCTGAGATGTACAAGCAGGGCGATGCCTCGCGGGACTTCGCGCTGCGCGACGATCGGATCTCGGAACTTGGTCGCAGAATGTCGATTTTGGAGACGGAAGGGCGCCGTCGATGACCACGAACGAAGAACTGCACGAAGCCAGGCGCCGCACGCGCAACGCCGCGCTGATCTACGGCCTGTGCGCTGCGATGCTGTCATTCGGCGCCGGCCTGGAGGTCAAGGCGTACGTCGATCAGGACCTGGCAAGGCAAGCGCGCGCTGCGTGGGCCGCTTCGCTCGATCTGGAGCGAAACCATAGTGCCGCGCGCGAGGCGCACCTGAACGCAATCATCGAAGACGAAAGGGATCACCATGCCGCTGCGCTTCGCCAACGAGACGCTCATATGGCTGCTTTTACTTCTCGCAACGTCGGGATGCGCAACGACCTCGAAGCCATGCTCGCCGACAGCCGCAGAAGTGGAGACGCCTGCATCGCCCGAGCTGTTGGAATCGCCGACGCCGTCGGAACCCTCCTCGACACCGTCGGCGAAGGTGCCGGACTACTTGAAGAAGCTCAACGGGAAAATCAGCGACTTGCAGAAGCGAATCGCAAACTCGCCGGCCAGGTCGCAGGTTGGCAGCAGCGCTACGCCGAGCGCACCCAGCGGATCACCGTGACGGCAAAGAAGCCGGCGGGATGACCGCGCTGCTGGCTGCTGCTCCCTCGAACACCATCGACTCGCACGTCACCTTCACTCGTACCGCGACCAGGTGCGCGCGCTTGAGCACCGTGAGCGCCCGGTCCGGCACTTCCACCTGACGGTATAGGTCGAAGCGGAAGCCCATCGGATCGGCCCCGCGCCGCGCCTCGCGCACGAACTGAGCGGCAGCCACACGCACGAGCTGCGCGATCGTTAGGCCGTCGTTATGGTCGGCGCTCATCTGGCCGGCTCCACGGCAATTGTCCATTCCAGCGCTCGGCGACGTATCGCAGAATTGCCGCGCCGGACCAGGTGACAAGGTACGCCCAAAACTGCTGATCCGACAGGTTGTTGGCGAGCGTGTCGTGCATCACGACCCAGCTCGAGATCGCGAAGCTTCCCAGGATCGCCATGCGCAGGGCCGTGGGTTTGCCCGTCGTGTCGTCCTTGAGCATGTCGGCGAAATCGAAATCAGTGCGCTGCTGGGCCTTCCAGACCACCCAGCAGGCAGCCAGCAGCAGGACCACCAGGACGATATCGGCAGTGTTCAGGTGGGACACGAACCACTCGGCCCAGGTCCGCGCCGAGGTAGGAGTGGTCGCGGCGGTCAGGGCCTCGGCCGCCGGGGTGGAATCGGCCATCGCCTTAGCTCCTGTGACGCCGCAGCGCGCACAGTAACCCGATTGCCGCTAATGCCCATCGCGGGAAAAGGAGGTCAGGGCGATCCTGAATCCGTCGATGCGATGGCCTTAAGCGTCAGTTCGATCCCGAATTGCGTCAGCATCAGCGCGCGCACGGCGTCGGTCTTGTTCATCAGGAGCGCAGAGGCGCGATTGTGCGGCGCGCCGATCGAGAGCGTCTGCGCAAGCGTGCGCGCGTGGTGCTCCAGGCCCTTCGGCAGCATGGCGATGATTTCGATCACGTCGGTTTCCGGATGCGCCTGCACGACGGTCCATACCTGTTCGATCACAGTTTCTTGGCGATTTCGACGGCCGTTGCGACCGTCTTCGGATGCTTGCGGCCCCACAACACACCAAAGAGCGCGCCCGGCACGGCGCCGACCACGAAGCCGATCAGGTACGGAAGAATCGTGCTCATGCTGACCTCCTGTTATCTCTGGCTGATCGTGATGTAGGCCCCAGCCGTGACCTGATACGTACCGCTGAATGCGAGCGCGGAGGCGACCGTCAGCGTCTGATTGGCAGCACTCGTGATGACGATGGCGCGCATGCTGTAGGGCGCTCCCACGTCACCATTGGCCCCGGTGATCGAGAGCTGCTGGCCATTCGCCGCCACCGGCCCAACGATCGTGTTCGCCGTGCCGCCGAAATAGATGTTCGTGTTGATGTTGATCGAGGCGGACGGCTGAGAAAAGAGGCCGCTGAACATCACGTCATAGGTGCCGGCATTGGCGAAGGTGATCGTGCCGGCTGAGTTGGTGATGCCGCTGCCGATCGATGATCCGTTCACATTGAAATTGACGATGCTGCCACTGTTGGTGACGCCGCTCGTCAGGAACGAAGCTGCATTGGGCGCGGTTGTTGAGAAACTGGCGGCTGTGACCGCACCGCTGAATGTTCCGTTGACGGCCCCCGTGATCGAGTTGCCGCCCATCGCCAGGTTGCCGCCGAGCGTGAGCGGTCCGAGCGACGAGGCACCGGCCGCAGCGATCGAATCGGCCGTGATCGCATCGACTGTGAGAGCCTCCAAGCTGGTGGACCCGGTGACCGTGAGCGTACCGGTCGTGAACGAAGTGGCGAACGCGGTGATCTGCGATTGCAGATTGGCGATGTCGGCCGAGGTCGCATTCGCGACCATGTAGCCGAAGCTGTCGAGCTGATTGCCGTTGACATCGAAAACGGTGAACGTGTAGATCTGGCCGGTCACCAGGAATAGCTGGCACGTCGCACCCGTCGCGTTCGAAATCTCGCCGCGCGCATTCAGCGGAATCGGGTTCGGCAAGGCGGTGGTGCCGCCTGAATCCTGATAGGTCGGATAGTTGACGCCGCCGACTTGCGTTAGGACGGTACCGCCTGCAGCCGGAACCCCGCGATTGTCGAGAAATTGCAGCGTCGGGACGGAGCAGAGGGAGACGGTGGCGGCCATTTATCTGCCCCACTTTCCAGCGTAGACTTGCCGCATGCTGCTGGACCTTTTCATCGCGATCCTATTTCTGCGCCTGTACTGGTGGTGGCAGACGAGGCTCGGTCGCAAAAGCATGAGTCAGCATCTGCTGAACCGTCCGCTATGGGGTGGTCGGCACGATGCGGGACCGAACGCTGCGAAGCGCTGAGCGCGCCGCCAGGCTTTGTGCTAACGCTTCGCCGCCGGCCGCGCCCGCTGCCGCACCAGTTCCCGGGAATCCGAAGAGGCCACCCGCCAGGCCGCCGGCCGCCGCACCGGTCGCGGGGATCACCTTCATGGCGCCGCGCTGGATCAGGTTCGCGCCCTGCACTGCGGCGCCCGGATAACTCGCATTGACGTGCAGGATGTTGCCGGCCTGATTCAGATCCTGCAGCGCCGAGATTTCCTGCGGTGAAAAGACCTGCTGATAGCGGCTCGAGTTGCGCGCGAGCTCGGTGGCGACACCCTTCGCATTCCATTGGGTCGCCGTCTTGCCGCCAGCATCGGCCACGCGGTTTGCCATATGCGCCTTGATCTCGGACAGCGCGGCATCACCCAGCGGCTGGATCTCTGGCGGCAGATTCTTAAGAACGTTGGTGACGTGCGTGAACTGCGCACTCGGCAGCGTCGTCAGCATGTCCGGAATCTTTTCCACCGGCACGGCACGATTGATGCCGCCGGGGCCGTTGGCATCGATGAGCTTGGCGATCCCGTTCGGGTCTTCGAGCGTGCGCGCCCGCAGCGCCCGCATGGCGCGCGCCTGCTGGAAGACATCGGAGCCGGCCGATGAGGTCACATCATCGTCGATCGCGTTTTTGAGCTGCCCGACAAAGCGCGAGGTGCGCGGCGTCCAGTTATCGTTGAGCCACTGCCTCAGGTTTTCGGCATTGCCGACTGTGGCCTCATCGCCCACGCCGAGCTTGTTCATGCGGGCCTGCAAGCCCTTGTACAGCGCCTCGCCCTCGGTCGTGCCGAGGAAGTTCGATTCGTCGCCGGCCAGCGCCTTAAGGTTATCCATCGCGACTGGTGTCGCGCCGGCCTTAGCGCGTGCCGCCGTGTACAAAGCTTTGGTCTGCGTGTTGAACCACTCTCCTAGCGCGTCCAGCGGCGCCAGTATCGTGTTGCCCTTAAGAATGCGGGCGGTCTCGTCCATGCCGACCGTGCCGCCCGTGTCGCGCACGATGCCTTCAGCGTGGTTCTGCAGCGCCTGGCGCTCCATGCCGAGCTGAGCCTGCATCGCGCGTCCGTCAGGGCTGTCGAGCTTGGCCTGCTGAAAGTCGGTCGAGGCCGCGCCAGCGTCGCCATTGACGGCGCTCTCGCGCGCCTGCGGCAGCCCGATCCGGTTCAGAACAGCTTTGCGCGCTGCAACATCAGCGGCGGCTGGCGCGGGGGCCGGCTGGACGCCAGGAATAGGCTCTGCAGGCTGTTCGAACGCTGGCGCTACCGGCTTGGCTGCGACAGCGGCGGTAGCGCTCTCTGAGGGCTGTACGAGGCCCGTAGCGCCTTCCGGCACCGGTGGCCCGCCTGATGGGGCGCCCTTGGGCAGCACGCGCCCCAGCGCCCGCATAGCGGCCACCGGACCGGCAAATTGCGTCCCGACATCAGCGGCAGTGGCGAGTCCTGCGCGTACGCTGCTCGGAATCGTGACCTCCTGGCCTTCCAGGTAGAACGGGTGCTCCGGCGAGCCGGCCTCCTGCACCGCCTCGCCAATCTTGCCGCCGATCTTCCCGAGCCATTCCCCAGGCTTGGACAGGATTGCCGCGACATCCTTGCCTTCCTGCGTTTTGGGCTCGTACGTGTAATCGTTCTGGGCCGCATGAATCGCATTCACGGCGTCGTCCAGCGATGAGCCGGCGGCGAGCATTCCGGCACCCTTGAAGCCGCCGTAGACGTTCGCCGCGGCGCCCGTCGCCAGCTTCGCGAAGCCCTCCCAGCCGCCGCCGCCGAATGCGCTCTGCTGCGGCTTGGGCTGCTCTGTCGGTTTCGATTCCGGTGCAGCGGCGGTCACATCCTGAGCCATGCGACCGCTGAGTGTTTGCGGCGCAATATCCTGAGCCATGCGAGCGCTTAAGCTCTGTGGCGCAGCCTGATCCGGCGCGGCCACAGGCCCCGCGTCGAGCTGCATCTGTTCCGACAGGTTCACCGGAAGAATCCCATCTGCTCGAGCGCGCCGGCCTTGCGCACCAGGTCGGCCTTATCCGGTTGCCTGGCGATGAAGGCGCGCGCCGCGGCCGGATTGCTCTTGGCGAGGTCCTGGTACTGCCAGATGCGAGGGTCAGCGCTGGCCTCGAATTGTTGCCGTCCTTCCTGGTACGCCTGCGGATCACCCGCGCCGCGGTTGGACAGGCGCGTCGTCTGCAGGAAATTTCGTTCGGCTTGGTTCATCATGACTTGACCGCGCAGCGTCCCGGCGGCCTCCTTGATGGCATCCGGATCCATGTGCGAGTTCGGCTGCCCGGCCTCGACCAGCGCGCGCGCAGCATCCGTGCCGGCTGGCGTGGAGATGTTCAATTGTGCCATCGCCTTGTTCAGCAGGTTGGTATCCGTCTGCGCGTCGCCAGTCGCGTTGATTCCGAAGCCGCGAAGGAGGCCCGCCATGTACTGCTTTTTGTCGCCGCCCGGCCCGGTGAACGCGGAGGGCGCCAAGCCCTCGATTGTCTTGGTCAGACCGGTCACGAGCGGCAGGCTCTGCGCGCTGGCATTCAGGCCCGTGAAGTGGTCCGACATGTCGGCCGTGGTCTTCTGCTGGCCCTGAACCGCAGCCGGCGTCGGGAATGGCGAGCCGCCCGCACCTGTGCCGGTTCCGGCCGCGCCGCCGATGTAGTGCGGCTGCCCTTGCAGGTCCATCACGATCTGCGGTGGAACGCCCTGCTTCACCTCCGGTCCGATCGGCCCCATCCCGAAAGGCGATGTCGGGCTCGTCTGCACCGGCTGCGCGCCTCCGCCAGGCCCGGTGACGCTTCCGATGGTGGGCTGCTGCTGCGCCGCTACAGAGCCGGCCGGCTCGAACTGCTGGGCAAGGTGCAGCAGCGAGAGCTTGGTCTTCGCATCCGGAACGTGGTCGCCAAGATTTTGCAGCAGCGACTTCGAATAGCTTGCTGCCTGCGTGAGCGCCGCCGGCGCATTCGGCCCCTGCTGCTGCACGTACGCGTCGATCTTCGACATGATGGCGCCCGGCGCATCGGCGGGTGTGTTCTGATCGCCCATCGATGAGCGCACGATTCCGGCGATATCGTCTTTGTAGTTCTGGCCGAGCTGCCGCGCGCTGTCGGCGAGCTTCAAGCGCGTGTCTTGTGTACCGACGATCTTCTGCACCACATCCTGGCCGGTGAGTGGCATGTATTTGGTTGCGAACTTCGTCAACGCAACCGGATCGGCGTCGCCATTCGCGCCAACCAGCGGATTGCCGTCTGGATCCTTGCCGTTCTGCATGGACGATTGCAGCAATTGCCGCTCGCCCATCGTCTGCTGATTCCTCTGAGCTTCGGCCTGCGCGGTCGCCTGAAGGGCCTGCCCGGTCTGAAGCGTCTGCTGTGCCTGCTGGATGCCGATCTGCTTCTGCTGCAGACCCATCAGATCCGATAGGGTCTGGACCCCCTTGCCGGTATCGACGTTCGTTGCTACTGGCGCCCCGCCGAAATCAGGCATCTAAGCTCCCGCGCCCGCGCCTGCGCTGAAAGCGGAAGAATCGATCGTCGGCGTGTTCAAGTAGCTCGGCGTCTGACCCTGGCCGCTCAGAAGATATGCGAGTGGCACACCCGATTGGCCGATCGCATTGGTCCCACCGACGATGCCACCAGCAGTCGATGCCGCAGCACCGGCCTGCGACTGCGCGATGCCGGTGCCGAGCTGCGTGCCGGATGTGCCGACCTGCGTCGCCGCGTTCTGGCCGAGCCCGGCGATGCCTGAGAGCCGCGAGAAGATCGCATTGTTCTGCGTCTGGAAGCGGTTAAATGCGTTCTGGTAGCCGGTCGCCGCCATGTTCTGATTGAACGACATCAGATCTTTCAGCGCCGGACCAGATAAGGCCCCGACCCCCGGTGTATCGGCGTTGCGCAGTGCTTGGCCTCCAGTTTGCAACTGGAATTGATAGCCGGGGTCGAGGTTGTTCAGGAAGTCCTGCGGCGAGAAGCTTCGATTGAGCTGGCCGCCCGGAGCTAGCATGCTGTTCAGTTGCGAGGTCGCGCCGTAGCCGGCTTGGATAAACGGCTGCTCCTGGGCATTGATCGTGTTGAACATGCCGAGCTGCGTGTTCGCAGCTTTGACCTGGCCCCCGGCCTGCGTATTGGCTGCCATGTTAGAACCGATCGCGCCCACAAGGGCTGCGCCGCCGATCGCAACAGCAACTGCACTCATGCGGCCCTCGTCATTTGCAATCCAAGAGCATGTCGATAGTTAATCGTGATTTCTTCGCCGTCAGCGCCGCCGGAACATCCGCGAATGTCGCGCACTGCTACCAGATCGATATCTCCGTTGAATCGCGCGATCATGATCGCGTTCGGATTCTTCGCGTGATTCGTATAGCGATCGGCCGGTGTGCGTTTTCCTACGAGGCGCGCAGGCATGATCAGTTCACCCATTGCAATCTCTGCGGTCGCGATTAGACCGAGCCCATCGATTGCAGAAGTGCCGACCTTGCATTTGTAGCCGCCCGCAGGTATGTCGATTTGATCGGCCTTGTCTTCGCTTTGTGCGCGAGCGAGTTCATGCGAGGTGCCGAATTCTTCGAGCACAGCAAAATAGTCGGCGCGGTCGTCTTCATGCTGCAACATCTTGCTTTGCAGTGCAATCTGTGCGTGCTCCTCCCAGCCGATGCTTTTGTCGATCAGCATCTCCTCGAGACGCTCTACATTCGTTTCGTCGGTCGAGTACACGTTCAACCAAACGATGTCCTCATGCGTCCATCCGACCTTGCGGCCCGGTTTGCCGATGAAGATCATCGGCGCAGCAAGCTCGCTGACGCTGCCGTTCTCGTTGACGATCGACAAGCGCCCGCGCAAAAAGATGTTCAGATGCTCCGTCTTCTGTCGATGTCCGATCGCCAGCGTCCCGGCCGGAACATGCACTTCCCGGACGTAGATGCCAGGACTGAAGCGGTGAATCACCGGGCAATCGATCTGCGGAAACTGCAGCATCGCCACCTCGGCGTGCTCCACATCCGCGCTCGCCGCAATCAAGGCGCCCTGCACCAGCGTGGCGGGAACCGCGCTCATTGGATCAGCAGCCCGGAAGCGGTGAAAGTGATCGCCGCGGCTGAAGCGGCAAAGGCGTGAATCTGATGGCCGGCCGGCAAGACCTGACCGGACAGCTCGGGCGAGACGTAGGACTCGCCCGGTGCGATGGTTCTGGCTGAAATCAAGGTCGTTCCCGGTCCGAGCGCTCCACCGGGAGTGATCCCG
>Ga0210410_10005427_pt1 | contig 11089 bp, 7 predicted proteins | sample IncBWC4MmetaG_FD_161058 | JGI IMG/M metagenome (GOLD analysis project Ga0210410, IMG submission 161058) | Forest soil microbial communities from Barre Woods Harvard Forest LTER site, Petersham, Massachusetts, United States - Inc-BW-C-4-M | ecosystem: Environmental > Terrestrial > Soil >... | reverse complement strand
TTTCTCCGGCGCTTTCTTCTGCATGTCTTCCGTCCATGGCGGGGTGACGCCAATCACGCGCGCGTAAGCGATCGATTGCCCCAGGTGTTCGGCGGCGTGTCGCACAACGAACAGCAGAATGCCGCGTTCAGTATTCTTGCCTCCAAACCAGTCCAGGCTCTTTTCCAGATCGGCGTCAGGCATGGCCGTAATCGCTTTCTTGGCGTGTGCGAACGAATCTTTCAGCGTGGCGACGACTTTCGCCTTGTCGGTAGTCGACTTTTCAAACCCTTTGACGTCGAATCCCGCTGGCGGAGGCGTGCCCACGAGTTTGTACAGGTTGTAGTTGGCCGCGCTGACATGCATAAATACTTCGGCGAAAGATCGCACATCCGCCGCGGGACGCCATGTGTATTTGTCCGCAGGAATTGCCTCGGCGAGGCGGTTGAATTTGTCTTCCTGAATCATGACTTCGGCCAGCACTTCCGATCGGTATCCGGTCACGCCGGGCGTGCCGTCTTTGTAAGGATTCACCTGCGCCGTAAGCTGAAGCACTCCGGCCACGAGCAAGATGCAAATAACGGGAAGCATGCGTTTCATATTGATCTCCTAGGAGCGTCACCAAGTCTAACCGGACTGCGCAGTCTTTCTAAAACAAAATCAACTCTCTAGAGCGCGATGCAGTCTCTGTACTCCTCTGTGTCCCCTGGGGTTGAAAGATTTTCCTCCCGGTCTTTCTAACTAAGTAGCGCAAACCCCGGCCGCGCGAGAAATCCTCTTAGCCGGAACCTTAGGCAGTAGAGTTCTAAGCCACGCCGTAAACTCCCGCATGGGACGCGTCACCGAATGCCGCCGGACCCGCAAATATCCGATGCGCCGGAAACTGTTTCCGCGCAGGGCTACCAGTTTGCAGCCGGCGGAATGCGACGCCGCCATCGCCGGTACCACGGTCAATCCAAATCCCGACTGCACCAACTGAAAAATACTCGCCAGCTGATCGGTCTCAAATGCCGCGCGCAGCCCGGTTTTAGCCCGCACACAGGAGAGCACATCTTCGCGTAGACAATGACCCTCTTTCAAGAGCAGCAACCGCTCCTCCCGCAAATCCTCCAAGTCCACTTCGCGCCGCCGCGCCAACGGATGATTTTCCGACACCGCCAGGAACAACTCTTCCCGCCCCAACTCGCTGCAGATGATATCGGGATTTTTCACCGGCAATCCCGACACAGCCAAATCCAGATCGCCGGACTGCAAGCGTTCAATCAAGCGTGGCGTCGTATCTTCAGAAAACTGAACATCAACCTCCGGATAACGCTCCAAAAATTCGCCAATTCGCGGTGCAATCAAATACGGCATGATCGTCGGAATCACGCCCAGGCGCAGCCGGCCGCGCACTCCTTCGCGCAAGTCCGCCATCGACGACTGCGCCTCCGCCACCTGCTGCAAAATGTTTACCGCCCGCTGGCTAAGCGCCTCGCCGTGCGGCGTGAGCCGGATCGATCGTCCCAACCGCTCGAACAACGGCGTTCCGACCTGCTTCTCCAGTACTCGAATCTGCTGCGACAGCGAAGGCTGGGCGATCCCCAACTCTTCCGCCGCCCGCGTAAAACTTCCCGCTCTCACCACCGCACAAAAATATCTCAACTGATGAATTTCCATAAATAACCCTTGCCGTTATGTCATCCTGAGCGAAGTTGCCGCGAGCGAAGCACGCGGCAACACAGTCGAAGGACCCCTTTCATCTTCACATCTCCACCGGCCTCCAAGGGAGTTTCCGCCTCTAAATTGATTCTTGACGTGCCCCGATACTCGCTGCACCCATAGCTTCTACCTATTTCACAAATCATATCGCACCTATTTCCCCTATGGATGAAAAGTCTCTACAGTAAAAGATACCCGAGAAAGCAAGCCGCACTCATCAGGCGCATATTTCCACAACCGTCGTAAGAAATAAAATTCAAGGAGAAGAACTATGGCACCAAAAGACAAACTCACAACCGAAGCGGGACGTCCCGTGGGCGACAACCAGAACTCGCTCACCGTTGGACCGCGCGGTCCCGTGGTCTTCGAAGACTTTCAACTATTCGAGAAGATGGCCCACTTCAATCGCGAACGCATCCCTGAACGCGTCGTTCACGCCAAAGGATCAGGCGCCCATGGGCATTTCACCGTTACCAACCCCGACATGGCGAAATACACCACCGCCAAACTTTTTTCCTCCGTCGGCAAAAAAACTCCGACGTTTATCCGCTTCTCCACCGTCGGGGGTGAAAAAGGTTCAGCCGACACCGAGCGCGATCCCCGCGGTTTTGCGCTCAAGTTCTACACCGAAGAAGGCAACTGGGACATGACCGGCAACAATACTCCCGTCTTCTTCATTCGCGATCCGCTCAAGTTCGGAGATTTCATCCACACGCAGAAGCGCGATCCCGAAACCAACCTCAAGTCTCCGACCATGATGTGGGACTTCTGGTCGCTCTCGCCCGAGTCGCTGCATCAGGTGACAATTCTTTTCTCCGATCGCGGCACTCCCTACGGCTACCGCCATATGGATGGCTTCAGCAGTCACACCTTCAGCCTCATCAATGCCAAGAACGAACTCTTCTATGTGAAGTGGCACTTCAAGAACAAGCAGGGCATCAAGAATTTCACCGGCGAAGAGGCGGAAACGATGAAGGGAAAAGACCCCGACTTCGCGCAGCGCGACCTGTTCAACGCCATCGCCAACGGCGACTTCCCCAAGTGGAACGTTTCCATTCAGATCATGCCTGAGAAAGAAGCGGAGACTTATCACATCAATCCTTTCGACCTGACCAAGGTCTGGCCGCACAAGGATTATCCGCTGGTCGAAGTTGGTGAGCTTGTTCTCGACCGCAATCCTGAAAACTATTTTGCAGAAGTCGAGCAGGCCGCGTTCGAGCCTAAGAACATCGTCCAGGGCATGGGATACTCGCCCGACAAAATGCTGCAGGCGCGGTTGATTTCTTATCCCGACGCGCACCGTTACCGCCTGGGCGTGAACTATGACGCACTGCCGGTGAACAAGCCGCAATGTCCGGTGCACACTTACAATCGTGATGGCGCGATGCGCTTCGACGGCAACTTCGGTTCCGAGCCGAACTATGAGCCCAACAGCTTTGACGGACCGAAAGAAGATGCGGCGTACCGCGAGCGGCCTCGGACGATCACGGGTTCAGTCGATCGCCACAACCATCGCCTCGACAGCGACTACTACTCACAGCCCGGCAATCTGTTTCGCCTGATGAAGCCCGACGCGCAGAAGCGATTGATCGGCAACATCGTCGGCAGCCTGTCGAATGCTCCGCGCAATATTCAGGAGCGGCAGGTGCGGCACTTCTACAAAGCCGATCCTAACTACGGACGCGGCGTCGCCGAAGGCTTGGGCCTGCAAACTGAAGAAGTCATGAACGGCGAGCTCGCCACCACGGGCGACTAACTAGCCTTTCTTACGACATGTTGTAGCGTTTCCCCAACCGGCTCGCCCTTCGTGGCGGGCCGGAATTTTCTGGCTGAACTGACGATCGAAGAGATGGCGAAGGGTATATACCCTGTAAAAAATATATATACTTTTGGGTTAAATCTATTGTTTGCAACGAGTTGTGCAACTTTGATCCGGCTAACAGGCTGTAGATTCTTGAGCTGTAAGGACTTAGAGGTAAAATATTGCGGAATAAGGAGTTAGCGGAAGTTGTTTTGGAGCCGTTTTCGGGCGTCTGAGTAGACGCTCGGAATGGCTTGCTGCTAACCACTAGACTTGTATTTTATCATCCGCTTTCGAGTTTTCTTCGAGGACGAGGCTGCATCTTGCTGCAAGGGATGGAGTAAGAATATTTTCGGGGGGCTTGACAAAGGGAAGGCTGGGCCCTCTTTTCGCGGTTTTTGCGAAAGGATTGGGCCTCGAATCTATCCGGACGAGTCTTGAGCAGCAACCCCAGGATCAGCAACCCCATTCGGCTTCGCCGGGCTTGGCAAAATACCGTCTTGAGATTTGTCGTTCCGCGGCCTTTGAAGCTAGTTCCAGTAACGCCAGACGCGCAGCGGTCACGCGACGGCTCCGCTCCCGTTGCGGCATCTGCTCCCATGCTTCAGTTTCCGAATCGCTCGCACACCCAAATTCTTCCCCCAGCGACTGGTGATAGTGATGGAAAAGTTCTGCCAATTGTTCCGCCGATACTTCCTGGATCGACATCGATGTGACCCTTTCTCGATTCTTTAATCGTGCCCCGGCTCCCCTGTAGCAGGGAGCTGATTGGAGAGCGAAGCGCATAGGCCCGATTTACACGCTGGCCGAAATCGCCCACCTGGATCATTTGATACGTCCACCCATAAATCTCGAATAAAAGGTCCATAAATAATTAGTAAAGATGGCGGAGTCAAAAGCGGGTGCCCCATTTCTCGGCTCCTTTGCGAGAAGTGGGCCGCGCCTCAAGAATCAAATACGCAAAATGTAGAGAAGCCCATGTCTTTGGGTGGCGCAGCGTTTTCAACGCTGCGATAAAGCCGCCTCTACTAAACTCCAGCCCCGTAGAGCCTGCCCTCAGCGAAGTAAAAGGGGACAACCGACAATAGCCCTGGACATAAGCTCGGGGTAAAAGCAAAAAAGAATAACGATTCTACGTTTTACAAAGAGTACGGAGGCGGCGCATGATTAAGCCGTTTCAGAAGCCGCATATTCATTCGAGACCGAGGCGGCTTCCAGAGAGGAAGCGTATGACGATAGCCGCAGGGTACCCATGCAATGACGGTCTTGTGCTTTGCGCTGATACGCAAGAGACGATTCCGGGATACACCAAAACGGACACGGAGAAGACGGTTGTGTTGAGGTTCCCGCTCTACAACCTAGCAATAACCGGAGCCGGGGACGGCGATCTGATCGAGATGCTCGGGGAAGAAATCCTTGAAGCTTTGCTTCTGGAAAAAACAGGTCCGGCCATATTGCCGATTGTTACCACCTTAAAAAAAACGTTGGTCAGAGTGTTTAACGATCACGTTGCATCCTACCCTGTATCTCAATACGATGAACGTCCAACAGCAACCCTGCTATTAGGTCTGCAAGTCCATTCAGCGACTCTCCTCTATAAGTCTAGCGGGACACTCCTTCGTCGCCTCCGTGTTGCTGAGTGTGTTGGCACAGGATTGGCGTTGGGGAAGAGCCTCATTGATCGACTCTACACTCCGTCGATGAGCCTCTCTCATACCGGGCTAGTGGCTCTGTATACGTTAAGGCAAGCGAAACGATGGATGGACGGATGTGGCGGGAATAGCGACATTCTTCTTTTGTCGAACACAGATTGTAAGACTACCAGGATTCCAACGGAACAGATCCGAGAACTAGAAGAGCACTTCGACGAATTTGATAAGGCTATAAGGCCAGTACTTATCTCGTGTGCTGATGGCGCTACAGAAAACAAATCATTCGATCAAGTGATGAAAACTTTTCAATTAGATATGCTCAGACTGCGCGGCAAATTCATGGAGTTCGAGGAATTTACCCAGCGACTGTGTGAACTTTCGGGTATTGTGTATCGCAAACCGAGCATCGAAGAAGTTAACGAGACTATCAAGCGCATGATGCTTGGTGCGGCGTAATCGTGCTATGCGGTGAGATTTTCAAACGTCAGAGGATCAGCAGTGACCATATGACGCAGAGTGTCGATATAAACAATCGGAGCGCGGGTGCCCCATCCTTTCGCGCTCTTGCGAAAGGGTAGGCCTCCATAAATGCTTGCGAACACATTTCTTTACCGGTGAACGGATGCCACGGCATCCGGCGCGTTTACTTCCAGCGTCGGAGGTTTTCGGCTGGAGCTTGGCTTGGGCGTGACTGTGATACGAACGTTGTGGCCGAGCAGGAGCAGGAAGCCGACCAGCCGCTCGATGGAGAAATCGGTGAGACGTCCCCGCTTCAGGGCGGAGACCTTCGGTTGGTCCACACCTAACACCTTTCCGGCTTGCACCTGCGTCAGTTTGCGGGCTTCGATGATGTCGACGATGCGGTGAGCCAGATCAGCCTTCGCGCGCGCCTCCTGGGGATGAGCAACACCCAGATCGGCGTATACGTTGCCGGTGCCTTCCACGTAGCCATTCTTTTTCTTTTCGATCGTGTGCTTTTTCATCGTGATCGACCTAATTCTTTCTGCTCGGTTTTTCCAGTTCCACTGCTTGCGCGAGGCGCTTTTTCACAAGATCGATTTCGTGCTTCGGCGTGGCGATGCCCCGTTTGGACTTCTTCTGAAACACATGCAAAACGTGGACGGCCTTTGGGACCTTTACCATGTAGATGGCTCGGAACGTATCGCCTCTGAAATCGGAAACGATCTCCAGCACGCCCGGTGCAATTCCTTTCAGCGGCTTCGCATTCTCAGGCACCTTGCCTCGCTGGACGCGCTCTAAGGCAAACCCAATCTCGTTCTTGACCTCTTCGGGAAGTTCGCGCAGAACCTCCAGCGAGTCTCCCATGAAGCGTAGCGGCCTCATCGAAGCAGGCATGTTCAACTCTATGAATATGCTAGTTATGGCATATTGTCAAGTTTAACTGCGGCCCGGTGGGTCTGGGCCGCTACATGAGATCGTGGTCACGCTGCGGGCGGAGGCGTCCGCCCCACACACATCAGCGGAATTGAGTCGTGCGCCAGAGGACGATGCCGCAGGTGGCTAGCAGGGCCAGCATCGCTACGGTTAGCACTGCTGCCCACGTAACGCTGATGGCGATGTGAGGGAACTTTGCCATGGCGGCCAGGACGGCGAAGATTCCGGTGGCGGCGAAGATTACGATCCAGTCGAGAAGCGTTCTGCGGGTTGAGACCGATTCGTAGGCGCGGCCTTCCATCCCAGCGCGGACGTATTCGTCTTCGATTCCGTAACGCTGACCTTCGCGGTCGGCGGCGTCCTGCCACGAAGAATGTTCGCGCTCAGTCGCCGACGACAGCGCGATTGCGACCGCTCCCAGAGCCATCAGAATCGATCCACCCGCAACTTGCGCGTAGACGCTCCGGCTTGCGCCTTGCAGTTCGTGGAAGACGAGAATGCCCCAGAGCAATCCCCAAAGCTGATTGGTGTTGGAGAGCGGAATGCCGCGGCTGATGCCGACGTATTTTGTGGCGTATTGCTGGAAGAGGTCGCCGATGACCCAGACGAATCCTCCCATCATCAGCCAGAAGAGCACAGTGCGAGCGCCCACAAGTTCGTGCCACAGCGGAGTCGCGCCGCGATAGCCGACTGCGAGCAGCGTCATGGTGACGAGCTCTCCGACGGTGAAGAAGGTGATGAACGACATCGGATTCATCCCGGTCAAATAGGCTTTGCGGTAGGGAATGTACATCGTTCCCCAAAGCACGCCCGCGCCAAGAGCGGCCATGATGCCGAGTGTTGCCTTGCCTGGCGAAGCCTGATGCGACGACGCGATCGCGAGCAGCGTCGCGCCGCCGAACATGCAGACAGCACCGCCGAGCACGCCAAGCCAGCGCTTCCATCCCGCATGGCGCAGCTCGTTGAAGAGCACGAATCCCCAGAAGATGCCGAGCAGGCTGTTGGTGTTCCACAAGGGAAAGGCGATGCTGAGGCCAACGTTGCGAATGGCGTAAATCGTGAGCGTGTTGGCGACGGCCCACATGCATCCGGCAAGCACGGCCCAGACGATCAAGTGCGGAGCCTGGCGAACATCGCTGCGGACGTGCGAGGTGCCGCGCAGAAATGCAGGAACGCTCCAGCGCGCGAGAAAGACTCCGCACACCATGATGAGGGAGATGGTGATGGGAGAAAGTTCGGCGTTGGCCAGCTTGATTGGAGCTTCGGCACCGCCGAGCCATGCGCCGGCAGCGAATCCGCAGAAAATTCCCAGCGCCTGGAGGCTGCGCAGGCGAACCCTGGTCATGGGCGCGTGAATCACGGTTTCTGCGACAGTCGCCAAAATGTTCTCCGGTCAGCGAAGTTTATTTAGCAGGACGAGTCCGGCGAAGAGGACCGCCAACGGAATCCAGAAATGAATGTCGGTTGCGATTGTGCGCAAGAGACTGCGCGGCCGATTTTCGTTGGTGAGTTTCATCGATTTCATTTTCACAGCTCGGCTCGATGGCGGCCGAGTTGCCGCAGCTTTGAAGTCCCGCTGATGGTATCAGGGGAGTCGTCTGTTGAGAAGGCTTGTCTGGATACTGACCAAGGAGTTGAGGTCCGTGGCGCCCACTCGTCGAACACCGCGACGAGTGGGGCAGCCGTTGTTCGGAATGGCACGACGAGCATTGCTGGTCGCGGGAAAGGACGGCGGCCGAGGGCGCCCGCCCCACACTCGGCTTTACTTCAGTGTGATCGACTGCTTCAGCGGAAGGCTCTGTGACGAGCCTCCGACCATGAAGCGGTATTCGCCGGGGATGAGCTGCCATCCGTTCTGCTCGACGTTGAAAATGGAAAGGTATTTCGGATCGACGTCGATGCTGACTTCTTTCGCTTCTCCGCGATTCAGTTTTACTTTGCTCCAGCCCACGAGCCGCTTGGGAGGCTCACCGGCCGAAGCCGGCAACGAGGCGTAGACTTCGGCAACTTCGGCGCCATCGCGGGAGCCGGTGTTGGTAACGGTAAAAGTCACGCGCGGAGTTTTTCCGGCGCTGCCTTTGAGGCCCGAATAAGCGAACGTCGTGTAAGACAATCCGAAGCCGAAGGGGAAGGCGACCGATTTCTTTTCGGCGTCGTACCACTTGTAGCCGACTTTCACGCCTTCATCGTAGGTCACTTGAAAAGGCGCGAGGCCCGCGGCGATCTGCTTCCACGCGTCCGGGTTCAAGTTGTTCGGGATCGATTCCTTGGGCGGCTTGACGAGGGTAGGGTGGGGCAGGTCGGCCTCGCTGACAGGGAACGTCACCGGTAGCTTGGCGCTGGGATTGACGTCGCCGAAAATAATATTGGCGACGGCTTCAGCGCCGCGACTGCCGGCGTACCAGGCTTCGAGAATGGCGCTGACTTTACCGGCCCACGGAGTGGTGATTGGGCCGCCGGTTTCGAGAACCACGATGGTGTGCGGATTCGCCGCCGCCACTTTGTCGATTAATTCTTCCTGATTGCCGGGCAAGGCGAGGCTATCGAGATCCATGCTTTCGCTCTCCCACTGATAGGCATAGACAATGGCAACGTCGCAGGACTTGGCCAGAGCCGCGGCGGCCGCGGGATCGCTGCCGGAGTCGAATTTAACATCGGCGGCGGGGGCTTTGGCTTTGACGGTTTTCAGCGGAGAAGTCGGGAACCAGATTTGTTCCATCCAGTAGGTCCGGCCTTGGCCCGGCGGCATGATCGCGTTGCCTCCCGGAGGATCGACCTGCGCCGAACCGCCGCCGGAAATCATGCCCACATCGGCGTGCGGGCCGATCACGGCAATACTGTGAACTTTTGCAGCGTCGAGGGGAAGCTGCGCATTGTCGTTCTTCAGCAACACCGTGCCTTGCTCGGCGAGTTTCTGGGAGACTTCCAGGCCGCCCATGATGTCGGGAACGCTGCGCCGTGGAGGATCGTCGATCACGCCTGCGGAAAACATCGCCCACAGAATGCGGTGCACGTGGTCGTCGAGTTCGGACTGGGGAACGTTGCCCGACTCGACCGCCTTCTTGAAATCGTCGCCATAGAAAATCCAGGCAGGCTCCTCGTGATCGAGTCCAGCAGCCGAGGCCTTCTCGATGCTGTGCGTGCCGCCCCAGTCGGAGATCACGAAGCCTTTGAAGTTCCATTCCTTCTTCAAGAGGTCGTTGAGCAAATATTTGTTCTCGCAGGCATAGTCGCCATTGACGCGGTTATAGGAGCACATCACGGCGACGACGTTGGATTTCTCCAGTCCGATTTCGAAGGCCAGCAGATCGCTTTCGCGGGCGGCGCGCTTATCGATGTTTACGTTGACGGCGTTGCGTCCGCTCTCCTGATCGTTGAGCGCGAAGTGCTTGATGTCGCCGATGACGTGCTGCGCCTGCAGGCCTTTCATCACGGAGCCGACCATGGTTCCGGCCAGCACCGGATCTTCGCCGAGATATTCGAAGGTGCGGCCGTTGCGCGGCTCGCGGGTAAGATTGATGCCTCCGCCGAGCGTCATGTTATAACCCTGAGCGCGCAACTCGCGGCCGATGAGAGCGCCGTATTCGTAGGCCGCGTCGGTGTCCCAACTGGCAGCGCCGGCGATGTCGGCCGGCAGGGCGGTGGAGTAGCGGCCGTTTTCGCCGCTCATACGCACGCCATAAGCGGCGTCGGATATCTGGATGGCGGGAATGCCGAGGCGGGGAATGGCGACGACGTATCCGGCGCCGCCGTTCGAGGAGACGATCAACGGGCTGACAGGGCCGAGTCCGGCCATGCCTGTGCCGTGGAGGAGCGAAATCTTTTCGTCGAGCGTCATGGCTTTGACGACCATGCTGGCGCGCTCGTCGGGCGAGCGGCTGGAATTCATCCACGGGTGTTTGCCGCCCGATTGCGCGAAGGAAGTGAGAGTAAACAGAATCAGGATTGCCAGCGAAAGCAGACGGACAGAAAACCGTGCGCTGCGGAGATGCAGGGGCATTCGAAGGGCCTCGTTGGGAGTAGCTGCCAAATCGTTAATGTTACAGGTTTTTCGCGTTTTCGTCTTGTTGGGAAGGGTGGGGATCGGCGACCCCCCCTGGGGCTGAAGCCCCTTCTTTTTTACGTCCTTTCGCGGCGCTGAAGCGCCGCTCTTCCACAGTCGTGCGGACGGTGGTGCAGGGTCGTGCAGACGTTTGTTAGGCCGCAATGCATGAGTTGGCCGCGAATCCTGCTCGGCTTTACACTAAAGAGGTGAAGATTGCTCTCGGACAAATCAATCCGACGGTGGGAGATTTTTCCGGCAACGCGTCCAAGATCATCGGTTACTCGCGACGAGCTCTGGCTGAAGGCGCGGGACTTATTCTGTTCCCCGAGCTTTCGGTATGCGGTTATCCGCCGCGCGACCTGGTCGAGAGGCCGTCGTTTGTGGCGCGGAACCGCGAGTCGGTGGAGCGCATTGCCGCTGAGACGCGCGGCATCGCTGTGATTTGCGGGCTGGTCACGCCCGCCGATTCGGCGACCGGCAAAGCCGTGATGAACTCCGCCGCTCTGTTGATGGACG
>Ga0210410_10005426_pt1 | contig 11089 bp, 8 predicted proteins | sample IncBWC4MmetaG_FD_161058 | JGI IMG/M metagenome (GOLD analysis project Ga0210410, IMG submission 161058) | Forest soil microbial communities from Barre Woods Harvard Forest LTER site, Petersham, Massachusetts, United States - Inc-BW-C-4-M | ecosystem: Environmental > Terrestrial > Soil >... | reverse complement strand
CTTGTAACTCCGGTTCATTGGAGGATGGCCTATACCCTTCCACGGACATCCCGCCCCAGCTAATGGAAGATGTGAGAGGGAGTTGCCCGGCGGCGCCTGTTGAAGTCACGCCCGGCAAATTCTGAATACGATCCGAAACGTCCTGGTAGAAACGCGAAATCGCTTTCTCTTCTTTATACTTCGGCCCATTCACCGAAACCAGCATGGAAATCACGTGATCCGGATTAAATCCCGGCGGAACATTTTGTAAATGAGCGAAGCTGCGAACCAGGAGCCCAGCACCGACCAACAACATAAGTGAAAGCGCGATTTCCACGGTGACCAGCAGACCGCGAAGTTTGTCGCGCGTGGCGTGCAGGCCGCCGCCGTCCGTGCCGCTGCGTCCGCCGGCTTTCAGAGCAGCGTTCAAATCGGTGCGGGAAATGCGCAACGCAGGAACCAATCCGAATACGACGCCGGTCAAAACGGAAATTCCGAAAGTGAACGCGAGCACGGTTCCGTCAATCCCAACATCATCCAGGCGCGGAATATTTCCTGGATTGATTGTGCGCACGGCGTAAAGACTCCAGGCGGCGATCCAGATTCCGGCGGCTCCGCCGAGCAAGCTTAGAAATACGCTTTCCGTCAACATTTGGCGCACCAGACGCAAACGGCTGGCGCCCAGCGCGGCGCGAACGGCGATTTCTTTTTGACGTCCACTGGCGCGTGCCAGCAAGAGATTTGCCACGTTGGCGCAGGCGATGAGCAGCACCAGTCCGACCGCGCCAAATAAAACAAGAACCGTGCGGCGCACGTTGCCGACCACTTGTTCGAGCAGTGGCACCACGCTGATGGTAAAAGTCGGATCGCGTTTATCAATTTCGCGAATGCGCGCGGCAATCACGTCAACATCGGCTTGCGCTTCTTGTGGCGTGACGCCCGATTTCATGCGCGCCAGTACGTTAAAGTTTTCATTGCCGCGATCGTTCACGGCGTCGGGCGCCAAAGGCAGTGGCATATAGATGTCGCCACGTTCAACGCCACCAACTGTGGGCATCACTTCGTGATTCAAAGAAAATGAAGGCGTGAGGACGCCGACAATCTGGGCTTGCTTGCCATTCAAAGTGAGCATGGTGCCGAGAATATTTGGATTCGCACCAAATTTAGATTTCCAGAAACCGTAACTAAGCACCGCGGTTGGCGGCTGCCCGGGCGAATCTTCCTGCGGAACAAACAAGCGTCCGATGAAAGCTCGCGCGCCAAGCATGTGGAACAGACTCGTGGTGCCGTTAATGATCGCTACACGCTCCGGCTGATCGATTCCCGTGAGCGTGACTGTGCGGCCCTGCGCCAAAGCCGTTTCCTCAAATACGTGATTGCGCGTCTTGATGTCCATGTACTCGCCGGGCGAAGGCCAATCCTGCGGAATTCCAAGTCCGGGCGAGCGCAGCCACAGAATGGTGAGGCGCTCCGGTTGCGGATACGGCAGCGGCTTCAGAAGCAGCGCGCTGGTAACGCTGAAGATCGCCGTGTTCGCGCCGATTCCCAGCGCCAGCGAAAGCACGATGACCAGCGCCAGACCGGGATTCTTGATTAACGTCCGTACTCCGTAGCGCAGATCTTGCAGCACGTAGTCGAGCATGGTCCGAGCCCTCCACAATTACTATAGCGTCAGTATTCTGACGCCGGCGCGGGCCAATTGTTCCGAGGTCATTGAAACGAAGTGACCTATAAGCGCCTCGGCATATCGGGCAGAATGTTGCATGATTACCACACCCACCCAGTCACTTCGCTTTTGACGCTTGTAACATATTGATAACAAAAGGCATATTCCGTCGCATGGCGGTCTTCAAACTGCTAGAATATGTCCCTTCGATGCCGAATCAGACCACGATTGAGCGCTCGGTCGAAACTGAAGGTGTGGGCCTTCACACCGGAGTGCATTGCCGCATGCGCTTTAATCCCGCGCCGCCGGACGTGGGAATTGTGTTCCGGCGCACGGATTTGCGGAACTTTCAAATTGAGGCGCAGGGACGGAACGTCGCGCGCGTAAGTTACGCCACAAGTTTGATGAAGCAGGGCGTTTGGCTTTCCACCACCGAGCACGTGCTCGCCGCAATTTATTCGTGCGAGATCGATAATATTTATATTGATGTGGACGCGCTGGAGTTGCCGATTCTGGATGGCTCCGCGAAACCGTTTTTGGAAATGATCGATCAAGCGGGAATTCGCAAGTTGCGGAAGCGCCGCCGGTATTTGAAAGTGCTGGCTCCGGTGGAAGTGAAAGATGGCGACCGCCGAATTGGAATTTATCCGTCGGATGAATTCCGCGTGAAAGTGTTCGTGGATTTTGCGCACCCCATGGTTGGCCCGCAGCAGGTGGAGCTGGAGGTAAATCGCGAAAGTTTCACAAAATTGCTTTCCACGGCGCGCACGTTTTGTTTTCTGGAAGAAGTGGACCGGCTTCGCGCGGCGGGACTGGCGCGCGGCGGCTCGCTGGAAAATGCGATTGTGCTGACGCGCGACGGAGTGATGAACGGGCCGCTGCGTTCGCCGGATGAATTCGTGCGGCACAAAGCACTGGATTTAATTGGCGATTTGGCGTTGCTGGGCCGTCCGTTGCTGGGCCGGGTGGAAGCGCACAAGGCCGGCCATGCGCTGCACACGCAACTGGTTTCGCGTTTGCTGGCCGATACTTCGCTGTGGACCGAAACGGTTTCGCACGAGAGTGAGTCGGCTGCGGAAGCGCGTTCTTCTTTTTTACCGGCAGAGGCGTCGGCACCCGCGGATTAAGCGCGTGGTTATTGTCGGTCCCGCAGTGGGCGGGTCGCGGACCCGCCCCTACGAAATTCCCACCAGTAAATCCCATCACGTCACGCGCGCCGAATATTTAATGGTCGATGTGAAAATGCACCGTGAAAAATGAAACTACTTCCACGGCGACGCCATTCAGCAGCGTCGGGCGGAAACGCCATTGCGCGACAGCTTCTTGCGCGGCCCGCGCAAGAACTGGATCGCCGCTCAGTATTTGGACGTCCCTCACTGTGCCATCAACTGAAATTGTTGCGCGCAATTCTACGGTACCCTCGCGGTGCGCCTGCCTTGCGAAATTTGGATAGATCGGCTCGACGCGATGCGTTAGCAGGGCTAGTTCAACTCCCTGGCTTACGGTGATGGGTTTTCGCGGAGGTGGCATAGGCGTTATTTCGGGCCGCGGAGGTTGTGCGCCTAATTTTTCGCCAAATCCATTGAGTATGTTTGGCGGTCCGTCAGAGTCGGCGCCATTGACCTTGCTGCCGAGTATGATTGGAGTCGTGGGTCCACTGGCTGGCGCATCCATTTCAATACTTGGCGGAATCTTCGTTGGCGGCCGAATTGGCGTCGGAGCCGGATCGTGGAATCCAGTAGGCACCGAAATGTTTTGCGTTCGAGTTGGTGGTTGCTGCTGGGCACGTGGAGGATCATGCCGCGGCGCGCCGCCATACGGCGGAAGCGGAACAAAATTCGTCGGACGAAGAATAAGCCTGCTGCCCGTAGCGAAAAGCGGCACGACGAGCAGCGCCACCAGAGTGCAGAATTGAATCAGCGCGGAAACACCTAGCGCTTTTCTGCGCGCGCGGCCTGCGCCTGCGGTCGTGTTGCCGTCAGCATCCACCAGACAGCTCGTCAGCGCGGACAACCCAAAATTTTCCTTCGCCTGTTCTGCTTGCTGCGCGATAACAGACGATATCTGTGTCGCGGGGCCTGATTTTGCGAAGCGCATAGACACTTCTCCCATTTCTGCGGCGTTTGTGGAAGATTCCGCCGCAACTCATCGTTGTTTTTTGTTTTGGAGAAGCGCGCCCTCTGTAAGTTTGGACACCGCGCGGCCGCGAATGTTCCCGATTTGTCGAACGTCCTTTCCACAAACTGGCCGGCGAACTCAAATCGGAAAGTGCGCATCCGAGCGTATACTGCGTGGAAAGGATGTCTGTAACGATGCGTCGAACGCTGTCACTTATGAAAGCAATCCTTGAAAGAAGTGCTCACACGATTGTGTTCGCGTCCGCGTTCGCGCTGGTATTGGGCGCACTGGCGCCGTCTGCCATGTCACAAGATGTTCCCATGAGCGTCAGGCTCACCAGCACGCTCAATGTGGCGGGCGCTCCTGTGGGTCAGTCCGTGACGGGAGAAATTTTAAGTCCCGACTCGTTCAAGGGCGACGTAATCAAAGGAAAAGTTACCGCTTCAAAAGTTTCCAAGGGAAACGCGACGGTGGAATTTCAGTTTGATTACATCCATCACGGCGGATACGACTACAAAGTAATGGCGAAAATTATTTCTGTCCAAAATTCCAATGGCCAGGCGAATGTGGATGAGCAGGGACATCCACTGCACACGTCCACAGTTCCCGGGAAGGGACCGAAGGAAAGTAAATTTGGAGGAAACGTCGGCGGAATGATCGGCATGCCCTCCAGCAGTGCCGGCGACCCGCAGTCCAGCGATGCTCCGCCGCCTTCCATTCGAGTGGCCGGCGAAGGAACGGATTCGACGTTGGCCATTGGCTCGACGTTTGGGCTTACGGTGAGATCGAATGGCCTGGGCGATTTGACCAGCCTGCGGCCGAACGGTCCGGAAGTGGATCCGTATGGCTCGCCGAGTTTCACCGATACAAAACCTGCGGCGCTTGTTCACACCAGCGTGGCGGCGCAACCCGAAATGAAATCCGCGGCAATAGATTTCATTCCCGGCGCGCGAACAATTTTCTTTGATGACTTGAGCGATGTCGGCGCGGACGACACTCCATCGCACTGGCCGGCGCACGAAGGAAAGCTGGACTTGCGCACGCCGAAGGACGGCGCTCCGCCGGAAAGATACGCAACGGAAAACGTGGCACTCACCTCTCCGGCCATGACCGTGCCGGCGAATTTCACGTTTGAGCTGGAATGGACGGGCGGCGGCGCGATGGAATGGAATTTCCGGAATGGCAAAACCATTGTGCTGGCGGCGGTGGTTCACGCCGATACCGATGGGAAATTCGCGACCGTGCAACTGATCGGCGCGGACGGATCGACCTTCGGTAGCGGCAAGATTGCGGCGGACACGTCAAAACCCATTGAATTTGAGCTGTGGGCGCAGCAAAGAAAAATGGGCGCGTATTTGAACGGACAGAAAGTGATTGATGTAAATGAGTTTCAATTCGCGGCCATAAATCACTTCGATGATCTGGAAGCGAAATTCCGGGATGTTTCGATTCATAAAGTACGCGTGGCGGAAACCGCGCCGGATTTTGCAAGCGCGATCAGCGCAAGCGGAAAATATGTTGCGCACGGAATTGAATTCGAAGCCGATAGCGACCTTCTGAAACCTGAATCCGCCGCAACATTGAAGCAAGTTGCCGCCGCGCTGACCAAAGATCGGCAATTGAAATTGGAAATTGATGTGTACACGGATTCCGCGGGCGATGCCGACCACAATTTGAAACTTTCCGAGTTGCGCGCGCAGGCTGTGCAGTCTGTGCTGGTGACGCAATTTGGAATAGCCGCCGCATGGCTCAGCGCAAATGGTTTCGGCACGGCGAAGCCGATTGCATCGAACGTCACACCTGAAGGACGCGCGGAAAATCGACGGGTTGAGTTTGTAAAGAAATAGCGGTGCTACAATGCGGGCACACAAGCTCATCCTGCACAAGAAGGAGTCCGCCGTGATTCGCATGCAAACTAGAATTGCCAAAAAATTGGGTATCGCACTGCTGTGTGCTGCAACGTTTCTCGCGCCAGTCCGCGCGGCCGATAACTCACTCAAGACCATCGACTATCCCGGCGGCGGCCAAATTATTTACGGGCCCCTGCCCGATCAGTCCTCTCTGAAAGACGCGCTGGTCAGCATGCTGAAGAATATTCACGGCCACTTCGGCGAGCGTCCGGAAATCGGCAAACTATTTCAAACGCACGGCAGCGATTCGGTCGCAACTTTTTTCACGGTGACGGCAAAAAACCAGGGCGGCAAGCATATGGCGGGATTATTGATCGTGGCCATGCCCAGCGGCAGCAAAGCGGCGGCCGGATTAATTTACGATGACGCCGACAGGTTCAGCAAAACGCTGAATCCGATGATGAAGAAATTAAATGAAGTGTGGCATGTCGATACCACGTCCGGATCCGTAGCGTCCGCAAAAGCAGCTCCGGTTGCGGAGTTGCATCGAACCTCATTTCCCGATAATAGCGGCAGCATCGGCTTGCCCTCCGGATGGAAAATTGTTGGCGGACGCGGGGGCGCGGTGATCGTCGCTGGCCCCAATGGAGAAATCGAGCGCCTCTCTCAAATTCACCAGTTTCTAGATCCTTCCACTCCGCAGGGCCAGAAAATGATTCAGTACGAAACACAAAATGGCCGCCGGCAATTGCCGGAGCAATTCACGACTTACCCCTACGGCCGCGATCTCGTCGAAGCGTTTCGGGCATATCTGCAACAGGCCAGCCAGCGCGCCAATATCCCCACGCCAACATTCACAGTTACCAGCTCCACGAATGTTCCTCCGGGCCAGTATTCCGTTGGAGGACTTACAATTCTGGCTGACTTGGATCTGCATGACGGCTCAGGCATGCGCACCGCGCTGTTCCAGCTTGCGGTCATGAAGCGCATCGAACCTTCCATGTGGGGCCTGATGGCCACCGCAATCAGCGTTCCCAAAAAATTCGCGCAGGAAGAATGGCCCACCATGCTGGCCGTCGCCAATAGCATGAAACAAAATGGCGCAGTGATTCAGGCGCAAACTCAGCAGACCATTGATCAAATCCACGCCGTCGGCGCAGCCGCCAAAGCGCAAGCCGACGCCGCCCACGCCGCAAATGACGCCCACAACGCCAGTGTCGAAGCTCACTGGGACAACATGGCCAGGGCCAGCAAGAGCTTCCAGGAATACACGCTGGATCAGGCGGTTGTGGTGGATACGCACACCGGTGCCCACGCCACCGGGTGGAATCAGGCCGCCGATGCCCTGGTAAAAGCCGACCCGAATCGGTATCAGATCGTGCAAAGGCAGGATCTTCTCAAAGGCGTGGACTACTAGCGTAGTATTTCGCCCCTGGCGGGTACTAGAACTAGATCCGATTTCCGTCCGGAAACCCAGTTATAGGCCAATTTGTCGCTGGACAGTATTTGTGCGAATGTGCTAAATATCGGGCTGTCAATCACATTTTTGCTGGGTTCCGGGAATATTCCCGCCTGTATTTGCATCCAACAGGTTATGTAGAGCATCAGAGACCTTGGGGATTCCTCCCGCAAGGCGAAAGGGTAGGTACTTTTATATGCTTCGGCAATCTGTGGAAACACTCGGAGTACGTCCGACTGGCTGGGCGGCATTGAACCGCGATCCGCAGGAAGATAAGGTGGAGTTCACCTGTCCACATTGCGGAATCGTAGGCGACAAGAATGCGCGGCGCGAACGCTCGTTGTACCGCTTTACCGACGGCTTCCTGCAGGATTTGCAGGGTGAAGTAACCGTGTGCCGTGCTTGCAAGCGCTCCATGCGCGTTGTGCCCATCGTCATGCTGCACGATCAGGACGAAAAGAAGCGGTTTGAGGCTGTCTTCGCCACTGAGCTTCAGCCGACGACGACTTAATCCCACAACATTTTTTGGTCAAATACTAACGCCATAAATAGGAAGGCCGGCCCGCAATTGGGACCGGCCTTTCGTTTTTTACGGGTTGGTTGACGCGCCGGCTTCAGCGGTAACGGTTGTCACCATAGCGGTCGTGCTCGCGAAATTCGCGGCACTTTTCCCGCGCCTTTTCCAGGTCACGGCGTTCGTGATCGGCCTGGCGGCTGTACATGCCGTGACGCTCAATGGCGCGATTCAGCTCACGCTCTTCTTCACGAACTTTGCGGTAACACGCGTCGTCACGGTCACCGCCCATCGCAGATGTGGGCCCAGCGCCTCCAAACATCACCAAGGCGCCCAACAGTATCGCGAACATTTTCAAGTTGCGTTTCATAACGGCCTCCTTGGCAACGAGGAAGCCCGGAGCTGGTCAGGCGAGTTCGTTGTCAGTATGTGGGACGCATCGGCCGCCGGAATGGTTGCACTGATGTAAGTAACCACTTACATTGGAGGTATGCCCGATCAACTCTTGCATTGCCACGCCGGGCACAGCAAAATGGCAGCACCCGCCGGGAGGCATTTAGATGGCTGAGCGAATGAAGATTCAGATTTTTGGCCAGACCTATTACATGCAGGGTGATCTGGACACCGCGTACGTCGAAGACCTTGCGAAATATGTGGACGCGAAAATGGCCACCGTCGCCGAGGAAACTCACACCGTGGATTCGGTGCGCGTGGCCGTGCTGGCCGCGCTTTCCATCGCCGACGAGTTGCACACGCTCCGCCGCACTCAGCAGGACATGAAAGGCGCGCTGCGCGATCGCACCGAACGCTGCTTGAATCTGGTCGAGCGCGCCCTCAAGCAGACCGCGTAACTAGCTGTTAACCCTTATGGTGTAACCGTTTACGCCGCCAGCGCGTCTGGAGTACACTGGATGTCCGCTTTCCCAACGGGCCGGATAGAACCGCGGCGCGCCGGAATGGCATCTTAATTAGGCAATGCACCAGGACCGCACAATTCGAGCCATAAAGTTCGGCGCAATTCTGGCCGCACTTTTGCTTGTTTTTGCGTTGGTCGGCAGCAGTGTTTGGCACGATCATCGTGGAGAATCCAGCGCGAATTGCCAGACCTGCCACCTCAGCCACCAGACGGCCACCTCGCATCTGGTAGCCGCCAGTGTTTCCGCGCCGGTAGTTATCGGCATTACTGCTTTGCCGCCGGATACCACGCGCGTTGCCGGACCCGAAATTCCCTTCAATATTTCTCGAGCTCCTCCCACAGCGTAATTCTTTCGCGGTTTTCCCTGGGCCTGACCAGAAGCAGCGTTTCGCGTCATTTACAGCGCATTCGCCTTAACAATTTGTGCTTCTCATGCAGCGTCCACTCTATTTCCATTCGATGATTTATGTACTGGAGGCAGAAAGTTGCCATGAGTTCTCTCGATAGTTTTTTCAAGCTTAGGGGTGCACGTGTCGTTGGTCTGGGCATTGCGCTCGCAGTTTTCGCGATGATTCCGCGGCACGCTCACGCGCAAAGCGTTCCCGTGCAGATTACGCTGGATCAAGCCATTGACCTCGCGCTGAAGCACAATCATTCGCTGCTCGCATTGCGCACCACCATCCTGCAAAACCAGGCGCAGGAAACCACGGCAAATCTTCGGCCGAATCCGACGCTGAATACCGACATGCAGTTCGTTCCGCTGTTCAGTCCCAGCAATTTCACATCGACCTATCTCGATAACGGCGTGCAGTTCGACATCGGCGTCGGCTATCTATTTGAGCGCGGAAAAAAGCGCCAGCACCGGCTGGCCGCGGCCAAGGACGCCACGGCGGTAACCACCGCACAAGTCGCAGACGCCGAGCGCGCGCTGACTTTTAATGTCGGGCAGCAATTTGTAGCCGCGCTGCTCGCGCAATCCACTTTGGAACTCGCCGAAGAGGACATCAAGAGTTTTCAGCAAACGGTGGACATCGGACAAGCGCAGTACAAGGCTGGCGCCATCAGCGAAGGCGACTTCCTGAAAATCAAACTGCAGTTGCTGCAGTTCCAGAGCGATGTGGCCAACGCGAAACTTGCCAAAATCGTGGCTCTTTCCGCGCTCCGCGATTTTCTTGGCTTCGCGTCGGTGCCGGATAACTACGACGTGCAAGGCGATTTGGACTACCAGCCGGTGCACGCCGGCATGGACGACCTGAAAGCGCTGGCGCTGCGCACGCGACCGGATGTGCGCGCCGCGCAATTGGGCGTAACCGCGGCGCAAAGCCAGGAATCACTGGCGGAAGCCAACGGCAAGCGCGACGTCACCGCCTCCGCGAATTACACCCACATCGCTGCCATAAATACAGCTTCGTTCTTCGGCAGCATTCAAATTCCAATTTTCGACCGCAATCAGGGCGAAATCGCGCGCACTAAATACGCCATCACTCAATTTCAGGAACTAAACTTAGCCGCCGCGGAACAGGCTCTTTCCGACGTGGTGAGCGCCTACGAAGCTCTGCACACCAACGACCAGATCATTCAGCTCTACCGGAGCGGATTTTTGGACGATTCCAAGCAATCGCGGGACATCAGTGAATACGCCTACCGGCGCGGCGCCGCGAGCTTGATCGATTTTCTCGACGCCGAACGAACTTATCGCGCCAACCAACTCGCCTATCGCCAGGCGCTGGCCAGCTATATGACCGCGCTGGAACAGTTGCGCGATGCCGTGGGCACAAGGACCTTGCCATGAAAATGAAACGATTACTTTCTATCGAAACGCAATCCCTCACGCCGGCTTCGCGCGGACGAATCTTCTCGATCGCCGGAGCGATTGGAGCAGCCTGCCTGGTAGCCGCGATCATCTCGGGCTGCAACTCCGCAGATAAAGCCGCGTCACAGATGACTTCCTATTCCGGTACCGAGTCGGCGTCTGAAAAAGCGGGCCTCTTCACCGTACCGCAAGATCAGATGGCGCACATACAAGTAGTCCCCGTACAAAAAGTGAAGTTGCCGCGCACGCTGCGCCTCACCGGCACGGTGACCTACAACTTGTTTAAGACCACGCCTGTATTTACCGCCGTTGGCGGGCCGGTGCACGAAATTCTTGTCGCGCCCGGTGAAATGGTGAAGGCCGGCCAGCCGCTGCTCACCGTGAATAGCCCTGATTATTCGCTACTTCGCTCCGGCTTCATGAAAGCCCGCGACACTGTTCAATTGACCGACAAGAATCTCAAGCGCGCGAAAGATTTGTACGAACACCACGCCATTGCCGAACGTGATTTGGAACAAGCGGAATCGGATCACTCCCAGGCCGAAGCTGATTTGCAATCGGCCGAAGCCGGACTGAAAGTTCTGGGCATCTCCGATCCGGAAGAGTTGCTGAAAGGCCCGGCTTCTTTTCAGGTGCCGCTACTTTCTCCAGTCAGCGGTGAAATCACGGATCGTCTGGTCGGCCCCGGCCAATTGCTGGCCGCGGGCGCTACGCAGTGCTTCACCATTTCAGATATGTCCACCGTCTGGGTGCTGCTGAACGTGTATCAGGGCG
>Ga0210410_10005423_pt1 | contig 11096 bp, 13 predicted proteins | sample IncBWC4MmetaG_FD_161058 | JGI IMG/M metagenome (GOLD analysis project Ga0210410, IMG submission 161058) | Forest soil microbial communities from Barre Woods Harvard Forest LTER site, Petersham, Massachusetts, United States - Inc-BW-C-4-M | ecosystem: Environmental > Terrestrial > Soil >... | reverse complement strand
TCTTGTCTCTATCCGGATACTCGAAGATCGAAAGATCACCCGAGTAAGGTGTACTCGTAGGCCGCTGCTGCGTCACTGTAGTCGTCTGCGCACTGGCCAGACTAACTACCATCAACAAGGCAAGAACAACATTCCCCAGCCGCACACGCCGCAACGAGAAATTCATCATGCCCTAACCATCCGACATAACGCACACCCTTGGCAAGGGCCTCACTTCATTTCGCTGCATCGCAATCCCACGACACAAAAAAAGGGAGCCGCAACTCCGGCTCCCTCGTCTCATGACAAACAATCCTTACCGCAATCCACCACCGGCCTTCACCAGCTCTCCAGTCAACCAGTTCGAATCGTCCGACGCCAGAAAGGACGCAACCGTCGCGATATCCTTCGGCTGTCCGATGCGGCCCAGCGGAGTCTGCGCCACGGTATTCTTTTCGAAATCGGTCCCGATAAAGCCGGCCGCGTGCACGCCCTCCGTCTCCACCATGCCTGGGTTGATCGAGTTCACGCGGATATTCTTCGGCCCCAGTTCCTTGGCGAGAACCAGCGTGATCGCGTCCACCGCGCCTTTGGTCCCCGTGTAGATGCTCGAGTGAGGCGGTGCGAGAGAAGAAACCACCGACCCGATGTTGATGATGTCACCGCCCTCCGGCCCAAAGTATTTCAGCGCCTCCTTCGACGCCAGAAGGAGTCCAAGCACATTCAAGTTAAAGATTCTGTGGAACTCCTCGGCAGACACCTGCTCAAGCGGACTAAAAGCATAGACGCCCGCATTATTCACCAGGGTATCCAGCCGTCCGAAGGTCTTTTTCGTTTCAGCAAAGACTTTGGCGACGTCTTCCTGCTTCGAAAAATCACCCTGTACCGCAACCGCCTTGCCACCCTTCGCCTTGATCTCGGCAACCACTTTGTCCGCGCCTTCCTTGCTGGACGAGTAGTTCACCACAACGGACGCGCCATCTGCAGCCAGTGCTTTCGCGATGCCCGCCCCGATACCCTTCGATGCGCCACTAACCAGAGCCACTTTATTCGCAAGCTTTCCCATATTCGGTATCCTCAGTTTCCTTGTCCTTATCAGTTTGATGTTTCGATAAACATCTAATTGATGTGGTCCGATGCAGGAAAGTTGCGAACATTCTTTTGAAAACTTCTAAGGTGTCTCCGCTCTAGATCTTAGCCAGTTGCTCCGTATACGCTCGCAGCACGTCCCGCCTCAGCATATAGCTGGCAAACTTCCCTTCGCGCGTCACCCAGACCAACCCGGCGGTCTCCAGCTCCTTCATATGATGCGATAAAGTTGCCGCGCTTACCTGATGGCAGTCCTTGATATCCGAGCATCGCGCCGGATCGGTGCAGCTCCCAATCTGCCGCAGCAGCTCAAGCCGCCTTGGATCGGCCAGCGCCTTCGCAATCAGATGAACCTGCTCCTCGCTCAATCGGACCGGCTCCGTCCCCACGCGCTTCACAGCACTCATCACAACTCCTAGCGAATCTGCACCAGCTCCGCGCCAGCCCCAGGCCCAGCACCATGGCCAGATGCGCCCGGCGTCACCGAGGAAGTCTGCGGCGCCCGCCAATGATCGATGTAGCTCACCTGATGCACGCAACTGATCGTGCAGCTTGGCGAGCAGCTCTTCTCCGTCAGAAACTCCCGCTTCACATCCGCTGTCAAATATCCAGACAACGGCACGCCAGGATACCCACGCTGCTGGCTGCAGTAGTGCACCAGCCCGTTCTCGCAGATATACAGATACCGCCCACCCGCCCTGCAGCGCCAGTCATTCGTCTTCCCGTTGGCAATCGCCTCCTGGAAGTGATTGAACCGCGAGTAGCTCCGCCGCGTCAGGTTCCGCACCTTGTCCCAGACCCCGCGCTCCTCTGCGCCCAGCGGCTTCAACTGCCCGCTGCCGTCATGGATAATCCCAATGGTCGAGCTGAACCCCAGCCCCAGCGCCCGCTGACTCACCGTCAGCGCATCGTTCGGATTCGCAATCCCGCCGCCCACCACCGAATTGATATTCACATGAAAGTCCGCATGCTCGGCCAGCATCTGCAGCTTCTTGTCCAACACCTTCAAGCTCTTCTTCGAGACCGCATCCGGCATCACATTATCGATCGAGATCTGCATATGGTCCAGCCCGGCCTTATTCAGCCGCTCAATCCGGTCCGGCATCAGCAGATACCCATTCGTGATCATCCCGGCAATCGCACCCGTCTTGCGTATCCGAGCAATAATCTGGTCCAGCTCCGGATGCAACAGCGGCTCACCACCCGAGATCGTAATGACAGAAGTCCCCAGCCGCCCCAGATGATCAATCCGGCGCAGCATCTCGTCGATCGGCACCGGATCGGAAAAATCGTCGTACTCATTGCAATAGGTGCACGCCAGATTGCACCGCCGCATCGGCACAATGTGCGCCATATACGGGTGCCCGGTCGACAGCACCGCCGACCCGATCGAACCAAGTTCACGCAGCTTGCGCGTCACTGCCTTCCAGCGGCGTTTCGCAGGCATGGGACGTCTGCCGCTCACACCGGCAGTTGTAGAAGCAGAAGACATATCATCTTCAAGTATATCGAACCATCAGGCTCTTTTTCTGGGAAAGAGGGTTTGCCAATAGATACCGAAAAGCTGACTCTCGTTCTGCGCATCGATTCGCGAACCCTACGACTCCCGATAATCCAGCAGCACCACGCCGACAAGTACCAGGCAAAACGGCCAGACATACGAAGCAATCCGGGATTCCCTCTGGTCAGGCAGACGCAGCTCCAACCACCGGCTCCAGCCTGCGGTGGCCCCAAGCAATGCAATCGGCGTATGGCTTATCTCCGCCAGTAGCTCTTCTTTCACGTTCCCCACAGAGTGATTGTGCGTCAGCAACAGTGCGCCTCCGGCGGCGCAAAGCAACGGAAAGACCATGGACGCCCAGCGCGAATGCCATCGCCCCGTCTGATTTCCCCATTCAAACACCGCAAACGCGACGATCAGAAGCGCATAAAAACGGTGCTGCAAAATATCCGGCACCGCCATGCTCGCCCAGAAAGGCCGCGGCCCCAGCGGCCAGCACTCCGGGTCGCCGCGCAGCACGATAAACACCGCCAGCCCCGCAAAGACCAGCGGCCAATTTCGTGCCCATCGCGCATTCGGCAATCGGCTCAACAGCGCCAACACACCGGCCGCGAGCAAAATCAGCCCCGACCAGTGATGGTTATACTCCGACCACGCCTTGCCATTCGCATCGCTCGGAGCACTCGCCACGTTGTACTGCATCTTCTTCACCGCCTCGTCCAGGGGCGTTGTCGGCGCCAGCGCCGCGAACACCGGGCTCGTCATGCGCGGCACTACCGGATGAAAGCGTTGGACAATCTCGGCGACGCTTACCCGGTCGATCGGCAAGTCGACCGCCGGAGGCTGCGAAGTCATCGAGGCGGCCGCCAGCACCGCCGTGAAACCCAGCCCAATCTCCGCCTCGCCAAATCGACGCAGCCGCGTCAATAAACCCACCGGCGCGGTATCGATCTGCCGAACCAGAAAAAAATTCCCCGCGCCCATCGCCGTCACCATCAGCAGCAGGTACAGCTTGGAGATCATCATCACTCCATAAGCCGTCCCATACACACTGCTCAACGATCGGTCGGCAGACACATCCAGATAGATCCAGGCCATGCCGATGCCGCCCAGCAGCAGCGTCCCCGCGCCCGCGAGCGCCAGCGGCGAATAGCGGCGCAGCTGACGTTTTGCCTCCTCAGCAGTCCCCGACCGCCGCAGCGAAACCAGCAGAAACGGCATCGCCCCGATCCACAAAGCCGCACCCAACTGATGTGCAGCCGTCAAGGCGGTGAGTAACTCACGATGGTCCAGACGGGAGACCGAATGGCTGGTGGAAACCACCGCCAGCAGGACCAGCAGGGCAAAAGGGAACAACGCGTACGCCGATCTGCGCCCTCCGATCCACGCGCAAAGAACAATTGCGGAAGCCGCGATCACAGCGGCGCTGCCCGCGAGAAAATACCGCGCGCCAACCACGTCGCCGAAGCTCAAAGACGAGCTCCCCATCAAGAGAGCGCTGTCGACTGCGACGTAGCACAATTCAACGATCACAAAGCCCGTAGCCGACCATCGAATTCCCCGCCAGCAGCCGGCGATGACGGACTCTTCGGCGCGAGCAGGCATGGCGACGATCAGCAGGTAAGCAATCCCGCCGAGCGTCAGCAACTCCAGCCCGAGGGTCAGTGCCCGCAGAACAACAGACAAAAAATCGAAGTCGCCTAAAAGCCAGATCAAAGGTGAATCCTCGGAATAGAAATGCAGCAATGGGTTGTCCGCGATGGGCGGCTGGAGGGTCTGGAGACGTCAAAGCGGGCATTCCTCGCACCTGACGCGCATCTTCACTTCGAATGTTTACGAAATAACCGAGTCAGTCATGGCCCTGTCGCCAAAAAATTCATACGCAGCTATTTGCCAGGTACAAAGCAAAAGTGAAAATGCTCTAACTGAGGCCTACCCCACCCCCTACCTCACACGAAACGGTATTTCACCACGGGTGACATGGCCGTCGGTCGCCAGCACCTGCCAATGAACCGCATATTTACCCGGACCCAGATGCGCCGCCCGTGCGGTCAGGGTGTCCGGCGCGCTTTGGTGCTCAATCGTCAGCGGTTTGGACTGACCATCGGAGTTGCTCAACAGCATCGTCGATCGCGCTCCATCGACCCGCGAACTGAACCTCATGGATACCGCTACATCCGGCCCCTCGACAATCGCATCGGTCGCGGGCGAGGAGTGGACCAACACAGCGTGGGCCCAGGCGGCGCGAGGAACGGCCATCAGCGCCACTGCGACAACGGCCATCAGACCGGCACGAACCAGATTTTCAATGGGGGAACTGCGCAGCGAGTTCTTCATGCCCCATTTGATACACGTCCACCCCAAAGAGATACCTAAAATCTCCTGTTAGGAGGACGACATACCACGTCAGGCGTATCGAACTACAGCGGGCAACCCTTACTCGACCGTTACTTACCCACCACCAGGATCGAAAACGTATCCGGCACCATCTGCCCTCGTCCCGGACGCCCTCCCGGAGGCGGCGCCGGAGCCGGCGTAAACTCCGCCGTAATCAGCAGCAGCCGGTTCGTCTTGCGGTCCAGAGTCAGCGTCTTCGCACGAGGCTGCGTCTGCAATGTCTGTTCCACGACAAAGCTCGTCGGACTGTTCTCCTTCACAATCGTCAGCGTCCCACCCCCCTCCGAGCTGAACGCCTCCATCGTCTTCGGGTTGAACACCGCACCATCCGTTCCACCCCCGATGGGCAGCGCGTCGATAATCTTTCCGTCACTCGCATTCAAAATCACCATCGTCTGCGGACTCCGGCAAGAGGCAAAGAGAATATTGTTCTTCACATCCATCGCCAGCCCGGCACAAGTCCCGCCCTTGCCCTGCAGGTCGTACGTAGTCGTCAGCTTCAGCGTCTTCGTATCCACCACCGCGATGCTGCCCTTGTCCTCCAGGTCGATATACAGATGGCCTTTGCCATCCAATACACCCTGCTCCGGCGCGCCGCCCAGATCGACCGTCCCCACAATCGATCCATCCTTCGCATCGATCACCGTAACGTTCGGCGCACCATGGCTGAACACATACACCCGGCCATTCGAGGGATCCGCCAGAATGCCGTCCGGCCCGCCCTGCACGTCAATCGTCTTGATGGTCGCCAGCGTCTTCGCGTCGAACATCGCTACCGGCTTGCTGCTGCCGAATCCATGTTGTGCCTTCGTATCAACCGCGACTCCATGAGCACTCACATTGGCGATCTCGCCCACCGGCTTCAGCGTGTCCAGATCGAAAACGGTAATCCGCCCGGAGGGTCCACTGCGCGGCACATATAACCTGCGCCCGGCGTCATCGGCGTACACATAATCGAACCCACCCTCGCCGCCAACCTTCACCGTCTGCAGCACCTTGTAAGGCCCAGCCTGCTGCGCCAGACTCGAGAACGGCACCATCGCCACCACAGCAGCCAGCATCAGGGAAACTCGTCGCATGAAATATCTCCTCGCGCTAGTGAATCACATTCTTCAAAAGCCATCTACGCCTAAACCAAGAAAAAAGCGGCCTCGAAGGCCGCTCTCTCACAACATGGTGACTCCACTCTATAACTTGGCTAGCAGCTGCCGGGTCTGCTGGGTCGTCCCCTGGAAAAACCCCTCCAGCCCAAACCCCGGCCACAAACTCGACCGCTTCTTTCCATCTGGCGTCAGCGTCAAAGTCTTCTCCTGCTTGTCCCGCAGCACGACCACCGGCACCGGCTTGCCTTTATTGTCATGCACCGTCTTGGTCCAGTCCGTCCCATTGGCGACAGCAATCGAATTGATCTTCACGACGACGTCCCCCGCCTTCATCCCGGCCTCTTCTGCCGGACTATTTCCATCCACGCTCCGCACCAGCAGCCCCCCACCGCCGGTTGCGCCAAAGAACTCCGCGAGCTGCGGCCCCATCACCTCCAGCTTCGCCCCGGTAAACGACGAGCTCAGGATGATCGTCTCCGTCCCCAGCAGGTCCCGGTGCTCCTTCGGAGCTGGCGTCGCGTTCGCCGACTTCGAATCCAGAAAACTGTTCCCCCGCACAACCCCCGAGGGCCCCGGCGCCGGCACCGAGTAGTGCTGCTCCCACGCCTGCAGCCCCACCATTCTGCGGTCCGCCGTCTGCATTGTCATCGTCTGCGTCTGCCCGTCCCGGCTGATCACGAAGCTCACCGATCGCCCCACCGGCATATCCTTCAACATCCGCCGCAGCTGTTCCTCGGTCTCCACCATCTGCCCATTCATCTGCAGAATCACATCATGCATCCGCATCCCGGCCTTGCACGCCGGCCCGTCATGGTCCAGATTGGTGATCTCCGCGCCGCGTGCCTCCTTCAGCTTCAGCGCCACAAGCTGGTCCTCGCTCACGTCGCGCATGTCGATCCCAAGATACCCCTGGGCCGCGTGTCCATGCGTCTCACCCATCGCCGCGGCATACATCTGCTGCCCAAGCGCTCCAGAAAGTTCGGCCGCATGCAATACCTGTCCCCTGTCCAGAACAGCTATGCCGGCCACCAGCACCACCAACTCAACCGACCTGCGGTGTTTCATCTGCGTAACCTCAAGCAACTCTTTTTTTGACACACAAGACGACGAGCGGACCTCACTCACCGCACCTTACTGAATATCGGCAGCGTTCTGCAGCGCGTTGTACGACGCCGTCCGGATATAAGGATTCGCATCCTGGGTCGCGACCGTCCGCAGCACCTGCCGCACGCTCGAATCCGACTGCACCGGCTCAAGCAGCCCGATCGCCGTACGTCGCACCTCAGCATCGCGATCGTGTGCGACCGCTTCCAGCACCGCGTCGCGCACATGCTGGTCCTGTCCGACGTACCGCTGCAAACCCTCGAGCGCCTTCATCCGCACCCCGGCGTCCTCGTCATACCGCAGCGACACCATCAACGCATGGCGAATCCCATTGCCATCCACCGTCGACTGGCACGCGTGCCCCGCCTTGCACTCATCGGTCAGCAGCGAGACCGAGTTCATCCGTACCCCAGGCGTCGCCGCCGCATTGGTCCCCACCAGCAACAGCTTCCGAATCTCCGGGCTGTCCAGCGACCCCTCCATCGACTCCGGAACAATCTTGTTGTAGTTCACCTGCACCAGCTCCGAGTTCGGCGTCTGCACAATCCCGGTCACATTCGCAATCACACCCTCAGTCGGATGGTTGACCATGACGACAGACGTTGGCTTCGGCGCATTCGCGACCTGGTAGCGATGAGTAAAGTTCCCCGCCAGAAAACCCACGCCCAGCAGCAGCGTCGCCAGTGCGGGCGCGCTCTGCACGTAACCCAGCCACCGGAAAAAATTCGTTCTCAGTTGTGTAACAAATCCATGCGGCGGAATCATGTCCAGCGCATCGTCCAGCCGCATCCGCGATTGCGCCAGCAGGTTCGGCGAAGGCTCCAGCACCGGCGTCGTCGCCAGGCGCTCCTCGAACCTCTGGAACGACGCCAGCTCCTCGCGGCAATCCTCGCAACCTGTCAAATGCTGTTCTAAAACTCCGGCCAACTCATCGGGAAGCTCGCCGTAATTCAATAACACGATGCAATCTCTTGCGCTCTGACACTTCATTGTCCTACCTCAACCAGCCTCAAAATTCTCACCTGCCGCCATGGGGGGTCTTTGCGCCCTTTTATCCGATCACTAATCACTAGTCCTAACAACTAGCTTCTAAGCTCCGCCAGATTTGCCCGCAGCTTCCGGGTAGCGCGAAACAGTGTATTCTTCGCCGTCTCCTCTGTCGTGCTCAACATCTCGCCAATCGTTCTCAGCTTCAAGCCCTGGTAGTGCTTCAACTCAAAAACCGTTCGTTCCCGCGGCGTCAATTTGTCCAAAGCCGCGTTGATGCGCTCGCTCATCACCTTCCGGTCCAGCTCCCTGCCCGGGTTCGACATCGCCCGTTCATCAGAGATGTTCGCCATCAGGTCCATCTCATCGCCACTGGCATCCAGCACCGTCGCCGGGTCTTCTCTGCGGCTCTTTCGCCGCCGCAACTGATCCAGGCAAAGGTTTGTGACAATTCGGTAAAGCCACGTATAAAAGCTGCACTCGAACCGGAAGTTCCCCAGGTGGCGATACGCCTTGATGAACGCCTCCTGGTGGACATCCTGCGCGTCCTGCTCATTGCCGAGCATATGCAGCGCCAGCCGTAGCACCGACTGGTCATACCGCCGCACCAGAGCGTCGAACGCAGTTCGCTGGCCCTTCTGCGCCTCGCGAATCAGCTCATCGTCCTCGGTCCGCTGTTGCGCCCGCGCATCCAACTGCGCCTGCGTCAGCTTGCCGCCATTCCTGGTCCCGGATTGGGCCGCAGCCTTTGCCATCGCTGGCATAGATTCTACAGCCGGGGTCCCTAACAATCCCATGGCAAACGGACTAATGTGCCGCTTTTGCGCCCTTACAGCCAACGGAGCCGACAGCTCTCCGCCAAGGTCCATCCCAACAGCATCTGCATTCATCGACTGACTCCGGAGGTCAGAAAAATCGAAGTACACTCCAATAGACCCGCCCACCCCGGAAAGGTGAGCGTCAGGTAAGCGTCAACGGTTAGCCCCTCCCTACCACTTTTCGGTAAGCTCTCCCGTAAACTCTTCCTATGACTCGCCGCCCCCCCGCCGCCCCCAGCCTCTTCTCCGAACCCACGCCCACGGCGGCCGCCAACCCCGAAAAATCCGGCCAGAAATCCGGCTGGGTCAACGCCCATTGCGACGGCGGAGCCCGCGGCAACCCAGGCCCCGCCGGCTACGGAGCCGTCATCCAGGACGACCACGGCACCATCCTCGCCGAACTCTCGGAGTTCCTCGGCATGCGCACCAACAACTTCGCCGAATACTCCGGCCTCCTCGCCTGCCTCCAGTACGCCCTCGACCATCACCACCCCCGCCTCCGCGTCGTCTCCGACTCCGAGCTGATGGTCAAGCAGATCCAGGGCAAATACAAAGTCAACTCCCCCGACCTGCGCCCCCTCTGGCAGGAAGCCAAAAACCGCATCGCCAGACTCGAAGCCTTCGAGATCTCCCACGCCCTGCGCCACAAAAACAAGGACGCCGACCGCCTCGCCAACCAGGCCATGGACCGCGGCATGCGGCGCAACCAAAGTAGTGACGCCCGCCCCCAAGTCCCCACCTCTGGTAAGAATTCGTCATCCTTCGGCGAACTGGGGTCCCCGGCGAGCGGTTCTGGCTCGCTGGGGCGGGAGGCCGGAGAGCCTGCTCTGAGCTTGTCGAAGGGACCTGCTTCTCGCACGGAAGCTCCGCTGAAGGCCACCCCCTACCCCACCAAATCCCAAACCCCGCCCGACCCCTACCCCAAGGCCGACACCATGCTCCGCGGCTTCACCAAAGACGGCGTCGTCCACATCCTCGGCAACGCCACCCTCCCCGACGGCGTCTTCGTCAAAATCATCCGCGAATAAGACTAACGAAGCCTCTTAATTTAAAGCTTGTCATTCTGAGCGGAGCGAAGAACCCCTGTATTTCGCCTTTGTTGTTGTCTGTTCTTGACCCGAATCTTCTTGACCTCAACCCTTCTTCTTAGGCTCCTGATAGATCCCGATCACATTCCCCCCAGGATCGCGAAACCTCGCCGTAATCTCAGGCGCATCGCCGCCGATCGCCTGCACAATCTCGCCCCCATTGGCCACAATCGCCTTAACCGTCGCCTCCGCGTCATCTACCATCACGTAGACCAGAAGCCCCGGTTGCGAAGCAGGCGGCCTTCCCACCGACCACGTGCCACTCACCTGGCCAACCCCATCGTCAAACGCGGTCGCGCCATCTCCCCGTTGCCTGACATTCCAGCCAAAGACGCGCGTATAAAATTCAGCCGAGCGCGCAACATCCGTCGCAGGCATCTCGATATAGCAGATCTTTCCATTCGTAGACGCAGGAGGCATAACTACTCCTTTCAAACACTGCGATTCTAGCGCGTCACAAGACGAACGTCGTCCCTGGCTTTCATTTTCCTCGCTCACCAACCGATCCCGCCAACCGCGAACACAACTCCTCTACGGTGCGCATCTGTTCCAGCATCCCTGCCAGCTTCGTCACCCCCACATTCTTTTCAAAGTGAGTCTGCATCCGGTCGAAGATCCCCACCACCCGTACCACCCGCCGCTTGCCCACTGGTTGCAGCACCAACCGAAACGACCGCGCATCGTCCAGATCGATCCGTCGCCGCACCAACCCCTTCGCCTCCAGCGACGAGACGCAATGGCTCACATTCCCCCGTGTCGTCTGAAACGTCTCCGCCAGGTCCGAAGGCTTGATGCCACCCTTCTTCTCGAAGAAGATCGCAGCCAGCATCAAGGCCTCAAAGAACGTCAGCTCCTCCTCCCGCAAAATCACGTTCAACGAAGCTTCCATCCTGCGAGCGATCCGGCTCGCCTGAAAGATCGGGCTCTGCCGCAAAAAAGCTTCAATCCGCATCGCGCCCTCGTTTGTGGTTGATCAATTCAACTATTTATAACAAAACAAAACTACCTCCTCCCACAGTCGACTCCGGCG
>Ga0210410_10005422_pt1 | contig 11098 bp, 10 predicted proteins | sample IncBWC4MmetaG_FD_161058 | JGI IMG/M metagenome (GOLD analysis project Ga0210410, IMG submission 161058) | Forest soil microbial communities from Barre Woods Harvard Forest LTER site, Petersham, Massachusetts, United States - Inc-BW-C-4-M | ecosystem: Environmental > Terrestrial > Soil >... | reverse complement strand
TACACTCTTGCCTCGCGCGTAATCAAAATGTATTTCGGTCTGACGGGAGTGCGAGCCTTCCTGCGTATTCTTCAAAACCCGCTGCGAGCAAAACGTGCGCGGATCAAAAAATGCCTCGAAGCGGTCATGCACTTTGTAAAGCGCGTTGACCACGCCGGCGGAGTCCGCAATGGCAGTCACATGCTGCTGGCCGCCGTCGAGCCCCAGCGTGAGCCGGGCCGTTCCGGCATTGAACAGATGCCATTCGACCTCGAACACATAGGTCTGCCCATTCGGAAAACTGTAATTCGGAGGCGGAGGTACAACCCGCGCCGGGGGAGCCGCGCTTATGGTGGCGATCGAAGGCTGATCCGACGCTGCCGAGGGGTGACTCTGGTCTTGCGACAAGACGGAGAGTGCTACCAACAAACACCACGCCGGATTGAGCTTCAAGAAAATGTGCATGTCGCTTAGACGAACGCCTTCAGCTTCTGGTGAGATACGAAATGCGGGCCAGAAGATGTCTCGCAGTCCATTACCGGATCCAGCGGAGTTTAGCCGCCAAGGCCGCCGTCACCGCCGCCGCTCCCAGTGTCGCATTGTACTCGCGATGCTTCCAGTAGAGGTCCCAGGAGAATCCTCCGCGGTCACCGCTAAAGGAACCTAACCGTGGCAAGAGCCGAGGGACTTGCTTTGCGAACTCTGCGAATTCTGGGAAATGCTCTCGCAGGAAAACTTCTTCCGCACGGATCACAGGTAGATAGATTGCCAGGAAAATCAAAACCAGTCCTGCGCCAATCCACCAGTTTCGGGCGCTGATGGCAAAACCCACGGCGAGAATCAAAGATCCAAGATAAAGCGGGTTGCGGGTATGCGCGTAAGGTCCTGTGGTTGTGAGCTGTTCATTTTTTTGCACGTGACCGGATGCCAGGGCACGAATCGCAAGCCCGGGAATGACCAGTGCATAGCCGATCAGCATCGACTCGGCTGTCGGTGTGGCGAGCCACAAATAGAGCGCAGCAAAAGCGAAGCCCAGAGGTACGCGGACGCGACGTGCGATTTTCGACCAGGTAACGTTAGCCAAGATCGTTCCTCAGCAGGTTCCGCGCGGCGGCGACGACTTCGTCAGAGCCGATTTCCAGCAGGCCCGGATCGGGTTGTGCACGGCGGGAGTGCGTGGTCGGGCTGGCAGGTTTGCGCAAAACGATGCTGCGAGTCCCGAACGGCCCGTTCCGCGCCGGATTGGTCGGGCCGAAAATTGCGACCACTGGAATCCCAAGAGCTGCCGCCAAGTGCATGGGACCGGTATCGCCTCCGATGAAAAGGCGCGCGCGGCGTGTGAGTGCGATCAATTCCGTGAGTGAACAAGCAATCCGTTGCGCTGTGCCTTCGCTCGCCGCCTCTACAGCTTGCACTAAGGACTCTTCGCCCGGGCCGAAATTGATCAGCGATTTCAGACCATCTGCCCCCAATCGCTTGGCCACCCGCCCGTAGCGTTCCGCTGGCCACTGCTTGGCTCCCCAGCCTGCCCCCGGATTGAGCAGAACGAAATCGCCGATCTGCCCTGCTCTGTCCACGCAGCGCTTTTCGGCAGCTGCGTCGTGCGGGAATTCTATCCTCGGCATTTCCAATGGACGGCGTGCGACGGCCTCCGCCAGCGAAAGATTCTGTTCGACAACGTGGCTGCCGTGGGTAATTATCTGACGCGTATAAAACATACTGGCGACATTTTCGCGAGGCTGCGCCGCTCCGTATACCACGCGCGCTCCGGACCACCGCGCCAGCAAAGCCGACCGCACCGCACCTTGGAAATCCACTGCCGCTTCGTACTGCTGCGCACGGAGTTCGCTGAGCCCCGCCGCAATTTGCTCCCAAGTCTGGGCGGAAAGCAGGGACCCTCGCCAAGTCTTCGTGTCCACGGTGTGCAACCTATCAATCAGCGGTCTCTGCCGCGAACGCGGCCCGGAGCGGGGCTCGGGCAAAGTGCAAAGCAACTCTGCCCAGCGTTCCTCAATCACCCAACCCATGCTGGCTTCGGGAAACGCTCGACGCAACGCGGTCGCCGCCGGAAGCGTATGTATGATGTCGCCCATCGAACCCAGCCGCACGATCAACAATCTCCGAGGAGCGAATAAAGCTGTTTCTTCCGAAGGAACTGGCACCACCTGCGATCGCATGCTCAGGGATGCCGTCCGATCCGCGACCGGATGATTTCAGTGGCAGAGTGATCTTTGGGATCGCCTACGATCTCGACACGGCCACCACACTCCACGACCACACCCCGCTCGGGCACCGTGTCGGCGGCGTAGTCCGTACCTTTGGCATGAACGTCGGGACGAACTTCGCGGATCAACGCTCGCACGTCGCGCTCAGGGAAGATGACGACAGCGTCTACGTCAGCCAGCGCGGCCAAAATTTCGGCGCGCTCTTCGGCGGGCATTAGAGGGCGACCCTCTCCTTTCAGCGCGCGCACGGATTCATCGGAGTTGATGGCCACGATCAAGCTGCCGCCCAACTGCTTGGCAGCATGCAGGTAGCGCACATGGCCGACGTGCAGAAGATCGAAGCAACCATTAGCGAGCGTGATCGACTCGCCCGCCTGCCGACGCGCAGCGACCCACTGTTTCAGTACCCCGCGACTTAGTATTTTCTGGGTAGACATTCAGTGGGCTCTTGTCGCCGGTGGGGATTGCTCAAGCGCTTCGAGTAATTCCTGGGCCGATACCGTCGCCGTTCCGCGCTTCATCACCACGATTCCGCCCGCATAGTTGGCCAGATAGGCAGCCTCTTCTGTACTCGCCCCTGCTGCAAAAGCCGCAGCGAACGTGGCGATCACAGTATCGCCCGCCCCGGTCACATCGGCGACCTGATCCGAGCCAAAAATCGGGATGTCGATTGGTTTGTGTTTTCCGGCAAATGCGGCCATGCCATCGCGCCCGCGTGTAATCACGAGTGATTGCAGGTTCATGCGCGACATCACCTGCTCGCCAGCGGAACACAAGCGAAACCAATCGTTGCCAATCCGCATCCCCAATGCCGCTTCGACTTCCGGCTCATTGGGTGTGGCCGCGGCCACACCGGAATATTGCAGCATGCGGTACCGCGAATCAAGGATGACAGGGATCCCATCGAGACGTCCGCGCTCGCGGATCGCGTTGAGGATCGCAGGACTCGCCGCGCCATAGCCATAATCAGAGATGAGCAGCGCGTCCGAAGCGCGCGCATACTCCCGCGCAGCCAGCACCAGTTCGCGCTTCAAGTGACGGTTGGGCTCGGCTTCCGGCTCGCGGTCGAGACGGACCACCTGCTGCCGGGCGGTGTGCGTCATCCCCGCCAAAATACGGGTCTTGGTCACAGTGGTGTAGCTTTTGTCTTTCAGCACGCCGGTTACAGGAACATGTTTATGGCGAAAAGCTTTCAAAAGCAAACGTCCCGCTTCGTCGTCTCCTACAACGCCCACGGGCAGGACGTTTACGCCCAGGGCAGCAAGATTGTTGATCGCATTGGCGCCGCCTCCGGGTAGGACAGTCCGCTCGCGATGTTTCAGAATTAGCACGGGAGCTTCCCGCGACACGCGCGATATTTCCCCAAAGACGAATTCGTCGGCCACGAGGTCTCCGACGACGGTGACTGTGATCTTGGGAAACGACTCAACAATCTTCTTAAGCCGCTCGGTCTCTTTAGGGTGTTTGGTCATGTAGAAATCATCTTCCACTGATCTCAGCACCGATTTTCTCACGCCTTGATCTTCGTTCCGTAACGATCCTCAACATAGTATCGACTGCGCTAGCCGCGTCTACCAATTCCATCTTGACAGGGACTACCGCCAAAGGCTGGAGCGCGGAGAGAAATCCGCCCAGGTTGATGGCATCCTTTTCGGTGGTGATAAAACTTTCTGCTTCGCTCTGCTGGCGCAGCCTCAACAGATCCTGAATATCACGTTCAGTATAGGCATGGTGGTCGCGGTATAGAGCTTGAGCGACAGGCTCGACGCCGGCGGTACGTAGTTGCAACAGGAAATTCTGCGGCCGCGCAATACCGCAAAAGGCTACTGGGCGAACGGGAACATTCGTCAGTGAAATTCCCCGCCTCACCCGCCATACGAGTTTGCCGTTCAAGGGAACAACTTCCGGTGAAGCGCCGCTGGTCAACACAATGGCGTCGGCGCGAGACAACGAAGCAGCCGGCTCGCGCAGGCGCCCTGCTGGAAGCAGGCGGTCACGCGCATCTTCGGGAGTAACCAATACGATGTCGAAATCACGGGCCAGGGCACGATGCTGAAAGCCATCGTCGAGCAGATGAAGCTGCGGACCAAATTGTTTTTCAGCAAACAGGCCCGCTTCATACCGATCCTCGCCCACGATCACGGGCACACGTAAGCGGCGGGCAAGAAGCAGCGGTTCATCGCCAAAATCTCGAGACGAACCTCCGGGATCTACTCGCGCGACCCCGCGCATTGCGCGACCATAGCCGCGGGAGAGTATGTCGAACTTCACCCCTTTTGCGGTTAGAAGTTCTCCCAAAAGAAGAACGAACGGCGTTTTGCCCGAGCCGCCAACGGAAAGGTTCCCGACGCTGACCACGGGTCCCTGTAAACTCTGAGCGCGCGCTGTGCCCCTGTCATAGAGCGCGTTGCGCATCCGCACGCCGACTCCGAAAATGGAGGACAATAAATTCATTCACGGCGCTCGCGACGAGATCTCAGGACGAGTTCCTGCCCGTCCCCACACGATCGCACGCAGGCGCCAGAAGCCTTTCCAACGCTTGCATCGTTCTGTGTGTTGCCCCCATTTGTGTGCGCAGAGTCTCTGCGGCCCTGCGGCCTAGATCCGCACGTTCCGTCGGGTTGGCAATGAGTTCCATCAGCACGAGCGGTAGCTCGGCTGGACCCACGACGCGAACGGCATCTCGAATCTGAAATAAACTCACGATGTCGCGGAAATTTTCGGTGTGGTTGCCCACAATGATCGGAACTCCGTGCAGCGCCGGCTCGATGATATTATGTCCGCCGCGAGGGACGAGGCTGCCGCCAACGAAGGCCACGTCCGCCAGCGAGTAGAGGGCCGCGAGTTCGCCGATGGTATCAATCAGCAGGACCCCACCGGAAATCGGATCGCCGCTCCACAAGGAACGTCGCCAGAAATGGATCCCAAGTTGTTCGAGCAATTCAGCGACTTGGTTGAATCGTTCCGGATGACGCGGCGCCAGGATCAGCGCGGCGCGAGGGTGGCTGGCGAGGACGTTCACGAAGGCCTGCAGCAGAATTGGTTCTTCACCGTCAACCGTGCTGCCGCAAACAATCACCGGGTGAATGTTAGCTTGCTGGAATGTTGTACGCAGGCTGGCGACGATCGGCGGCGACGCCGGTGCAGGCACATCGAACTTCAGGTTGCCGGTTACCTGGACTCGCTCAACGGGCGCGCCAATCTCGACAAGTCGACGCGCGTCTTCCTCCGTCTGGGTCAGAAAAAGATCGACCTGGCGCAAACTTCCGGTCAGCAAACGCCGGAAGCGCCAGTATCCCGGCCGGGAGCGGTCCGAGATTCGGGCGTTTACCACGGCAATCCTGGCGCCGCTGGCATGGGCAAGCCGCAGGAAGTTTGGCCAGAATTCAGTTTCCGCAATCACGATTAATTCGGGACGTAGTATTCGCAAGTACGGGCGAATCGCAAAGGCGAAGTCGAGCGGGAAGTAGAAAACGTTCTCCCTGCCAAAGCGATTTCGAGCCAACTGTTGACCTGTGTCCGTCGTAGTTGAGATCACAATGCAATGTTTTGGAAATCGATTCTTCAGCTCTGCCACCAAACCGCTGACCGCCAGAACCTCACCGACCGATACCGCGTGAACCCAGATTGAGGGCCGAGCTGCGCGAGCCGCCAGGCGAGGCGGAATCCTCCCCAAACGTTCGCCCAGGCCTGTGCGGTACTTACCGTGCCACAACATTTGCAGCAGCCAATAAGGGAGACTCACCAGCAGCCCCGCCGCCAGCATCGCGCTGTAGATCCAATACATGCAGGAATGGACATTCTACCTGCATCCCCGCCGCCCAAGGCACCACCGTTTAGGAAGTTTGCATCCTATAATCGACAATCATGTCCTGCATACGTGTAAGTTCCGGGTGGCTGCTGGCCGCGGTTTCTGTTTTGTTTCTGTATTCAATCGTTTGCCTGGCGGGAAAGCACTTTGTAATGCCAACAGCGCAGCCGGCGAAGGCCTATCCCGCACACGACGAGCATCCCCTCGAAGCGGTCACGCTTGGAATTGACCCTTACGATATGGCTGACAAGGCAAACATTTTTTCGGTTCACTACAGTGACGTGGGCCTGATGCCAATATTTGTGGTGATCACCAACGACGGCAATCAGCCAGTCGCGCTGGCGGGAATGAAGGCGGAGCTGGTCACCGTCGATCGAACAAAAATTCCGCTCGCGACGGATGACGATCTTTACCGGCGTCTCTCCCGGCCTACAACCGGGAATGTTTCTCCGAGCCCGTTGCCCTGGCCGAAGAAGGCCAAAGGCAGCGTGAGTAAGGACGCAATGGACGAGATTCAGAACTCCCAGTTTGCCGCGAAGGCAGTTGAACCCCACGGCACCCAATCCGGCTTCATGTTTTTTGACGTCTCCGGGATTTCCACGCCGCTGGCGGGCGCGCACTTTTATTTGACCGGCGTGCGCGACGCCAAGGGAAATGAACTGATGTACTTCGAAGTCCCACTGGAAAAATACCTCAGCGCACCGAGCAAGCCGAACTGAACATCTTGCAGAGGTTTTGGTGAGCGAATGAAGCTCACGGTCTAGAACCCTTTATAATCGCTGCATATGGCCACCACCGCGGAGACCTCTGTAGCCGCTCGCGCCAAGTACGAACCGGTCATCGGGTTGGAGGTACACGTCCAACTCTTGACCGTGAGCAAGATTTTCTGTTCGTGTTCGACGCGTTTTGGCGATCCGCCTAATACCAATGTTTGTCCGGTTTGCCTGGGCCTTCCGGGGGCTCTGCCGGTGCTCAATCGCAAGGCGGTGGATTTCGCGGTGCTGGCGGCGATGGCGCTGGGTTGCAGGATTAACGAGACTTCGATTTTCGCGCGCAAGAACTATTTTTATCCCGATCTGCCAAAGGGTTATCAGATTTCGCAGTACGACAAGCCGCTGGCCGAGTTCGGCAGGATCGAAATCGCAACCGCGGCTGGAGCCAAGAAAATCGGCATCACACGGGTGCACCTCGAAGAAGACGCGGGCAAGAGCCTGCACGAAGGCTTCGATTCCGCCGAGTCTACCGCCATCGACCTGAACCGCAGTGGAGTGCCGCTGATCGAGATCGTCAGCGAACCGGACATCGCCTCTCCCGCCGAGGCCTACGAATATTTGACCCGGCTGAAGGAAATCATCCTGTACACAGGGGTCAGCGATTGCAATATGGAAGAGGGTTCGCTGCGCTGTGATGCCAACGTCAGCGTGCGTCCTCGTGGGCAGAAACAGTTCGGCACGAAGACAGAGATCAAGAACGTAAATTCGTTCCGGTTCATCCGTGAGGCGCTGGAGTACGAAATTGATCGCCAGATCGGGGTCGTTGAATCCGGCGGCACGATCACGCAGGAAACGCGGCTTTACAATTCGGCGGAAGGCAAGACTTATGGCATGCGCTCGAAAGAACAGGCGCACGACTACCGGTATTTCCCCGAGCCCGATCTTCTGCCGCTGGTGGTAGATGACAAATGGCAGGCGGAAATTCGCGGAACTCTCCCCGAGTTGCCCGAAGCCCGGCGCAAGCGCATGGTCACCGACTACGGCATTATGGACTACGATGCGCAGGTGCTGACGGCAACGAAGTTTCTTGCCGATCAGTTCGAAGCGGCCGCGAAGGCTGCGAACAATCCCAAGCGCGTGGCGAATTTAGTACAGGGTGAACTCATGGGACGCCTGAAAGCCAAGGGACTGGAAATTGAGCAATCGCCTATTTCGATGAAGGGCGTTGCGCTGTCCGCGGATCTGGTGGAAAGCGGCGCAATTTCTGGCAAGATGCTCAAGGATTTGTACGACCTCTGCTTCGAACAAGCGAAGGATTTTGGCGAAGTCTACGAAAAAGAAACGCCACAACAGATTAGGGATGTCTCCGCGATCGAAAAAATTGTCGACGAGATCATCGCGGCCAACCCCAAGCAAGTCGAGCAATATCGCGCGGGCAAGAAAACGGTGATGGGCTTTTTTGTGGGCCAGGTGATGAAAGCCTCAAAGGGACAAGCCAATCCGCAGATGGTGAACGAAACACTCGCAAAGAAGCTTGAAGTCTGACCAGCGGCCTTTGGACTCCACCCTTGTCCGATACAATTGAAGGTTTAGGCACGAACCGCGAGTCGTGCGAGAACTACCGGCATGTTCAAGAAAATTCTAATCGCCAACCGGGGTGAGATTGCGGTGCGGGTGATCCGCGCCTGCCGTGAGCTGGGGATTCCTTCCGTTGCGGTTTACTCAGACGTCGATCGCGCCTCGCTGCATGTTCGCAAGGCGGATGAAGCCTACCACATCGGCTTCCCTGCGGCTGCGGAATCCTATTTGAACTTCGCGAAGATCCTAGGTGTTGCGAAACGAAGCGGCGCGGATGCGATCCATCCCGGTTACGGTTTTCTCTCCGAGAATGCGAAGTTTGCGCAAGCGTGTGTGGACGCAGGAGTGAAGTTCATTGGCCCGACCGCTGCCTCGATGGAAATGATGGGATCGAAAACTCGTGCACGGCAGGAAATGGAAAAAGCCGGGGTTCCGTTCGTGCCGGGGACTTCGAGAGGGCTGGAGTCGCTTCAGCAGGCCGAGCAGGTGGCTGCGAAGATTGGCTATCCCCTTATGCTGAAGGCTGCGGCGGGCGGAGGCGGCAAAGGCATGCGCCTGGTGCATACGCCGGGAGAGTTGGAAGCCGCTCTGGAAGCGGCCCAGAGCGAGGCCGAGCGGGCATTCGGCGACCGCGAAGTGTATATCGAGAAAGCAATTGTTAATCCACGGCACATCGAAATGCAGGTGCTTGCCGACGAACATGGCAATACCGTCTATCTGGGCGAGCGCGAGTGTTCCATCCAGCGGCGACATCAGAAGGTGCTGGAAGAGTCGCCATCTCCGTTCGTGGACGCGGATATGCGGAGGCGCATGGGTGAAGTCGCAGTTCGGGTGGCCAGGGCGGCGGGCTACACCAACGCAGGGACAGTAGAATTCCTCGTCGATCAGGACAAGAACTTCTTTTTTCTCGAGATGAACACGCGGTTGCAGGTGGAACATCCCGTGACCGAATTGATTACAGGATTGGACCTGGTACATCTGCAGATTCGGATTGCGGCCGGCGAGAAGTTGCCGTTTGGTCAAGAAGACGTTCACATCCGCGGGCACGCGATTGAGTGCCGCATTTACGCGGAAGATCCCGACAACAACTATTTTCCCAGCCCGGGGAAGATCACGCTGTTGCTATTGCCTTCGGGTCCGGGAATCCGCCTCGATAGCGGTATGTACGAAGGTTGGACGGTTCCCATCGATTACGATCCGCTGCTGGCCAAGTTGATCGGCTACGGCACTGATCGGACCCAGGCGCTCTCCCGGCTAACACGCGCACTGCACGAGTATTTTGTGGGCGGTATCAAGACCAACATTTCCCTGTTCCGCCGTATTCTGACCGATTCTGATTTTCAAGCGGGAAAGCTGGACACCGGGTACCTGGATCGATTGCTGAAGGCGAAGCCTCCCGAAGTTCGGGGTGTAGATGCGCACATCGCAGCGATCGCCGCAGGTATTTTTGCAACCTTGGATCCAGCATCGCCGCCTACCACCGGTAACGGGAACCTATCCGTGAATTCTGGAAATAAAACTGCGTCGGGATGGAAGAGAGCAGCACGGATGGAAGGGCTGGGGTAGGTAGAACTCGCCAGCGGAGGTTGGCTGGAAGGCTCCGAGAATAATGCGACGGACGCCGACGTTGGCTTCTAAGCGACTCGCTAATTTTTATGGTCTACGACGTCACCATCGACGGCAAAGATTACCGGCTCGAACTGGCGCGGGCGGAAACTGGCTGGCAATGCCGGCTGGATGGTCGCGAGCTGCAAGTGGACGCCGTGCTCACCCAGCGCGATGTGCTTTCCGTTCTGATCGGGGGAAAAGCCTACGAGATCAAGCGGGAGCACACCGCGACGGACATGCATCTATGGGTCGGCAGCGTTCGCTACCTGACAGAATTGCGCGATCTGCGATCACTGCGCGGCCGCAAAGGCGCACGCGCCGATGAAAAGGGCCCGAAAAAACTGCTCGCGCCCATGCCGGGCAAAGTGGTGCGCATACTGATTGGAGAGCAGCACGCGGTCGAGGCGGGACAAAGCGTGCTGGTGGTGGAAGCCATGAAAATGCAAAATGAAATCAAGTCGCCCAAGAAGGGCACCGTGAAGAAAATCGTGGCCGGCGAAGGCGCGAATGTCAATGCCGGAGATGTGCTGGCGATTGTGGAGTAGGCCCGCTCAGGCCTCCCTCATTTCGTGGAGCCGTTACCTTCCAGTACTCTCTCGGCGTAGTAGTTTTCCACCTTTGCCTGATCGCGCAAGACTTCATAGTACGCAGCCTTCAGGAGTTGTTCACGGCGGTCGCGGAGTTGCGAGCGGATCGCTTCCTGCACCCGGGGGTCTGACAATTCGCGCTGCCCCGCGGTTTCCTTGGCAATCAGCTTCACGATGCGAAAGCCCACCACTTGCTTGGTCATTGGATTTACGACGCTGATGATCGGGCTGTATTGGCCGGCCTTTAACTTGACAACAGTATCGCGAGTAACCGGATCGGTATTTTTCAAGGACGATTCCGGCGTAAATCCGAGGTCGCCGCCGTTTCCTGAAGTCTCCGGGTCCTCGGAATAATTCATTGCCAGCGTTCCGAAATCGTCACCACTGTCCAGACGATTTACGATCATCTGAATTTTCTTGCGCGCGTCGACCTCGTTTTGCGCCTTGTCGTTCTTCAGGTTGTGGACTTGGGGATTGGGCACCGTGGTTACGAAAATCTGGGCCAGATGGTACTGAGGCTCAACCAGATTAAATTCCGATTTATGAGCGTTGTAGTAATTGGAAATGTCCTGGTCGGAAATATTGATCTTCGACGTG
>Ga0210410_10005421_pt1 | contig 11098 bp, 17 predicted proteins | sample IncBWC4MmetaG_FD_161058 | JGI IMG/M metagenome (GOLD analysis project Ga0210410, IMG submission 161058) | Forest soil microbial communities from Barre Woods Harvard Forest LTER site, Petersham, Massachusetts, United States - Inc-BW-C-4-M | ecosystem: Environmental > Terrestrial > Soil >... | reverse complement strand
GTTGCGTGATAGGCCAACGACCGGATCAATTCCTGCATGCGTGATCGATCGTGGTTTTGCCCATTCCCGGTTGGTTCGCTCTCATTTGTCATGCCCACCCTCCGCACCGACGCCACAACTTGACGTTGCCGATTATATGTTCTTGTTTTGTTCCGTCAAGCGATGAGCGGCGCGGCGCGGGTTTTCGCGTTTCACGACGATATGCCTGCGCCTTTGCGCGCTCGGACCGGCTTACCGCTTCATAGTTCCTTGGACCCGCGCCTGAAATCATGGCTCGTACTCTATAATCTCCTGCTGCCGGCCAGAGTACGAGCAGAGTGAGTGGAATGGACGACGCGCAATTTGCAGAGCTTGTAGGCTGGATCGCCGACCAGGGGTTGGCGGGCGAAGAGGAGCCGGAGCTGGTCAGCGGCTTCTGCACGCGCGCCGTGGCGTTCGGCTTACCCCTGACGCGCGCCGCGGTACTGATCGACACGTTGCATCCGCTCTACGAGGGGCACTTCTTCGGCTGGCAGGCCGACGGCAAGATCACGCTGCGCGAATATGGCTCCTCGCGCGAAGGCGAGGCGCAGGAGCGCTGGCTGAGAAGCCCATTCTATCGCCTGGTGGAATCCGGAGAGCCGCTGCTGCGGCGCCGGATCAACGCCGAAAGCCGGGCGGAGTTTCCCTCCATCGCCGAGCTTGCTCCCGACGCCACCGAGTTTGTCGCGATGGTTCACCGTTTCAAGGCGCAGGGCATCATCGGCGAGATGGACTGTGTCTACTCGTCCTGGGCGACGGATCGCGCGGAGGGGTTTGGCGACGGTGGTGTCGCCGACCTCGAACGGCTTGTGCCGCTGTTGGCGCTGGCGGTGAAATCCGCTTCGCTCACGCGATCGCGCGCACGCCGGTCGAGACCTATCTCGGGCGCGATCCCGGCCGGCGGGTGCTGGCCGGCGGCATCATGCGGGGCGTGGCCGATCGGATCGAATCGGTGCTCTGGTTCAGCGACTTGAGCGGCTATACGCGCATTTCCGATACGTCGCCGCCGGAACAGGTGATCCCGCTGCTCAACGATTATGCCGATGCGATCATCTCGGCGATCCACGCCCATGGCGGCGACGTGCTCAAGCTGATCGGTGACGGCACACTTGCGATCTTCAACGCGGAGGATCGCGAACAAGCCTGCGGCTCAGCACTTGCCGCGGCCGCGCAAGCGCGCACGAGCCTCGCCGAGCTGAACCGCCGGCGCGGCGCCGACGGCCTGCCGACCACCGACATGTATCTGGCGTTGCATTTGGGAGCCGTGTTTTACGGCAATATCGGCAGCAAAGAACGTCTCGACTTCACCGTGATCGGGCCGGCGGTGAACGAAGTGAGCCGCATCGCCGCGCTGTGCCGCTCGCTCGAGCAGCCGATCCTCCTTTCGGCGACCTTCGCCGCGACGGCCGGCAAGGCGAAAGAGCGGCTGGTGTCGGTCGGGCGCTATGCTTTGCGCGGCGTCAGCCACGCCCAGGAATTGTTCACGGTCGACCCGACTTGGCGCGAATGATGGGTTTCGCATCGCTCAACCCATCCTACGAAACGGAGCGGCGCATATTTCGCAGCAGAAGCCAAAGCACGGCGACGGCGACCATGCCGGGCAAGATGAAATAAAGATCGACGAAGCTCGCGATCAAATAAAGAATGTTGCCGCCGACGCCGGGAGTGAGAGCGGCACGCCCGAGGAGACAAGCGCCGGCGCCGATTACCACGAGCAGCGTGAGCAGCACACCAGCGGCAAAATCGATCGCCGCCGGCCGCCGCCACGCGACCAGAGCCGATATCGCTGTCAACAGCGCGACCATGAGCCCGAGCGGCAGCAGTGCTTCGAGGGGCTCGCGTACATGCGCCGCCGCCATGCCCGCCTGCTGCATAAGTCCGGCCGCTACGAGCGAAGCCACAAAGGCTGCGCCGATGCGAGCGGTGCGCGTCATGCCGTTCGGGCGACTGGTTGCCGCACTTCACTCACCCGGCTTCAGGCGGCGGGCGTCATCAGCGCGCAGACCCGTGTGAAAGAATGGTTCACGGAAGTCGCCGCCGTGCGGGCAGATGCGCGGCAACGGCGCGTCGCCGACATTGTCCGGGAATTCCTCGGAGAGGGTGAGCGTCGCGCCGTTGCGGGTCATGAGCAGCGTGCTTGCGGTATTTTCGTCAACGTCGGTATTGTGCGCGGCCGACGCGGCGAGCCCCTTGGCGGTAGCGTCCGACGTGCCGAAGTCGGCGGTGAAGTGGCACTGATATTTTGCCCAGCCGAAACTGTTGTTGCCGTAGGTCGCGCGGTAGCGGCCGTTGTCGCCGGCCACGACCAAAAACTCCGAATCGTGGTTCTTCCACAGTCCGGTGAACGCGGCGGCGGGCGTCAGATTGCGCAGGAAAGCGATGCGCTCACGCAACTGCGCCTCGAGAGCGGCCAAGGCGTCATAGTCGCCGCCCCGGCGCAGCTGCGCGACCTGTGCGCGCAATTCTTTGCCTTCCGGCGCCTCCTGCTTGCCCCACAGCTCGCCGTCAAAGCCGGTGTCGATGTCGGAGAGAAATTTCCGCTGATCCTCGCGCAGCGCCTTGGCGGTCACGGGATCGAGACGCGCGATTGCTTCGCGCCACGCGGTCGCGAGCTCGCGGTCGGCGGCGGCGAGCCTGGCGTCGCCGCAGGTGGCAAGCTCACGCGCAGTCTTGGCCGTGCGGCAATCGAACGACGGCTCGGCGGCGGCTGCCGGCGCCACGAATGCCGGTGCCAGCAGCGATGTGAGCACAAGCGGTATGGCGAGACGGAGCATCATGAGATCTTTCCCGCAGAGTCATTTCGGCGCAGCAAGGCGACGGTGCGATCTTATTTCTTTCGAGCATAAGCCCAGCATTCGAGCTCGACCTGCGCGCCGAGCGCCAATGCGCTGGCGCCGAAGGCGGAGCGGGCCGGCAGGCGGCCGGGCTTGAAATAGGTGAGATAAACTTTGTTGAAGTCTTCCCACTTGGCCATGTCGGCGAGCATCACCGTGCATTTGAACACGTCGTCGAAGGTCAGGCCGTTGGCCTTGAGCACGGCGCCGATATTCTCCATGGTCTGCCGGGTCTCGGCCTCGATGCCGCCGGCCACCACCTCGCGCGTGCCCGGCTTGTGGCCGAGTGCGCCGGAGAGATAGAGGACGTCGCCGACCTGCACCGCCTGACTGAACGGCAATTTTGCCGCCGCCGCATCGGGTGACGTGTGGAAGCGCATGCTGACTTTCTCCTCGTGCGAACAACGCCCATTCAACAACAAGCATTTCGGTCGAGAGCCCGCGTGCTTGCTCGGGCGCCTTTCAACGCTATCGTTGTTTCCTGCGCGGGTTGATTGCAGACAATTTTAATCAAATCTGGCGCGAGGTTGAACTTGCAACTTTAGGGCGACTACAATTTGAAGTAGTTTATCATCGTCGGCAACCAGAGGTACACATAGAGATACTGCTGCAGAGGTACATGGGCGCGTCCGCGATATCGGCACAGCCCATGGGGGCAAGCGGAGACCTGACATGTCGTTGCCAACACACGACGAAAAACGTCAGACACAGCGTCATCGCCTCGGGCGATTGGCGAGCATGATTCCGACCGACGGCGGTCCGCCGCGCTTCTGTCTCGTCACCGACTTCTCGGAAGGCGGCGTGCGGGTCAACGCCAACGGCCTCAAAATTCCGGACGAATTCGTTCTGCAATTTTCCAGCGAAGGTTGCTTCAAGGACGGGACCTACAAAGTGGTCTGGCGCGACGATCCGATCGTCGGCGCCAAGTTCGTCAGGCGTCTCTCGCTGACATAAAGCGCAAGGAGCACGAAAACTTCGGCCGGCGGCCGCGGCGGGGCAAGGCCGTGCGGCCGCCGCGCAAAGATTGCGACTGGCGTGAGTGGAATTGGAGTAAGTGGAAATGAACCAACTTGCTGCAATATGCGACTCGCCTGAAAATGCGCGGCGCGTGCACTGGCAACTCAAGGGTCTATTCGACATCCAATGCCTGTCGCCGGATGAGCTCGGCGCAGCGCAGCCGCCGGGCCGCTACACGATCGTTGCCGTCAACCTCGACGATCTCGAGCGCGTCCGCGGCATCAGGCACTGGCTGACGCAAAAGCCGAAAGATGCGAAGGTCATTTTCGTCACCGATCAGGGTTCCCGGCTCGATCGAGTGCGTGCGCGTGCCGTCGGCGCAACGGATTTTGTGCAGCCGCCGGTCGATGCCTCGGCGCTTTTGACCAAGCTCTACGGCGACTTCCAGTGCGTGCGCGGCAAGTCGAGATTTTGCGACGAAGCATCGCCCGGGATCGTGGCCGCGCTCGAATCCGTGCAAGCGGCGTTTGCTTTGGCATGGCTTGGGGCGCCGTTCGACCAGACTGCGATGAACGGAGCGGCCGAGGCCATCACCGGCCAGGTGGAGGAGCAAGGCCTGGTGTCGTGGATCGAAACGGTGCGCAGGCATCGCAGTCACACCTACCGGCACTCGTTGCTAGTGACCGGTTTGGCCGTCGGCTTCGGGCTGCAACTCGGATTTTCACGCACCGACACGATGCGGCTTTCGTTCGCCGGCATCATGCACGACATCGGCAAAGCCAAAATTCCCGCCTCGATCCTGGAGAAGCCGGGCGCGCTCGATGCGGACGAAATGGACGTGATCAAACAACATCCGATGTTCGGATGGCAGGCGTTGCGGAATGTCTCCGGGATTCCTGCCGAAATCATGGACGCCGTGCTGCATCATCACGAGTTTCTGGATGGAACGGGCTATCCGCATGGGCTCGCGGGGCGCGCGATATCCGATTTTGTCCGCCTTCTCACGATCGTCGATATTTTCGCGGCCCTGATCGAGGGGCGCTGCTACAAATCTGCGTCGAGCTGTGACGCCGCCTATCGGGTTCTGCTGGATATGGGCTCGCGACTCGACTCGCGTCTGGTCGGGGAATTCGCGCCGTCTTGCCGATGCTGACGGGCGTCCGATAGTTCGATCGGCCGCCGCTCCGTCGCCTGCTCAATCCGGACCCGGCCGGCTATTTCTTCTGCAGCGCGTCGCGCTGTTTGATCAGCCTTTCCAGCTCTTCGGTCTGCTGTGCGATGCGATCGGCGTTGCGATCTTCGTCCTCGGCGCCCGAGAACGCGGCCGCTTGCTCGATCAATTGCCGGATATTATCGCGCGCGATCGCGATGCGCCGGTCGAGCTCCGCAAGCGAAAGGGAAGGGCCGTCATCCATGGTCGATTCCTCGAAATCCTAGCTTGCGACTATAGCCGGACGCGGGCCCAAACGATACGGCCCCGGCGCCGCGTTGGGCCGGGTCCGGCCGCGGGCTCGCGGTGGCAAACAGACCGTAAAGAACGCCCGCTCAGGCCGCGCTGAAGTGCCGGATGCGGGCGCGGCGCACCACTATGCGGTGTCGTTTAAGGGTTCTTCACTCTGATCGGTTACCGAATAGGCAGGCGATCGCGCGTGGATCGACAAATCGCCCGAGCGGACACCGGAGTCCGCTGGGCTTCGCTGCGATCGTTTCGAACGGCACCGCTTATCGCGATCGACTGCAATGCGAGAGCAAAGAAGGTACCATCGCGTTCGGCCGAACGGGCCCGCCAGGGCCGGATCGATATTTGTCGATCTGAAAAAGCCGGTGATCGGCTGCAACGTGGTCGACATCAGCGCCGGCGGCGCGTGCATCGAAGTGCATGGTACCGAGGCCATTCCGGCGCGATTCATCCTCCATCATGGCGGCGTCAAGAAATCCTGCCGGGTCGTCTGGCGGAAGGGCCGCCGCATCGGCGTGTCGTTCTAAGCGGCGCGCATCGCATTGAATTCTCTTCGCCGGCGCGCCAAGCTTGCCGCCGTCACGGCGCCCACGGGGGCTTTGCCATGCGCTTGCTCCATCGTTTGCTTTTGCCGTCTGCGGCTCTCACGTGCTGCCTTGTGCCGCTGTCGGGCTTCGCCGGCTGCAATCGACCGATCGTCGTGGCCATTCGCTTTCCGCAGGGTGCCGTGTGCTGGCAGCATGTCGGCGCGGGCACGACCTTCACCGGCGAGTTCGGCGCCCACCAGCGCGTGACCGCGGCCGCCATCGGGCAGTTCGTCAATGCCGACAGCAAGCGCGAATGGGTGACGACCGGCCATTGGCAGATTTCGGTCAGCGGCCCCGGCGGGTTCTTTGCCAATGGCGAGAACGGCGAGCTCGATGCGATCCTGCCGCGCGCCGGCGCATACACCTTCGAGATCGGTCCGTGCGCGGTGTGGGGCAATCCGGGCATGATCGAGATTTGCGCGGAGTAAAAAGTAGCCCGCATGGCCGTGAGCAATATGCGGGATGACGTGCCGCGAGGCCGCGCCCCGGTATCGCTGCGCTCATCCGCGTTACGCCTGTCCTCAGCCGCGGGCGGAGTCCTTCCGCATCACTGCTTTGTGGATGGCGGTGCAATGGCGCACCAGATTCGGCTGTGACGCGACGAACTGCTTGAGCGGCGTGTCGATGTCGTAAAAGAAAATATTGGCGATGAAGCCATAGATGCCGGCATCGACGCTGGTTGGGGCCGGCCCATGCACATAGCCGCTGGCTGGAATGAGGCCGGCCAGCACTTTGAGATCGGCGAGGCCGCGCGCGTAAGCGGCATCAGGCGCAAAGCGGCCGATGCCCTGGAAGTGATAGCGCTGAAAATTGAACTCGCGCGCCTTGAGCAGGCCTTCCTGCGTGAGGCTCGGATGCTCGCGCATCAGCGCGTCGCGGAACAACGGCCAGTAGCGTTCGTCCTTCCAGCGCGAATACGACATCACCCAATAGAGGTCGTCGAGCATGCGGGTGATGAGCAGGCTCAAGTCGCGCTCGCGGGCGCCGAGCGCGGCATCGATGGTGAGCGCGTATTTGCCGATGAGGTGAGCAATGATGGTTTCGCTGTCGCCGATCGTCTCGCCGCCATCGATGACGTAGGGAAGCTGCCCGCGCGGCGCCGCCGAGGCGTCGAAAATATGCTCGTGCACGAACGGCAGGCCGGCTGCATGATCCGGAAGAGTGGAGGCCGGTTTTCCGAAGAGATGGTGCATCGCCGAAACAAGCCGCAGGAAGGCGAAGACCTTCAGCCCGTAGCCGTTATTGTCGGCGACGCCGAACAGGGTAGGGTAGGAGTAGAGCGTGATCATGCTGGTTCCCGGATGGTGGCTGAATTGAGCCGCCGCGAAAATCCGGCAAGCGATCGAGAGGAGCGCAGCTGGGTTCGGTTGCGATCCATCTGACAGCGCGCTCCTGGCGAGTCGGCCGCGCCTCTTGGGAAGGCAGCGGGGCCGGTTCGATGCCTCAGAAATAAGCGGCACGGCAATTTCGATGCCTCAGCGAGAATGCCGATACGAAAATTCGAAGAATTGCGCCACTCTGCGATGACACTATTTGAAAGAGTAGGCTGCGGTCGAGTATGATGCGTGAGCCTTTCTGCCTTTAAACTTTCTGTCTTTGATCCGTTCCGTCCCTGAGCCTTTCGAAGATAAAGGATCGCCTGCGATGGATGAGCACTCCCACACCGAACCGCCTTCAGAGCCCACGCTGCGCATCAAAGCGCTGGAATCTCTTCTCGTCGAAAAGGGTCTGGTCGATCCGGGCGCTGTCGACGAGATTATCGAATTGTTCGAGAAACGCATCGGTCCGCGCAACGGCGCCAAAGTGGTGGCGCATGCCTGGGCCGATCCCGGCTACAAAAAGCGCCTGCTCGACGACGGCAGCAAGGCCATTGCCGAACTCGGCTTCACCGGCCTCCAGGGCGAAGACATGGTCGTGCTGGAGAATACGCCGGCGGTGCACAACGTCGTCGTCTGCACGCTGTGCTCTTGCTATCCGTGGCCGACGATGGGTTTGCCGCCGAACTGGTACAAGGCGGCGCCCTATCGCGCCCGCGTCGTCATCGAGCCGCGCAAGGTGCTCGCCGAGTTCGGCATCGACGTGGCGCCGGACGTTGAAGTCCGCGTTTGGGACTCTAACGCCGAAATCCGCTACATGGTGCTGCCGATGCGACCCGCCGGCACCGATGGCTGGAGCGAAGAAAAGCTCGCCGGTCTGGTCACGCGCGATGCCATGATCGGCACCGACATCCCCAAGGTCAAAGCTTGAGAACGGCCGGAGGACAGCCATGAACGGGATCCACGATCTGGGCGGCATGCAGGGCTTCGGGCCGATCGAGCGTGAGGAGAACGAGCCGGTATTCCACGCGGATTGGGAGCGGCGCATGTTCGCGCTTCTCAATCTGACCATTGCGGCCGGACAATACCACGTCGACGAAATCCGCCATGCGATCGAGCGGATGGCGCCGGCCGAATACCTGATGACGCCATATTACGTGCATTGGCTCCATGCGGCTGAAGACCTCCTCGACAAGAAGGGGGTCGTGACTCATGCGGAGCTTGAGCAGCGCATGGCCGAGCTCGCCAAGAAGGGAGGCAAGTGATGCCCGCCTTGCCGAAGGACATGGTCGAGATCGCGATCAAGACCGGCGCTTCGACGCGCGCCCAGGTGACGACGGCGCCGCGCTTCAAGGCCGGCGACAAGGTCGTCGCCCGCAACATCAACCCGCCGACCCACACGCGGTTGCCGCGCTATATCCGCGGCAAGCATGGCGTGGTGCAGCATAACCACGGCGGCTTCGCCTTCGCCGACACCCGCGCGCACGGGCTCGGCGACCAGCCGCACCACGTCTACAGTGTGCGTTTCGAGGCCCGCGAGCTATGGGGCGACGACGATGCAGCGCGTGACGCGGTCTATATCGATCTGTGGGAGCCCTATATCGAACCGGCGGCGTGAACCATGCGCGAGGCTCCTCCAGTCCCGTTCAATTCTGCCGCACCGGACGCGCTGCTCCGCGAACTCGACGGCCCGGCCTTCGCCGAGCCCTGGATGGCGCAAGCCTTCGCCTGCGCTGTCCACTTGAGCCGCCAGGGACTCTTCACCTGGAACGAATGGGTGGACGTATTCAGCGCCGAGATAAAGGCCCATCCGCAACAGCCCGGCGAGGCGGCCAATGCCGCCTACTACCGGCAATGGCTGGCCGCGCTCGAGACGATCGTCGGACAGAAGGGCGCGGCGTCAAAAGCTGAAATCAGCGAGCGCCAGGAAACCTGGCGCAAGGCCTATCTCAACACGCCGCACGGTCAGCCGGTGGAGCTGCATCATGCCGCTGCGCCGCCTTCCGCCGCGGCGCACCATCATCATAACCACGACCACGACCACGACCACCACCAGCACGGCGCGCCGGAGCCGGTCAGCGTCAGTCCGGCGCGGCGGTAGCTTTTATTCTCTTTGCATGGACGGGGCGTTTAGCACCTCGCTAGCGCGCGCCGCCGTCATTGAACGGACGCTCGAGGATCTCACCGAGCGTCGCATAGAAGAAGCCGTTGAGGCGGCCGACCGGGTCGAGTTTGCGCATGTCGATATAGCCGTCGGTCATCACGGCCGGATCGACATCGATATGAACCACCTCGCCGATCATCAGCGCCTGGCGCTTGGGCCCAAGCTCGAGCACGCGCTCGAGCTTGCACTCGAAATGGATCGGCGCCTCCTGCACGCGCGGCGCTTTCACCCGCACGCCCGGAATCGGCGTCAAGCCGGTCTCGGCAAATTCGGAATCGTCTTCGGGAAAGCCGTTGGCGGAATCCACCATCTCCTTCCACACCGGCCGCGTCACCACGTTGAAGCAGAATTCGCCGGTGGCGCGCGCGTTCTTGAGCGTGTGCTTCTCGCTGCCGTCGGGCTTGCCCATGATGGTGAGCGAGATCATCAGCGGGGCGACGCAGACTACGGTGAAGAAGGAAAACGGCGCGAGGTTTGGAACGCCCTCGGCGCTCACGGTCGATGCCCAGCCGATCGGGCGCGGCACAACGGAGCCGACGAGCAGGCGGTAGACCACGCGCGGGTCCATGGTGGCGGGATCGAATTGCAGTTGCTCGGACATCGGTGCGGGCCCTTTGGAGTGTGGGCTTGTGACATACGGCAGGGAGTCACGCGCTTTGTAGGATGGGTTGAGCGAAAGCGAAACCCATCAATCCGCGTTGCCGATCAAGGATGGGTTTCGCAAGGATTCAACCCATCCTGCGGCTACGCTCCATTGGCCCGAAAGCGCGTCGCGATCTCGGCGAGCGGCGGGCGCGGGCGATCTTCGGGCGGACCGGGCGGCCGCCCGATGTGGATGAAGCCCGCGATGCGCTCGTGCGGCAAAAGCCCGAGCGCATCGAGCACGGCGCGGTCATAGGCGTACCATTCCGTGATCCAGTTGGCTGCGTAGCCGAGCGCGTGCGCGGCGGTGACGAGGTTCATGGCCGCGGCGCCGGCCGACAATACCTGTTCCCATTCGGGAATCTTCCCATGCGGCGCCGCGCGGCTGACTACGGCGATCACCAGCGGCGCGCGCGTCAGCCGCTCACGCTCGGCCGCGATGTGCTCCCGCTTGGCGTCCGGATATTTGGCGCGGAAAGCTGAGGCGATGGCTTCGCCCGCGGCCCGCCGCGCCTCGCCCTCAAACACGATGAAGCGCCATGGCGCGAGCTTGCCGTGATCCGGCACGCGCGACGCGACGGTGAGCAACGTATCGATCTCGGCCGCCGATGGGCCGGGACCCGATAGCTCGACCGCCTTGAACGAGCGCCGGGTTTTCAGAAGTTCGAGGGCATCAGGCATGTGGGGACTCCGAAGGCTAGAGCGGGATGAGTTGTGGTTCGATCGGCATCCCGCTCTAGCTTTTTGTTTGAGCACGATCTTTTCGGAAAACCGGATTCCACTTTTCCGGATCATGCTCTAGGCGCGGTCCTAGCACAGGCGGCAGCCGATAGACGACTGGTTCGCCGTTGCGAGGAGCCAACGGGTCCGGGCGCGAAAGCCCGGCGGCAGGATCAGCCTAATGGCAACCGGGAATACATTTGAGATATTCGGCGTTGACGCGATTGACGCAGGCGCTCTGCTGCATCAGATCGCCGGACCTGGTGCACGAGTCCGAATCGCGCTTCTGATTGGCGAGGCAGGTGGCGCAACTCATTCCGGCGGGCGCCGGCGAGCGGCATTTCCATGTGCCGGCCGCGTTGACGCAGGTTTGCCCATCGTTGCAAAAGAATGTCGAA
>Ga0210410_10005420_pt1 | contig 11100 bp, 8 predicted proteins | sample IncBWC4MmetaG_FD_161058 | JGI IMG/M metagenome (GOLD analysis project Ga0210410, IMG submission 161058) | Forest soil microbial communities from Barre Woods Harvard Forest LTER site, Petersham, Massachusetts, United States - Inc-BW-C-4-M | ecosystem: Environmental > Terrestrial > Soil >... | reverse complement strand
GCCATGTCAATCGCCGCGGCGTCGCCAAGCGGCGGCTACCGGATCTCGGCTACGCTGCTCTCGGTGAGCGACGCGGTCGCCGCGATTTTGCTCGCCGCCGATCTCCTGGTCGTCTGCGTGTCGGTGTTGCTGCGCTTCCTGTTCAATGCGCCGGTGGAATGGGCCGACGACGTCGCCCGCGGTCTGATGGTCGGATCGAGCTTCTTCGGCGCCGCCAGCGCGCTGGCGCGCAGCGAAAATCTCGGCGTGGCGTTTTTCATCGAGCGGCTGCCCACCGGCATCCGGCGCCTGGTCGATGCCATCGGCGCGCTGCTGGTCATGATTATCGCAGGCTATGTCGCGTTCAACGCCATCAAGATGGGCTGGCTGACCACCGGACAAACCTCCGGCTCCGGCCTGCCGCTGGAATTGACGTTCTATCCGATGGGTGTCGGCGCGCTGTTCATGACGGTGTTCGCCGCCGAGGTATTCTGCGCGCGCCACCTCCGCGACATGGTCGCGGCAGCACTGGCGACCGCGCTGATCGCCGGACTTTATCTCGGCTGGGATTTCCTGTCGCCGGATTCGGTGCCGTCATCAGGAACGCTGATGCTGGTCGGCTTCTTCATCACGCTGTTCGGTGGATTGCCGATCGGTTTTGCGCTGGCGCTGGCGGCGCTGATCTTCATCTGGGTCGAGGGCACGCTGCCCGGCGTCATCTTCGCGCAGCAGATGGCGCGCGGCATCGACAATTTCGTGCTGCTCGCGATCCCCTTCTTCATCCTCGTCGGTTATCTCATGGAAGCCAACGGCATGTCGGTTCGCCTGATCGAACTGCTGCAGCGCGCGGTGGGCCGCATGCGCGGCGGCCTCAACGTCGTCATGGTGACGTCGATGGTGCTGTTCTCAGGCATCTCGGGATCGAAGATGGCCGATGTTGCAGCCGTCGGCTCGGTGCTGATCCCGGCGGCGCGCCGCTCCCGGCAAAATCCCGGCGGTGCGGTGGCGTTGTTGGCGGCCTCTGCCGTGATGGCGGAGACCATTCCGCCCTGCATCAACCTGATCATCCTCGGCTTCGTCGCCAATCTGTCGATCGGAGGATTGTTCATGGCAGGGCTGCTGCCGGCCGGGCTGATGGCCCTGGCCCTGATCGCGGTGTCGATCATCTTTGGCAAGCGCGCGCCGCCGGCCGAGGATGACAAGCCGCAAATTCCGATGTCCGGCCTGTGGACCGGCGCCATCGCCTCGTTCGGCCTGATCTTCATGATCTTTGCCGGGTTCAAGAGCGGGTTTGCCACCGCCACCGAAATTTCCGCTTTCGCCGCGGTCTATGCCATCGTGATCGGCAGTATTGTGTTCCGCGAACTCAGCTTCAGGACGGCCGCGCGTAGTTTTGTCCAATCGGCGACGCGCTCGGGGCTGGTATTGTTCATCGTCGCCGCCGCGCAATCGCTGGCGTTCATACTGACGCTGCAGCAGGTGCCGCATGCGGTGGGCGAGTTGATGCTGTCGATATCGGGAACGCACGGCGTCTGGCTGTTCATGCTGCTGTCGATCGCGGTGCTGATCGTGATGGGCTCGGTGCTCGAAGGCGCCGCGGCGCTGATCATCTTCGGGCCGTTGTTGCTGCCGGTCGCGGTCAAGCTCGGCATCGATCCCTTGCATTTTGGCGTCGTGCTGGTCATTGCGATGGGGCTCGGCCTGTTTGCGCCGCCGCTCGGCCTCGGGCTCTACGGTGCCTGCCTGATCGGCAATGTGCCGATCGAACAAACGATCAAGCCGATCATGGGCTATCTCGGACTGCTGCTGCTGTGCCTGCTGGTGATCGCCTTCGTGCCGGCGCTCTCGACCGCATTGCCGCGCGCCCTCGGCTATTAGGAGATACCGTATTGAAAGTGCTGTTGGCCCATACGCCGCAGATGCGGCGCCAATATTACGGCGAGCGCAGCCTCGGCGGTTTGCGCGCAGTGGCCGACGTCAAACTGCACGAGGGTGAAGAGGCGCTCGATGCCACGCACCTGATCGATGCTGCCCAAGACGTCGATTTCATCGTCGCCGACCGCCTGACGGAAGGGCCGGGTGAGATCTTTGCAAAGCTTCCAAAGCTGCGCGCCATGGTCCGCTGCGCGGTCGATATCCGCAATATCGACGTCGCGGCGGCGTCTGCGGCCGGCGTGCTGGTCACGCGCGCCGGGCCGGGCTTCATCGAATCGGTGACGGAACTCGCGCTCGGCTTCATGGTCGACTTGTCGCGCGGCGTTTCACGGGCGACGGCGGACTACCACGCAGGCCGAAAGCCGGAAGTCGTCATGGGCCAGCAACTCGCCGGCAGCCGCCTCGGCATCATCGGTTACGGCAGCATCGGCCGCAATCTTGCCGGGATTGCAAAGGCGCTGGGGATGCGGGTGCTGGTCGCCGATCCCTTTGCGGCCGTGGACGACGCCGGCATCGAACATCTGCCGCTCGACGATCTGCTTGCACGTTCCGACTACGTCGTCTGCCTCGCCGTCGCCACCGAGCAGACCGAGAATCTGATCGGCGCGGCGGCGCTGGCGCGGATGCAGCGCCACGCCTTCTTCATCAATCTGTCGCGCGGCAATCTGGTCGACGAGGCGGCGCTGGCCGCCGCATTGCGCGAGAACCGGATCGCCGGCGCCGCGATGGATGTCGGCCGCGCGCTGGATCAGATGCCGACGCCGGAGCTTGCAAGACTTCCAAACGTCATCGCGACCCCGCATATTGGCGGACTGACGCCGCCCGCAATCGAAAGCCAGTCGCTGGAAACGGTTCGGCAGGTCGGCGCCATCATCAAGGGCGAGGTTCCAATTGGTGCCGTCAACGCCGATCATTGGACGCGCCGTCCATGAGCGGTCACCAATTCCAGGGGAGAGAACAATGAAATCGCGCGCGCTTCGGCTTGGGACTTTTGTGTGCCTCGCATTGTTCGCCAGCTTGCATTTCGGCGTTGCATCGGCCGATGCCGCAACGGTCGTGGCCCTCGGTGCGAGCAATACCTACGGCAAGGGCGTCGCGCGCAATCAGGCCTATCCCGCGCAGCTCGAAGCGATCCTGCGGGCGAAAGGGTTGAACGTCCATGTCGTGAACGCCGGCATCAACGGCGACACCACGGCAGGGATGCTGGGACGTCTGGACAGGGTGGTCCCGAACGGGACCAGCGTCGTGATCCTGCAGCCGGGCGGCAACGATGGACGCAAGCACAGCGCGGATCGCACCGCGGAGATTCAGAGCCGGCTGAGCGCGCGGGGCATTCCTGTCATCATGATGGCCAACAATATGCTGAAGGGCCTGCCGCACCAGCCCGACGGCCAGCATTTGACTCCGGAGGGCTATCACATGGTGGCCGAGCATCTGGCGTCTCAGGTGGCGGCCTCCATCGGCCGCTAGGAACCGGGCCCATGAAGCAAGCATCGCGGTAATGTCGCGTCATCCGATCATAAACGCTGGACAAGCTGTCTGCGTCAGGCTCAAATTTGACGCGCGAAATTCAACCGGGGCCGTGAGCCGCGGAGCACCAACGAAACGGACGCCCGCAGCCAACGACGGGTGCCGAATAAGGAAAGCAAAGGGAGCATCACATGGCCATTTCACGTCGTGACGTCATATTGGGCAGCGCGGGCGCACTCGGCGCTGCAACATTTTCATTTCCAAAACCCGCCATTGCCCAGACGGAACCGATCAAGATCGGTTGCCTGGCCGCGATGACCGGGCCGAGTTCGGCGCCCACCATCGGTTTCAACCGCGGCGTCTACTTTGCAGCCGACGCGATCAATGCCGCCGGCGGCGTCAAGGGCCGCAAGCTCGAGATCGTCATGCGCGACACCCAGGGTGATCCGACCAAGGCGGTGAACGCCACGCAGGAACTGATCAGCCAGGCCAAGGTTCACGGAATCTGGGGGCCGCTCAATTCGGGCGAGGCGCTGGCTACTACGCCGATCATGGCGCGCGCCAAGATACCGAACATTCACCCTTGCGTCGTCGAAACGCTGATCGACACCACGAAATTCCCGAACGCCTTCCGCATGGCGCCGTCGAACAGCCAGTGGGACGACGCCGTCCGTAACTACTGCCTCAATATCCTCAAGGTGAAGAAGATCGCCGTAATCGGCGATACCACCGGCTATGGCGTGACCGCGGTCGGCGCATCGGTGACGGCGTTCAAGAAGGATGGCGCGGACGTGGTCTATCAGGCCAATATCGATGCGACCCAGCCCGACATGACCCCGGACATGCTGCGCGCCAAGAACGCCGGCGCCGAAGTGATCGTGGTGTGGAGCGTCACGACCGGCATGGAAGCGCGCATGTTCAATACCCGCGCCGCGATGAACTGGGATGTCGCGTTCGTCGGCCATCCGTCGCTATCATCGGGCGAAATCGCAGGGCTGGTCGAGAAGCCCGCCAATTGGGAAAAGGTCTACGCCATCGGCTACAAGAGCGTCAGCTATGACGGTGCCGGCAAGCTGCCGCCCAAGACCCAGGATCTGGTCGATCGCCTCGCCAAGGCGAAGGTGGCGATGAACGACACGCTGTTGTGGTGGATCGCGGGCGGCATCGACGCGGTCGAGTTGTTTGCCAAGGCGGTTGAAACCGGCGGATCCACCGAGGGCCCGGGCATCATCGCCTATCTGAACTCGCTGTCGAAATATCCGGGCTATTTCGGCGACTACACCTTCAACCCGACCCAACACAACGGCTATCCGACCGACGAGATCGTGATGTCGCAGGCGAGCACGGCCAGGAACGGCACCTTCGCACTGGCGCCGGGATACACGTAAACGGCGGGAGAGGGCGCAGCCAATGCTCGCCTCCATCCTCGCATCGGGTCTTGCGGCGGGCGCGATCTACGCGCTCGTCGGCGTCACCTACAACACCATGTTCTCGACCTCGCGGGTGATGAGCTTTACCGCGGGCCAGCTCGCGATGCTCGGCGGCGTGTTCGGCTCGATGTTCACGCTCAAGCTCGGCATGCCCATCGTCGTGGGCTTGCTGTTTACATTGATCGGCTGCGCGATCATCGGCATCATCACCGAATTCGTCGCAGTGCGGCCGGTGCTGAAAAGCCTCGACCAGCACCTCTACGTGCTCTCCACGCTGGCGCTGGCGCTGATGATCCAGCAGGTGGCGGCGATCAAATGGGGCACTGAGCCGCAGCCGTTTCCGCGCCTGATCGGGCTCGGCAGCGGGATCCTTGACGAAAAATTCTGGCTGCCGGTGGTGGCCTGCGCGATCACGATTCTCGGCCTCGAATATCTTTATCGCCGTACGCTGGTCGGCCGCGCCTTCGTGGCGATCGCGGAGGACAATTTCGCGGCGCGCGCGCTCGGTCTGCCAGAACGAAACCTGCGCGTCGCCAGTTACGCGCTGGCCGGGGTCGTCGGCGGCATCGCCGGATTTTCCGGCGGCGAATTGCTGCTGGCGTTCTTCGCCAATGGCGCGCTGTTGAATTTCTACGGTTTTGTGCCGGTGGCGCTCGGCGGGCTCGGCAACAACCGCGGCGCCGTCGTCGGAGGGCTGGCGCTCGGCCTGTTCCAGCAGGCGGCGAACTTTCTGGTTGGCGGCATCTTCTCATCCGTCGCCGTGTTCACGCTGTTCATCGTGGTCCTGCTGGCGGCGCCGCAAGGCCTGTTCGGCGCGTCGACGGCGCGGAGGGTGTGATGACCGCCGTCACCGCAACCCCGGCACATCAGGAAGCCGGAGCCATCCGCGCCGCGCTGCCGCAACTGGCGCCGTTTCTCGGCATTCTGGCGCTGGCGGTGATGCTGCCATTCGTCAGCAACGACTATTGGGCGCTGATCGGCACCCGCGCGGCGATCTATTGGGTGCTGGTGTCCGGCCTCAACCTGGTCGTCGGCTTCGCCGGCCATCTCGCGATCGGCTACGTCGCGCTGCTGACGCTCGGCGCCTATACCACGAGCGTGCTGGTCGCCGGTAATGTGCTGCCGCCGGTACCGGTCTTTGCCGCTCTGCCGGTCGCGGCCATCGTCGGCGCGGTGTTCGGCGTGATCGTCGGTCTGCCGGCGCTGCGATTGCGCACCTTCTATTTTGCAATGTCGACGCTCGGCTTCGCCACCATCGTTACCCAAATCGCATTGGCCTGGCAGAGCGTCACCGGCGGCGGCATCGGCATATCAGGACCGGAATTTCCCGCACCGTTCAATACCGCGTGGGGCTTTTACTTTCTCTGCACCGGCTTTGCCGCGTTCACCACCTGGATGAGCGCCAACATCGCGCGCAGCCGGTTCGGCCGCGCTTTGATCGCGGTGCGCGATGCCGAAGTCGCGGCAGAGGCCACCGGCATTTCAAAACCGAAAATGCTGATCGCGATCTTTCTGTTCGCCGGGGCGCTGGCGGCGATCGCGGGCGGCCTGTTTGCGAGCCTGCAAACCTACATTACGCCGGACGCCTTCACCTTCGACCTGTCGGTGCTGTTCTTCATCGCGATCCTGATCGGCGGCCGTGGCTCGATCCTGGGGCCGATGCTCGGCACCATCATCCTGACGATTTTGCCGGAGATCGCGGCACCGCTGGCGGCGTGGTCGACATTCCTCTACGCGGGGATGCTGCTGGTGATCGTGCTGGTGATGCCGGGCGGCATCGCCGCACTGCTCGATTTCCGCAACCGCCGCCCGCTCGCCAGCAACCGCGCGATTCTGCCGCGTCCCGCCGCGCTGGCCGATATCGTGCGCCAGCGCGCGGGCGGCAGCGCGCTCGCGTTGCGCGACATTTCGCTCAGTTTCGGCAATGTCCGGGCCATCGACGGCCTCGATCTCGACGTCGCACCCGGCCAGATCCACGGCCTGATCGGTCCCAATGGCAGCGGCAAGACCACCACGCTCAACGTGATCTCGGGCTATTACGCCGCCAGGGCCGGCACCATGACGCTCGGCGACGCCGCGCTGCCACCGGGTAAGCCGGCGCTGCGGGCCGCGCGCGGCATTGCGCGCACCTTCCAGACCCCGCGCGTGATCGGCGAAGCTTCGGTGCTGCAGAACGTGATGATCGGCGGCACCATCGAGGGCAGGGCGAGCTTTGTCGAGGCGATGCTGTCGCTGCCTCGAAACCGGCAGGACGAGCGCATGCTCGCCGCCAAGGCGCGGGCGCTCCTGGGCATCGTCGGGCTCGAGCCGCTGGCAGAGGTCCGCGCCGACCGGCTGCAGCATAGCGAGTTGCGTTTCATCGAGATCGCCCGCGCGCTGATGCTGGATCCGGACTTCCTGCTGCTGGACGAGCCCGCCGCCGGACTATCCAGCGACGAGATCGAACGGCTGGCGGGACTGATCAAGGCGATCAGCGGGCGCGGCACCGGCGTGCTGCTGGTTGAGCACCACGCCGACCTGATCTTCGATATCTGCCATCAGGTCACCGTGCTCAATCTCGGCCGTACGCTGGCGGCGGGAACGCCGGCCGAGATTCGCGTTCACAAGGAGGTGGTCAGTGCTTACCTCGGTGGCTGAACCTCTGCTCGCGGTGACCGCGCTTGAATCCGGCTACAGCAAGATCCGCGTGCTGCACGGGATCGATTTCAATGTCGCCGCCGGCGAAGTGGTGGCATTGCTCGGCCCCAACGGCGCCGGCAAGACCACCATGCTGCGCGCGCTGTCGGGATTGCTGCCGGTCAATTCGGGCCAGGTGCGGTTCGACGGCCGTGACATGACCAACGCCACGCCGCGCGATGCGGCGCGCGCCGGTCTCGTCCATGTGATCGAGGGCCACCGCGTGTTCACGCAGATTTCCGTCACCGACAATCTGTTGCTGGCGGGCTACGATCTGCCGCGCAGCGAGCGCGCGGCGCGGGTCGAGGAAGCCTTGGCTTTCTTCCCCGAAATCGCCGAAAAACGTCACGAGCGCGGCGGCGCGCTGAGCGGCGGGCAGCAGCAGATGCTGACGGTGGCACAGGGCCTGGTGCGCCGTCCGCGGCTGTTGATGCTCGACGAACCCTCGGCGGGTCTTTCGCCGGTGCTGGTCGACCGCGTGCTCAACGTCATCGGCCAGTTGCGCCGGCAGGGCACCGCGGTGCTGCTGGTCGAACAATTGCTGGAAAAAGCGCTCGCCGCCGCCGACCGCGTCTACGCGCTGGTGCAGGGCAATATCGTGCTGCAGGCGCCGACCAGCGAGAGCAATCTGCCGCAGCGGCTCGAGCGCGCCTATTTCGGGCACGAAAGCCACGCGTCGGCTGCGTCTTGAACGCGTCAAAGACGCCGCTTACGTGCTTGAGCGTTTTCATCAGGAATGCGTCACTCCGCGGCTGGACCCGGAACGGGACATTGGACGCTGCCCGAACATTCGTTCCTCACTCGGACTTATCAATGTTCCAGAACACCGGCGTGGCCGGGCCGTCGAGCACGCCCGAGATCGATTTTCGCCACGCGCCGACCCCGCGCCATTGCCCGAGCGGAACATAGATCACCTGGTCGTAGACTTCGCTCTGGATTTCGGCGGCAATCTTCTTCTGCTCCTCGCGTAAGGACGAACGTACGAAGGCATCACGCATCGCTTCCATCCTGGCGTCTTCCGGCCAGCCGAACCAGGCGCCATTCTTGCCTTTGGCGTTGACCAATATATTGACAACAGGGTTCACCACGTCGGCAATGATGAAGTTGGTGAATAGCATGTTCCAGCCGCCCTCCTTCGGCGGCTTCTTGCTGGCGCGGCGGGAAACCACGGTCTGCCAATCGGTAGCCTGCAGGTCTACCTTGAAACCGGCCTCACGCAGTAACTGCGCCGCGACGATCGGCTGCGCCTTGAATACCAAGGCATCACCCGGCGCCATGATCACGACGGGGGTGCCGTCGTAACCGGATTCGGCAAGCAGCTTCTTTGCTTCCGCCATACCGTTGCCTTGCACCAGCGATTCCGAGCCGGCGTCGGTGGCCAGCGGCGTGTCGCAGCCGAAAACTGCGCCGCAAATCTGATAGTATTCGGAATTGCCAACCAGCGCATCCAGCACATCCTTCTGATTCAGCGCCAGGAATGCAGCGCGGCGGACCTTGACGTTGTCAAAAGGCGGATAGAGGAAATTCATTCGTCCGATGGTCTGGAAGCCAAGCTTGTCCAGGGTTTCAACCTTCAAGTCCTTGTTGGCGGCCAGCATCGTCACAAGATCGAAGGGCAGATTCTCCAAGAAGTCGATGTCGCCAGATTGAAGCGCGTTCACGGCGGTCTGCGCATCTGGCATCGTGATCCATTCGACGCGATCGACCTTCACCACCTTGCCGCCCGAAGTCCAGTTCGGTGGCTCCTTGCGCGGCACGTAATCCGTGTTCTTCTCATAAACCGCCTTCACGCCGGGCTGGAATTCCGCCTGAACGAACTTGAAGGGACCGGAGCCAATTTGCTCCTTTATTTGTTGGCCCGGCGGCGTTTCCGCCAGACGCTTGGGCATCATGAACGGAACAATCGACGAAGGTTTTCCGATCGATTCCAGCACCAGGCCATAGGGCTCTTTCAGTTTCAGCGTGATAGTCCTGTCGTCAGTGGCCTCTATGGTGGCGGTGAAGTCCATGAGTGTCTGGCCCATAGTCTCGTTCTTGCTCCAGCGCTTGAGCGACGCGACGCAATCTTCCGCGGTGACCGGGCTGCCGTCGTGCCACTTCAGCCCGTCGCGCAGCGTAAATATGTAGGTGAGCTTGTCGTCGGAGACTTTCCAATCCGCCATCTGAGGCTGGATCCTGAAGTTGGAATCGGTGGCCAGCAAAGTGTCATAGACCATGTAGCCGTGATCGCGCGTGATATATGCCCCGGTAAAGCCTGGATCGATGATGCGCAAATCGGAATGCATCACCGCAGTGAGGGTCTTCGTGTGCGCCGGCGAAGACAGCGCCAGCGCAGCCGAGAGCGCAAAGGTCGACAAGGTGACGTTGGACACCGTAGGGCGACGTTGCCGACGTGAGACCTGAAACATTCGATGTCTCATGACATGTGCTGATCAAAACCTGACAATCAGCTGGGCAATGCGCGCATGCGTGATACGGCAGAGCGCAGCGCCAGCGACCACATGCAGAAAATGTCGGCGTGAGGTTTCATCGCAGTCCTCCCTCGATCGTCCGGCGGAACGGCGCCCGCGGCGTCGTGAGTGGAAAAACGTGACCAAGTGGTGAGCCGGCTTTCTCGATCAACTCCAGCCAGTACCTCGATTACCTCATCCCAGCTTGCTGCAACCCCTTGTAGAGCTCCTGCAGGGTTTTTTGAAACGCTGGATCCTTGTTAGGAATTTCCTGGAGATAGATGTCCTGTATGCGCGCCAGAGTGTAGCCGGGCAATGCGTTGTCAAAATCCTTCAAGGCGCCGGCCGCGTCAGCTGCATTACCGGTAAGCGCAAATGCGCTCACCAAATGTGCTCGGCTAAACCAAACCGTGGGTCTTTCTGCAACCGATTTTCGAAGCCAGACAATTGCATCGTCATAGTTTCTCATGGCGAAATACGCGCGCCCCAGGACCCAGGAAAATACATTCCTGCTAGGATCAAGAGGACTGAGTCTTATCGCCTTCAACGCCAGCGGAGGCGCTTCTTTGGGATGACCCGTCAGGACGAGTTGATTGGCCTTCTGCGCGTAGGCGAGGGCAAGATTGGGATCGAGCTCGAGTGCCCGGTCAAAAGCGTCCAGGGCCCCTTGATGATCTCCCTTTGCGCGACGAATAAAGCCATCGTCCATATGGCTCAAAGCAATTGTCGGATCGAGGGTGAATGCCTTTTGCAGCGCATCCTCTGCCTGCCTCAGCAGATCCTTGCGTGCGGTGGCATCCTTTTCGGCGTCGTTCCAGCGGTTCAGATAGTCACGCATCAAGACATCGGCCAATTGGCTCCAGGCGATGGCTGACAACGGACTGAGACGTACAGATTCCTGAAGATACTTGCGTGCGGCAAGATTGTGCTGTGGGGTAATAGAGTCAATGAGAATAGCCATGGCGCGTAACCTCATGTCTACGGCATTGGGGTCGCTCGATCGCTCGCGTCGACGACTCTCAGCCTTGACCAGTTGAATGCCGAGAGACGAGGCGATTCGACCCGTTACGGCTTCCTGCAACTCGAAGAGGTCTGTAACATCACTATCAAACTGATCGGCCCAGATAGCGACGGCGGAACGCGCATCTACCAGATGCGTG
>Ga0210410_10005419_pt1 | contig 11102 bp, 10 predicted proteins | sample IncBWC4MmetaG_FD_161058 | JGI IMG/M metagenome (GOLD analysis project Ga0210410, IMG submission 161058) | Forest soil microbial communities from Barre Woods Harvard Forest LTER site, Petersham, Massachusetts, United States - Inc-BW-C-4-M | ecosystem: Environmental > Terrestrial > Soil >... | reverse complement strand
CTGGACGACATCGCCTGGGTGTTGAATCTGCGCGGTTCCGATGTCCCATACAACCCGGTCTTCGTCGCCCATCTGCTGATCGGGCCCCAGGTGGCGACGCTGTTCGTATCGGACGGCAAATTGCCGCCGCAACTGCGCACCCGCCTGGCGGCCGACGGCGTGCAACTGGCCGGCTACGACCAGCTCGCCTCGCACCTGGCGAAATTGACGGCCGGCAGCGCGATGCTGATCGACCCGCGGCGCGTGACCGCCGGTATCGTGCAGCCGCTCGCGTCCGTGGTGCGGCGAGTCGAGCAGATCAACCCGACCACACTGGCCAAGTCGATGAAGAACGACGCCGAGGTCGAGTTGATCCGGTCCACGATGGAACTCGATGGCGCGGCGCTGGCCGAATTCTTCGCCTGGCTCGAACAGGCGCTGGCGCGGCGCGAACCCGTGACCGAGCTGACGATCGACGAGAGGATCACGCAAGCGCGGGCCCGGCGCGACGGCTACTTCTCACCCAGCTTCGCGACGATCGCCGGCTTCAACGCCAACGGGGCGATGCCGCACTATCGCGCCACGACGAACTCGCACGCGGTGATCTGCGACGGGCGCAACACCGGCAATGGCCTGCTGTTGATCGATTCCGGTGGGCAGTACCAGACCGGCACCACCGACATCACGCGCGTGGTCGCGGTCGGGGAAACCAGCGCGGAGCAGCGCCAGGACTTCACGCGCGTGCTCAAAGGCGTGATCGCGCTGTCGCAGGCACGCTTCCCACGTGGCACGCGCTCGCCGATGCTCGACAGCCTGGCGCGCGCTCCGATCTGGGCTTCGGGCGCCGAATACGGCCACGGCACCGGGCACGGAGTCGGCTTCTTCCTGAACGTGCACGAAGGTCCGCACGGCATCACGCAGTACCTGCTGCCAGAGCCTCAAACCGCGATGGAGCCCGGCATGGTCACCTCGAACGAGCCCGGGATCTATCGGGCCGGCCGTTGGGGCGTGCGCATCGAGAACCTGCTGTTGACGGTGCCGGCGCAGACGACCGAGTTCGGGACCTTCCTGGGCTTCGAAACGCTGACGCTATGCCCGATCGACTCGCGCTGTATCGAGCGCGACCTGCTGAACCCGGCGGAGGTCGACTGGCTGAACGATTACCACGCCACCGTGCGTGCACGGGTGGCCCCGCACGTGACCGGAGCCGCCGCCGATTGGCTGCAGACCAATACGCAACCGATCTGAAGAACTCGACGCCCTTGTCCTTGTCGCCCGGCACGTCCTTCTTCTCGGTCAAGACGAGAAGCAGTAAGCCCGCAGCGCCCAGCGCAGGGCCCGAGGCCCGCCACGACCCGGGCGCATGGGATTGCTACTGTGCGAGGTCGATGACCTCGACCTTCACGTGGCGCTTCTTTTCGTCGCGCACGACCGTCAAATCGACGGTGCTGCCGATGCCGGCTTTGTCCAACTCGACCACGAACGTCGACACCGTGTCGACCGGCTTGCCGTTCACCGCGACGATGATGTCGCCCAGTTTTCCGGTGTCGCGATTCAAGGCCTTCAATCCGGCTTGAGCGGCGGGCGTCCCGCGCGGCACCTCGGCGATCACGACGCCGGTGATGCCCGCGCGTGCCACCAGATCTGGGCTGACCGGATTGATGCCGATTCCCGGCAACGGCGCGCGTCCCCGCGAGATCAGGGACGGCACCACCCGGTTGACCAGGTCCGCTGGAATCGCAAACCCGATGCCGGCCGAGCTGCCCGACTCGGACCGGATTGCCGTATTCACCCCGATCAGCCGCCCCGCACTGTCGAGCAGCGGCCCGCCCGAGTTGCCCGGGTTGATCGCGGTATCGGTCTGGATCACCCCGGCCACTTCGCGAAACTCCGTGGTCGGCAGCTCCCGCCCGAGCGCGCTGACGATGCCGTGTGTCAGTGTGCGCTGCAGGCCATACGGATTGCCGATCGCATAGACCGACTGGCCGATCCGAAGGTCGCGCGACGTTCCGAGCGGGATCGGGCGAAGATTGCGGGGCGGCTTCGTTAGCTTGACCACGGCGAGGTCGTAGTCCGGAGCGGTGCCGACGATGCGAGCCTCGGCCGGCTCACCGGCATCCAGTTGCACGAATACATTGCGGGCGCCTTCGACGACATGGTTGTTGGTCACTACGTGGCCGTTGTCGTCCCAGACGAACCCGCTGCCGGCGCCTTTGGCGACGGTGGCCGTGAAGAATCCGGTCGGCTGCAGAATTTCCGTCGTGATGTAGGCAACGGAGGGCGCGGCGTTCTGGAACAGCTCGACCAGTGACAGCTCGCTGCTCGGCAGCGGTCCTCGCGGAGTCACCGCACGCGATTCGACTTTGGGAAGGTCGCGGGCGAGCACCGCCACGCCGGCGGCCCCGGCCAGCAGCAAGGCAACCAGCGCCCATCGATGGATGCGCAGTGTGTCCGCGTGTGCCGGCATCGGTGCATTATCGCCCGGGCCGCCGCTCGTGATAAATTGGCCGCGCCATGGAAGAAGCCAACGCGAACAGCGACCGATATTTCGACCTGTCGCTTCGGTTGCTGACGATATTCGTGCTCGTTTCGCTGGTCTGCTGTATCGCCTTCCTGACCTATCGCTGGGTCGGGCCCCGGCTGTCCCGGGGGGTGGCGGCTCCAATCGAGGCGCACGCACCGGTGGTGTCCTCCCCGGCTCCAGCGGCAGAAGCAACTCCACCGCCTGCCGATCAGGTTCTGATGGATCCACGCAAGACGTTCAAATGCGAGGAGCGAGGCAAGGCCGTCAGCTTCTCGGACCGCCCTTGTGACAGCGGATCGATACAGATCCTTCCGCTGAATCCACCCCAACCCGCAACCGGCGGCCGCTGACGCCCGAAGGCTGGTCATGAACGCGCCGGAGATCTCGCGCCGCTCCAACCTGGACCCGGCGCTGATTTCCAGGACCTCGCCGCTGCCGGTCGCGTGGTACCTGGAGCGCGCCTGGTACGAGCGCGAAATGCTGCTGCTGTTCGATCGCGGCCCGAACTATGCCGGCCATGAGCTGATGGTGCCGCAGCCCGGCGACTACGTCACCTTGCCCTGGATGGACGATCGCAAGGTGCTGGTGCGCGACGCCCATGGTGTGAACCTGCTGTCCAACGTATGCCGGCACCGCCAGGCGCAGTTGCTCGATGGACGAGGTCGGATCCAGAACATCGTCTGCCCGGTGCATCGCTGGACTTACGCCTTGGACGGCCGGTTGCTCGGAGCGCCGGACTTCGATCAGACGCCGCATTGCTCGCTGCCGTCCAGCCACCTGATCAACTGGCACGGGCTGCTGTTCGCCGGTCCGCGCGATCCGGCAAGGGAGCTGGCCGATTTCCCGCTGGCCGACGACTACGACTGGAGCGGCTACGTCCACGATCGAACGATCATCGAAGAGTGCCCGTTCAACTGGAAGGAGTTCCTCGAGATCTTCCTCGAGCTCTACCACGTCGAGGCGGCTCACCCCGGCCTGCAGAAGTGGGTCGACGCCGGCAACTACGAATGGGGCTTCGGCGACCGCTGGAGCTACCAGATCCTGGGCGTAAACGATCAGCTGCGCGTACAAACGTCGGCCAACTACGAGAAGTATCGCGATTCGATCCTGCATTACTCGCAGGGCCGCCTGCCGAAATACGGCACGGTCTGGTCGATCCTGTACCCGAACGTGATGATCGAGTGGTATCCGTACGCGCTGGTGATCAGCACGCTCATCCCTCGTTCGCCAGACCACACATCCAATGTGGTCGAGTTCTACTACCCGGAGGAGATCCATGCCTTCGAGCGCCAGATCGTCGAGGCGCACCAGGCTTCCTACGCCGAGTCGGGCGCAGAGGACGCCGCGATCTGCCTGCGCCTGCATGAGGGGCGCCGGGCGCTGTGGCTGGCCGGCGAAGACGACGTCGGGCCGTATCACACGCCGCACGAGGACGGCATGATCCATCTGCACGACTGGATTCGCCGCGAGATGGGCCAGCGGCGCACAGCAGACTGACGCAAGACTGCGCCTCGCTGTTGGCCGGCCGCGGCCACTAAAGAGCCTATGAGGCACAGGCCAGGCCGGACTGCACCCTCCTCTCACCCCCGCCCCTCCCCCGCAACCCTCCTTCGCGCTGCGCGCTTCGGAGGGCAAGGCGGGACAGGGGAGGAAACCGGCCTGATCACGCCTGGGTGATCCGGTCGATCGCGCGGGCGGCGGCAGCGAAACCGAATGGCGCCGTGACGGCCACCGAAGAGCCGTATCCGGCACAGGCCAGGCCGGACTGGACCCTCACCCCCTCTGCCGACGAGCTTCGGCCGGAAGAGGCAGAGGAAGGCAACGAGGGGGCTGGGTCGGCCGCCTCGTGATCGCCCAGCCGAATCGACGAAAGCGACAGGGGAGAGTGGATCGGCCCTCGGACCGGTTCGTCCGAGTAGATCGCATCGACTCCGAACAGCGGGCGCCGCTTCAGCGTTTCGCGCGGGAAATGATGGCGCCGGCGCAAGCGGTAGCGCACCTTGGAAAGGAGCGGATCGCCCAGCGCGTGCGCCAGGTCGGCGCAGCGAATCCGGGTCGGATCGGTGCGGCCGCCGGCGGCGCCGCAGGTGATCACACGCAACCCGATCGAGCACGCGTGCGCGATCAGGGCAGCCTTGGCGGAGACCTGATCGATGCAGTCCAGCAGCAGATCCAGATCGCGGATCAGCCTGGACACGTTGTCCTCGCTGATGAACTCCTCGATGCACGTGACCCGGGCGCGCGGGTTGATCGCGTCGATGCGCTGCGCCATCGCGACCACCTTGGCCTTGCCGAATTCGTCGCCGAGCGCCTGGATCTGCCGATTGGCATTGCTCTCGGCCACGTGGTCCAGGTCGATCAGCGTAATGCGCTCGACGCCGCATCGCGCCAGTGCCTCGGCAGCCCATGACCCCACCCCGCCGACGCCAACCACGGCGATACGCGCGGCGCGCAAGCGCGCATGGGCTTGCGCACCGAGCAGGCGGGTCACGCCGCCGAATCGGCGCTCGGTGTCCGCATCCGCCACAGCTGCACCTGGCTCCCGCTGCATGGGGGCATTTTAGTTGGGCGGGTCGATTCCGGTAACCTTGTTGGATGACGATCTCGAATCTGCGCCACGAATACGGGCGTACAGAGTTGAGCGAGCAATCCGCGGCGCACGATCCGATTGAGCAGTTTTCGCGCTGGTTCGACGAGGCCACCGCCGCCGGAGCGCGCGAGGTCAACGCGATGAGCCTGGCGACGGTCTCCCCGGGCGGCCAACCCTCCAACCGGATCGTGCTGCTGAAGGAATTCGACCCCTCGGGGTTCGTCTTCTACACCAACTACCAAAGTCGTAAGGGCAGCGAACTGCAGGTCAATCCGCTCGTCTGCGCGCTGCTCTTCTGGCCTGAGCTGGAGCGGCAGGTGCGGATCGAAGGCAGCGTCTCGCGCGTCCCCGCCGAGCAGTCGGACCGATATTTCGCGCAGCGCCCGCTGGAAACCCGCCTCGGCGCCTGGGCCTCGCCGCAAAGCGAGGTGATGGCCGACCGGGCCGAGCTGGAAGCCCGTCTGGCGCAGGCGCGCGCCCGGTTCTCGCAGGCCGAGCCTGCCCGACCACCCCATTGGGGCGGCTACCGGATCGCGCCGAGCCGCATCGAGTTCTGGCAGGGGCGCGCCTCTCGGCTGCACGACCGCCTGCTGTACGTCCGGGAGGGCGACGGCTGGCGGCGCAGCCGGCTGGCGCCCTGAGAAGCCGCTGCCGGCCCTGAGAGGCGGCTGACGCCCTGGGAGCCGGCTGGCGCCCTGGACAACCGGCCGCGGCCTCCCAGCCGCGGTAGGGGCATCGCGGATCGTCCAAACGTCCTAAAAGGGGTCGTTGAAAGGGACGCGTCGCGCTAAAATGCGGTAATCCGTAGCAGGCAGGATCGCAAACACATGAGCGCCGACCAGATCTCGATCATCATCGTCGAAGATGAGCCGGAGTTCCGACGCCGCTTTGCCCAGATCATCGAAAACGAGCCGACCATGAGGTTGGCGGGCGTTGCCGCCAACAAGCGGGAGGCCCAGGCGCTGATCGACCGCGAAGACTTCGATGTGATGCTGATCGACCTGGGGCTGCCCGACGGCACCGGAATCGATCTGATCCGCAACGTCAGCCAGAGAAAGCCGGACGTCGACATCATGGTCGTCACGGTGTTCGGAGACGAACAGCACGTGGTGTCATCGATCGAAGCCGGTGCTACCGGATACATCCTGAAGGATTCGACGCCGGCCGACGTCATTTCCTGCATCCGCCTGCTCAGAGCCGGCGGCTCGCCGGTCAGCCCGGTGGTGGCGCGCAGCGTGTTGCGGGCGATCCGTTCGCGCATGGGCGGCAGCCCCGGCCAGACCCTGCCTCCGCGCACCAGCTCGAGCGACAACAACCCCTTGTCGGCGCGCGAAACCGAGATCCTGCAGCTGCTCGCCAAGGGCATGAGTTTCAACGAAATCGGCGAGATCCTCGGCATTTCGCCACATACCGTCACCGCCCACATCAAAAAGATCTACCGCAAGCTGGCCGTCCACTCGCGCGGAGAAGCGGTGTACGAAGCCAGCCAGATGGGCCTGCTGAAAAGCTGACCTGCCGTTGTCGTGAGGTCGAACCTTTGGTCGGATCGGCGCGCGCGCTGGGATTTCTGCTGCTGCTGACGGCGGCCTGGGGCGCCCAGGCGCAGGCGACCGACCTGGACCTGGACCGGGTCCAGGTTATCCGCCAGGTCGAATGGTCCGTTACCGACTTAGGCCAGACTCCAGCGGCGGATGCCGAATGGACGCGGTTCGACCTGCCGCTGCGCTGGCCGGTCAAGGACAGTGAACCGCTGCGACAGGTGTCGCTGCGGATGCACTTCATGCTGCCCTCGATGCCCGATGTACCATGGGCGGTGCTGCTGTCGCAGGCTACCGACGGCGGCCGCATCGCGGTCAACGGGCACTTCGAGTGGCAGATCCGATCGCCGGATGCGACCACCCAGGTGCACTGGTGGCGCCCGCACATGGCGGTGATCGATCCGTCCGACCTGGTTGCGGGCGACAACGTGCTGCTGATCCAGACCCCATTCCGTTCCGGCGTGCACGTGCTGTCCGGGGTGGAGGTCGGCCCGCTGGCCCGCGTCACCGGTCACTACGACGCGCAATACTTCCTGGACCGAACCGTCGTGTGGATCGGATCGACCGTAGCGGCCATGGTGGCGCTGATCTTCGGCGTGCTCTGGTGGCGGCGCCGGGACGAGCTGTCGGGCCTGCTGGCGCTGGCATCCATGTTCTGGGTCGCGTTCAGCGTCTACTACCTGGTCGAGGTGCTCCCGCTCGGCTGGCGGGTTGCGCTCGAGACGCTGCACTACGCCAGCACCGGCGCGTTCGCCGCGGTGATCAGCGCCACGATGCTGCGGCTGTGCGGGTTGCGCAACCGACGCTGGGAATGGCTGATCGGCGCTTACGCGGCGCTCGGACCTCTGGTGCTGCTGGTCACCGGGCGGTCGGTGGCGCCGTACCTGGACCAGGTCTGGCTGCCGGGTCTGGTTGCGATTGCCGCGGCCGTGACGGCGCTGGCCATGGTGCGCAGCGTTCAGTCGCTCGAGTCGCCTCAGCCGATCGTGCTGATTGCCTCGCTCATCGCGATCGGGGCCGCCCTGATGGACATGGGTGAGTTGCTATTCGGGCCCGGCTCCATGAACGGCGCCCGCGCCTTGAGCTGGGCCGGGCCGCTGCTGCTGCTGGCGATGGGCACCCCGATGGTGGAGCACTTCATCGACGTGCTGCGCGAGGCCGAAATCGCCCGCGCCGAACTGGAAACGCGCGTGCGCGAACGCGAGCAACTGCTGAAGCGCAATTTCGAGCGGCTGCGCGAAAGCGAACGGATCAAGGCCGAGGGTCAGGAACGCCAGCGCATCATGCAGGACATGCACGACGGGCTCGGTTCGCAGCTGATGTCCTCGCTGATGCTGTTCGAGCGCGGCGCCATCACCAACGAGCAGGTGGCGCAGATCCTGCGCGAGTCGATCGATGACCTGCGGCTTGCGATCGACGCGCTGGCTGCCGAGGAGACCGACCTGGGGTCGGCGCTTGGCAACCTCAGGTACCGGATCGAGCCGCGCCTGCGGGCGGCCGGCATCGAGCTGGCATGGGATGCGCGCAACCTGCCGGAGAGCATCGGGCTTCACCCGGACGCGGTGCTGCCGATCCTGAGGATCGTGCAGGAGGCGCTGAACAATGCGCTGAAGCACAGCGGTGCGCGCGTGGCGCGCGTCACGTTCGACACGTCCCGCGTGGGGGACGCCGACTACCTGGACATTCGGGTCGCCGACAACGGACGCGGAATGTCGACCGACGGGGTCGGTGGACGCGGACTGCTGAACATGCGCAACCGTGCGCTGCGGATCGGCGCGCAGCTGAACATCGTCGCCGCACCTGGCTCGGGCACGGTCGTGCATCTTCGCTGCAAGCTCGATCCAACCCAGCTCACGAATACGAAGGAACCGCGGACCGCGCTGAACACGCAGGCCGTGATCGAGCGCGCCCGCCAGACCTGACCGGCGCTTGCAAAAGCTGCTGTGCGGGCCAATTGGGCACCTCAAGTGGCAACCCTGCCTTGACCGACTCGCTCTTTGGCGACGCGGCAGCCGAGGACCCGCACGGGCCAATCGGAGCCGCGCCAGCCAGCGAAGAGCTGGTGCGGCTGGGTCGACGCCTGCCCGAGCAGGTCTATCTGGGCACTTCGTCGTGGTCCTTCCCGGGCTGGGAGGGCATCGTCTACCAGACGCACACCACGGAGACGCGGCTGGCGCGCCAGGGCCTGGCCGCGTACAGCCAGCATCCTTTGCTGCGCGCGGTCGGAGTCGATCGCAGCTACTACCATGCGCCGGATAGCGCCGAATGGGAGCGCACCGCACGCGAAGTTCCGCAGCGCTTCCGCTTCGTGGTCAAGGCTCCGGCGGCTGTCACCGACGCGCTGAATCGGGGCTCTTACTCGAGTGGCTCTCAGGCAGCGACGGCCAATCCGCGCTTCCTGGACGCCACGTATGCGACGGAGCGCTTCGTGCTGCCGGTGCTGGAGGGGCTGGGTCAGAAGGCCGGCCCGCTGGTGCTGCAGTTCTCCCCGATGCCGACCGCATTGACGCGCGACGCGCATGCGTTGATCGAGCGCATCGCCGACTTCGTGGCTAGGCTGCCCACGCTGCACGCCGGCGTGCGGCCGATCTACGCGGTGGAGCTGCGCAATCCCGAGCTGCTGACGCCGCGCTTCGTGCATCGGATGCGCGAGGTCGGCGCCCGATTGTGCATCGGCGTGCACGCGAGAATGCCCCCCGTGGCGCGGCAGGCCAGCGCGTTGCGAGCGATGGATGCGCTGGCGTCGGCCGACGGCGGGTGGCGCCTGGCTGGGCCGCTGGTCGTGCGATGGAGCCTTCACACCGGATTCGGCTACGAGCAGGCCCGGGCTCGTTACACCCCGTTCAACCGGCTGCTCGACCCGGACCTGGTTACCCGCGGATCGGTGGTGCACCTGATCCGGATCGCCGTCCGGAGCGACCAGAAGGCCTTCGTGATCGTCAACAACAAGGCCGAGGGCTGCGCCCCGTTGTCCTGCCTCGAGCTCGCCCGCTCACTGGCCGATCGCCGCGAGTGAGGAGAACGAGGGGGCTGGGCTGGCCCCCTCGTGCTCCCCCCAGCCAATGTGAGTGAGGGGGCGGAACATTGCGAGGCCTGCATGAAGAGACGACGCCTGCGCGGCACGGCGGGCACCTCTCCCGCTTGCGGGAGCGGGTTGGCGTGAGGGCAGCCAGCGCCAGATGATCCGCCTGCGCGCGCCCTCACCCCCGGCCGCTCTCCCACTTGCGTGGGAGAGGGGGGCGCGTGGTCAGGCGGTCGTGACGCGGCGCTTGCGGGCGAAGGTCTTGCGGAACTTTTCGAGCTTCGGCCCGATCACCGCCATGCAGTAACCCTGGTTCGGGTTGTGCCGGAAATACTCCTGGTGGTAATCCTCGGCACGGAAGTACGGCTCAGCCGGCACCACCTGCGTGACGATGTTCTTGCCCCAGGCCGAGCGCGCCTCGGCGATGACCTCGGACGCGATGCGCTGCTGCTCCGCGTCGTGATAGAAGATCACCGACCGGTACTGCGTGCCGACATCGTTGCCCTGCCGGTTCAACGTCGTCGGGTCGTGGATCGCGAAGAACACCTCCAGGATCTCGCGATAACTGATCCGATCGGGATCGAACTCGACTCGAACCACCTCGGCGTGACCGGTATCGCCGTCGCACACTCTGCGGTAGCTCGGGTTGGGGAGCGTGCCGCCGCTGTAGCCGGACTCCACGTCCACCACGCCTTCGAGCTCCTGGAACACCGCTTCCACGCACCAGAAGCAGCCGCCTCCGAGCGTCGCGAACTGATGTCCGGCAGCGGGCTTTGCATCCAACGCTTTGCGGTTCGACATAGGCGACTCCTTGTTTCAGTTGTCAGTTCGTCGCTGTGCGGGCGCAAAGCTTACGCCGCCGCGATGCAGGCAGAACTACAGGACGACCGGCTGATCGGGCAGTTCGTTGCCGCGCGACTCGCCGGGCGCCAGCGGGAAATGCTCGGCCAGCACGGCGCCGATCGCTTCGATCGCCGTGATCGCTCCGGCCTCCAGGCGCGACTCGCGGAAATGGTCTCGCGCGGCATGGCAGATTGCCTGCCAGGTCGCCCGCGGAACCTTGGGCGCGATGCCACGATCGGCGATGATTTCGACGGCGCGGTCGGCCAGATCGACGTACAACAAAACGCCGTTGTTGTGCTCGGTGTCCCACACGCGCAGCTTGGAGAACATCATCAGCGCGCGCTCGCGCGGTCGCGCGTTGCGTCTGAGATAGGACCAGGGCAGCGCGTGCTCGATCGCGAAGCGGATCTCCCCCTGATGGCCGGCCTCGGCCCGGTGAATCGCATCCGCAATCCGCGCCAGCGCCGGCGGCGGCAGCGCCCGTCGCAACCCATGGGGCGAGCTCGCCAGATGCCGCAGTGCCCGCCGTAGCGAGATCTTCGGAAGCATCGCTACCAGTCCCCCGATGCGCCCCCGCCGGAGAAGTCGCCTCCTCCGCCGCTGCTG
>Ga0210410_10005418_pt1 | contig 11102 bp, 6 predicted proteins | sample IncBWC4MmetaG_FD_161058 | JGI IMG/M metagenome (GOLD analysis project Ga0210410, IMG submission 161058) | Forest soil microbial communities from Barre Woods Harvard Forest LTER site, Petersham, Massachusetts, United States - Inc-BW-C-4-M | ecosystem: Environmental > Terrestrial > Soil >... | reverse complement strand
ATTTTCGCATTTGTAGCAGGCGCCGTTTGGCGTCATGAGCATGCCACATTCGGAGCACGTCGGGGCGCCGTCGAACATCGAGCGCGACCCTGAGGCTCCCGGGGCCGGATCATCATCGGCGGTCGGTATGAAGGTTCGAGGTATGGCGGGGGTAGCCGCCACTGTCGCCGCAGGCAACGCGGCGTCGCCGTTGTGAGTAAGGTAGTCGGGCGAAATGAAGCGACCGCCTAGCCAGCGTGCGAGGTAGTCGAGCACGGACTTCGCGTACGGAATGGCAGGATGACCGGTGTAGCCGGCGGGCTCGAAGCGCGTGTTGATGAACTTATCGACGAGCGCCTTGAGCGGCACGCCGTACTGCAAACCGACCGAAACGGAAAGCGCGAAGCCGTCCATGAAGCCGGAGAGCGTCGAGCCTTCCTTGGCCATCTTGATGAAGATTTCACCGGGCTCGCCCGTCTCGTACATGCCGACGGTGATGTAGCCTTCGTGGCCGCCGATCGAGAATTTGTGCGTGATCGACTGGCGCTCGCTGGGCATCTTGCGGCGGAAGGACCGCACGAAAAGTTCGCGCTGCTCGGCAACCGGCGTGGCGGCGTCCGCACTTTTCGCCGGCGCTGCCGCAGCGGCGGGTTGCACCTGCTGCGCGGAGTCTTTCTTATCGCCCGCGGCGGAAAGCGGCTGCGAGCCCTTCGAGTTGTCGCGGTAAATCGCCACGGCCTTCAGACCGAGTTTCCAGGATTCGATGTACGCCTGCATGACGTCTTCGATCGTGGATTCCTCGGGCATGTTGATTGTCTTGCTGATGGCGCCGGAAAGGAAGGGCTGGGCCGCCGCCATCATTTTCAGGTGGCCGCGCCAGGCGATCGAGCGGCCTCCCGGGGCTGCGAGAGAGCAATCGAAAATCGCGAGGTGCTCCGGCTTGAAGCCGGGCGCGCCCTCGATCTTGCCGTTGCGGTCGACGTAGGAAACGATCTGCGAAGTTTCCTCAGGCGAGTAGCCGAGCTTCATCAGCGCGGCGGGAACGGTATTGTTTACAATCTTGATCACGCCGCCGCCGACCAGCTTCTTGTATTTCACCAGAGCAAGATCGGGCTCGATGCCGGTCGTGTCGCAATCCATCATGAAGCCGATCGTCCCCGTGGGCGCGAGGACCGTGACCTGAGAATTCTTGTAGCCGAATTTTTCGCCGAGGGCGAGCGCCGCGTCCCAGGAAGCTTGCGCCGCGCCGAGGAGCGATGGCTGCACGTTTTCGGGCTTGATTGGTCGCAGGGCATCGCGGTGCATGCGAATGACGTCCAGCATCGGCTCGCGATTCACGGCGTAGCCCGGGAACGGCCCGAGGCGCTCGGCGATGCGCGCCGATTGCGCGTAGGCCTCGCCGCACATCAGCGCGGTGACCGCGCCGGCCATGTCGCGCCCGCCGTCGGAGTCATACGGCAGGGCCATGGACATCAGCAGCGCGCCCAGGTTGGCGTAGCCGAGGCCGAGCGGGCGGAACTTGTGCGAATTGTCGCCGATGCGCGGCGTCGGGTAGCTGGCGTTGTCCACCAGAATTTCCTGCGCCGTGATGGTGATGTCCACGGCATGGCGGAATGCCTCGACATCGAACGAGCCGTTCGGATTGAGATACTTCATCAGGTTGAGCGAGGCAAGGTTGCACGCCGTGTCATCGAGGAACATGTATTCCGAGCAGGGATTCGAGGCGTTGATGCGCGCCGTGTTCTTGCAGGTGTGCCAACGGTTTACAGTCGTGTCGTACTGCATGCCGGGATCGCCGCACTGCCAGGTGGATTCGGCCATCCGGTGCAGCAGCTCGCGCGCGCCGAATTTCTCAAACGGATTGCCGTCGTTAACGTTGCGTGTCCACCAGTCGCGGTCGTCCTCGACCGCATGCATGTACTCGTCGGTGACGCGGACGGAGTGATTCGCGTTCTGAAAAAAGATCGAGGAGTACGCTTCGCCGTCGATCGCCGCGTCATAACCCTGCTCGATGAGGACGCGAGCCTTGCGTTCCTCTTTCGTTTTTGAGTCGATGAACTCGACGATGTCCGGATGATCCACGTTAAGGATCACCATTTTGGCGGCGCGGCGCGTTTTGCCGCCCGATTTGATGACGCCGGCAAACGCGTCAAAACCCTTCATGAAACTTACCGGGCCCGAAGCGATGCCGCCGCCCGAAAGCGTCTCGCGGCTGCCGCGCAGCGAGGAAAAATTCGTGCCCGTGCCGGAGCCCCATTTGAAGAGCATGCCCTCGGTCTTGGCCAGGTTCATGATCGATTCCATGTCATCCTGCACCGAGTTGATAAAGCAGGCCGAGCACTGCGGCTTGGGCTGCACGCCGACGTTGAACCACACCGGGGAATTGAAGGCCATCTTCTGCTCGACGAGCAGGTGCGTCAGGTCGTCGCGGAACACGTCGCGCGAGGGAGCGCTCGCGAAGTAGCCGCCCTTCTCTCCCCACGCCACAATTGAGTTCACCACACGGCTGATGAGCTGGCGGACCGAATTTTCCCGCCCGGGTGTGTTGATCTTGCCGTGAAAATATTTCGACGCGACGATGTTGGTGGCCGTCTGCGACCACGTCTTCGGCACTTCCACGTTTTCCTGGCGGAAAATCGTTTTGCCCTTTTCGTTGCCGATCAGGGCGACGCGGCGTTCCCATTCGACCGCGTCGAACGGAGAGGTGCGGCCGTCGGTGAAATACCGATCGAACTCAAGGCCCGTGCGGACCTCGACGTCAGCGGGCGCCGCCGTGCCGGATTGAAGTGCCGTCTTTTCGTTCAAAGCAATTCTCGTCTGAGCCATCATCGCCTCCGCGCAGGTAGGCTCCCCCTGCGCGGAGGGAACCCTTATATTTTACTCCCATTTGGCCGGGAGCCGCAGCAACCTGATTCTCAGCAGGCCGCCGCTTTTTCGGATTTTTCGGTGCCGGAAATGCAAGAGCATCCTGGCGCCCGGACCGTCATGGCCCGCTTTTAACCCCGAAGGGTGAAGCGCAGCGCATGAATCGAAGTCTGGCCGCCAAAAAAGAAAAAAGCCTCCCTTAACGCCTCACCCGGGCCGCTGGCGGCATCGAGCGTTGCGCGATCCCTCGCCGACAGCGCTGGGGGCGCCGGCTACGGGGAGTAAAAGAAAGCCTCCTTGATGTCTCTATGAAATCCGACAGGTTGCGTCAATCGATTCCGCGGTGCTCCCGGGGTGATGGACCGCCCGCGAGTCGAATCACGTCCCTGAATCCGAGGGCGCAATGTAAACTTGCGTTGAATTTATGTCAAGAGAGAAATGCGGCGGAAAGCACAAAATGTTGGTGCCACGTGTTCAAACTGTCTATCCCTAGTGGTGCCGTTTCGTGACAACACAACCGGCATTTCAAGGCCTGAGCCTTGCCGCGGGATCGCAACCCACGCGCCTTCACAGCATGCGCGTGGTGATTTGAACTTCGGACGTCAGCGTCCGATGCACGGGACATTTGTTGGCGATTTCCAAAAGCCTCGCTCGTTGTTCGTCGGTGATCGGTCCGCTCAACTGAATATCGCGCTCGATTCGATCGAGCATTCCTTCTTTTGTTTCACATTCGGCGCAATCGATGGCGTGGATTTTCGAGTGGCGCAGATGAACCGTGACTTCCTCGAGCGGCCAGGCTTTGCGCCGGGCGTACATCCCGATCGTGATCGAAGTACACGCCCCAAGCGCGGCCAGCAAAAATTCGTAAGGAGACGGCCCTGTGTCGCCACCTCCCGCGAACACCGGCTCATCGGCGTGAAGACGATGGCGGCCCGCCAGAATTTCCTGCGCGTAACCGGAAGCGCGGCCTCGGACGATTACACTTTTCTGTTCGCCGCGTCCTGTAGGTCCAGTCGCTCCCTGGATTTTTTCGTTCACATCCGCCTCCATTCACAATTTAGGTTCACACACACGAAGCGGCGCGAACCCAAGGAATTCGTGACTCGCGCACGTCGACCCGGAACGATCCCTCGCCTACGCAGCGCGAAGCGTTTTGTTCCTCCAGGTGGTCCAATGGAAAATCAGGAGAAAAGCCAGAGAGCGGGAATTCCTCTCGGAACGCCCGCATTTCTACCGTCGCCCAACTCCGATTCAGGCAACGGTATCCGCCGATCGCGCGGCGGCGCGATAACGAATAAAGAGAAGCGTGATGTCGTCCGCCTGGTCGGCCCCACGCGCAAATTTTTCGACTGAATCGGCGACCCGCTTTTGAAGCTGTTCGAGCGGTGCCTCGTGCTGGCCAGCTAGAACTTCGCTAAGGCGGGGGATGCCGAAGAGCTGCTCTTCGGGATCGGCTGCCTCCGTCACACCATCGCTAAACAACACAATCGTATCGCCTGGTTCGAGCGGCACTCGCACGGCCTCGTAACTGGCCTCCGGAATCAACCCCACCGGAAAAGAGCCTTGCGTGAAAATTTCGCTGACGTCACCTCGGCGCAGAAGCAGCGGAGACGGGTGTCCCGCGTTGAGATAGTCGAGATTGCCCTCACGGTCGACAATCCCAAAAAACATGGTGGCGTACCGGCCGACTTCGGCGTGCTGGCAAAGGAAATCGTTGATGTGCTGAAACACGCGCACGGGATCGGCGCCGAGCGTCATGCCCGTCAGCGCGCCCTGCAGCATGGTGGTAAGAAGCGCGGCGCCAATTCCCTTCCCGGCGACGTCGGCGATGACAAACGCGGTACGGTCATTGGTCAACGGAAAGACATCAAAGTAGTCGCCGCCCACGGCGTGGCACGGTGTATTGAAGCCGCTAATCGTGAGGTGCGGAAAGTCGCGGAAGCCGCGAGGCAGGAGCGCCTGCTGAATTTCGCGGGCGATGCTCAGTTCCTGCTCGAGGCGCTGGCGCTGGCGCTCGCGTTCGACGAGGCGCGCATTGTCCAGAATGCTCGCGGCTTCCACGGCCAGGGCGTCGAGAATCTGGCGATCGAGTTTGGAAAAGGCCGCGGGGCGGCGTGAATCCAGATACAGAATGCCGAGAAAATGGCCGCGCTGCATGTTGGCGAACGACTCCGCGGTGCTCGCGCGCGGCATAGCATAGAGGGGAATCGCCACGACCGAACGGAGCCGCTGCGCAATGATGCTCTGCGCGCCTTGCAGGGCCACATCGGCCTGCTGAAGATCTCCCGTAATCACGCCCTTTTGGCTCTCGACGGCCATGCGCAACGCAGTTTGCGTAGGCGAAAAGCCCTCCGCGGGCATGCTGACACCGCCGGCGCGTCGCGCCAGGCGGTTTTGCAGCGAACCGGAAGGCATGGCTTCGAGCAGGAGACCGCGCTCGGCGTCCGTGACGGAAATGGCACGGTCGAGCATGGCTTCGAGCACGGCGTCGAGGGGAAGCTGCGAATGCAGCAGCATGGTCGCCTCGAGCAGCAGATTGAGCTTGCCGAGACCGATGGGCGACGACTCGCTCGCGGTGATGCGCCCCACGCGCGTGAGCAGATGCTCGATCGTGCTCTCCGGCGATGTGGAATGGAAGACAATCCGGTAGGAATCCTCGAGCCCGAACGTGACCACGTCGCCGTCGCGCAGCGCTCGTTTAGCTAAAATGCGCTCGCCGTTGACAAACACGCCGAGCTGATTTCCGCGGTCCTCGAGCGAGTATTGGCCGTCCGCGGAAAGGATCGCGGCGCAATTGCGCGAAATGCGGCGATCGGGAATCGCCAGCTGGTTGCCCGCCTCGCCGCGGCCAATGAGAAAGGGCGACTGAGCGAGGGGCAAGGAGCGGCGAGTGTTTTCAGGTGAGATAAGTTCGATCAGCGCTTCGCCGCGGGCAGATGCGTCTGGCATGGTTCAACTCGAAGGCGGCATTGTATCACCACACCCGGCGCCAGCCACTGGTCCGTGGCCGGCCGGCATTAGGGCGCGATGCATGTGCTAACCTGTGAGAGTTCGACGCAAGGGTGACTGTCAGCCTCAGGCCCGCAAACAGCTGAACGGAGAAGCACGATGAGCAACGAACATTCCGACGCGCTGGTCTTCTTCGGAGCCACCGGCGATCTGGCCTACAAGAAAATTTTCCCAGCGCTGCAGGCCATGGTAAAGCGCGGCAATTTGAACGTTCCCGTGGTAGGCGTCGCCAAGGCGGGCTGGAATTTGGATCAATTGCGCGCGCGGGCGAAGGACAGCCTGGAAAAACACGGCGGAGTCGATCCCGCGGCTTTTGAAAAGTTGAGCGCGAAATTGCGCTACGTGGACGGCGATTACCGGGACCCGGCGACGTTCGAAGCGTTGCGCGGACAATTGAAGGACGCGCACCGGCCCGCGTACTACCTTGCGATTCCGCCGGTTTTGTTCGAGACGGTCGTTGAAAATATCGCGAAATCCCACGGCGAGGGTGACGCGCGCGTTATCGTCGAAAAACCGTTCGGGCACGATCTGGCCTCGGCCGTGGAGCTGAACGAGATCCTCCACTCGATTTTCGACGAGTCGTCCATCTTCCGCATCGATCACTTCCTCGGCAAGCGGCCGGTGGACAACATGCTGGTGTTTCGATTCGCCAACGCATTCTCGGAGGCGTTTTGGAATCGCCACTATATCGAGAGCGTGCAGATTACGATGGCGGAAGATTTCGGCGTCCAGGGACGGGGAGCTTTTTACGACGGAACGGGAACGATCCGCGACGTGGTCCAAAACCATCTCTTTCAGATACTCTCCAACCTGGCGATGGAGCCGCCCGTCCGGAACGACAGCGAATCCTTGCGCGACGAAAAAGTAAAGGTGCTGAAAGCGATTCCTCCCATCGAGGAAAAAGATCTGGTGCGCGGGCAATTCGAGGGATACCGGAGTGAGCAGGGAGTCGCCAAGAATTCGCAGACCGAAACATTCGCTGCGCTGCGCCTGGACATCAATTCGTGGCGGTGGAAGGGCGTGCCGTTTTTCATTCGCGCCGGCAAATGCTTGCCCGTCACTTGCACGGAAATTGTCGGCAAGTTTCGCAAGCCTCCCACGCTCATCCCGGACAGCATTTTGAAGGAAAACCATGTTCGGCTGCGGATTAGCCCTGACGTGGTCATCGCCATGGGGCTGATGTCGCTCGCGCCCGGCGAAGGGATTAATCTGCGGAGCGGCGAAATGGTGGCGGCCACTTCGGACGTTGGCGACATGGATGCGTACGAGCGCCTGCTGGGCGCGGCGATGGCGGGCGATAATTCGCTGTTCGCACGCGAAGACTATGTGGAAGAAGCGTGGCGAATCGTCGATCCGGTGCTGAAGAAAGGCACGCCGGTGTACCCGTACGCTCAGAAAACGTGGGGTCCCGCCGAAGTGGAACGCGTGACACCGCCCGGCGGGTGGGAAGTTCCGGCGCTGATCCCTGAAAGTCTTTCCGCGCATGGATAGCGTGCGCTTTTCACGAAACTCGCTTGGCGCCCAAACCGTCTCATCAAGCATCGAGTTCGGACGTCTCCACAGCGCGAGTTTTTTCGGATAGCCAGGAAAGTGCTTGCAGCAGATTGTCTCGCGGGTCGAATGAGCTTGCTAGAACGCGCGCACGACCGCATTCAAGGAGGAATCATGAAATTTTCGGTCAGGAAACTCGGTGCGCTCGGGGCCGCGTGCCTCGGTGCACTCGCTACGTTCGCGGCTATTCCGTCCCTGGCGGCCGACGATGAAGTTGTTACCGCCGACAAAACAGTCGCGGCGGCGCTCTCCAAGGGCGACAAGACCACCGCGAACAAATGGCTTGATCCGGATTTCAGCTGGATTGACGCCGAAGGGATCATGTGGGCCAAGGAAGACGCGTTTCGCGCCGCGTTGAAGCCGCTGATTGAAGCAAGCGACGACGTCAAGATCACCGAGCACAAATACGGCAAGAGCGTCGTGTGGATTCAGTGGAGCGAGGGCAATAAATATTCGGCGAGATTTTGGGTGAAGCGCCCGGCGGGCTGGAAACTCCTCCACACCACCGAAATTGCGGCCATGCCCAAGCGCGACTTTCAGACCGTCGAGCCGGCCTACGATATTCCCTGCAACAATCCCTGCAAGGCCGTTCCGTACAAACCGCTTACCCCGGGCGAGAAGGCCTCGCTTGACGAATGGCAGGAACAGGAATCGAGCCAGGCCAATTGGGAAAAGCACGTCGCGGACAATATGGATCAGCGCGTCGTCAGCACGTACGGCGGGGCTTCGCCGTCCAAGGCCGACCGCATCGCAGGTATGAACAAGCGCAAGGCGGCCAATCCCAACGCGCCCAAAGTGGGAGCGGCGCCGGCGCTGTGGATTCGCACGTGGGATTTTGGGGACGCGGTGGTGATGGTTTCCGTTCAGCCGACCTATGGAGATAAGGCGTATTGGTCCAGCCGCGTCCTCGCGCCGAACGACGCCGGGCTATGGCAGATGATGGAGAGTTACCACAACTATATTCTGGCGTCGCCGGTGATGACGGCCACGCCGAATCAGCCGGATTTGAAGTAACGCCGGCGTCTCGCCGGCACGCTGTTCGCACCGCAAACGAAAATATCCGACCGGCGAGACGCCGGCGCTACGAAAAACAAACGGCTCAGGGAATTGCGATGTTCCCTGAGCCGTTTTCATTCGGAGATTTCCGTTTCGATAGGCGGATGATTTTACTTGTGGAAGCGCCCGACCAGCACGCCCTTGCCCAGGATGTGCCCGTCCATCGCCGCCAAAACGTCGGCGCGAGTGGCGTCCGGCCCGAGGCTCAGCTTTGTGTCCAGGGCAAAAAGTTCAAACGTATAGTGGTGGTAGGGACCCACGGCAGGAGCTCCGGGTCCGAGATAGCCGACAAGCCCGCGGCGGTTCTTGGCCTGGATGGTTCCATCGGCGAGCGTGGCGTTGGTGGGCACACCTTCGGGAAGTCCCATAGACGTACCGGGAATGTTGAACGCCATCCAGTGCAGAACATCACCGGTTTTTTTCTCGAGGGCGACATCCGGATCGTGAGCGATCAGCACGAAGCTCAGCGTGTTCGGAGGAACGCTGGTCCATTTCAGTTGCGGCGAGACCCAACTGTCAACCGACTGTGTGAACTTCGGCGGAATGATCGAGCCGTCGTCAAATGCCGGAGAGGTCACCGTCAGGCCAGGGACGGCCGGGGCAGCGGCCGGCGGAGCCTGCGCTCTTGCGGGCGCGGAAACAGCCGCAAACGGTGCCAGAATTGCGCACGTGGTAAGGATTCGCTTCCAATTCATTTAGAATATTCTCCTGTTGAGTTGGCTGGAAATTCAATTCGTGTTGCCGGGCACTCGGTACTGTACGCCTCACCGCCTCCTCAGGCAATGCTGCTTGCGGCCGATCACCGCGCCGGAAGCGGCTGCAGCGGAGGCTCCTTGCCTCCGGGAGTGGCGTCCTCGGCTGTGTTGCTCAGCATGGCGAGCGTAATGTACACGCCGCTGACGGTGATCAGATCGACGATTTGCTGGTCGCTGAAAACCTCGCGCACTTTTTTGAATGTGGCGTCGCTCACGACGTGATCCTTCGCCAGGTCCATGCACAAATCGTACACCGCCGCCTCGTCCGGCTGCATCGAGGCGGGCCGCTTCCCGACTTTGAGATCATCGGCGACCGCCTGCGGCAGGCCCGCCTTGAGCGCCAGCGGATAATGCGCGGTCCACTCGACTTGCGAAGTCCAGAGGCGCGCCTGAATCAGAATCGCGAATTCATTCAGCCGGCGCGGGACGGAGGTGTTGAATCGCAGGTAATCGAGCATCGAAAACATGCGCTGGCCGATGACCGGGCTGCGCAGCATCATGTTGTACGGCCCCGAAATGCCGATGCTCGAAACCTTCAAAATTTCGTCCGCGAACGGCTTTTGCTGCTCGTTGAGCTGCTCCACCTTGAGCAGAGGAAAACGCTGTTCCTTTTCCGCGGATTGCACCTGCACCTCCGGCGCCAGGAGCGCCAATCCAATTCCAACCGGGACGAACAACGCTAACATGATCCGCCGCTTCATGCCCTTCCTCCCTCGCTGGACCGCAACATATATCCGCAACCGCCAGAATGCAATCCGGCGCGTAGAAAAATACGAATCCACTGATGAACACGGATCAACACTGATAAGGGGAAAAATCAAAACCCGGTCGCCGAGACATGCGGATCGGCTTTTGCAGTGTTGGTTTTTATCAGTTTGAATCTGTGTTCATCTGTGGATTCCAGCGGGCGCTTGCGATTTCGTTTCTAGCTTCCGCTTTTCAGTTTGATATCTGCTGTCTCGCCTTTGATCTCGACGGTGGTGCCGAAGGGACGCGAGGCGTCCGCCAGCCGCTCGAGGATGTAACGCGCCTGATCGCCGGTCGCCGGCTTTGGCAAACCGCGAGTCTGGAGATAAAGATTGTTCGCGTACGGGTTCTGTGTGTCGGACTGGCCCTGGCCGATCTTATTCATCACGATCGGCTGGAACGAGATCGATTTCAGATCTTTGCCCTGAAACTCGACGTGCGCGACTACGCTTTCCCAGATGATGGGCTCCTCGAGATATACGATCGTCGGCGGCAGATTGAAAATGAAATTGCCGAGATCGTAGAAGATCGGCCGGCCACGATAGATCTCGACGCCGTGCACTAAGGGCGAGCCGTGCATCACGATGATGTCCGCGCCGGCATCGATTTCATCGTGCGTCCATCGCTTGAGCCAATCCGCCGGCGCGAGCCGCTCCGGCAATTCTTCCTCGAACATCGGAGTGAACGGCCTGTTCAAGAAGACGTGATTGTGCTCGTACACGACCACCAGGTCGGCATGCTGGCGGGCATCGCGGATGCTTTCCAGAATGCGCTTCTTATCGTCCGCATTCGGTTCGTTCCCCGGTTCGGCCGGAAGCAAAGTCGTGGATTCGTTCGGCCTGCCTCCGGCTTCGACGCGCAGCTCATTCACTCCCGGGCGATTCGCCGTGGCCGACCCTCCCTCCGCAATCAGGCCAGATGCCATCGAGACGAGCGCGATCGTGCCTTTCGGCGTGCGCAGGTATCCCGGCGCGGCAGCTTCCTCCAGCGTGTTCCCGATGCCGGCGTGAGCCAGGTTGCGGCTCTTCACCTCGCGAAGCGTATTTTGAATTCCTGTCGCCTTTAGATCGAACGAGTGATTGTCGGATAGTGCGACGAGATTGAAGCCCAGGGACTGCAGCGCGTCGAGCGCTTCCGGCG
>Ga0210410_10005417_pt1 | contig 11104 bp, 10 predicted proteins | sample IncBWC4MmetaG_FD_161058 | JGI IMG/M metagenome (GOLD analysis project Ga0210410, IMG submission 161058) | Forest soil microbial communities from Barre Woods Harvard Forest LTER site, Petersham, Massachusetts, United States - Inc-BW-C-4-M | ecosystem: Environmental > Terrestrial > Soil >... | reverse complement strand
ATTCCTGATAAAAATTTAAAATGGAACGAAGCTAAAAAAGGTTACGATTTTTCTGAACCAAATTGGGAAGAGTTTTATAATGTAATTAAAGGTAACGGCCCTTGTAATAAAGAACGTTTAGAAGCCCGTAACAAAGCGCATAGTGATGGTGCTTGGGTGCGCGAGGCGGCTATGGCATATGCCGAAAAGAAAAAAGAAAATGTAGCTGCTTAATTTATTTGATAGAGAAAACGCACAATTGTATATGAAGAAAAAATTACTCCTAAGTCTTACACTGTTTGTCGTGAGTGTTACAGTTTATGCGCAAAGAAATAATACCGAAAACCAGTTATATTACGAGATAATTAGCAACGACCCTGCAAAAGCAAAAAAAATCGCTGCCTATTTAGATTTGCTAAACCTGGATGTGTATAAACCTAACTCAGATCTTACAATGGGTTATAAAATTGGTGTTGATGCACGTTTATTAAAAGATAATATATTTTTAGAAGGTCATTATAAAAATACTTATTTAGATAGAATAAGTGAAGGCATTAATCTTAACTCATTTTATGGAATACCGCAAAACGGCACTGATGCTCAAATGGGTTTTGGTGGTACTGCAACCTATAATATTGTAAATAAATCGCGGGAAAAAAAATACGATGTTACTATTAAGAGTTCTGGAAGAATACGATACTATACATTAGTGCCTGCGCAAGAAAAAATGTGTATGGGTATACGATTGGGAATGGAACGATTTAGAACCGAATATCAATTTGATAATGGAATAAGTGGAAAAGTTATTGATAAAGATTCAGCTTATAATACAACCAGTCAGGGATTATTTACCATGATGAAATATTATACAATTAATGTCGGTTTTTCTAGAACATTGGTTGGAGACCTAAAAGTAAAGCTAAATTATGATGGTATCCCAAAGACAATGATTCGAAATAAAAACTATGTTACCAGAATTTATTTTGATGTAATGATTGCCCCAAAAGTAACATTAGATAATGTTAGTATACCGCTTACATGGAATGGCAATTCAGGTGGGTCACAAGCTGTTGGGTTTTATAATTTTCATTTAGTTGATTTAAGCGGAATGAAAATAAACCCGGTTGGATTTAGGGTGGGTTACGAAGAAATTTCATTAGCTAGAGTTGGTTTTAGTTATGGGGCAGAGTTTGGCTTAAGGCCGGGGCCATCCCAACACATTGCTGATAATTTTTACTTAACTATTAAATTTGGCATGAGCCTAAGCTTTTTAGCGGGCAAATAATTATAAATTTTAGAAAACAGAAACATGAAAAACAAATCATATAAAATATTTTTACTTACATTGATTTTGACATCTTTTACATTAATATACACTTCTTGTAAAAGACATCATGATTTTAAAAATATAACGAGTAAACAAGGAACCTGTACAGATGGAATACAAAATCAAGATGAAACAGGTGTTGATTGTGGCGGTGTTTGTGGCTCATGTCAATCGTGTACCGACGGTATAAAAAACGGTACAGAAACCGGAGTTGATTGTGGGGGAGCAAGTTGCAGTACTTGTAATTCGCCATGCGTTTCATATACCAATACAACGTATATCAATATGGGTGGAGCAGTAAATGCTAGTGTTTTTGCTTATGTTGACTCTCAGAATTCAGCTCATATAGTTATGGACATAAATACGAATGCATTTAATATTAGTGGATACGATATTTATTTAGGGGCAAGCACTTATTCCTCCTTAGCGGTTGGCGCTCAACAAGTATATACTGTAGTAAACTCAAGTTATACGGGCACCGGTGGAGCTATGCAAGCAGGACAAGCTTCAGTAACCATTACTCAAACAGGGTTTAATCCAACACAATATTATGGAGCAGCTGGTTCGTATATTTATTTTAAAAGAATAAGTACTACACAAATGCAAGTATGGTTTTGTAACTTACGTACTACAGATGTCCCTTCAAATGGATATACATATACTGTTGGAGCTACATTTTAATAATAAATAACATGACAAAAGATTCTCAAGGCCCTTTATGGGAAGTATTTGTACAAAAAAAAGCTGGTCAGCCATTTGTACATTGCGGTAGTTTACATGCCTATGATAAAGAAATGGCACTAGAAAATGCGCGCGATTTATATACACGTCGTAGCGAAGGCTCTGCTTTATGGGTTGTTCCGGCTGCGGCTATTGTGGCAAGCTCACCGGAAGACATTGGTCCTTTCTTTGAGCCTGCAAATGATAAGGTGTATCGTCATCCAACGTTTTATCAAATTCCGGAAGGAGTTAAATACATTTAAAGATGACCACACAAGAAGCATTATTTAAATACACACTTCGCTTAAGCGATAACAGTTTGATATTGGCTCAGCGCTTATCAGAGTGGACATCTAAAGGTCCGTTTTTAGAAGAGGATTTAGCGCTTACCAATATTGCTTTAGATATTTTAGGGCAAGCAAATTCTTTATTAGAGTATGCTGCAAAAACAGAAGGCAAGGGCAGAAGCTCGGACGATTTAGCATTTTTCCGTAACGAGCGCGAGTTTTATAACACGCTATTAGTTGAGCAACCAAATGGCGATTATGCACAAACTATATTACGCCAATGCTTGATTGATAATTTTGATTTGCTTTTTTATCAGGAACTTGCAAAAAGTAAAGATGAAACATTAGCTGCTATTGCAGCAAAATCTATAAAAGAAATTACATATCATGTAAGACATACATCGTCGTGGGTAGATAGATTTGGGAATGGCACTGAAGAAAGTCATACACGTATACAACATGCCTTGAATGAATTATGGCGTTTTACCGATGAGCTTTTTGAAATGAATGAAGTTGATACTGTTTTAATAAAAGAAAAAATTGCTGTTGATTTACAAGCATTAAAACCAATTTGGAAAAAACAAGTAGATGCTATTTTAGAAAAAGCTAATTTAAAATTACCTGAAACTGTTTTTATGCAAACCGGTAGCCGTAATGCAAAACATACCGAACATTTGGGTTATATATTGGCGGAAATGCAATATTTGCCAAGAATGCACCCAACCGCTAAGTGGTAAGATAAATTAAATCTATGCGGAAAATATTTGCGATAACTCTTTTACTATCTTGTAATGTAATTTTCTCGCAAAGTTATTCGTATCAAATTGGCGTATTAAAATACAGTGGAGGCGGAGATTGGTACGCCAATTTAGAAACCTCGTTGCCAAATCTTATAAAATTTTGTAACGAAAACATTAAAACCAACATTAATCCCGAACAAGCTATTGTTGAGGTGGGCAGCAACGAACTTTTTAATTACCCTTTTGTACACATTACAGGGCATGGCAATATTATTTTTAGTGATGCTGAAGCACAAAACCTACGCAAGTATTTAATGGGCGGTGGTTTTTTAGAAATATCGGATAACTATGGGTTAGATAAATTTATTCGCCCGCAAATGAAAAAAGTTTTTCCTGAACTGGATTTTGTTGAATTGCCTTTTGATTACCCCATCTATCACCAAAAATATAACTTCGATAAGGGTCTGCCAAAAATTCATGAACACGATAATAAATCTCCGCAGGGCTTTGGCATTATATACAAAGGCCGCCTAGTTTGTTTTTATGATTACGAGTGTGATTTAGGTGATGGTTGGGAAAGTTATGAGGTGCATAAAGATAGTGAAGAAGCACACGAAAAGGCCTTAAGAATGGGGGCGAACATAATATCGTATGTTTTTTTAGATGGAGTTTATAAATAAAAGTTAAAAAATCTTATTTATTAATCTAAATATACAACAAGGTATAATTATTGCAACCTTTGCATATAGATAAATGAAACAATTTTTAGCACATATGTTTTTTTGCTTTTGTATAACAGTAAAACTGTTTGCACAAGATGATTCTTTATCTCCTACTCTTGCCCCTGATTATGTTTTAAAAGATGGAGTTTACCTGTCTTTAAAAGATTTTCAAACCAACAACCCTTTGCCTGTAGAAAATATTTCGATGCCCGGAGATAAAACCCAGTCCGATTTTATTTCTAAAACATTAACAGATAACAAAGAAATTCTTTTTACGTACAAAGGTTCTCAATATCGTGGTGAAGTAAGTAAGGTTTGGGGGTATTGTCAAAATGGTAATATATATGTGCATTTTAAAGATGACAAATACTGGCGTGTTACAGTGTTTGGAAGTATATCTCATTTTGTAGCCACCATTGTAGTTACCCGTTATGTAAGTAATGGATATGGCATGGGTTATGGCGGTGGTTTTTATGGCGGCATGGGCGGATATAACGGCATGGGCGGAGGAGGCTATACGCCTGTTAAGCAAAACGAAACCCATGAATTTTTATTAGACTTTAAAAGCGGAGAAATTGCAGAGTGTACCCCAACTAATTTAGAAGTTATTTTAAGTCGCGATATGCCCCTGTACGAACAGTACATGAAAATTAAAAAACGTAAGCGGAAAGATTTTATGATATTATATATACGCAAATACAATAACGACCACCCGATTTCTTTTCCTAAAAACACAAACTAGCTTTAAGCTACTTTACCCCAATTAATATTTGTTTTATTCTGCCTAATTAATTGCCTGTTTAAAATTTGATTTTCTGCCTTTAGTAATTGCGGGTCGGCATCTAAAATTTCGGTAGCTACTTGTCTTGCCAATTGTAGTATTTGTTGATCCTTAGCTAAATCGGCAATTTTTAAATTAAGGATGCCGCTTTGCTGTGTGCCCTCAATATCGCCGGGACCACGTAATTGTAAATCAACTTCGGCTACTTCAAAACCATCATTAGTTCGACACATAGTTGCCATGCGCACCTTAGCATCTTGCGATAATTTAAACGAAGTAAGTAGCATACAATAACTTTGGTCGGCACCACGCCCAACCCTGCCACGTAATTGATGTAATTGTGATAAACCAAAACGCTCTGCATTCTCAATAACCATTACACTGGCATTAGGCACATTTACACCAACTTCTATTACTGTAGTAGCCACCATAATATGTGTTTGACCTTTTACAAATGCTTGCATTTCAAAATCTTTTTTAGCTGATTCCATTCGGCCATGCAAAATGCTGATGCGATATTTTGGTAAAGGAAATTGTTCAGATAAAGAATCGTAACCTTCCATTAAATTTTTTAAATCCAGTTTTTCCGATTCTTCAATTAATGGGTACACCACATATATCTGTCGGCCCAAAGCAATTTGTTCTTTCATAAAACCATATACACGTAAACGCTTGGCATCGGTATAATGTATGGTTTGTATGGGTTTACGTCCAGGCGGTAACTCATCAATAACCGATGTGTCTAAATCGCCGTATAAGGTCATAGCAAGTGTACGGGGTATAGGTGTTGCACTCATAACCAATACATGTGGTGGATTTACGTTTTTGTTGTGCAGTTTTGCGCGTTGTGCTACGCCAAAACGGTGCTGTTCATCTATCACCACAAAACCAAGGTTTTTGAATTTTACAGGGTCTTCTAATAAAGCGTGTGTGCCAATTATAATTTGCAGAGTGCCATCTGCTAAGCTTTGTAAAATTTCTTTTCTCGCTTTTGTTTTTACGGAGCCTGTAAGTAAAGCACATTTAATGCCAAGTGGTTTTACTAATTCGCTAATAGTTGTAAAATGTTGCTGGGCTAATATTTCGGTAGGCGCCATAATGCATGCCTGGAAATCATTATCTAAAGCCATTAGCATACACATTAAGGATACAATGGTTTTGCCACTGCCTACATCACCCTGCAACAAACGATTCATTTGTTTGCCCGAACGCACATCGTTTCTAATTTCTTTTATAACGCGTTTTTGAGCATTGGTTAATTCAAAAGGCAGATGCTCGTTAAAAAAAGTGTTGAAGTAATGTCCAAGTTTTTCAAACACAAAACTTTGCACAGAGTTTTTACGAAAATGTTTGCTTTTTAATAATTTTAATTGAATGTAAAAAAGTTCTTCAAACTTTAATCGAAGCTCTGCTTTCTTTAATAATTCCGGGTTTTCAGGAAAATGAATTTGCTTGCAAGCTAGCTCTTTACTAATAAGTTTATATTGACTAATTATAGACTCAGGCAAAGTCTCTTCTATTTTATGTTGCAGTTGTGGAATTAAAACTTCCTGCAATTTTAAAATACCCTTACTATCTAAACCTTTGCTTTTTAATTTTTCGGTAGATGGATAAACGGGTTGTAAAACAGCATTTAGTTTAACGCTTTCATCATTAGCTAAATCAACATCAGGATGTGTGATATTGTATTTACCCCTAAACTCGGATGGTTTTCCAAGTATCACATATTCTATATCGGGTTTAAATTTCCCCTCCAGCCATTTAGCGCCTTGAAACCAAACCAATTCTATAATGCCCGTATCATCTTTTAAATAGGCCACAAAGCGTTTGGCAAATTTTTCACCAAGTAATTCTGTTCGTATAATTTTTCCTTTTAGCTGCACATAAGGCAACTCTTCGGTTATGTCTTTTATTTTATAAAACTTGCTGCGGTCAACATATCTAAAAGGGTATAAACTAAGTAAATCGTAATAGGTAAAAATTTGCAATTCTTTTTTTAGCATATCGCCGCGTTGCGGACCAATGCCTTTTAAATACTCTATAGGGGTATCAAGAAAATTGCTCATCTAAAATATCTCTAAAAATAATTAATTTTTTCAGGATGCCCTAAGGATTGAAACGTGTGTTTGTGATGTGAAATAACAGAATTAATTTTTCTGATAAGGAACTCTGTTTTGTAAAGATCTTCCTAAGGTAACTTCGTCAGTGTATTCTAACTCATCGCCAACAGGCACACCACGTGCTAAGGTTGATATTGATACATTAAGCGTTTGCAGTTTTCTCGATAAATAAAAGGCGGTAGTATCACCTTCTGTGGTAGCACTTAACGCAAAAATAATTTCGTTGGTTTCGTTATCGGTTATACGTTTTAGCAAAGCTTCAATAAATAAATCTGCCGGACCAATGCCATCAATTGGAGAAATTAAACCACCCAATACATGATATACGCCACGGTACATGCCTGTATTTTCAATTGCCATTACATCGCGCACATCTTGCACTACGCAAATAATTTTTTTATCGCGTGCGCCGTTGGTACAAATGCCACAAACTTCGGTATCAGAAACATTATAACAATTACTGCAAAATTTAATTTGTGTGCGCATGTTTAAAATAGATTGCGCCAGGTTGTGTGAAGAATCTTTTTCGTTACGCAATAAATGCAATACATAACGTAAAGCTGTTTTGCGCCCAACACCAGGTAAACGAGAAAACTCGTTTACGGCACTATCTAAAAGTTTTGAGGGTAATTCCACGTAGCAAAAATAAACAATTGCAAAGGTTTCGGCGGTTTGTTTCTCATATTTTATTAAACATTTTTATGTGGAGAAAAACTATGTTTGCCGGAAATAGAAAGCCTTAAAAGCGGCATCTTCGCTAAACGTATGTCGGCACCTTTTATACTACTTTGTATTGCTTTATATTTTGGCGGCTTGCTGCTAATTGCCTACATAACCAGCCGAAAAAGTGATGCTAACACGTATTTTATTGGCAATAAGGTGTCGCCTTGGTATGCGGTAGCCTTTGGTATGTTGGGCGATTCACTTTCTGGAGTTACGTATATTTCTGTTCCCGGTAATGTAATTAATACACAATTTTCGTACCTGCAATTAGTATTGGGTTATTTAGTGGGTTATATTATTATTGCCAAGGTGTTGCTGCCGCTTTACTATAAAATGAATTTACTTTCTATTTATACTTACTTAGAAACCCGCTTTGGAAGGAATACACAAAAAACAGGATCTTTCTTTTTTATTTTATCGCGTACTTTAGGTGCTGCGGGAAGGTTATATTTAGCTGCCGGCGTTATACAGTTTTTTGTATTTGATAGGTTTGAAACTATCCATATTCCATTTGCTGTAAGTGTATCGGTTATTATTGCTTTAATGCTTTTGTACACATACAAAGGTGGCATCAAAACTTTGGTGTGGACAGATACTTTTCAGTCCTTCTTTTTAATATTAGGTGTGGTGCTATCCATTGCCGCTATTATTTCAAGTACCGATTGGAGTTTTGGTACAGCAGTTTCTAAATTAACACACTCAAGTTACTCGCAGGTTTTTTTCTTCGATTGGCATAAATCAACTTTCTTTTTTAAGCAATTTTTAGGAGGGGTTTTTATTGCAGTAACCATGACAGGTTTAGACCAAAACATGATGCAAAAAAACTTGAGCTGTCGTTCGTTAAAAGATGCACAAAAAAATATTTACTGGTTTAGCATCGTATTGGTAATTGTAAACTTTTTCTTTTTGGCCTTAGGTGCTTTATTGTTTTTGTATCAGCAAGAAAAAAATATTCCGTTGCCAATGAATGAAGCGGGAAAAATTTTGACCGATCGTGTGTTTCCTAATCTAGCACTTAATTATTTAGGAGCCTTTGCAGGGCTTGTGTTTATAATAGGTTTAACGGCAGCTACTTTTTCAAGTGCCGATTCGGTTCTTACAACCCTTACCACATCTATGTATATAGATATGTTTGAGTTGGATAAAAAAGAAATCCCCGAAAACAAAAAAACGTTTTACCGTAGGTTTATACATATAGCTTTTGCCGTGCTTTTGTGGGCTTGTATTTTAGTGTTTAATGCCATAAATAGTAAAGCTATTATAGATACTATTTTAATTATTGCGGGTTACACCTATGGTCCTCTGTTAGGCCTGTTTTCTTTCGGTATAATTTTAAAACGTAAAGTTACCGATAGCATTATACCCGTTATTTGTTTAGCATCTCCTATACTTACTTATGGGCTAAACATTTGGCTGCCTATGCTAATAAATGACTATCAATCAGGTAACGAAATAATTTTGTTAAATGGTATAATCACTTTTGTTGGTTTATTGCTGTTTTCTAAAGGGGAAGAAAGGCCTATTCTCACCTAAATTTAGAGGTGTAAATTAACAAACCATCCAAAACGCCATTCTTCCGCTAATCATTTTCTCATATAAAACATGCAAAAAAATGTGGCGCAATTAAAAACAAGCTATATATTCGATAAAAATTTATATCACATCAGTAATGAAAAAAACCTTAATAAAAACTACATTAATTGCACTTACCGCCATGAATGTAAACGCACAAAACCCGGGCATTAAAATTGCCGATATGGATAAAAGTGTTGATCCGCGTGAGGATTTCTACCAATTTTCTAACGGAACCTGGCTTAAAAACACGCAAATTCCCGCACAAGAATCTCGTTGGGGTAGCTTTAATGAGTTAGCCGATCGTAACAACGACAACCTTAAAAAAATATTAGAAGAATGTGCTGCCGATAAAATGGCAAAACCAGGTAGCAACAAACAAAAAATAGGCGATTTTTATCATGTAGGCATGGATACTACAAAGTTGGAAAAAGAAGGTTATGGCCCAATTATTCCTCTTTTAACAAGTGTAAGTAAAATTGCCAGTAAAGCAGATTTATTAAAAACTACCGGTGAGTTACATAGTAAAGGCCTTAGTGGTTTGTTTGCTTTTATTATAGAAGCTGATATGAAAAGCAGTAATGATAACGCAGTTTACTTTGGTCAAACACGTTTAGGCTTACCTGATAAAATGTATTATACCGATGCTAAATATGCCACTATACGTACTGCTTATAAAAAACATATCGAAAACATGTTTTCTTTATTAGGCGATAAGGCAGATGTAGCTATAAAAAATTCTGAAACTATTTTTGCCATTGAGAGTCAATTGGCTGATGGTTCTATGGGACGCATAGAATTACGTGACCCTGATAAACAATATAATAAATCAACCAAATCAGATTTTTTAAAGAAACAAGCTAATATTGATTTTAACATATATCTTACTGCTGCTGCAGTTACAGCCCCTTTTAAAGATGTAATTGTTACGCAACCGCTTTATTTTGATAAATTGAACCAAATGATAAATAGTGTTTCTATTGATGAGTGGAAAACTTATTTACGTTGGTGTGTTGTACATCAAACGGCTACTTTTTTAAGTGCAACTTTTGTAAAAGAAAATTTTTCGTTTTATGGCACAACTCTACAAGGTGCTAAAGAAATGAAACCACGTTGGAAACGCGTGTTAGCTACCATTGATGGAAGCGTTGGCGAAGCATTAGGACAAATATTTGTAGATAAATATTTTGATGCCGAGTCTAAAAAGAAAGTAAACCAAATGGTAGATAATCTTTTTACCGCATTTAAAGAGCGCATTAAAACACGTGTTTGGATGGGTGATACAACCAAACAAAAAGCTTTGGATAAATTGGCTAAAATTATGCGCAAATTAGGTTATCCTGACAAGTGGAAAGACTATACTACTTTAGACATCAAAAATGATTCGTATGTAGCTAACGTTTTGCGTTCTAATCATTACGAATACAAGCGTATGATTAATAAAATTGGTAAACCGGTTGATAAAACTGAGTGGGGTATGTCGCCTCCAACTGTAAATGCTTACTATAACCCGAGTTATAACGAAATTGTTTTCCCTGCCGGTATTATGCAACCTCCTTTCTTTGATGCTAAAGCAGATGATGCGGCAAATTATGGTGTAATGGGCGCAGTTATTGGTCATGAGCTTACACACGGTTTTGACGACCAAGGCGCTAAGTTTGATGCTGAGGGAAATCTTAAAGATTGGTGGACTGCAGAAGATATGAAAAATTTTGAAAGCCGTACGGGTCTTATCCGTAATCAATTTGATGGGTATATTGCCATTGATACTTTGCATGTAAACGGACAGCTTACTTTAGGTGAAAATATTGCCGATTTAGGTGGTTTAACCATGAGTTACTATGCGTATAAACTTTCTTTAAAAGGAGCTAAATCTCCGGTAATTGATGGTTTCACGGGCGAACAACGTTTTTTTATTGCTTGGGCACAGGGTTGGAAAACCTTATCTCGTCCTGAAGCTTTAAAACAAATGATTGCCACAAACCCTCATAGCCCGGGTAATTTTAGAGCAAACGGACCAATGACTAACATGAAAGAGTTTTACGAAGCCTTTAATGTAAAAGAAGGCAATAAAATGTACCGCCCGGCTGATAAACGTGCCGAAGTTTGGTAGATTTTAACGAGAAATAACAA